>Ga0066903_100003083_pt1 | contig 13438 bp, 12 predicted proteins | sample PanSoiMetaGPlot1_FD_67491 | JGI IMG/M metagenome (GOLD analysis project Ga0066903, IMG submission 67491) | Tropical forest soil microbial communities from Panama analyzed to predict greenhouse gas emissions - Panama Soil - Plot 1 (version 2) | ecosystem: Environmental > Terrestrial > Soil >... | reverse complement strand
CAGAATCAGTGATTAGCCAATCAGGATTAGCTAATCATGGCCGACTGCATCGACCCCGGTTATCCCCGCGTTCCGACCGTCCCGACCGTTGTGCCAGGGACCGGGCTCAGCCCCGTCGTGCCGACCTATCTGCGCGCCTCGTGGAAGGGCGTCCCGTTCATGTGCGAGCAAACGGCCGACGAGTTCGGCCGGCGTGGGCACCTCTACGAATATCCGCTGTCCGATCGCATCGGCTACAAAGACCTCGGCCGCAAGGCCCGCAAGTTCAAAGTCCGCGGCTACCTCATCGGCGGCGATCAGGTGGCGCAAACCAGGGCCATGGCATTGGCGGCCGAGTCGCCAGAGCCCGGCATCCTCATTCATCCGGCCTACGGCTCGCAGCGCTGCGCCTGCGTCAAGCTCACCACGTCGCTCGACTATTACAAGGAGAAGCGGCGCACCAGGCTGGACTTCGAGCTGGTCGAGGCGAGCGACAGCATGGCGCCGTTCGTGCTCGGCAACGCCACCGCGACCATGTTCGCGATCGGCTCCGATGCCGTGGCGGCGGCCTCGCTCGGCTACTGGAATCCAGACGAGCGCGCCAGCCCGCCGGCGTACATGGCTGCCGACGTGATCAGCCTCGCGCTGGCACGGCTGATCGAGCCCGCAACCGACGAAGAATCGTATGACGTGATCTCGGTGCTGCGGCGTTCCGAGGCCGTGAGCGCAGCGCCCGAGCTGCCGGCCCTGCCGGCGCCGCTCATGGGCATGGGCTTTGCCGTCGCACGGCCCAGCGCGATCTACGCCGAGTTTGCCACCGTGTTCGAACCGATCGATCACGGCACGGCTATCGTGCGCCTCATTCACGCCGATGCATTGGAACGATTGCGCGAGTTCAACACCGCTGTCGTGGACGCCGGCGTTGGCGGCGGCCTGTCGGTCGAGACCCTGGTGATCGCCGCGCGCCTGGCGCTCGCCCGCGACTATGCGCTGGTCAGCATCCAGACGCGCTACAGCACGGTCAGCGAGGCGTTGCAGTCGCTCGATTTCGTCATGGCGATTTACGACGAGGAGGAGGTCGCCGCGACACGCCGCTGTGACGACAAGCTGGTCGGCGCCATCCGCGCCGCCCGCGCTGCCGCCGCCCAACAGATCCTCGCGGCCAACATCCGCTTGCCCGGAATCGTCGTGTCGTCGGTCGATGGCGTATGGCCATCGCTGATCGCCGCGCACAAGCTCTATGGCGACGGCAAACGCTACCAGGACGTTGAGCGCTACAACGCGACCATGCCGCCGTTCTTCATCGGCCGCGACGCGACGGCGCCAGCGAGGTGAGCCATGGCCTTTGAGGAAGCCGGCTCGTGCTACATCGCGGTTGCCGGCGTCAATTACGGCAACATGATCAAGCTCGAACTGCGCCGCTCGAAAAACGAGATGACGTGCGAGGGCACCATCACGTTGAGCTGGCCCGGCGCCGAGATGTTCAACGCCACCACCATGCCCGTGCAAAAACTGATCGACGGCGCGCAAGGCGTGGTCATGCTCGACGGCCAGCTAGCCGGCACCATCATCATCGACAGCCGCACATCGCACGGCACGCCGGACAGCTATCGGCTCGATCTCAAATTCCGCGGCAAGTCGTCCTCGATTGTCGACGGCGTGCCCGATCACAAGACCGGCCAGGAGAACAAGCAGAAGCCCGGCCAGCTCGCAAAGAAGCTGATGGAAGGCTACGAATGCCAGCTTGAGGACAAGAGCAACGAAGGCCGGCAAATCGAACGCTTCATCATTCAAGAAGGCGAGTCGGTCGAGCGCTCGATCCGCCGCGCGTGTCGCGAGTTTGGCCTCACCGCCAGCGAGAACGAGCAGGGCAACGTCGTGCTGACGAAGCGCGGCGAGGAAAGCACCGGCGGCGGCGCCCCGCTGATCCTCGGCCGCAACTTCTATCAATGGTCGGTCAAAAAAGACGTTTCGCCGCGCCACTCCAAGGTCAAGGCCAAGGGCAACGGCATTCCCACCGATAAAAAATACGGCAAAGACTGCGAGGAGGTGATGGGCGAGGCCTCCGACAGCTTCGTGAAATTCAAAAAAGAAATGCACATGCTGATCGACACCGATCACGACAAGGAGACGCTAGGCAAACGCGCCAAAACCGAAGCGCGCCGGCGCCAGGCGGACGCCCTCAACGTCAAGCTCACCATGTCAACCTGGTCGGACGAGGGCGGCCAGCTCTGGAAAGTCGGCAACATGCACATGGTGATGATCCCGGTCGATGCTGTGAGCGACATGCTGATGATCAAAGAGGTTCGCTTCGTGCTCGAGCACGACAAACGCTACGCCGAGGTGACGCTGTGCCCGAAAGAAGGTTTTGGCGATAGCGGCGGCAGCGGCGGCGACAGCGGCGGCAGTAAGGGCGGCGGCGGCGGTGCGTTCTCGCCGTCCGTTGGATAGGACACTGACCATGGACTTCGACCTGTACGCCACCACCATCCCCGGAATGTCGTGGGAGCACATGCAGCACCTATCGAACAAGGTGCGCAACGTGATCCGCCGCGGCTATCTGAAGAAAACCTACAACGACGGCAAAATCCTGCGCGGCCGCGTCAAGATGGGCGAGGAGATGGAGAACGACAAGCTCGATATCCTGCACCCGATCGGCTACATCTCGCACGTCAAGCCCACCGACAAAACCGAAGTGTTCACGATGGACGTAGGCGCCGACGCGTCGCGCCGCGTCATCATGCAGGTTATCGGAGATCGCGAGGACCACCCGCAGCCGGACGAAGGCGAGATGTGGACCTACGCGCCCGGCAACAAGAAAATTTTCAGCCGCATGAAAATGAAAAAGCAGGGCGGGGGAGGCGGCGGCAACGGCGCCGGCGGCCAGGCTTTGAGTCGGCTCGATGAGCAGATGGCCGACATGTTGAGCGACACCGACGGGCAGACCAAAGACTCGGGTCGCGTCGAGGGCATCCACAGCGACGGCGAGCAGGAAAAGATCAGCTCGCAAACGAAGGCGACGTTTCAGGGCAAGGCCGACGCGGGCCAAGGCTTCAGCACGGGCGCCAACTTTGACGTCAAAGCCGGCGGCTCGATGCAAATCGAAAACAGCCGCCAGACTCAGAAATCGGGAACGAGCTACATCGAAACACCGGGCGGAATGTATATCGGCGGCTTGCACCACGCGCGGGACCACCTCGCTGGCGGCAACGCCATCGTCGGCGGGTTATCGTCGGCGCCAACCGGGCGCAGCGCGCGAAGCCCAGGAGGCAACGGGTTGCCAGAGGGCACGCCCGACGGCAGCCAAGGGGTCAGCGCGGTCGGCATCCCCGGCACCGTCTCGCTCCTCGCCACCGCCGCCGGCCTCGCGCAGACGCAGGTGCAGGTGGAGGTCAACAAACAGGACCAGGCGCAGGTCAACGCGGCGCAGGCGATGACCAATCAGATGCTGAAGGACAAAACCGAACAATTGCAGCAAGCAATCGACGACGTGCTGGCGAACCTGCAACTGCGCATCAGCCAGCTAGAAGCCCGCGTCACGGCGCTCGAAGCCGCGCAGACATAGGAGGACGAATGGCCTCGGTCCAATACGTCCCACCGCATGACAGCTGCTCCCCGCCGCTGCCGCCGTGCCGAACGCGCAACTATCCGCTGTTTCAGCCGCCGATCTCGTCGCGGCGCATCCCGCTTTGTCGGCCACCGAATTGCGAAGGCATTCAAGAGGGCGAGCCCAACCTCAACGTCAACAGAATGGGCACGCTCGATCGCAGCGATTGGCTGCGCGGCTGGGTGATCGCGCAGCTATTCACGCGCGGCCAGGTCGAGTGCGACGAGACCCCGCCGCACATTCCGAGAGGCCATCCACGCCTCGGCGGCTGGTGGGCCGATGCATTCCGCGGCGATCAAGCAGTCACCGGGCGCGGCTCCGTGTTTCGCAGCGGATCGAAGCTCTGGACGTTGCAATGGAGCCACGTCACCAACGAAACATTGATGCTCGCGAAGGAGTTTGCGCTCGAGGCCATCGGCTATCTGTTGGGCTGGGGCATCGTCTCGAAAATCGAGGTCACTCCGTGGTACATAAGCCGGCGCGTCATGCGCCTGGACATACTTCTGCGAGGTCCCGGCGGCGCGGATGTGAACGTGACCGTGCAGGGGACATCGATGCCCGACGCGCGCTATCTCTGGGCCGAGTACCACGCCACCCCGAACGTCGATGCACTCGGCCAGCGCTACCCGCGCACGGTGCCACAAGGGACCGTCTAAATGCCCGTCATGACTGACATCAGCTGCACGCTGCCACGGCCGGACATCGCCGAGCTGCACGACCAGATCGCGATCGAGCTGAGCAAGCGTCTCCTCGGTGGCGCGCCGGTGCTGCCGATGACGACCGAGGACGTGCTCGCCTTCGTCATGGCCGGCACCACAAATCTCATGCACGGCTGGGTGTCGCAAGCGCTCAAGGAAAACGACCCGGCGACGATGTGTTGCGACAACCTGGTCAAGTATGCCGCGCGCCACGGCATCAATCTTCGTGCCTCCACCCGCGCAAAAGGCTACGTCGCGATCAGCGGCGAGCCACGCGCACCGATCCCGAGCAACATGCGCTTCGTCGGTGACGCCTCGCGCGAGTACAAGCTCGATCCTGGAGTCACCTTCAACCCCACGCTGCTCGATGACAGTGGCCGGGCGGCGGTGCGCGTCGTCGCAAATATCGGCGGCGGCGAGTTCAACCTCGCACCAGGCAGCGTCATCACGGTCGGCACGACCACGCCCGGAATCGACATGAGCGCCGTCGTCATCGGCAACGGCCTGATCGGCGGCACCAACGACGAATCGTGCGACCAGCTCCGGGCCCGTGTGCTCGCCGCCGAGGCCTCAGGCGTGCTCTCGACCAATGAACGCTGGTACATCACGCAGTCGCTGCTCTATCCCGGCGTCACCCGCGCCTGCACCGACGAGTGCGAGGGCTGCTGCGATCCCGCTCACATCGAAATTTATCCGTTCATGGAGGGGGTCTATGGCGACGCCGTGACCGCGCCCTATGGCATCCCGCCGGCCGAGGTCATCGACGAAATGAATCGCTGGATGTTTGGATCGCAAAGCGGCAGGGGCGAAGGCATCGCACCGGTCGGGATCACCGGCCATTACGTCTGCGCCTCGCCGGTCAGGTTCAACATCGTGGGCCACTGCTTCCGCAGCTGCGCCAACGTCACCGTCGATCGCGTGGTGAAGGCGCTCAACACCTACATTCGCACGATGTTCTGTGTCGGATCACCAATCTGCAAAGAACACGTCCGGTCCGCGATCTACACCGCGGCCGGCGATCCCTGTTTCTCTGGCGTGTCGTTTTCGTTCGATCCACCGCAAGGCATCCGCCGAGTAGACGACGCCTACATCATGGTCGATTGCGGCTACCTGCCGGTGCTCGGCGAGTTCACCGTGTCGGATGAAGCGCAATGAGCGATCCCGATTGCGATAATGTGGTGCTGCTGGTCGGCAACGAGCAAGCGCCAGCCGCTTCGCAGCAATTCCGCGATCAATCGCCGCTGCAGCACGCGCTCACAGCCGAAGCGCAATCCGGTGATCCGGGCGGCGTTCCACGCTTTGCTGCCGAGGACAACCCGCCGGGGATGCGAACCGTCGTCTTTTTCCCCACCGGCCAGGGCGGGCGCATCAGCACCGAGGCCGTGCAGAGTCCCGATCTCCTGCTCGGCACCGAGGACTTTTGCATTGAAGGATTTTTCCGGCCGGCGGCGAGCCTCACCACGTTTACCGCCATCAGCAATGGCCAGATGTTTCGCATCGAGGCCAACGCCGGCACTTGGCAAGCAACGATTAACGACACGTCGGGCGCTGCCATCATCAACAACGCGGTGATCGGCGCGGTCGCCAATCTGCAATGGCAGCACGTTGCGTTTTACCGAGAGGGCGAGCAGTTCATCGGCGCCGTCAACGGCACGATCACGATTGTCGGAACGAGCGCCGCTGAGATCTTCGCGACCAGCGACGGCGTTTGTATCGGCGGCAACCGAAACTGGACCGGCACGCCGTTCCAAGGCGACGCCTGCAGCATCCGCATCACTCGTAACGACGCGGTCTATCCAGCCGAGGCGTTCACGCCGCCAGGATTGCCGCTGCGCGATTGCAGCCGCGCTCGTCCGGTAATTTTCAATCGCGCATCGGGCATGGTCGGCGTGCCGTTCGTCTATGAAGTCCAGGCCAGCGGCAATCCGACCGCGTTCACCGCTACAAACATGCCGCCCGGTCTCGCCATCAGCGCAACCGGCGAAATCTCTGGCACCCCAACCGCTCCCGGCATCTATGACGTTGAGCTGAATGCCAGCAACGAAACCGGCCACAGCGTCTGCAGCGCGACCCTCGTGATCACAATCGAGCCGCTGCCGCTCTATCCGCTCATCAACAGTCCGTTGTCGGACACCGCGACGCAGGGCGTGGCGTACGCCTATCAGATCACCGCAAGCAACAACCCCGTGAGCTTCAACGCCACCGAGCTGCCGCAGGGCCTGTCGGTTAGCACTACGACCGGCATGATCACCGGCACGCCGGTCGGCAATCCCGGCACCTGGACGATCCCGCTCAGCGCCACCAACGAGCACGGCACCGGGCGCGCAAATCTGATCCTGACCTTGCTGCCGGCGGCGCCGCCGACGCCGCTTCCGGTCATCACCTCGCCCGACACGGCCAGCGGTACGGTCGGCCTGCCGTTCGTGTACGTGATCACGGCGCGCAACGTGCCACACCTGTTCTCGGCTTCTGGCTTGCCGCCTGGTCTTGCCGTCAACACCGACACCGGCACGATCTCTGGCGTGCCGCTCGAGGTCGGTACGTTCCACGCCACGATCGCCGCCACAAATCAGGCCGGCAGCGCGACCGCCGGCCTGGTGCTGTCGATCGCGCCGACGCCGGCCGAGCGACCGTGCCCGCCACCGCCGCACGTCAAGAGCACGTCCGGTCCTGATGTGCCCGCCATCCTTTGCTATACGCCCGACGGCTGTTGCGGACCGTCACCGTGCGACATCACCGAAGATGACATGATCTGTCAGATCCGCTCGCTCCTGCCCGAGGGCGAGGCCTACAACAACACCGCTGCATCAATCGCGGCGACACCGCCGCAATACGGCTCGATCACGGTCGGATGCGCCAGGGTCGGCTGCGAGCAGCTGATTCTCGGCGGCTGCTGCGGGCAAGACGTGATCCCGTGTCAGGCTGACGCCGTCGCACCGCAGCTCGCGGTCGTGGATGCTTTCGGCGCCGCAGCCTTTGGCGTCCTGCAGGCGCTGTGTCAGCTACTGTTCGAGCTTGATCCTTGCACCGCCAAGCTGCTCGTTCGCCAGTGGGCCGACCGCATGGGCATCAAGCACCCGGACCCGTGCGGGCCAGGCTGGTCGGATCGCATTCTCGTGTTCCTGATCTGCTTCATCACGCAACTGCGCATGAACCAAACCGCCGTCAATTGGGAGTTCCTGACCTACGTTGCGAGCCGCATGAGCGCCGAAATCAAAATGCGCTATGCCGGCGACATGAACGGCACCGCAAATTCCGACGAGCCCTACCTCAACGGCTGGTGGACGATGGCGCGCGATAAGCCGGTCTGTCCGCCTCGGCTGCCGTGCCCGCCGGACGAAGATGCTCAACTCGGTGCTGGCTATGATCGCAAGCGCAGCGGCCAAGCGCTCGACACCGTAGGCTGCGCGCCACCCAACGAGTTCTCGCCGCTGTCGCTCAACATCATCATCTGTCCGTCGGACATCGTGATCCCCGACAACTGCAATCTGCCAGCGGTGCAGTCGCCGCTGCCGTTCGATCGCGAAATGTACGAAGCATTTTGGTGGTTGCTGCCGCAGCTCCTGCCGCGCGGGCCGCTCTATTGCATCTACGAATGTTGCCCCGCCGATTGCATCGTCTAGCGGTTTCGTCCCAGATCGTGATATGACGGCCTTCTGCCAGTCGGGAGGACCCGGCGCCACAGGTCGGCGCCGGTCGAAGGGGTGCGGTCGATGGCAGGAATTTTTCCTCCCGCTAACAAAGGCGGGCGTCCGCCTGGGGGAAACGTCTGCAATGGCTTTTCACCAACACACAATGTCGTCGGCGAGGGTCCGCTCTACGTCGCGGCCGATTGCTCGACGGCGCTGACCGATTGCAATTTCAACGCCATCGTCAGCGAGCTTCTCGCCGCCGTCGATATCCTGGGCGTGCCTTTCAATGCCGACCGCATCGACAATCTAGGCCGCGCGCTGCGCGACGCCTTCGATACGACCAATCGCCAGTTCGAGACGAAGGTCAATCGTGCCGGCGACACGATGGAGGGACCGCTCAACCTTTCTCGTGATCCGCAAAACCCGTCCGAGGCTGCCACCCGCCGCTACGTCGATGATCGCGACAGCGCGCTCGACCTGACCCTGCGCCAGCTTGTCGCCACCACCAGCGCCGCCACCATTGCCACCGTGCAAGCACAGATCTCCGCGGTCGATCAACGCAAGATCGAGCGCAGCGGCGACACCATGACCGGGCCGCTGATCCTGTCCGGCCATCCCACCGTCGCGATGGGTGCGGCAACGAAGGGCTACGTTGACGCGCACGCCGGCGGTGGTGGCAACGGCGGCGGGGGGATTCCAGAGGCCCCGTTGGACAGCAAGCTTTACGGTCGCCGCGACGCTGCATGGGCCGAGATCGTGCCACCGCCTGAGCCGCCACCGCCGCCGATCCAGCGCATCGGTGGTCGACTGGAATACGTCAACGCAAACTCGTTGCGCTTTCGACCGTTCAATGGCCATCAGATCGTTGTCAACGGGGCGCTGCTCGCCATTCCGTCAGCCGGCGTCACGCTCGCGCGGCAAAACGTGTTCATCAACGGCACGCCAGCGCAAGACCTTGTAGCGGGTGTGACCTATCTCGTTTGCCTGTTCGTCAACGGCGGCGTGCTCACCGCCGACTATCGGACTTCGCTCGCGCACGCCAGCAGCGTCACGGCCGGCAACGTCGGCACCGAGATTCCGGGCGCCGACGACACCCGCAGCGTGATCGGGATCGTGCGCTGCTACCCGGACGGCTTTCGCGATTCGTACGATCATCGCGGTGTTGCCTCGTGGTTCAATCCGCCGACGCGGAGATTCTTGAGAGCCTTTACCTCCCAGATATCAGGCTCTGCGTGGACGCATCTGCTCGGTGATGACCCGACTGTTTATCCAACTTTCGTGCAATTCGTGGGACGCAATGCTTTGCTTTGGCATCGCGGCAACGCGCTCATCACTCTTCAAAACTATTCGTTCTATGGTGCAATCGAAGTCAATGGCGCGTTGCTAATGGACACCGCCACCTCGCAGAACCTGTTCTTCGGCACCACGGCCACCATGGCCGGCGCTCTCTGCGGGTACTCGATACAAGCGGGCATTTCCGATCTTGGTGACGGCTATTACGTCGCCGCCCCAATGGGCCTGCCCAACGGCTCGTTCGTGACCGCCACCGGGGCAATGGAGGGGCAACTGTCATGAAGCTGAACAACTCCGGGATTTTCCCGCACAGCTGGGACGGTGGCATTCCGGCAAACCCGGACACGCCCGACAATCCGCCGCAGGCGTTTCAACCTCGGCCGCTCTACCAGCCGACCGACACCAGCGCGAACTATTACGGCCTCGGCTGCGACACGCGCATCCGCGCGGCGGTGATGAACTCGATTATCAGCGAGATCATCGCGGTGTGTGACCGCGCCGGCGTCGCGTACACCGCGGCCAAGCTTGACAACCTGGCGACCGCGATTTTCGGGCCGGCTCAGCACGCCGACGATATCGTGGCGCTGCGGCAGGAGGTCGAGCTGCTCAAACGCGAGGTGGCGACACTGCGACAAAGAACCAGGGTCCCGGCATGACTGGCATTTTCCCGCAGCACTACGACGGCGGAATCCCGGCCAACCCAAACACGCCGAATGATCCGGCGCAGGCGTTCTTGCATCGCCATCAGCTGCCGATTGACACCGACGCGCTCTACTACGGCAACGGCTGTGAGGTCCGCCTTCGTCCGCATGTCGTCAATTCGCTGATCAGTGAGATCGCGGCGATCGCTGACCGTGCCGGCGTCGGCTATCGCGCCTCCTCGCTGCAGAACGCCGAAACCGCAATCCGCTATCTGATCCAGCGCGGGCTGCCACATGCCTGCATGTTGGATCAGCAAACGCCTTGGTTCTTCGACTGCACCGTCGATCCACCGCCGCCGTGCTACACCGATTTTCTCACCTTCACGTTCGTGCCGAGATTCCTGCCCAACGTCAGCACCAATCGCGGCTTTGTGCGGATCAATTTGAACGGCCTCGGCTACGTGCCGCTGTTCCGACACGACGGCACCGAGTTAAGGCAGGGCGATATCCTAAACTACAAGCCCTTCATGGCCGTGTACTTCAACGGCGCGTGGTATCTGATCGGCCGCATCCCGCCCGAGTACAGTCTCGGCGGCATCGACTTGTGGGTTCGCACCGATGGCAACGACGAAACTGCCGACGGCACGGCCAACAGCCCCGAGCGTGCTTTCAGAACGATCAACGCCGCCTGGCGCTCAGTCGCTGAACGGTTTCTCGCAACACCGCTGTTCACCGCCAACATCAAGCTCGGCATTCCAGGCGACTACGAGGCCGCCTATCTCGGTCCGTTCGGCAGCAACCTCACGATCAGCGGCGGTGGTTGGGACGCTGGTGGCTGGGGCGGTGGCGACCGCTGGAGCTATCGCATCCTGAGTCGCTATTATCCGGGCGAGGACAACTGGATCGCGCTCGCGTTCTACGGCTGCAATTCGGTTGCGTTGCACGGCCTCACTCTGCTGATCATGAACGGCGGCGGGCCGCCGAGCGCGCGGGCGCTGCTGGTCGGCGGCCGCACGACCTTGACCGCCCGAAATTGCTCCTTCACGGCGCAGATATCGAACACCTGGGGATACTTCATCGACATTCGCGACAGCACCTGTGCCTTCGATGAATCGGTCGCCGGCACGAGTACGTGGTTTCAGGGCAATGGCACGACGATCTCCGGTGCCATCATCGTGTCGCGCGGTGTGTTCGGGACATTGCTCGGCTCGACGGCAACGCTCGTCAGCTCGAACTTTACCTGCCTCATGGCCTATCTGTCGCTGGACACGTTGAGCTCGTGCACCTTCGGCGGCGACGGCAACAACGCCTGGGGCGGAGTCGTTGGACGGCAATACTCTGCGATGACCAATTCGATTTTGTACCACAACCTCTATCGACCGAGCGGCCCGATACCGGGGACGATCCCTGGAATCTCCGGCCTCGGCGCCGTCGTCGTCCCAGGGTGAACGCAATGACCGACGAAGAAAAACCGCGAATGCTGTCGATCCCACCAACGCCGGTGGTGGTACAGCCACGCATGGCCACCACGCCACCGGGCGCGCCGCCGCAATTTGCCGAGCCGCACGCTGCGTTGACGGGACCAGGCCCGCTGGGTGCTGCGGTCGATCCGCCGCCGTGTTCGCCCGAGACGCCGGCGATCGCCGCGACGACGACCACGGTGCAACCGCGCGAGGACTATCAATATCCAGGGCTGCCGGACTGGATGAGCGCGGAGGCCCTCAACAAACGGTTCGACCTTGTGCCCGATCGTTTCAAATACGGCCCGTACCCGGAGGGGCTGTTCAAGACTGTCGAGCCGGCGCTGCTTGGCAAAGAGACCGCGCCGGCCAGGCTCGCAGAACTCATGGCGAGAAGGGACAAGTGAGCAAGCGCGTCACACAAGCGCAATCGGGCGCGACCTATCGCAAGCTGCCGATCACGACGCAGCTCAAGAACGTGCTCGAATACGCCGCGCGCCAAGCCAACGTGTATGTCAGGGTGATCTCTGGCGGGCAAACGCATGTGCCCGGCGGCGCCGGCAAAAGCATCAAGGGCGTTCGCACCGGATCCACGCGCCACGACATTCGCGCCGGTCAAATGGGCGCAGCCGACGTGACGCTCCACGACGGCGACGGCACCAAGCTCGATCTGCGCAAGCCCGCTGACGCCTCGCGCATGGGGATATTCACCGAGGCGGCAGTGGCCGCCGGCGCGGTCGGTGTCGGTGCTGGCATCGGCTACATGGGCGCGCACACGATCCACATCGGCGGCGGCACGGCGGCGACGTGGGGTGCAGGCAAAGGACACAAGATCGCAGCATTCATTCCCGGCGCGCATTCGCGCGGCATGGCGCGCTTTCGACTCGGCCAGGAGGCCCGCGCAGCACAACAGGTCTAGGCCATGACAAACGGTCCGGTCACGGAAGGCGTCAAGGCCGCCAGCGGCTTCATCGATGCATTGAAATCCCAGCCGCTATCGCTCGCGCTTGTCGTGATGAACCTCGCTCTCGTCGGTTACATTTATTACGAGAGCATCACAATCAACAACGAGCGGCACAACGAGCTGCAGCTGCTCTACCAAAATCGGCGCGAGGTCGCGGTGCTGTTGGCACGTTGTACTTGGCCGGAGGGCGTCCCGCTGCCCGAAGGCTTCGACACGGGTCCGGGGCGAAGATAGGGAGAATCGAATGGCGTCATTCGCAATCAGCTCGGGGCATGGCCTCAAGGTGCCGGGCGCCAAAGGCCCGTCACCGTGGGGCTTGACCGAGGTGCCCGAGGCCCGCCGCATGTTGGCCGAGGTCGCGCGCCTTCTTACCGCAGCCGGTCACAAGGTCGCAACCTTCAACGAGGACAGCGCGACGACGGTGAGCGGCAATCTCAGCAACATCGCGGCCTGGCACAAGCGCCAGAGCGGCCAGCACGTCTCGATCCACTACAATGCCTTCCAGGTGACGACCACCAGGAACATGGGCGCGGAGGTCTGTCACAAGAGCGCGCCAGCGCTTGCGGCCAAAGTTTCCAAGGCAATCGCCAACGCTGGCGGGTTCACGGATCGCGGGGCCAAGCTCCGCACCAATCTGCATTTCCTGAACAACCTCGCCAACTCGATCCTGCTGGAAATTTGTTTCGTGGATTCGAAGATCGACTGCGATCTCTATCGCGCATCATTTGGCAAGATCGCGGCCGCTGTTGCCGAGGCGCTCGGCGGCACGGGGACAGCCCCGCCGCCACCGGAGCCACCGCCCGGCGGGCGCCCGGTGCTTAGACGCGGCGACAAGAACGCGCACGTCGGTGAAGTGCAGCGCGTGCTTGGCCTGCCGATGGACAACGATTTCGGCTCGTTGACCGAGGCCGCCGTCAAAGCGTTCCAGCGTGCTCACGGTGTCAGCGCCGACGGCATCATTGGACCCGTGACGTGGCGGCTGCTGGACGAGCTCGAGCTGCGGCTTGACGCTGGCGATGATGGCATTCGCGACGACTTGGAGGGCGCGATCGACCAGGCCGTGATCCGCAGCGGCGTCAACTCGATCTCATGGCCTAACCGCGGGCGCGCGCCGAGCGGCTATTACCTCGGCATGGCGAAGACGTTTGCGCTTGCGGTCGAGCG
>Ga0066903_100003082_pt1 | contig 13438 bp, 10 predicted proteins | sample PanSoiMetaGPlot1_FD_67491 | JGI IMG/M metagenome (GOLD analysis project Ga0066903, IMG submission 67491) | Tropical forest soil microbial communities from Panama analyzed to predict greenhouse gas emissions - Panama Soil - Plot 1 (version 2) | ecosystem: Environmental > Terrestrial > Soil >... | reverse complement strand
GCTCCCGGCGCCGCACGGTAGATCGCCGAGCGAAGGAGTGCGTGCCGGAACTCGATCCGCGCGTTCTCGATCCGGATCACGCCGGCCTCCTCGGCGTCGCCGAGCGCGTCAGCTTCTATCCCGAGCGACTGCACGGCGGCTGCCACGGCTTCGAAGTCGCTCGATTCGCTTGCTGCGGCGACGACGAGCGCGCGCCGCGTTTCGTCTCGAAGGGTGGCGACGCGGCCGAGCAGCGCACGCTCGATCGACGGGGTCAGCGGTAGATCCTCGAGCGGCTCTTCACCGGTGAGCTGGGCGTCGCTCAGGAGCGCCGGAATCTCGAGCAAGGCAAGCGGATTTCCTCCGGTCGCTCGAACGAGCCGTTCAACCAGGTTCGGCGACGGCTGCGTCTCGACCGCCCGCGAGATCAGCTCCTGAGCCTCGCCCTCGCCGAGGCCGCCCAGCGGGAGCTGCTCGAGCCCGGCCTGAGCAAGGGAACCGCCTTCGTCGTCGCGCACGGCGAAGAAGAGCGCGATCCCTTCCGCGTCGATCCTGCGAGCGGTAAACAGCAACGCCTCGAGGGAAGAGGGGTCGAGCCATTGAGCCTCGTCGATCACCCCGACGACCGGCCCCCTCTCTGCGAACGACGCGAGTAGACCCATGGTGGCCGCGCAGGCGGCGAACCGGTCGGCGCCGACGGGTGGGCCGAGGGCGAGCGCCCCCGCGAGTGCTGCGGCCTGTGGTTCGGGAAGAGCGTGGAGGTGACCGAGCGCCGGGCGAAGGAAGTCGGCCAGCGCCGCGAACGGCAGCGCAGCCTCCGACTCAACGCCCGCCGCGCTCAGCACCGCCATCCCGTCGGCGTGGGCGACGGCATAACGCAGCAACGTGCTCTTCCCGATCCCGGCCTCGCCGCAGACGACGAGAGCGCTGCTGTGACCGGCGCGTGCGTCCTGCAGACGCGCGTCGATCCCCGCGCGCTCGGCCTCCCGGCCGAGCAGCTCGGGCGGAGCGGTCCTCCGCGTGTTCATCACGATGTGACTTTAGGACGCCTTTGCGCCGCGCCCAAGCCGGGTTTGCTTGGCTGGGTTACTCGATCGCGCTCCTGGCGATGGTCGGCGGCTCGCGGCCGGCGACGAGCCAGCCGGCCACGGCGGCGCAGATCGGCACGCCGACGACTGCCAGGGTCAGGTAGAGGAGAGGCACGTCGCTCAGGTAGTCGAGGTCGTCGTGATAGGTCGCCGCAAGGGCGATATACGCGCCGGCGATGCCGAGCAGCGCGCCGAGCAGGGCAAGCGCGCCGGCTGTGGTGGCCGTGAGCGTGCGGCGAATCCCGGACGTCGCGCCCGCCGCCGTCAGGGTGCGGAGGTCGCCGGCGCTCTCGCCGCGGATCAGGCCGACGGTCATTGCGAGGATGGCGAGCGCGAGGAGGGCGCCGACGGCCGTCGCGATTGCCATGACCTCGGTCGGCGTGCTCTTCTTCCGACGGACCTCGATCGTGAGGCCCGCTTTCGCCGCGGCATCGCGAGCGTCGGCGATCTGGCCGCTCGTCAGACGGCGACTCGACTCGAGGAGCCAGCCGGCAGGAATCTGCTTCCAGCCGTGACGGCGGAGACCGTTGAGCGTGATGAAGTTCGCCGGATAGCGGCCGCTGTCAGCCCCGAAGAGGTGTCGGCCCACGTCGATCTTCTGGACGTTCGTGACACGGAAAACCTTGCGGCTTCTCAGGCTCGGGATGACGAGCTGGTCGGCCTTGACGCTGCGATCCAGGAGGAAGTCCGTGCCCGGCTTGACAGTGGCGGGGTCGATTCCCAGGTATTCGAGCACCGCTGGCGTGGCGACATAGAGCTGCGACTGGCTGCGGTAGCTCTTCCTTCCGACCTGCCGCGTGAGCTCGATCGTGGGCAAGACTTGTGTGTCGCCCGCGGGCATGGGAACCACGCCGGGCTGCACGACCGTCCGGAGCGGGAGCATCGTCGCCCGGTCGAGTTGGGAAGCCACCTGCCGAGCGCCCGCCGTCAGGTGGACGATCTGAGCGGATACGTCGATCGGGGTGAGCTCCGGTGCCTCGGAAGGGCCCAGGTAGACCCGGATCTGCCGGTCGGAAAGGGCGGCCGGCTCGCGCGCCTTCTTCGCCGCCTCCGCCGAAGCGGTGACGACTACCGTCACAGCGATCGCAAGTGCGAGCGTGACCGCGGCGAGCGCCGCTCCGGAACGCGCCTGATAGCGGGCCAGGTCGCGAAGCGCCAGTCGAGGCGCGACCGAGACTCGTCCCGCCACGGCGGAGAAAGTGCGGATCGCCAGCGGGCCCAGGAGCAGGCTGCCGAAGATCGTCGCGAGGAGCCCGGCGATGATGAGCGGCGGCCGGTCGCGGTTGGACAACGCCAGACAGGCGATCCCGCCGGCGATCAGCGCGGCGGCCACGATGGCCGAGTGCCGTGCCGGTCTCGGCCTGGGCGGCCGACCCGAGAGCGCGAGGACGACGGGGAGACGCGCGATCGCGCGCCCGGGCCACCAGGCCGCCACGCTTGCCCCGACGAGCGCGACCAGGCCCGCCGCCGCGATCAGCCCCCACGGTAGGTCGAACCGGTCGATGCGATGGTCGACTGCGGTCTCGAGCGTGGGGGCGAGCGCGACCCAGAGGGCGAGGCCCACGATCGTCCCGGCGACTGCGGCGAGCGCGCCGACGAGGGCGCCGTTCGTCAACAGCACTAGCCGGATGTGCTTCTGCGTGGCGCCGACCGCGCTGAGCATGCCCAGCTGGCGCAGCCGCCGCTGCGCAACCACTGCGAAACCCGCCGCGGCGACCAGCGACGCCAGGAGGAGGAAGACCGTGGCCACCGAGAACTGCGCGAGCGTCTCTCCGGCGCTGCTGACGTCGTTTCCGCGCCTCATGGAGCCGGTGAAGGCCGCCCGGGCGCGGCCCGCGGGCAACGAGCCTTCGAATGACGTCGTCGACGCCGGGCCCGCGTCCGCCGCGTCCGCCTCGACGAGCACGTCGACCCGATCGGGCCTCGCCGACGAGGGCGAGATGAGAGCGAACTCGTCGCTCAGCTTGCTCGGGTTCTCGACGATGCCCACGACCGTCCGTCGCCGGCCGTCCAGTCCAAGCGTCGACCCGATCGCGAGCCGCAACGCCGAGGCCACCCCGTCGGTGACGGCGACCTCGCTCGCGCGGACCGGGTACCTGCCGCGGCGGAGCGTCAAAAGGCTCTGGCTATAGACGCCTCCAGGCGTCTCTGAGCGGTAGTCCAACTTTCCGACGCTGCCGGGCACCGGCACGGAGCGGTGGCCGATCACGTCGATCGGCCCGAATGATCTCCTGGCCGCGGCGAGCCCCGCCTGGAGCTTCTCTGGATCGGAGCCGTCGAAGAAGAGCACCGTGTTGGCGGAGCCGAAGTCGGCGTTGCTGGCGGGAATCGCGTTGTGGGCGACGCTGATGCTGCCGATCGAGACGGCGACGGCGACCGTGAGGAGCGTCAGCAGCAGGACCTGCTGCCGCCACTCCCGGCGGAACAGGCGACCCGCCCATCTGACGACAGCGCGCCGGGCGGCCACCCCGCCGTTGCGCGAACCACTCAGGGCCGGCGGATGAGCGACGGCATTCATTGCCGCTCACCGGCCGCCAGCAGCGACTCGGGGCCCGGAGGCGCGGCAGTCTGATCGACGACCCGTCCGTCGCGCAGGAAGACGACGCGGTCGGCCCACGAAGCCAGCTGCGCCTCGTGGGTCACGACTACTCCTGCGACGCCCCGATGCGTCGCGGCGCGGAGCAGGCGCATGACCGCTTCTCCGTTGACCGAGTCGAGCGCCCCGGTCGGCTCGTCGGCGAGCAGCAACTCGCGTTTGCCGACGATTGCTCGAGCGATCGCGACCCGCTGCCGCTGGCCGCCCGACAACTCGTCGGGGAAGCGATCGGCACGGTCTGCCACGTCCAGCTCTTCCATCGCCTCGATCGCGGCGGTTCGTGCGGCCCTCGAGCCGACGCCGTCGAGCTCGAGCGGCAAGGTGACGTTCTCGATCGCCTTCAGCCCCGGAAGGAGGTTGAAGTCCTGGAACACGTAGCCGATCGAGCGACGCCGCATCCTCGCCTGGTCCGAGCGCGAGACTGTAGAGAGGTCGACCTCGTCGACGAGCACCTGGCCGCTTGTCGGGTTCTCGAGACTGCCGGCGATCGTCAAGAGCGTGCTCTTGCCCGAGCCGCTCGGGCCCATGATCGCGACCAGCTCGCCGCGTTCGACTGTCAGATCCACGTCCAGGAGGGCGTGCACCTCGTTCGGCCCTCGACCGTAGATCTTCGATACCTGCCGCAGTTCGAGCGCGTGCGTCATTGCGAGACCTCCATCGTGCGAGTTGGTTCGAGAGAAGCGTCGGCTCCCTGGGTCGGTGCCTCGAAGGACACCTGCTTCAAGCGGACGTCGGCTGCGTCGAGCCAGCGGACGATCGCCTCCAGCCGGAACAGCTCCGCGTCGGCGACAAGTGCAAGCGGGACATCCTCCTCCGCGGCCTCGGCTTTGATGCGCGTGTAGCGCTGCATGACCTCGACTACGTGTCGGCGATGCACTTGCAAGAGGTCGTGGACGTCGATCCCGGGCACCTGCAGAGCGACCAGAACCTTGATCACAAGCTCGTCGCGGGGAGGCGGGACGAGCTCGGGCGGGGTGCGGAGCCAACCGGAGAGCTCCTGAACTCCGGCTGAGGTGATCCTGTAGCGCTTCTGCGACCGCTCGCCCTCGCCGTGGCTCTCGACCAGCCCGTCCCGCTCGAGCCGCTGCAGGGTCGTATAGACCTGCCCGACGTTGAGCGGCCAGACCTCACCCGTCCGCAACTCGAACTCGCTCTGGAGCTGCAGCCCGTACTTGGGCCGCTCTCTCAGCAAGGCAAGGAGGGCGTGAGGGACGCTCATGAGCTTCTACGGGTGAACATACTGAGTATGTATACCAGGTATAGACAGCCGACGCAAATGCGTTTTGCCCTACTCCGGCCGGGCAGGCGGCTCCGTTGTGAAGTGGGCCTCAGGCCTGAGGGTTAGGAAAGAGCCCGGCAAAGGCCGGCCAGGCGGTGAGCATCCACATGTGCCCGCCGCCGAGGGCCAACTCGCGGTAGTCGGCGCCCAGGAGCTCGGCCACGCTCCGGCAATGGGCGGGGGTGACGAGCGAATCTGAGGCGCACCCGACGACCTCGATCGGGATTCCTGCTCGTCGCAGGCCCCTCATCTCCCGGGTCAGGTCGAGCCGCCGCACCGTCTGCGCGAGCCGCAACGCTGCGCGCGGGGCGAGCACGCCTTGCCCGACCTCGCGTGCGATCTCGGCGAGGTCGTAACGGCGGCGGGCCACCTGAACGGCGAAGCGCGCCAGGCTGGCCGGTATCGGCTTCCTCAACGGGAGACCGGCAGGAGAAACGAGCGTCAGCCGGGCGACGCGATCGGGATCCGTCGCAGCTGCGAGCATCGCGAGCGCGCCTCCCATCGAATGCCCTGCGAGCCAGACGCGGTCGCGCCGGCGCAGCTCACGACGGGCCCAGTCGCGGTACCGCGGCAGGAAGCCGTTCGTTGCGCGGAACGATGGCGGCTCGAGCGCCCGCCAGTCGTCACCGAGGCCGCGGGCATACAGCCGACCCGATGCCCCGAAGCCGGGCAGAAAGAGTTTGTCCACCGCCGCATCGTGGTCGCCTCCGGCGACCTGGTCAAGCGGCGACGCGAGCCGGCCCGAGGACGTCGCCCGCGGCAGCGAAGCGGTAAGAAGCGCCGAGCTGGTCGATCGATCGTGCCCAGGTGCACTCGAGCGCGAACCCACGCGCGCGTGCTCCCAGCGCCGCGCGGCGCGGCGGCGAGCGGAGCAGCGTCCGAATTGCCTCAGCAGTTGCGGCCGAATCCCCGGGGGTAACGAGCAAGCCGGTCTCGCCGTCGCCGACGAGCTCGACCGCTCCGCCGGCAGCGGCTGCGACCACGGGCAGGCCCGAGGCGGAGGCCTCGAGGATCACCTGCCCGAACGTGTCCGTCGTGCTCGGAAAGCAGAAGAGGTCGGCGCTCGCATAGAGGCGCGCCAACTCGTCTCCTTGCTGCTCGCCGACGAAGACGACGTTGTCCGGCTTGGCCGCCTCGAGCTCGGCGCGCTGCGGACCGTCCCCCGCGATCACGAAGCGAGCCCTCGCCGGATCGTCGCGGAGCAAACTGGCCGCTTCGAGCAGCACGTCGACGCGCTTCTCGTGAGACACGCGTCCGACGAAGAGAACCAGCGTGGCATCGCCCTCGAGCAGGCGGTCGCGCAGCGATTCATCCCTTCGCGCGGGGTCGAATCTCGAGCTGTCGACGCCGCGGCCCCAGACGGCCGTCCTCCCTGCGAGCCCTTTCTTCTCGAGCGCATCCGTGACCATTTGAGTCGGCCCGAGCACGAGCGAGCACTGACGGTAGAACCACTCGGCGTAGCGGTCGAGGGCTTCGCTTACCACGAGATCGCGAGTGAGATGCAAGGCGTATGGCCCGAACTCGGTGTGGTACGAGCCGACGACGGGGATCGCCAGCGCCTTTGCTGCGGCAAGCCCGCACAGCCCTACGGGTCCCGGCGTCGCGACGTGGACGACGTCGGGCTGCTTTCGCTCGACGTAGGCGAGGACCTCTGTGAAGGACGGAATTCGCAGGTCGAGAGACTCGTAACCCGGGATCGGCACCGACCAGTCCGGCGAGAACGTGACCAGACCCTCTGTCTCGCCTGGATCGCCACACGCGACCACGGTGATGTCGACGCCGTCGCGATTCGATTCCGACAGTCGGCGCATCGTGCCCGCGACGCCGTTCGTCTCTTCGAACGTGTCGGTGAAAACGAGTGCCCGCGGCTCGAGGAGCTGCGGGCGGAAGCCGAAGAACTCGGCTTCGAGATTCCTGACGTCGACCCGCGTCTGCGCGTGGTGGCGGACCGATGCGACGAACGGGGCCTCGATCGACCCGGCGAGAACCAGTGCTCCGAGCCTCATCCCCAGTGAGGGCAGCTGGTCCAGGTCGAGAGCGCCGCTTCGGGCAGTGGCGGCCAATCTCCTCGCGAGCGCGGATGAGGCGGCCATGATCCGTTGGTGGCGGTCGTGGCCGTCGAGCGGATCGTCGAAGTACCGTGTCAGCTCCGTACTGATCGGCTCCGGGATCGCCCGTCCGTCCGCGCGGTAACCGTTGAGCAGCAGCGCCCCGACAGCATGCGCGAGCTTGACGCTCGAGCCGTGTTCGCCCGCTATTGCCGCCCGTCCGGAAACGACCTTCTCCAGGAACTCGGAGGGTGTTTGTGCGGGCGCCTGCGTCCAGGTCGTCGCGATGTCGAGAGCTCCGTGGTCGTCCGAGCCTGCGCAGATTGCGATTTGCCCGCCGTGACGCGGGTCGATCCCGTGCCGGTCGGCGATCCGCGCGAGATAGGGCGGCGTGCAGGCGGCGCGGAAGGCCTCGGCCATCAGGTTCGACGGAGCGGGGCGGGCGCCGTTTCGAACCTCCCAGACGCGAAAGAGCAGCATCATCCGCTCGACGTGTGAGACCGTCAGCGCCGCTCCCATCCGGTACAGCGGGTGGGCGAGGGCGTGTGGAAGCCGGCGCGCGATCAGGAAGTCCACCAACTCGTACACCGACGGCCGGTGCTCCTGAAGATCGCGGTGATCTTCCTCGGTCAGATCCCAGACGAGTACATGCAGCGGAACGTCGTCTTCGGGGAAGCGAGTCGTGACCTCTTCGGAGAGGAACGTGTTGGGCCGGTCGGCGATCCGAAGCGCCCCCTCGACCGTGTTGTGGTCAGTGATCGTGACGAAGGTCATCCCCCGCCTCCGACACGTCTCGTAGACGCGCTCCGGCTCGGTGAACGACTCGCCGAGCCGAGCGCGCCGAAGCGCGAAGTTACCGCTGTCGGTCGAGAAGAGCGAGTGGACGTGGAGGTCGCAGCGTTGAGGCAGATCGACCATCTGCCATCGGTCTAGCGCAAGCGTCGGTTAGCGCCCGGCTCGGTTGACAGGTCGCTTCCGCTTCGCAACCAGACGGTCACGTCGACGTTCACCACCATTGCACGAGCACGTCACCGATCTGTAACCAGCTTCGGGTCAGGAGGACGAGGACGCGGCGACGATCGCTGCTGTGGAGCTCGCAGCCTGCTCGTCGTTCCTGCGGATGAGCATGTAGGCAGCAAGGAGCGCTGCCCAAAGCGCCTCTCGCACGGGTAGCGAGGAGTCGACCTCGATGTCGCCGCTCGAGTGAAAAAGACCGGCGCGCACCTTCGCGGCGAGTATGGGCTCACCGTCAGGACCGACGAACCCGAAGCCGAGTTTGTGCCCGAGACGCTTCCACTCGTAGGCGTGCCCGTCGAGTTGCAGAAGACGTCGGCGACCATCGGGGCGAACCGATGCCAATTCCGTGCCGGCGCGCTCGTCGATCAGCAGATAGTTCGGACGCCGGCGGCCGCGACGCTCGATCAGCACCGGCTCGTCGCCGATCTGCGCCTGTGCCGAGGAACGGAAACTCGGCACCCGCATCTGCGCCTTGACTTCACCGTCGCGGCGCAACTCCCACTCACGCCGCCAGGCCGAAGGCTGGGCAAGCCGGTACATAACCGTCTGCGTAGCCAAGATCCCTATCCACGCACCTCCGAGCCGATCCTAATCCGTCTTCGACTCGGTGGCGCGCAGGCCAGGGCGCTAGCCAGGCACCGCGTCGGCGCGTGACCCCTCGATCCGGTTGGCGAGCCCACGAAGGGCTGCCGCCGAGCTCGACCTGAGCGCACCGCGTCGGCGCCGGCCACGCTTGGTCGTCTGCTTGCTCTTGACGTCGGTGGCGACAGATTGCGTCGTCTTCTCGCGGACGGCGTCCCCGGCGACTAGCAGATCCAGCATCTGATCCTCCCTTGAATCGATTCAGCGGTCACATTAGCTGAAACGATTCATCCGGCCTAGAATTCCCGTTTCATGACGCCGAACGAGGGTCGCCGCGTCCGCCTACGCGACGTCGCCGAGCGCGCCGGCGTCTCGGTGGGGAGCGCGTCGCAGGCGTTCGGACATCCCGAGCGCGTCTCCGAGCAGCTGCGCGCAAGGGTGCTCGCCGCTGCCGAGGCGCTGGGCTACGCCGGCCCCGACCCGGCCGCGCGCCGGCTGAGGATGGGGCGCACCGGCGTCCTCGGGTTGCTCTTCGCCGAAAGGCTCGGCTACCAGTTCACGGATCCAGCCGCGCCGGCCTTCCTCCGCGGCGTGGCCCGGGGAATGCGGAGCGCACCGCTCGGCCTGCTCCTGCTTCCGGACTTCCGCGATCGCCGCGAGGCCGCGCGCACTGTTCGAGAGGCGGCGGTCGACGGCTTCATCGTCTACTCGGCGCCACGGAAGGATCCCCGCGTGGACGCAGCGCTCGAGCGTCGTGTGCCGGTGGTCACGGTCGACCAGCCGCGGGACCTGCCGACCCCATTTGTCGGCATCGACGACCGGGCCGCGGCGCGGGCCGCCGCGGAACACCTGCGTGCGCTCGGGCATGCGCGGGTCGCCGTCCTTTCGTTCGTCAGGGCGCTCGATCCCGAGGGAACACTCGTGCTGGACCTGACCGCCGAGCGGCTGGCAGGCTACCGAGACGGCCTCGGCGAGGCCTGGAACGAGAGCATGGTCCGGATCTGTCGGCCGAATGCGGCAGGGCCCGCCCGCAGGGCTGCCCTGGAGCTTCTGCGGGAGCCGGTGCCACCGACTGCGATCCTGGCCATGAGCGACGTCCTGGCGATCGGCGCCCTGCAGGCCGCGGCGGAGCTCGGCGTCTCCGTTCCGGGCGCGCTGTCGCTCGTCGGCTTCGACGACAGCCCCGCCGCTGCAGTCGCGACGCCTCCGCTGACGACGGTGGCCCAGCCCCACGAGGAAAAGGGGCGCTTGGCGACGGAGTTGCTGCTCGAGGCGATCGAGCGCGCCAACGTCAGCGAGCGGCCGGCGCACGACATCCTTCCGACCGAGCTCGTCGTTCGAGAGTCGACTTCGCCGGTTCAACCCTAGGTTGAGCCGTCCCGCACCCTCGTCGAGGGCGACCCCTCAGTGGCCGAGATCCTGCCGAGCGGCCTTACGCCGAGCCCCCTCGCGCTCGCTCTCGCGCGCGAACTCGTCGACCGTCGCGAGGTAGGCGTCAGTCTCCTCGAGGACCGGCGTGTGCGAGCTGTTCTCGAAGACGACCTCGCGTGCGTTGCGGATCCCATTGACGAGCGTCGCCGAGATCTTCTCCGTCGACATGTCGTAGCCGCCGCGGATCACGAGCGTCGGGGCGTCGATCTCGCCAAGCCGATCCCGCACGTCCCAGCCGCGTAATGCCCCGGTGACGGTCCACTCGTCCGGGCCTTGCATCGCGCGATGGAGGTCGACATTGCGTTCCGCGAACATCCGCTCGAGCTCGGCGCGCGGCTTCGGGCCGCGGTAGAAATGACGATCGAAGTACAGCCGCTCGACGCGCTCGTGATCCGGGTCGTCGGCCGCCACGGGCTCGAGCCCCATCTCCCGCAGCAGCCGTCGCTGTTCCTGCGCCCACTCGTCGATGTTCGCGAGCGTGGACGAGAGGATGAGCGAGACGATCCCGGGTGCGCCGGCAAGGGCATGCTCGAGCGCCAGCATCCCTCCCCACGAGGTTCCGAGGAGGTGAATGCGCGCGAGTTGCAGCTGCTCACGCAACGCCACGACCTCCTCGCGAAACACGTCGACGCTCCACTCGATGTCCGTCGGCCGGTCGGACTTTCCGCAGCCGATCTGGTCGTACACGACGACCGGGCGTCGGTCCGCCAGTCGTTCGAGCGGCCAGAAGTAGTTGTGCGTCGAGCCCGGCCCGCCGTGCAGCGCGAGAAGCGGAACCGCTCCGGAGTTGCGATCGCCGGCGATTCGATACCACGTGCGGTAGCCGCGAAAGGCGACGTAATCCTGGTCGATCGGCGTCATGCCCTATCGTCCTCCCAGCCGACGTTTGCGGGATAGTGGCAGGCGCAAACGGACGCTGGTCCTTCCGAAGGGAGTGGGGAACCAGATCCTCGAGCTGACGAAAACGATCTACGCCTTCACGGCTGCGGGCCCGACCCAGCTGGCAAGCTGACGTCGACGGCGGGCCCCGGCGGTGGCGAGCCGGCCGTGTCCGGCGGTTCCTGGCATGTCCGGTTCCTGACCGAGACGGAGCCGGGACGCCGGAACCGGCGCACGATCGACTCGGCCCTCCTGCTCCTTGCCGCGATCGTCATAGGGCTCTCGGCGGTGATCGCATCCTCGGCCGAGGCTCAGGACAGGGACGTTGCTCAGGCCTTGACCACGGTGTTCGGGTGGGCCGGAGCACTCTGGCGTGCGGCGTTCTTCGGTGTGCTCGGACTGGCGGTCGTCCTTCTCATCGACGTCCTGCTACGCCGACGCTGGGACCTCGTGCGCGATGTTCTCGTTGCGGTCTCCGGCGTCGTGGCCGCGGCCTTTCTTCTGAGTGGCTTCGTCGAATCCGACTGGCTTCCGCTCAAGGTGCACCTCCTGGCGCGGTGGGGCTACCCGGAGCTCAGGCTCGCGACCGCGATCGCGGTGCTGGTCGTGATCAGTCCCGAGCTCGTGCGCTCGGTCCGCGTGCTCGCAGGTTGCCTCATCCCGCTCGCCGCGTTCGGCGTCGTCATCCTCGGCGCAGCGCGTCCATCCGACAGTCTCGCCGGCCTGGCTCTCGGGCTCGGGGCAGGCGCACTTGTGCGGCTGCTGTTCGGCACGGCTGCCGGTGTGCCGCCGACCGAGCAGGTGCGGGGGTCTCTGGCCGCGCTCGACGTGGAGGTCCGTGACCTCAGGCCGGCGGCCGAGCAGCGCGTCGGCTCCGCCGAATACGTTGGGCATGACCCGGAGGGTGGGCCGCTCAAGGTGCGGGTGCTCGGGCGCGACGCGCAGGACACTCAGCGTCTCGCCCGGCAGTGGCGGCAACTCTCGTACAAGGACCCCCCTCGAAGCGCACCCACGGGCCGACTGGAGCAGGTCGAGCACCAGGCGCTCGCGACCCTGATGGCCGCTCAGGCCGGCGCACGCGTTCCCGAGATCGTGACCGCCGCGCTCGGATCTGACGGCGACGCAGTGGTCGTCACCCGCGAACCGGACATCCCTCCGCTCGAATCATTGGCTGCCGACCAGGTGAGCGACGAGACGCTCGACGATCTGGTGCAGCAGGTCGCAAAGCTTCACGCGGCCGGGATCTCGCACGGGCGCCTGAACGCGAGCAATGTGCTCGTCGTCGAGGACGGCCCGATGCTCGTCGACCTGTCGGCAGCAACGCTCGGCGCGCCTCAGTCGGCTCTCGACATGGACATCGCCGAACTTCTAGTCGCGTGCGCGATCCTCGTCGGCCCCGACCGCGCATTGGCCCTGGCCGTGAAGGGGGGCTGGGGCGATGCGGTCGGTCGGACCCTGCCGTACCTGCAGCCGGCCGCGCTCACCCCTCACCTCCGAGACCTCGCCCGCGCTCATGACGTCGCACTGAAGGATCTTCGGCAGGCGGCGGCTCGAGCCACCGGCCAGGACGTTCCCGAGCTCGTGCCGCTGCGCCGGTTGCGCCTGCGCGACCTCGTCGCCACGGCGTTGGTTGCGGTCGGCGCCTACCTTTTGATCAGCAAGCTCGCAAAGATCGGATTCGGGACGATTGCCGACCAGCTCCGGCATGCGGAAGTCGCCTGGATCATCGTCGGACTGATCTTCGCGCAGCTGGCCTTTGTTCCAGGCGGAGTGTCGTTCCGGGGCGCCGTGCCGGCACCCCTCCCGCTGCTCCCGTGCGCCGTTCTGCAGTCGGCGATCAAGTTCATCAACCTCACGGTCCCCAGCTCGGCAGGCCGAATCGGCATCAACGTCCGCTTCCTCCAGCGGATGGGCGCCTCGACGCCCGAGGCCTTCGCCGCCGGTGCTGTCGACGACCTGTCCGTGAAGATCGTCCAGATCGCTCTGATCCTGCTCACGCTCCCGTTCGTCCATATCGCGGTCAAGGCCACCGACTTGAAGGGCGGTGTCCCTTCGGGGCGTCTGATCTTGACCGTGCTCATCGTCCTCGCTCTGATCGTGGTCGCACTGCTCCTCATTCCCGCGGTCCGGGCCAAGGCGTTGCCGCCGGTTCGCCTCGCCCTTTCGAGCCTGAGGGCCGTGGCACGCGACCGCCACAAGCGGCTCGAGCTGTTCGGCGGACAGCTAGGCGTGGAGGTTCTGTTAGCCCTCACCCTCGGGGCCGCCTGCCTCGCGTACGGTGTCCACCTCACCTTTGCCCAGCTCCTGCTGGCCAACAGCGCTGCCTCGGCGTTCTCGAGCCTCATACCCTCGCCCGGTGGAGTGGGGGCGGCGGAGGCGAGCCTCACGGCCGCTCTCGCCGCCTTGGGAGTCGACAACGCCACGGCCTTCGCAATCGCTTTCACGCACCGGCTCTGCACGTACTACCTGCCGCCGATCTGGGGGTACTTCTCCATGCGGTGGCTTCAGCGGAAGGCCTATGTCTAGGAGGCTTTGGCGG
>Ga0066903_100003081_pt1 | contig 13439 bp, 14 predicted proteins | sample PanSoiMetaGPlot1_FD_67491 | JGI IMG/M metagenome (GOLD analysis project Ga0066903, IMG submission 67491) | Tropical forest soil microbial communities from Panama analyzed to predict greenhouse gas emissions - Panama Soil - Plot 1 (version 2) | ecosystem: Environmental > Terrestrial > Soil >... | reverse complement strand
CCGTGAAGCGCGGATTCCGCCCGCCTCCTGGGGCCCAAGAGGCGAGCCTCTTGCGCTCGCTCCTGCTCCCGACACGACCCTCGACCTGCACGGCGCCGCCGACCGCGGGCCAGCCTTCCGCATGTGCGTCGAGCAGGAGGCGCGACCAGTCCGCCGCGGGGGCGGCTCCCGCCACGAGATGAGCGACGGCTGCCGCGTCCGCGGCGACGAGAGGCTCCTCCTGCTTCGCCAGCGCCGCATCGGTTACTGGGTCGCGTCCACCGTGGACGACGACGCGCAGCCGCCGCTCCTCGACCCGCGGTCGCACCTCGACCGGCAGGTCGAGCGTCGCCGACCCGATCTCCTGGAACCAGAAGCGGTGCTCCTCGACGAGATCGAACGCGAGCCGGTACCGGCCTGGAGGACGGGGCGCCACCACGCTCGCTCCGAGCTCGACGGCGTCACGCGGTCGCACGACGTCGCCGAGCGACGTGCGGACGCCGTCCCACACGATCGGGTTTCCCAGCGGGTCGAGCCAGTGGTACGAGAGCTGAACACCCTCGCCGGCACTCGAACGCCACGACGCCGTCCCGGCATTCTCGAACCGGAGCCGTACTCGTCCCACGGTGCCTGCCCGCATCGTCTCGAGCTCGTAGGCGACCCAGCGAACGGCCAGCGGTCCGGCCGGCACGAAATGCTCCCCGACGCGGTCCATTTCCAGGGCTAGTCTAAGTTCGTGCCAGGCGGCGAGATCAGCGTCGAGAGCGCGTCCCGCCGGTTTCGCGTCCGGGAGCAGGAGGCGCGGACGCTCAAGGATCTCTTCGTACTCCGTGGCCGCACGAAGCCGACCGACGTCTGGGCATTGCGCGACGTCTCGGTGAGCGTCGCGCCCGGCGAGGCGGTGGGGCTGATCGGGCGAAACGGCTCGGGCAAGACAACGCTCCTTCGCCTCGTCGCCGGGATCATCAAGCCCACGAGCGGTCGAGTCCACGCAGAGGGCCGGATCGGTTCGTTGCTCGAGCTCGGTGCCGGGTTTCATCCCGACTTCACCGGTCGCGAGAACGTCTTTCTGAACGGTGCGATTCAGGGCTTGCGGAGGGCCGAGATCAGGGAGCGATTCGACGAGATCGTCGGCTTCGCGGAGATCGAGCATGCGATCGATCGGCCGGTGCGGACGTATTCGTCCGGGATGACCATGCGCCTCGGGTTCGCGATCGCCGCCTTCCTGGATGCGGACATCCTTCTCCTCGACGAAGTCTTCGCGGTCGGGGACGAGTCCTTCCAACGCAAGTGCTTCGGGCGGATCTTCCAGTTCAAGCAGGCGGGCGGCACGATCGTGTTCGTCTCGCATGACGCGGCGGCAGTCGAACGCCTCTGCGAGCGCTCCGTGCTGCTGGACGCGGGCAGTGTCTCGTTCGACGGACCGACGCGCGAGGCAGTCGCTCGCTATCGACGCGCGCTTGCCGATGAGATCGATCCCGCGGAGCGCGGCGCCGGGCTGCGAGAGTGGGGCTCAGGGGAGGCGACGATCGCAGCGGCCGAGGTCCTCGGCGTGGAGGGTGAGAGGCGAGAGCAGTTCCTGGCGGGGGAGCCCTTCCTTCTCCGCGTTCGCGTTGCGACTTCCCGCGAGGTCGCGCCGCCGCGTCTCCATCTCGAGCTTCGGGACGACGCCGGGACGCTGGTGGCCGGCGAAGCCGTTGATCTCGGCCCGCTCGGCTGGGCTGCAACGAGCGGCGAGCAGACGATTCGCTTCGAGCTCGATTCACTACCGCTCGCCGAGGGCCGCTTTCACCTTCGTCTCGGCTTAACGGACGGGAGCGGCGAGCGCCTCTATCACTGGCTCGATGACGCGCGCGTTTTTATCGTCTATCCGGGGGACGACGAACGCGGTGTCGTGCGCTTTGAAGGGAGCTGGATGATCGAGGCGAAGACACCGACACCGTGAGCGCTCGCACCTGTCCCGACTGGCCCGCCCTGATGGAGCTGGACCCCGACCTGCAGTTCAAGCACTACACGGTTGCGGAGGCTCAGCTCCCGGCCGAGGCGCTCGCCCGCATCGCGCACGTCTCGTTGACCGAGGTCGAGATCTGCTGCGACCTCGATCACCACGTCTTCAATCCGGAGCACACGGATCCGGACGTCTGCGACGCGCTGCGCGGGACGCACTGGTTCGACGTCAAGGAGTGGGCCACGTCTGGGCCCGGCGCCACCTCCTCGAGCGCCGCCTGACATCGTCGTAACTAGCGTTCGGGGGGTGCCGACCATCGTCGTCCCCTATCGCGGCGACGCGAAGCGACGTCTGCCCGCTCCGATCCGCGCTGCTGTGGCGCTTGCGATGCTTGGAGACGTCGTTGCGAGCGCGCTCGACGTCGGCCCAGTCGTCGTCGTGACGGACGACCCGAGCGTCGTTCCGGGCGACGCCCAGACGATCGTTGATCCTGGCGCCGGGCTCGGGGCTGCCGTCGCCGCCGGGCTCGACTCCGTTGAGGGTCATGTCCTGGTGATCAACGCCGACCTGCCATGTGCGACAGCGGCCTCACTGCGTCGTCTGGCTGCGTCCGGGCTTGCGCTCGTGGAAGCCGCCGACGGGACGACGAATGCGCTCTCCCTACCGGATCCGTCCGTGTTCTCGCCGCTCTACGGACCGGGGAGCGCTGCCCGATTCCGAGACCACGCGCCGTTCGTTCGCGTGCGGATTCCGGAGCTGGAAGTGGACGTCGACTGCGAGTCCGACCTGCACGGCTTGACTCTCCCGCTTGGGCCGAGAACTCGCAGTCTGCTCGCCGTTCACGCGTGAACGTGACGCTCCTGTCCGGGGGCGTGGGAGGCGCGCGCTTTGCCCGTGGCCTCGTCGCGGCGCTTGCTCCGGGTGAGCTCACGATCGTCGGGAACGTCGGCGACGACCTGGAAGTGCTCGGTCTCTCGGTCTCGCCCGATCTCGACAGCATCCTGTACACGCTCGCCGGGCTGGGCGACGACGAGCGCGGCTGGGGGAGAGCCGGCGAGACCTGGAACGCGCTCGCTGCAGCCGCGACCTGGGGCGGGGAGGACTGGTTCCGAGTCGGCGATCTCGATCTCGGCCTGCATCTCGTTCGTACACAGGCCCTGCGCGAGGGCGCCACGCTCTCGGAGGTGACCGCCCGTCTCGTGCGCGCGGCCGCTGTCGAGGCAACGTTGCTCCCCGCGACCGACGATCGCCTTCGGACGCAGGTCGTTACGCCGTCCGGCACCTTCTCGTTCCAGGAGTGGTTCGTCGCGCGCGCTCACGCCGACGAGGTGGACGAGGTTCGGTTCGACGGCGCGGAGAACGCGCGGCCGGCGCCCGGGGTCGTCGAGGCCATGGATGGCGCCGACGTCCTCGCTATCGCCCCCAGCAATCCGTTCGTCTCGATCTGGCCCATCCTCGCGGTCTCCGCGATCCGCGAGAGCTTGCAGCGGCGTCGTGTCCGCTGTGTCGCGGTGAGTCCGCTCGTTGCGGGAAAGGCGGTGAAAGGACCGGCCGACCGTATGCTCTCGCGCATGGCAGGCGGCACGGGTCCAGCGAACGTCGCCGCGTGTTACGAGGGCCTTATCGACGCACTCGTCATCGATCGCTCCGATGCCCCGGCACAGGCAGCCCTAGAGCTCGTCGTTGCGAACTCGCTGATGACGGACGCCGAGGCCGCCCGGCGCCTTGCGGAAGTCGTGCTGGAGTCAGCGTGCGGGTAGCGATCGTCGGCGGCACCGGTCCGTTCGGGCGAGCGCTTGCGATCAGGTTCCGCGAGGCGAACCATGACGTGATCGTGGGGTCTCGCGATGCCGAGCGAGCTGCGTCGGCGGCGGACGAGCTACGGGTATCGGGAGCGACCAACGAACGCGCGGTCGGCGACGTGGAGCTCGTCGTCCTCGCAGTCGACGCCGATGCTGCGGTCTCCACCGCCGACGAGCTTCGGCGAGCAATCCGAGCACCTGTTCTCTCGGTCGCCAGTCAGCTCGAGTTCACCGAGGGGAGCGCGCGGCCGGCCGCCGACGTTCGCTCCATTGCCGAGCAGGTCGCTGACGTGCTCGACGTTCCGGTCGCAGCAGGACTGCACTCGCTCCCTGCACGCGTCCTTGCTCAGAGGAAGCCCGACGCCGACGCGCTCGTATGTGGCCCGGAAGGCGATGGCAAGGATCGAGCGCTCGAGCTCGCCGCCGGAATCGTCACCGGCCGTGCCGTGGACTGCGGGCCGGTCGAGGTTGCGCGAGCGCTCGAAGGAATGACCGCGGTCTTGGTCAACGTCAATCGCCGCTACAAGGCGCATGCTGCGCTCCGCATGACCGGCCTCGCATGAGCGACGAGCTACGCGTCATCCCACTCCGTGGGATCCCCGAGCTCGAGGAGGGCGCGGACCTGGCTGCCATTCTGGCCGACGCCGCAGCACGAAGCGGAGGGTTCGAGGACGGAGACGTCCTCGTTCTCGCGCAGAAGGCGGTCTCAAAGGTGGAGGGACGCGTCGTGCAGCTTGCGGATGTCGAGCCCACCGAGCGCGCGCGGGAACTGGCCGCAGACGGCGACCCGCGACGGATGGAAATGATCCTGCGCGAGACCCGCACCATCGTCCGCGCGCGGCCTCCGCTCGTCATCGCCGAGACCGAGCACGGGTTCGTGTGCGCATCCGCAGGCGTCGACTCGTCGAATGCCGGGCGCGCGGAGACGGTTGTCCTCCTGCCTCGCGACCCGGACGCCTCGGCTCGCCGCCTGCGTGCTGCCATCCGGGAGAGAACGGGAACCGACGTCGCGGTTATCGTCAGCGACTCCTTCGGACGGGCTTGGCGGCAAGGAACGACCGACGTCGCCCTCGGGGTCACCGGGCTCGCCCCGATCCTCGACCTGAACGGGCAGCGAGATGCGACAGGCTACGAGCTGCACGCGACGCAGATCGCGGTCGCGGACGAGATCGCCGGCGCCGCCGAGCTCGTCATGGGGAAGACAGCCGGCATCCCGGCTGCGATCGTGCGCGGTGCCCGCGTGGCCGGCGACGGCAGCGGCGCCGACTTGCTCATGCCGCTCGAGCGCGATCTCTTCCGGTAATCGCGTCCAGTCGGACTACACTCGCACCGTGCGGAGATACGCGATCTGGGGTACGGCAACGTCGCCCGCGCACGAGGCGTGGGTACGTGACATCGGGAAGCAGTTCGAGCGAGACGAGTTCGAGCCGGTGCAGGACGTCGCAGACGCCGACTTCGTCCTCAATATGTTCGACCCCGAGGACCCGAAGGCGTTCCGCCGCTCATCGCGCGGAACGTACTCGGCCGCGTTCTACGAGCTCCCCGATGCGCCGACCGATGTGCTCAAGGAGAGCTACCCGATGCTCGTCCGGACTCTCTCGAACGTCGTGCTCCTGCGCGTGCCAGGGCAGGGGGTGTGGTTCACGACGATGGAGCGTGGGACGTACCACGTTCCCGACGATCCTGCGGAGATCTACGAGCGCCTGGAGCCACTTGCGACCTCCCGCCTGGTCATCGACAACGAGTGGACTCCCGATCTCGAGCCCGAGCTCTGGGGCGGCGACGAGGTTTCCGAGGACATCGCCGCAGCGGGTCGACGCCTCGATGAGCTCGACCTGCTTCCGTCCCCTTTCCCAGTCGAGGAGTACCTCTCCGGACGGGACCTGCGGCACGTCATGCGCCTGTACAGCGTGGGCGGTCTCTCATACGGCAACCTCTCAGCCCGAAAGGACGAGACGCGCTTCTGGATGAGCGCGAGCGGCGTCGACAAGTCGCAGCTCGAGACGGTCGGTCGCGACCTCCTGCTCGTCAAGGACTTCGACGACGAGCGGGGGGCAATCGTCCTGAGCGTCCCGCCGGGAATCGAGCCGCGCAGGGTCTCGGTCGACGCAATCGAGCATTGGATGATCTATCAGGCCCACCCGGACGTCGGTGCGATCCTCCACGTGCATGCCTGGATGGAGGGCATCGCCGCCACGGACGTCAACTACCCGTGCGGAACGCAAGAGCTCGCGGTCGCCGTCTCCGATCTCGTGGCGCTCGAGCCCGACCCAGCCCATGCCGTCATCGGGCTCAGGAACCACGGCATCACCTGTACCGGCGAAAGCCTCTCGGAGATCCTCGATCGCGTCGCTCCGAAGGTCCTGCGCCAGGTGCCGATGACCTGAACTGTTCAGTCGAGCTCGCGTAGCCGGAGCGCGGTTACGAACGCCAGCGCGGGCGCGATGACGACGTCGTTCGCCACGCACCAGATGCAAAGCGCGTGGATGACGAAGAGTTGGAGCACCAACAAATAGGCGCTGAAGAGCAGGCCGACGAAGGCGAGGACGGCTGCGCCCATCCGGGCATTCGTTGAATCCCAGGCGAGGAGCAGAACGATCGTCACATAGGAGACGAGCCCGAGCAGCGCGACCGGGATCCCGGCGATCTCGGAATACGAGGAGTGCTGCACCGTCTCGCATCCGCCTCCGCGAACGCAGACGAGAGTTGCGTCGGCGTAGTGAGCCCAAGTCAGGTATCCGGCCACTGCAATGCCGAAGAACGCGACGACGGCTGCGACGGAGCGCAGGGCCTGGTCGCTCAACCTTGGAGCGCGTCGTCGAGCGCGGCGCGAAAGTCGGCAGGGTCGAGCGCGACGCGGATGTAGTACGGCTGCTGCCCGTCGATCTGCACGAGAAAGGTTGGTGTGCCCGGAGGATTGACATAGTGAGCGACCTCGTTCCCAGCCTTCTTCTCGGCGCCGTCTGCCTCGTTCCTGACCGTCGTGCTGTCGGCATCCGCAAAGAGCTTGCGCACGCCGAGGCCTCGGATCTTGGCCGCGAGCTCCCGGACGAGGTCGTCGGTCACCCAGCCGCCATTCTCGCGACCCTGGTAGCGATAGAGCGCCTCCTGGAGCTGCCACAGCCGATTTTGTTTCGCGGCTGCGAGCAGGAAGCGCTCGGCCTTGACCGAGTCCGAGCCGATGAACGGGAACCCGCGGTACTCCATCTTCACCCTCCCCGTCCGCACGAACTCCCTGACCACGGCGGGGAAGACGTTCAGCGTGTAGTCGCGGCAGATCGGGCACTGCTGATCGGCGTATTCGATCAATGTGACCTTGGCTGTCGGCTTCCCGAGCACGGTCCCGTCCTCCGGGATTCCAGCAAGGGAGACCACCGGCGTGGTGACCACCCCGGGGCTCTTACTGCCGTTCAGGAGCTGGTTTCCGACGATGAGTACAGCAGCGAGGGCGACGCCGGTGCCGAGCGCGATCGCCATCTTGAGCCAGGTCGGACGACCCGAGACGGTAGGTCTCATCGCTGCCATCGCCGCGAAGTCTGCCGATCCGCTCTGCTGAGCTACCGCTTCAGCGCTCGTCCCGCCTTGGTGGCCGCCCGCGCGAGCGCCGTGTAGGCGGCGGCCCGCTCAGCCTTCGTCCCAGACGACTCCGCCTCCTCGACGGCGCGCATGCGCTCGAGGACGTCGCGATCGAGGCGCGGGCGCTTGCCCCAGGCAAGATGGGCCTCGCTTACCCCGCAGCGCACGGCGAGCTCGCGAAGTACCTGAAGCGAGGGAACGCGCTCCCCTCTCTCGATTCGGGAGATATAGGCGGCGCTACAGCCCGGAAAGGCGAGGTCCCGCTGGCTCAGGCCCTTGGCGTCGCGCGCCTCTGTGAGCCGCATCCCAACGGCGCGTGGATCGTCGACGTGAGGTATGCGCTCTCGCTTGATCGGCATCGTGACCAGGGCGGCGCGTGACCTGTGTCAACGATACTCCGCACGGCTCGAACCATGCCACAGCGGCGATTGCGTCGGATACACCTCGGTTTACACCCGGTGACGAATGGTTGTCCCTCGAACGAGGGAGTAGTGTGCCGGGCCATGATCGAGCTAGACACCCAACGGAAGCCGAGGACGATCACGCCACGTCAGCGCGAGATCGTCGCTCTTATCGCGGCCGGGTGCTCGAACGATGAGGTCGGCGCGCGGCTCGGCATCTCTCCGCGCACGGCGAAGGCGCATTGCGATGTGCTTCGGCAGAAGCTCGGGGTCCGGCGCAGGCGTCAGATTCCGATCGCCTTCCGGCTGCTGACAGGGGAAGATCCCCTCTCAGCGACGACCGGATGGGGACTCGCCGCACGCACGCACTGACGCTGAGCCGTTCGACGCCGCACGGCTGTTGCGCCAGGACGATGTTAGGGTCGTAACGATCGGAGCAGTCTCGAGGCAGGTTGGCGGGGACGGCAACAGTTACGGGCAAGCGCACGCTCCACAGCAGCCGCATCATCGAGCGGCCGCGCCTCTACGCCCACCTCGACGCCTCTACGGCTCGCATCCGCATGCTCGTCGCCGGTGCGGGATACGGGAAATCGACGCTGGCAGAGCAGTGGGCTTCGCGAGACGGCCGTCGCTACGCCTGGTATGCGGCGCGGAGCTCGTCTGTCGACGTCGCCGGACTCGCGCTCGGCATCGCTCGAGCCGCTGCCGAGATCGTCGAGGGGAGCGAGGTTCGTCTTCGCGAGCATCTCCGTGCGGTTCCGACCGCGGGAGAGCGCATCTCGGTGCTGGCCGAGATCGTGAGCGAGGATCTCGCGAGCTGGCCGGAGGACGCGTGGCTCGTCTTCGACGACTACCAGGAGATCTATGGTGCCGCCGGCGCCGAGCAGTTCGTCGCCGAGCTCGTCGCGGGCTGCCCGATTCAGCTCCTGGTGACGAGCCGCCAGCGGCCTACGTGGGTGACGGCGAAGCGCGTCCTGTACGGCGACGTCTTTGAGCTTGGTCAGGCGGCGCTCGCGATGACCAACCACGAAGCTGCGGAGGTCCTCGCCGAGTGGACTCCTTCCTCAGCATCGGGCCTCGTCGCTCTCGCCGACGGATGGCCGGCTGTCATTGCTCTGGCCGGCGCGTCCTCAGGTGAGTTCGATCCGCACGACACGCTGCCGGAGTCCCTGTACAACTACTTCGCCGAGGAGGTTTTCGACGCATTAGGCGAGAAGGTGCGTCGAGATCTCGGGCTCCTCGCGGTTGCGCCCGTTCTCGACCGCGAGCTCATCCGGGTGATTCTCGGCAGCGAGCGAGCAGAACGAGCCTGCACCGCCGCTCTCGAGGCAGGAATCGTCGCCGAACGCGACGACCGGATCGAGCTGCATCCGCTCGCATATGCGTTCCTCGAAGAGCATTCGAAGATCCGCACCGCAGGTGCCGCGATACAGCAGTGCCTTGATCACTATCGGAGCCGCCGTGACTGGGATGCGGCATTCGAATTGATCGTCCGCCGCGACCTGACCCCCGAGCTTGCGAACGTTCTCTCCATCGCCTTGGATGACCTCCTCGAAGCCGCGCGCCTCTCGACGATCGAGGCGTGGTGCGATCACGCTGCTGAGAAGCGTGATGAAGACGCGATATTCCAGCTGGCCAGAGCTGAGTCGGCACTCCGGCAGGGAAGTCACTCGGCGGCCCAGACGTATGCGGAGTTGGCGTCAAACAGCGATGCGCTCGCGTCACGGGCCATGTCGGTTGCTGGGCGTGCCGCACATCTGGCATGTCGCGAGGAACAAGCGCTTGAGCTCTATGAGCGCGCGGAGCATGCAGCTTCGACGGACTCGGAGCGGCACGAAGCTCTCTACGGTCAGCTCATCTGCCTCATTGAGCTTGAGTCGCCCGCGGCGGCTCAGGCGCTTGAGGTCGTTTGTGACAGGCCTCGGACCCTCAATCCGAAGGAAGTGGTTAGAACGTCCGTGGCCTCCCTTGGCTACGGACAGCGATTTGGCGCCATCGATTTGAGCGACGCCGACGGTGTCTACGACCTACTCAGCACGGTTACCGATCCCCTCGTCAAGTCGTCCTTCTTGAGCGGTTACTCAACAAGCCTCGCCATCAACGCCAGATACGGCGATGCCCTCCGAGCGGCAACAGAACTCCACGAGGTTGCTACTCATTTTCGGTTGGACTTCGCGATCCCTTATTCCTTCTGCTGGTCAGCAATGGCACGGATGGGGCTACGCCAGTGGATGGCAACCGACGCGTGTCTTCGTTCGGCGATGGTGGCTGGACGAAAGACTAGAAACGCGCATCTCGTCGCCTCTTGTCGAGCGATTGAAATACGTGCTCTCGCGCAGCAAGGACGGTTGGATGAGGCTCTCGCGGTTCAGTTGCCCATAGACGAGAAGCTACTTCCTGCTGTCCTTGCAGAGCTCCTTTTGTCGCGAGCTTTTGCGTTAGCCGCATCAGGTCGGATCGATGCTGCCTCGGAGGTCCTTGAAACGATCGAGGGCATGTCACGGACGATCGAGGCGACGGTGTTAGCGGCGGCCGTCGACGCACTCATCAGAGTAAAGCGTCGTGAACCCGGCGCGATACAGGTGGTTACAAGCGCACAGGACATCGCTTTCTCAACGGGAGGACTTGACTTGCTTGTGTGCGCGTACAGGGCTGCGCCAGAGTTGCTCAACGTGCTATTGAGGACGCCGACTTCACGAGATCGCATGCTTGCGCTAATTGAACGTGTCGGCGACCAGGATCTTCTGGAGGCCTTCGGGCTGCCTGCTGGCTCGTACGTCGTCGGGCGCGGGCCACTATCGAATCGCGAACGTGATGTCTATGCCCTTTTGTGCCAGGGTCTGACGAATAGACAGATAGCTGATGCCCTAGTCATCGAAGTGTCTACCGTCAAGGTTCACGCACACCACATTTACGACAAGCTCGGGATTAGGTCGCGAAGGGAGCTTGCTGTTCGGGCAGCACTAGAACGTCAGGCGACTTCGGCCACGACCACGGACTCAGAGGGATCGTAGGACTTCTCGGCGAACGCGAGGAAGTCCTTCCGTTTCGCCAGTCGGTAGTTCTCGTCTGCTGTGGCCAATATGGCCTCAAAAGCTGCCACGGCTGCCGTATCGAACTGACTGCCAACTGCTTGCGCAAGTCGAAGCCGCGCGACCCGACTTGGCATGGCGTCGCGATACGGACGATCGGAAGTCATGGCGTTGTAGGCATCAGCGACCGCGATGATGCGAGAGACGAGGGGAATCTCATCTCCGACCCTTCCATCGGGGTATCCCTGTCCATCGATGCGCTCGTGATGAAAGCGCACGATGGTCGAGATCTCCGAGTACTCATCCACATGAGCCAAGATGCGTTCTCCGATCGCGGAGTGCTCCTGCATTTGCCTCCGCTCTTCGAGAGTAAGCGCACCAGGTTTCTCGAGGAGGCCTGGAGGGAGGCCTATCTTCCCAATGTCGTGAACGAGTCCGCACAGGTAAGCCTGGTCTTGTTTTTCAGCGGTAAGACCCATGCGACGAGCAATATCACGAGAATAGATGGCAACAGCTGCAGAATGTCCAGCTGTGTAGCGATCTCGTGCGTCGAGCGTCGCGATTAGCGCCGCCGCGAATTGGAGGTTCGCCCGTTCGAGAGTTTCGTTCGCAGACGCCAGGTCGTCTGCAAGACGTCGCTGGCCTTCGTATAAGCCGTAGAGACGTTGCGCGGCTGCAGCTGGAACTAGGAAGAGCACAAATGTCCAAGGTGAGACTTCGACGTACATGACCGCGAGCACAGCCACGATTGGTGCATAAACAGGGGGTGCGATCAGGAGCGTGGGCGCATAGGCTCGCGCCATCTCTCCCGGCGATTCGCCGCGGACTACGACCGTCATCACTCCGAATCCGAACTCGAGCATCTCGCTTACCAACGCGCCAACGAGCGTGGCTGCGATCAACCCTCCGACCTCCGAGGGGACTGCCTCGATCACCCATTGAGCGGCGACACCTGTAGCCGCTCCGGCCATGAAGCGGGTGCTCGAATACGCAGCCCACTTCAACGCAGGCGCTCGGTCAGGGTTTCGGCCCGCTGTGAGTTCCGGATCGCCAAGGTTGGAAGCGGCGCCCACGACGCCAGCCGCGAGTGGGCCGAACAAGACGGCTGCAAACAGGGTCGGAAGAACCGAGATCGATAGCTCAAGCGTGCGAGTCAGTCGGACATTCGTTCGTTCCCCGACTGCCGCAGCTAACGCAAGAGCTAGCACCACAGCGGGTTCAACCAGCCCGTATCCGGCGATGAGCAGGGCTACCGCGCTCGTAGAGGCGGCAAGAACCAGTGCTGCGACGTAAGCGAGCGTCCGCTTGCTCGGATCGCGCGTCACGCGTCGCAACGCTTGCAGTGTCCCTCGAAAGGGGTATACGATTTGGCTGCCGTCAGTTCCCAACTTAGGAGCTCTTATGCAGAGAGGTTGTAAGGCCTGGTAGAGCCGTCACATCCTGCGTTCTTCGCCGGGGGCAGGCATCCCTCTTTCGGGGGTGGGTCTGCCGGGGGACTGACCCAGCGAGGAAAGGGTGCTGACGGCGGTGATTAAGCGATGAGCCCACGCCGGAAGCCGACCGCTACGGCGTGGGCTCTGCTTCGCGCCTGAAGCTTCGCGAGCAGATGCCGCACGTGTGACTTGACCGTCTCTTCGGAGAGGAAGAGACGCTCTCCGATCTCACGATTCACGAGCCCGTCGGCGACAAGCTGGAGCACCTCGATCTCACGCGCGGTCGGATCCTGTCCGAGCTCGCGGTTGATCTGCGGAGTGAAGGGGATGACCGATCCATGTCGGCTCGAACTCCGTCGCGCGGCAGCCGCCTCGAAGCGTCGGCTGTGATCGCGATAACGGTTCAGGATCTCCTTCCGCTCAGCGGCGTCCACGAAGCGGGTATCGGCGGGTGCGAGGTCGCTCTTTAGTGGTGTGCTCTCGCCAGTCGCTCGAACGGGGGACGGTTACAGCCCTCGTGCAGCACAAACGCATCCGACACTGAAACGTCTAAGGAGATACGGTACGCGCCGGCGCAGGCGCACATACGGAGGCGCACATATGACGAAAGGGGAATCAATGAGTCGAGCTACGAGGCGGTGGCGGCTGGGGGCCCTCTTGGCGGCCCTTGTCGTCGTCGTCGGGGTCATCGGAGTCGGCGTTGGCGGGGCTACGCGAAGTGGCGCGGACAGCGCGTCTGCCGCGACCATCGTCGATGGCACCACTGACAGCATCACGAACATCGATCCGGCGGGCCAGTACGACTACGGGACGTTTACCCTCGACGTGCTGGCTTATGAGGGCCTCTACGGGTTCCCGAACGGCTCGAAGCTCCGGCCGATGCTGGCCACGGGTTGCAAGGCCTCGACCAATCTGAAGACGTGGACTTGCACGCTTCGGAAGAACGTGAAGTTCTCGGACGGGACGCCGATGACGTCCGCCGACGTCAAGTTCTCGTTTGACCGCGTGAACAACAAGCACATCCTCAAGCAGGCCGCGGCGAACACGCCGTCGTCTCTGATCAGCAACTTGAAGAGCACCTCGACTGCTGGTCCGAACAAGGTCGTGTTCCACCTGAAGAGCCCACAGTCGACTTGGCCGTTCATCCTGTCGACGATCGCTGCGACCGGCATCGTGCCGAAGGTGAAGTATTCAGGTTCGAACTTGCAGCCCAATACTTCACCGCAGATCGGCACCGGCCCGTACAAGCTCGTCAAGTACACGCCCGG
>Ga0066903_100003080_pt1 | contig 13439 bp, 14 predicted proteins | sample PanSoiMetaGPlot1_FD_67491 | JGI IMG/M metagenome (GOLD analysis project Ga0066903, IMG submission 67491) | Tropical forest soil microbial communities from Panama analyzed to predict greenhouse gas emissions - Panama Soil - Plot 1 (version 2) | ecosystem: Environmental > Terrestrial > Soil >... | reverse complement strand
GTCGATCTCGTTGAAAAATACGCTGACATGATTCAGGTCGGCGCGCGCAACATGCAGAACTTCACCCTCCTGCGGCGCGTTGGTCGCTCGAAGATGCCGGTCCTGTTAAAGCGCGGAATGGCGGCGACCTTAGAAGAATGGTTGCTCGCGGCCGAATACATCATGGCCGAGGGAAATTACAACATCGTGCTTTGTGAACGCGGTGTGCGCACATTTGCGCAACACACGCGGAATACTCTCGATCTCGCGGCGGTTCCGGCCGTTCGAAAAATTTCGCATTTACCGGTGATCGTCGATGCGGCGCATGGAACGGGCCGCAGTTACATGGTCACGCCGCTCGCCCGCGCCGGAGTTGCGGTTGGCGCCGATGGATTGATGATCGAAGTCCACGGCAAACCGGACGAAGCGCTTTCGGATGGCGCGCAATCGCTCATGTTCGACGAATATGAACAAATGGTGCGCGAAGTTCGCCAGATTCATGACGTGATCTCGCGCAACGGCGCCGCTTAGACTCGGAGAAAATTCGCGAGCAGCTTGCGGCCTTCGGTCGTCAGGATCGATTCCGGATGAAATTGGACGCCGTGGATCGGGAATTGTCGATGTTGCAGTCCCATGATCTCGCCTTCGCTCGTTTCGGCGGTGACTTCGAGGGAATCAGGAACTGATTCGCGCTTCACGATCAACGAATGGTATCGCGTCGCTTCCAGCGGCTCGGCCAAGTCTTTGAAAACGCCGCGATGTTGATGATGAATCTGTGAAGTCTTGCCGTGCATCAACCTCTCGGCGCGGACAACCTTGCCACCAAAAACTTGCGCAATGCATTGATGACCGAGACAAACACCGAGGATTGGAACGCGCGGACCGAGCTCGTGAACTAAATCCGAACTAATGCCGGCGGTTTCCGGTCGGCCCGGGCCCGGTGAAATGACGATCCGGTCTGGTTTGAGTTTTTTGATCTCATCGATCGAGATCTCGTCGTTCCGCTTCACTACAAGATCGACGTCGGCGATCTCGCCAAATAGCTGCACGAGATTGTAGGTAAACGAATCGTAATTATCGATGACCAGCAGTTTCATTCTTTACTTTCGTCTTCCGCTTAATCTTCTCGATTCGCTCTCGCGATCGCAGCCAGCATCGCCTTCGCCTTGTTCATGCACTCGTCAAATTCTCGAGCGGGATTCGAGTCCGCCACGATTCCGGCTCCGGTCTGCAAATACGCTTTTGCATCCTTCAAAACAATCGAGCGGATCGCGATACAGCTGTCGTGAGACCGGTCGAAGCCGAAGTAGCCAACAATGCCAGCGTAAAATACGCGCCGCGCCTTTTCCAATTCAGCGATAATCTGCATCGCGCGAATTTTCGGTGCGCCGGAGACAGTTCCTGCCGGAAACGTCGCGCGGATGGCGTCGAACACACTTTTGTCTTCACGCAGCTTGGCAACGATGTGAGACGCAATGTGCATCACGTGACTGTAACGTTCGATCACCATTTGCTCGGTCACGTTGACGCTCCCGAACTCCGCGACGCGCCCGAGGTCATTGCGGCCGAGATCGATCAGCATCACATGCTCCGCGCGCTCCTTGGGATCGACAATCAACGCCTGCGCCAGCTGTTCATCCTCGGTTGCATCTTTTCCGCGCGGATAAGTTCCCGCAATTGGACGCAGCTCGGCAACGCGATCGCGCACGCGGAGGTGAACTTCTGGCGAACTGCCGAGCACAGCGAAGTCGCGATCGAACCTTAGACAGAACATGTAGGGCGACGGATTTCCAAATCGGAGTGCTCGATAAAGATCGAGGGCCTCGCCGGTAAAATCCGTTTCGAATCGTTGCGAAAGCACAACCTGAAAAATATCGCCGCCTGCGATCAGCTCTTTTGCTTTAAGGACCATTGATTCAAATTCAGCACGCGTGGTATTGCTCGCAGGCGAGGGGAGCTTGGCCGCCGGCTTCGCATCGATTGGTTGAAGCGCTCCCTGCTCAATCAATTTCGCCATCGTCTTTTCGAGGTCGCTCATTGCACGGTCATACGCTTGATCCGCCGACGTTTTTTCTTCGACGTGTGCGTTGCAGATGAGTTGCAGTTTTCTAAAGCGGTGATCGAACACGAGGAGCATCCGCGGGATCATGAAAATCATTTCCGGGATTCTCAGATCGTCGCGGGGATGGATTGAAACCGTCGGTTCAAAAAATCGGATAACGTCATAGCCGATGTAACCGACGGCGCCGCCGACGAAATGCGAAACGTTTGTCGGCGCGACGAACTGAAAGCGCGCGAGCGTTTGTTGAAGCTGCGTCAACGGATCGCCATCGCAATCCGAGCTGTTGAAAACGACAAGCGGATCGAAGCCAATAAAGGAAAAGCGTCCCAATTCTTCGTTGCGTTCTGCCGATTCAAAAAGAAAACACGGCTCCCCATTGTCGATCTTGGCGAAGGCCGAGACCGGAGTCTCCACATCTGCTACTAGGTCGACAATCAGCGGAATGAGATTGCCGCGTTTCGCGAGATCGCGGAATTCATCGCGACTTGGAGAGATCGACCGTTCGATGGTTGAACTCATGCGGAGGTAGAATTTATGGAGGGACGACCTCCGTGTCGTCTCAAAGTTTTTGGGGGCGGGACGAAGCCTGTCCCTCGAGGAATTTGCGGTTGCGGAAAAAGCGCTCTGCGGCATTATTTCTGTCCCTTTTCATGCGGGTGTAGCTCAGTGGTAGAGCACCTCCTTGCCAAGGAGGACGTCGCGAGTTCAAGTCTCGTCACCCGCTCCATTGTGTTTTGCGTGCACTTCCTCATGCGGCCGAGCAGGTTGCGAAATCCGATTTAATAATGGATGCAATCGACCCTGCCGGCCGGATTGCAGGTCACGGCCGAGATCATACCACAATTTGCGGAAATCCTTACGCCCGACGCGCTGGCGTTCGTCACAAAGTTGGAGCGCGAATTTCGGGCACGTCGCGCTGACGCGCTGCGTGCACGGCAAGATCGACAATTACGTTTCGACGCCGGCGAACTGCCGGAGTTCTTGCCCGCGACAAAGAAAATACGCGAGAGCGATTGGAGCTGTGCGCCGATCCCGAACGATTTGCGCGATCGGCGGGTGGAGATCACCGGGCCGACTGACCGCAAGATGGTGATCAACGCGCTTAACTCGGGTGCGAAAATGTTTATGGCGGATTTCGAGGACGCAAACTCGCCAACGTGGCGGAACATGGTTGAGGGTCAGATCAATCTCCGGGATGCGATCCGGCGCACGATCACGTTTCGCAGTCCGGACGGAAAGGAATACAAACTGAACGAGCAAACGGCGGTGTTACTCGTTCGACCGCGCGGGTGGCATCTCGATGAGAAACATGTCCTTGTTGACGGAAGACCAATGACCGGCGCGTTGTTCGATTTCGGTTTGTATTTCTTTCACAACGCGCACGAGCTGCTCAATCGCGGCACTGGTCCGTATTTTTATCTTCCAAAAATGGAAAGCCACTCCGAAGCGCGAATTTGGAACGATGTTTTCAATCTCGCGCAAGACGAACTCGGACTTCCGCGCGGGACGATTCGCGCCACGGTGCTAATCGAAACAATTCCGGCGGCCTTTGAGATGGACGAAATTCTCTACGAGCTGCAGGAGCATTCTTCGGGACTGAACTGCGGACGTTGGGACTATATTTTTTCCTGCATCAAAAAATTTCGCGCAAAAAAAGATTTTGTTCTGGCGGATCGCGCGTTGGTAACGATGACGACGCACTTTATGCATTCGTATTCATTACTCTGCATTAAGACATGTCACCGGAGAAATACTTTCGCGATGGGCGGAATGGCCGCGCAGATTCCGGTGAAGAACGATCCGAAAGCAAACGAGGAAGCGTTCGGGAAAGTGCGCGCGGATAAAGAGCGCGAAGCCGGCGACGGGCACGATGGAACATGGGTCGCGCATCCGGGAATGGTTCAGCTCGCGACCGACGCGTTCAACGCGGTCATGAAAACGCCGAACCAGATCGACAAGAAACGGGAGGATGTCGATGTTAAAAGCGCAGATCTGCTCGATTTTGGCCCGCGCAGTCCGATTACTGAGGCGGGCTTGCGGCAAAACGTTTCGGTCGGCGTGCAATATCTGGAAGCGTGGCTGCGTGGTCACGGCGCGGTACCGTTGTTTAATTTGATGGAGGACGCGGCGACTTCGGAAATTTCGCGCGCGCAAGTTTGGCAATGGATTCGCCATCCGGAAGGGAAACTGGCGGATGGACGCAAAGTTACGAAAAAACTGTTCCGCGAACTCCTCGAAGAGGAACTCGGCAAAATTAGGTCGCAGATCGGAAAATCAGCCTACGACAAGCGCAAATTCAGCCTCGCCCACGAATTGTTTGAGAAAATCACGACCGACGACGAGTTCGCCGAATTCCTTACGCTGCCCGCGTACGAGTTTCTCGATTAGAAAATGAAAACGCAAAAGAACGGAGCAAAGTCCGGGAAGAACAAGCGATCGAGCAATCGCTTCGCTGGAGTCGAGCGGCCGTACTCGCGCGAAGATGTCGAACGTTTGCGCGGCACAATTCAAATCGAGTACACGCTCGCGCGCCGCGGTGCTCAGAAGCTTTGGGACTTGCTACACGCCGAAGATTTTGTGGCCGCACTTGGAGCGTCGACCGGCAATCAGGCGGTGCAGCAAGTGCGAGCTGGCTTGAAAGCGATTTACGTCAGCGGTTGGCAAGTTGCGGCTGATGCGAATCTCGCGGGCGAAATGTATCCCGACCAAAGTCTTTATCCGGCAAACAGTGTGCCGACGGTAATTCGGCGAATTAACAACGCACTTTTGCGCGCCGACCAAATTGATCACGCCGACAACAAACACGCGATCGATTGGATGGCGCCGATCGTTGCCGATGCCGAAGCGGGTTTTGGCGGACCGCTTAACGTTTTTGAATTGATCAAGGCAATGATCGAAGCCGGCGCGGCCGGCGTTCATTTGGAAGACCAACTCGCGAGCGAGAAAAAATGCGGCCACATGGGTGGAAAAGTTTTGCTGCCGACTCGCCACGCGATTCGAAACTTAGTCGCGGCGCGTTTAGCCGCCGACGTTTCGGATGTCCCGACTGTCATCATCGCGCGCACCGATGCGAACGGCGCGAAGTTGCTGACTAGCGACATCGATGAGCGCGACCACGAATTCTTGACCGGCGAGCGGACACCGGAAGGATTCTTTTGCGTGCGTGCGGGCCTGGACCAGGCGATTGCTCGAGCGCGAAGTTATGCACCGTATCCAGATTTAGTTTGGTGCGAGACCAAGACGCCGGATCTCGATGAAGCCCGGCGTTTCGCCGAAGCGGTGCGCAAGGAGTTCCCCAACACGCTGCTCGCTTACAACTGTTCGCCCTCATTCAACTGGAAACAGAAACTCGACGGCGCGACAATCGCGAGGTTCCAGCGCGAGCTTGCGGCGATGGGTTAAAAATTTCAATTCGTTACCCTGGCCGGCTTTCACACGCTCAATTATTCAATGTTCAACTTGGCGCGCGGTTACGCGAAACGCGGAATGGCAGCTTATTCTGAATTGCAGGAAGCCGAATTCGCAGCAGCGGCCGATGGTTACAGCGCGACCAAGCACCAGCACGAAGTCGGCACTGGCTATTTCGATGCCGTGGCCCAGGCAATTTCCGGCGGTGAATGCTCGACCACTGCCCTCTGCGGCTCGACCGAGGAAGCTCAGTTCGCCGAGGCGTATAGATAGACGCGGGCGTCCCGTTGCAGAAAAATATTGCCAGTCCGGCTCGGACTTTTTTGAATCCAAACCACTCCCGGGCTGCATCTCACTGCCAAAGGATAAATATGAAAACATTGCCTCTCTGCGTTTGCTCAATCGCGCTTGCGGTCACGGCCCTGGCCCAACCAACGCCCCCGCCTCCGCCATCAGCGCCGTCAGCGCCATCGCCGGTTGTGTCCGCTTCCCCGACGGCGAGTGTATCGCCAGGCTCGAGCCTGGCCGACAGGCTTCATCAAAAGTTGGACAAAAGACTCCATGGGCGCCACGGAATCGTGATCGATGGGGACGAGGTCGATCTTGATAAGATGAAATCGGAGGACATTCCCGAATTCGTCATTCCGATTGTTGCCATCACCATGTTCACGATCTTTGGCGCTCCGGTGCTGATCGTCGCGTTCATCATGTATTTCGGTTTTTCCAAATCCCGAATGCAACACCGCACGATTCGAATGCTCGCGGAGAAAGGTCAGCCGATTCCGGCCGAATTGCTCGCACCTCCGACTCCAACGGTTCGTCAACGCTCCGACATGCGTCGCGGCATTGTCCTAGTCATGGTGGGCATCGCGTTAATGATCTGCTTTGGCGCGTGGAACGATTGGGAAGGTGGGGCGTGGGCGATTGGAGTGATTCCATTCGTCATCGGCTTGGGATATTTGTTGGTTTGGAAACTGGAAGGCGGAAAAAAGAACGAGATTCCGCCGCCACCGCCAACGCCGTAATCTCCTGATGTGGAGCTCACTGATGCCGACCTCATTGCTCGAGTCCTTGTCGATGACGACCAGCACGCTTTTGGCGAGCTGGTCCGCCGGCATCAATCGAGCGTGCGCGGTTTATTGCGCCAGCTCACCCGCGGCGATGTCGCCCTGGCCGATGATTTGGCCCAGGACGCGTTCGTTCGCTCCTACAAAAACATTCGAAACTTTCGCGGCGAAGCGAAGTTTTCGACCTGGCTTTATCGCATTGCCTACAATTGTTTTCGCGAAGACGCCCGCAAACGAAAGGAACTCGTCGGGATTAACGAAGAACAATGGCAGGCTGAACAGGACCCGCAGACTGTCGATCCTGGTTTAAGACACGACCTTATGCATGCGCTTAGCTTACTGCCGCTGCACGAACGATCGGCAGTCTTGCTTTGCTGCCAGAACGGTTTGTCGCACGACGAGGCATCGCGCGTGCTCGAGATTCCGCTCGGCACCGTGAAAACAAACGTGTTGCGCGGGCGCGAGAAATTGAAGAAAACTTTAGCAGCCTGGGCGCAGTGACATGAACGGGGAAATTCAGGACGACTGGTTGGATCGCAAGCTTCAGGAAGCAGCGCCCTACATTGAGGACGACGGTTTCACCGCGCGCGTTCTGCGGCAGCTGCCGGCGCCAGCGCGACGGGTGGAATTCCTTCGTCCGCTGATCCTCGTCGGTATGAGTGCGTTGGCCAGCGCGCTGACTTACGTTCTCTCAGACGGTGGCCGTTTTGTCCTCGTCGAAATGTTTAGGTTAACGGCAATCCCAACTGTGTGGGTGGTCGTGTTCGCCTTGGCCAGTGGAATGCTGATCATGGCCGGCGGTATCTTCGTCGCGATGTATAAAGCAAATCAGATTCAGTCATAATTTCCGAAACGACTGGGTTTGCATTGTCGACCTTGCTGGTCAGAGTAAGGGAATGCTGAGGAATATTCCGAGCGCCACTTTGAAAGAACTCGTCCGCCTTTCCGAACGGAAAGAGGTGCTTATGGCCCAGATCCAGGAGGTCGACCGGGAAATGTTGCGCGTGCAAAAGATATTTGGAATTCCCCAGCGCGAAGGCGATCAACCGGCACCAGTCACCGTTTCGCGCGCTAGTCGCCGCCGCAAGAAATCAAGCCGTTAAAACTCGTACGGTCAGCTGCGAAAAAGCTTGCGCGCTTGATCGACATCCTGGCGGATCTGTTCGACCAGTGCTTCGACGTTCGCGAATTTCTTTTCCGGTCGAAGAAATCTCAGGAAGCGCACCTCAACGTCCTGTCCGTAAATTTCGCGATTGAAATTAAAAAGGTGAATTTCCAGCACACGTTCTGATTTACCGCCGCTGATCGTTGGCCGAACGCCAAGATTGATCACTCCGCGATGGCGCTCGTTATCGATCCTTGCCTCAGCCGCATAAACACCGTTCGGCGGGAACTGCTCGCTGTGCGCGCTCAGATTCGCGGTTGGGAACCCGATCTTTTTTCCAAGATTGTCGCCATGGGCCACCGTTCCAAGAATTGTGTATTCGCGCCCAAGCATTTCGGCCGCTTTCGCGAAATCACCTTTCTCGATGGCTAGCCGGATCGCGGTGCTGCTCACGACCGCTCCGCTAATTTTCACCGGCGGAATTCCGACGACATCGAAGTTAGACTTTGCGCCCAGTTTTTTTAGAAGCTCGAGGTTCCCGCGCCGATTTTTGCCGAACGACCATTCGTGGCCTACGCAAATTTCTCGAAGCGGCTTCGAATGAGCGACCAATGCGGCGACGAAATCTTCCGGTTCGGTGGCGGCGAACTGTTTGTCGAAATTGATAATCAGCAGATTTCCGACGCCGAGATCGCGAATCAGCGCGATCTTGTGCTGTGTCGCCGTCAACAAATGCGGCGCGCGTTCCGGCCGCAAAACCTTTTCCGGATGCGGATCGAATGTGAGAACGACCGGAGTTCCGTTGGTTGCGCGCGCGTGGTCAGCCGAGGTGGAAATCACGGCCTGATGTCCGCGATGAACTCCGTCAAAGACGCCGATTGCCAGGAATAACGGACCGCGTAATCGCTCGAGCTCGGGAATCGATCGCAGAATTTCCATTATCAATCTTAAGCGCCGCGCATCCGCGAGACTTGTGGCAACGACAGAATGCGCCCCGCTACCGTTTCGCTAGGCAAATTCTTGATCTGATCAACGCTGATCGCGTCGGCGACATCAAAGCGTCCGGATTTTGTTCGGCGCAACGATTTCAAGTGCGCCCCACAGCCAAGCGTCTCGCCGATGTCGTGCGCGTAAGTGCGAACGTAAAAGCCTTTGCTGCACAAAACGCTGAAGTCGACTTCCGGCAGCGCGATCTTGTCGATCGTGTAACGATAAACATGAACGAATCGCGGTTCGCGCTCGACCACTTTTCCCTGCCGGGCCAGTTTGTAAAGCGGCACGCCGCCGTGTTTTTTTGCCGAGACCATCGGCGGCATTTGGTAAAAATCGCTGCGGAATTTGTCGAATGCGGCGCGAATTTGTTCTTCGCTGAATTGCTCCACCGGTTTCGTTGCGACGACTTCACCTTGTCGATCTTGTGTGCTCGTCGTCACGCCAAGAGTAAGCGTGCCGACGTATTCCTTGTCCTCGCTCATCAATAAGTCCTGAACTTTCGTCCCCCGACCGATTGTCAACAAAAGCAAGCCGGTCGCGATCGGGTCAAGCGTTCCGCAATGGCCGACTTTCTTGATTCCAAGCTGCCGGCGCACGAGCGCGACCACGTCGTGCGAAGTCATTCCTTCAGCTTTATCGACGAGTAAAACGCCGTCAGGAATCGCTGCGACCGACGACATTGCGAACTTCCTCCAAAATTTTCGTTTCGACTTCGGCGAGAGTGCCCTTCACTCGCGCGCCGGCGGCGAGAACGTGCCCGCCCCCGCCAAATTTTTCGCAGATCGCGCACACGTTCACCTTGTCGCTCTTTGATCGCATGCTCACGCGTACTTTGCCATCGGTTAACTCTTCAAAGAAGACCGCGACAATCACGCCGCGGATCGCACGAAGATGATCGATGAGTCCTTCGTTATCTTCCGGTAAAACACCGAGTTTCTTTGCGGTCGACAAACTCAAGCTGAAAGTGGCGATGCGATCATCCGCGCCGAACCGCATGGTGCCGAGCAACTCGCGCAAGAGTTCGATGCGACGCCGCGGATAATTTTCGTAGGTCAATTGACTGACTCGGCCAACATCGACACCAGCGCGGACGAGCTCGGCCGCGATTTCAAGTGTGCGCGCGGTCGTGTTCGGGTATTGAAACGAGCCGGTGTCGGTCGAGATCGCGACGTAGAGATTTTCCGCGATCGCGGAATCGATCGGCAATTTCTGCTTCGTCATCAATTCGAAAAGAATCTGTCCCGTGGCTGGCGCATGCGGATCGATGTGAACGATGTCGCCATAGCCCGGGTTGCTCGGATGATGATCGATATTGATCCAAGTCTTCGCTGACTTGATCGCGGCGACGGTTATCCCGAGCCGATTTTGAATTGCGGTGTCGAGCGCGAGCACAACATCGACATCTTCCGGTTCGACCGGCGGCCTGGTCAGTAATTCAGCGTTCGGAAGGAAGCTGTACTTCTCAAGCATGCCTTCCTCGTTCCAGATTCGAACCTCCTTACCGAGTTTTCGCAACGAAAGTCCGAGCGCCAGCTGACTGCCGAGCGCGTCGCCATCGGGTCGAACGTGACTGAGAACTGCAAACCGCTGATTTTCGCGCAGGGCCCGGGCGATTTGCTCGAATTTCTCACTCACTCGCGCTTGTCGTTATTGCTGTCGATCTGCTGCAAAATTTGCACGACGCGCGAGCCGCGCGCGATCGATTCATCGAGATGAAAGAGCAAATGGGGTGTGAATTTCATCGTGACGCGGCCAGCGAGCTCGGATTGAAGCGCGGGACGATGTTCCTCCAGTTTTTTCATCACGTTCTCGCCGGTTTCCGATCCGAGCACGCTAACGAAAACGTGGGCGCTTTTGAGATCGGAGCTGACGTCGACGTGATTGATGCTGACCAGAGAACCTTCAAAGGTAATTTCGCGTGCGATGATTCCGCTCAGTTCCCGTTTGATGACTTCGTTTACCCGCAACATCCGATGTTTCATATCTCCCTTTCATTCTCATCAAAGTTTCTGAGCGATCGCTTCGAGCTGGTAACACTCAATAATGTCTCCGACGTGATATTCGCTGAAGTCTCCGAGCTTGATGCCGCACTCCAAGCCGGAGCGAACGTCTTTCACGTCGTCCTGGAATCGGCGCAGCGTTGAAATTCCGCCGTCATAAACCGGCTGGCGTTTGCGGGTGACGCGCGCGCGCGCGGTGCGAGCGATTCGACCATCGGTGACCAAGCAGCCGGCCACGATTCCTTTGCTCAGCTCGAACACTTGTTTCACTTCGGCGTGGCCAAGGACTGTTTCGCGGAACTCCGGCTCAAGCAATCCGGCCATCGCATCTCTGATCTGGTCGATCAGCTCGTAAATGATGCTGTAGAGTTTGACCTGAACGCCTTCGCGTTTCGCTGCCGTGACCGCCATGTTTTCAACTTTGATATTGAAGCCGACGACAACTGCGTTCGACGCGCTCGCCAGCAAAATGTCAGATTCGGAAATCGGCCCGACACCGGAGTGAATGATTTCGAGATCAACTTTTTTGCTCTCGATCTGACTGAGCGCGGCGGCGATCGCTTCGACCGAGCCCTGCGTGTCGCATTTCAAAACCAAGCGCAAGGTTTTCTTGCCGTCGGCAGCTTCAAGCAACGTCTCGAGGGTGGCCCGCTGCGGGACGCTCAACTTCTCCGCGCGCTTGGCCTGTAAACGTTCGTCGCTCAAAGTTTTTGCCGCGCGCTCCGATTCCATGACTAAAAATTCGTCACCCGCGTTCGGCAGTCCGGTAAAACCTAGAACTTTCACCGGCGTCGCCGGCCCCGCTTCTTTCACCGGTTTGCCTTTGTCATCGATCAACGATTTCACTTTGCCGGAATAATCACCGCAAATAAACGGCTCGCCGACTTTGAGTGTGCCCATTTGCACAATCACGGTCGCGGTCGGTCCGCGTCCGGGTTCGACTTGCGCTTCAATCACCGTACCGCGCGGCGTTGCAGTCGGCGACGCTTTCAAATCCATCACTTCGGCCTGCAACAACATCATCTCGAGCAAGTGATCGATGCCGGTGCCGCGGGTCGCCGAAACTTCGCAGACGACGGTCTTGCCGCCCCAATCTTCCGGAGTCAGATCGCGCTCCTGAAGCTGCTTCTTCACTTTGTCGATGTTCGCGCTGGGTAAATCGATCTTGTTGATCGCGACCATGATCTCGACGTGCGGCGCGGCTTTCGCGTGATTGATCGCTTCGATTGTTTGCGGCATCACGCCGTCATCGGCTGCCACCACGAGCACGACAATGTCCGTGACATTCGCGCCCCGCGCGCGCATCGCAGTGAAAGCAGCATGACCCGGCGTATCGATGAACGTGATTTTCTGCCCTTTGTGCTCAACGCCGTAAGCGCCGATGTGCTGCGTGATTCCTCCTGCTTCGGCCGCTGCGACGCGGGTCTTGCGGATCGCGTCCATCAACGAGGTCTTTCCATGATCGACGTGGCCCATGAAAGTGATGATGGGCGCTCGCGGTTTGAGTTCTTCTTCCTTTTCAATGACCGGTGGTGGCGGCGCAACCACGACCTGTTCGACTTTGTGCACGCCCGCGCCTTTTTCGCGGCGCTCCTTTTCAAGAACGAATCCATGATTCTCGGCGATCTTGGACGCGATGTCGGGCTCGATCGTCTGATTGATGTTCGCGAAAATGTTGAACGTCATCAGCTCGGCGATCAGCTGGTGTGGTTTCAAACCGAGCTCGACCGCGAGCTGCTTCACGATGATTGGCGGCTTGATGTGAATGACTTTTTGCGAGGGCGCTTCCGCTTCAGCCGCAGCCGGTTCAACTTTCGCTTCCTCCGTTGGCGCGGGAGCTGGCTCTGCTTTTTTCGGCGGAGGCGCGGCCGGTGTTTCCAGCGACGCGCGAATCCGCGAGATCGGCGGTAGGACCGTCGTTTTCTTTTTGATCTCGCCGTCCGCAGCGCTTTTCCGCGGATGTTTTTTGTCGATTAACGAGACACTTTCGACCGGCGTCCGGTGCGTCGCGGCCGGTTTCGGTGGCGCCTTTGCGGCGGGCACCGGAGCGGCTGTTTTTGGCGAAGTGTGAGCGGTCGCCAGTTTCGCCTGCGATCTTACCGGCTCTTTCGAAACCTTGCCCTTCGCCGCGGCAGGCTTATGGTGCGCGGGGAGCGGTTTGTGGGCTGCTGGTTTTTTCGCCCCTGGTTTCGATTTTGTTGCCATTTAAAAAAATTATTCATGGCTCAACCTTGTTGAGCCGAGCCCGCTTCTTGTTTTGCATCCTGCTTGTGAACAGCATCGTAAATTTCCTGCGCCTTCGCTTCGTCCACGCCAAGGATGTCTACCAAATCTGATACGTCCGCCGCATGCAAGCCTTCCAGATTCGTAAATCCGGATTTCACCAGCGTCACTGCTTGCTCTTCCGTGATCGGCAATTCCTTCGCCAATGTTTGCGCAGCCTGCGCGACCTTTTGTTCAACTGCCGTTGTTGCCGACGTGTCTTTGTCGATGTTGATCTCCCAACCGGTCAATCGCGAAGTTAGACGCGCGTTCTGTCCTTTTTTGCCGATCGCAAGCGAGAGTTGATCTTCGTCGACGGAAATCTGCGCGGCCTTTTTCTCCGGATCGAAGTTGATACTCTTGACCTTGGCCGGCTTTAGCGCTTCGAGAATGAATTCCTTCGGATCGGAGCTCCAACGAATGATGTCCACCTTTTCGTTGTTGAGCTCGCGAACAATATTCTTCACGCGCGACCCCCGCATGCCGACGCAGGCACCGACCGGATCCACTTTGTCGTTCGCGCTCCAGACCGCGATCTTCGTCCGATAACCGGCTTCGCGCGC
>Ga0066903_100003078_pt1 | contig 13440 bp, 7 predicted proteins | sample PanSoiMetaGPlot1_FD_67491 | JGI IMG/M metagenome (GOLD analysis project Ga0066903, IMG submission 67491) | Tropical forest soil microbial communities from Panama analyzed to predict greenhouse gas emissions - Panama Soil - Plot 1 (version 2) | ecosystem: Environmental > Terrestrial > Soil >... | reverse complement strand
GTTCCACGACACGGTCACGAAATCGGCGCCGTGCGTGATGTCCACCTGCCCGTCGTAGAAGTCGATCCCGTGGTCCAGATCGCTCGAGAAATCGTTGTGGTCGATCCACACGTGGTGCGCCCCGTACTGGACGGTGACCTTGTCGATGGGCGCCAGCGGCTTCTCCATGATCAGGTTGCGGATGATCACGTTGCTGATCTGGCCGAACTGGCTGTTCTTGCCGATCGTGAAGCCGATGCCAATCAGGTGCGCGCCGGCGGCGCCCAGAATGGACTTGTTCGACGCCACCGGGATGGCTTCGTTGCCGGTGATGGTGCCCACGACGCGGATCACGGCGGGACCGGCCTGCGCGCACAACGTCCGGAGCTGGTCGAGGGTGGTGACGTCGATCGGCGCCAGATTGCCGCCTCCCGTCGTGCCTCCGCCCGTCGCCGCGAACCCATAGAGGTTGAAGTCGAGGCCGCCGCTGACCGGCGAGAAGTTCGCCACGATGTTCTTGTTCGCGTTCATGGTGACGGTGGACGGGTTGGCGACGCCCGCCAGGTCGCCGCTCCAGTTCACGAATGCGAAGTTCGCGCCGGCGGTCGCGGCCACGGTCACCACCGTGCCGGCCGCGTAGGTCGCCTGATTCGGGCTCTTGCTCACCGTTCCCGTTCCATTCACGCTGACATTCAACGTGAACGGACCTGCGGTCGTCGTGAACGTCGCCGTCACCGTCCGGTTCGCACTCATCGTGATCGTCGTCGGATTCGCGGATCCGCTGAGATCGCCGCTCCACCCGGCGAACTGAAAGCCCGCCGCCGGAGTGGCCGTGAGCGTCACGACGGTGCCGGCCGCGTAGCTGGCCGCGTTCGGATTGCGCGCGATCGATCCCGATCCGCTCACGTTCGTCGTCAGCGTGAAGGTCGTCGCCCCTCCTGACGGCGCGAACGACGCCAGCGACTGCGCCAGACGATTGGCGCCGGTATGGGTCCAGCCCAGCGTGGTCGCGCCGGCGGATGTCAGCGCCTTCGTGCTCATCGCACCCGTCATGCCGCTCGCGGCGACGTCGACGCGCTCGGTCTGACCGCCGGCCGCGGTGAAGGATCCGGAGTTGCCGCTGCCGACGACGTCCACGATCCACGAGTTGGCCGCGGCGCTCGTGATGCTCGTCGAGATCGAGTCGGCGCCGCTCGTGTCGACGTTGGTCGCGGCCGTCTGCGGACCGGACTGCGTCACGCCGGCCAGGGACACGGCGCCGGCGGCGATTCCATCCACCGGCCCCTGCGTCGTCACGGTGATGGTGCGGGAGCCGGCGGCGCCGAGGCTCGCGCTCAGCAGGTAGAACAACTGCGTCTGGATGATCCCGGTTCCCCCGCCACTGCGCTTGGAGTTCGGCACGGCGACGAGCGGCGTGCCGTTGAACGTGACGGAGACGATGTTCGCGTCGGTGGTCGACGCGTCCTCGATGGCGACGCCCACCACGAGCACACGGTCGGCGCCGCCGCCGATCGCGTGCGACCACGACAGGGACGTGCTTCCGGTCGACGTCGTGGCGGCGCGGCTGGCGGCGTCGAAGGTGATCGCGGCGGACGCAGTGGACGGATCGGCTGCGACCATCAGTCCGGCAATGAGCGTGGCGACGAGGCCGATTCGCGAACGGAGTACTGGCATGTTCTTCCCCCTTCTCGCGGCGCGCAGGTGGTGTACGATGCGCTAAGTGGACAGACCAATAACCGGCGGCGGATCCTAACTGGATAGCCCACTCGGATGCAATACCAAACGCTTCGTCTATGTAGGCGGAAACCGTCGAAGCGTGCGCGCGCAAATGGGCGCACATCGGACATACCACTAGCTCAGCAATGATGATACTGGGTAGACCAGCCCCACGCGCGATGGCGGGGGCGCGCGAGGGTTAGAAATAGAGGCCGATCCCGACGGTGGGACCGTGCAGCGTCATCTTCAGCGTCAGGTCACGGGCCGCGACCGTATCGGACAGCTTCAAGTACAGGACGTTGTAGCCGCCGGTGACGCCGAAGTGCGGGATCGGCTTCCAGTCGACGCTGAGCGACGCGCCGAGATCGACGTCGGCGCCCGCGCCGAATCCGCCGCCGTCGAACGTCGCGTGCCATTCGACCGTCGGCCGCTCGCGATGCCAGCCGAGGCCGACGATCGGATCCCAGACGCCCGGCTTGCGCGACAGCTGCGGCAGGCTGCCGAGCGTGACGTCGTACTTGACGGCCGCGCGCCGCACGCCGCCGGTCACGTACAGATCCGGCGCGATCCGGCGTCCCACCCTGCCGGAGCCGTAGATGAGGTCGACGTCGACGTCGAGGAACGGCGAGTCGGGACGGTCGCCGCCGAAGCGTGCCCAGAGGCCGTAGCCGTCGACTCGCCACACGCCGTTCGACACGGCAACGCCGGCGAAGAACGCGCCGGTCAGGCGGCTGTTGAGGATCGACCCCGATTCCCCGCCCCCACCGCCGCCGTTGATCGGCGGGACGTTGGCGTCAATCGCGATGTCGATCGGCACCCAGGCCAGGATGGGATAGACGGTCGTGTGCCAGTCTCCGCCCCCGCCCGGCGCCGGCGTGCTCTGCGCATGGACCGTGCGGACCGCACCGGCGAGACAGAGCGTCGCAACGAGGAGACGAGCGGCGACATGGCGATGCATGATGCCAGATCATCGAGTACACCGGGCACGAAGGACAGTGGCAGATCTGACAGGCGTCTCCTACGGCCGAGGCACGTACGCGTCTCGTGATCGCGTGCCGGGAAAGTCGGCGATCAACGGACGGTGATCCGATCCGTGCCGCTGGTCCGCGGCGCCCGTGCGGCACGGAAACGGCGCGTCGCCGGTCCCGATGAACATGCGATCGAGCCGTCGCCCGAGCTCGTGCGTCGGTCCGCTGCCGCAATCGAGCTCGGCGAAGTGCTGCTTCATTTCGTGCAGCCCGCCGTCGTGGGGCAGAGCCGAGTTGAAATCACCGGCCACGATCAAGGGACCGGTCCATCCAAGGAGCGTGACGGACCGGGCGATCGCCTGCGCCATCTGTGAGTGGCCTCGCAGCGTGTCGAAATGCGTGGAGATCACGCCGATCGATCCGCCGATCCGGGCAGCGACGGCGGCACGCCGCTGCTGCGCAAACGGCAGTTCGATGACCGTCAGATCCGAGATCGGAAGCGTGGAGAGAATCGCGTTACCGCGATCTTCACGAGGTTCGGCGGCGCAATCCACGCCGTTCCGCATCGAGGGCGCGTACACCGCGTGCATGTGCAGCCGCGTGGCGAGATCGGCGATGTCCTCGCTGCCGGGCGCTCGCGGCCGGCCGAGCGCGTCCGCGCGGCGGCTCCCATCCGGGCAGATGGCCGGCGGCGCCGTGGCGCGATACGCCTCCTGGAGCAGCAGAATCAGGTCGGCGTTCGCATCGCGTCCGCGGACGTCCTCGAGCAATCTGGAGAGGTCGCCGTCGCCGACCGCCATGTTCCAGCTGACGATCGTCACGGGATGGTTGCCTGACTGCGGCGGATCGCCGGGGTCGTGGACGAACACGGGTCCGACCGCATCGCACCACGATCGCAGATGCATGCGGTCGCTCTCGTCGAACGGAGCAATCCAGCGCACCGCGCGACCAATCGGCAGCACGGTCCGGCAGGGCGGCACCGCAGGCTCGATCTGCATCTTCAGCATCGGCCTCGGCGCACAGGCCGCCGACAACGCCGAGACTGCGATCGCGACGAATACTTTCAATACACGCGCTTCCATCGTTCGTACGCTGGAAGCATATCGGATACGTCGAAACGGAAATCGCGGCAACCAAGCTCAGGGAACGAACGGCACGACAGCTCGACGGCCGAACGCGGGCTTCGACCGCGAGAACGGATCGCTCATCGAGAAGAAGACCATCCAGCCTTCCCGGCTGTGGCCGACGTCGAGCCGACCGAGCGTCGCCGACCCGCCGTGGACGCGAAGGCCCGCGCCGTACGACGTGCGCAGGCGCCGGAAGTCGAGGTCACCGGCGCGCGGCGCCACCTTGCCCGCGTCGACGAACGCCGCGAGGTCCAGATGCGCCAGCAGCGCCCACCGCGACTCGGCGTTCAACGACTGCGTGTCGTTGTCGTGGAACCGGTAGTCGTCGTAGCCGCGCAGCGTGTTCTCGCCGCCGATGCCCGGGATCAGATGGAACGGCAGGGTGCCGCCCGTCGAGGACGCCGAGAACACTTCCCAGGCGTGCAGCGCCAGAATCCACTTCGGCGTGAAGAGCGGCACGAACTGCGCGGCTTCGATCTCGTAGCGCCGCACGCGTCCGGCACCTGCGGGACGGTCCCAGTACGTCGTGGCGCTCGCGGCGTACACACCGCCGTGCGTCGGGTGATCGGGATGGTCGCGCCGGTCGGCGGCAATCGCAGCATCGCCGTGCGGCAGCGCCGGCACGCTGTGACGAGGCCGATCGATGCGCCCGATGCGCCCTTCCACCGACAGCCACGGCGTCGCGCGCCACGTGGCGTAGCCCAGCACGTCGGTGTTGTTCCACCGGTAAGTCAGCCGATCCGCCTTCGACGAATCCGGTCCGGCGCCGAAGTAATCGACGCGCATCAGGTCCTGGTACATCGCCTGTGTCCCCAGCGTCAGACGCCCACCCGCGTGATAGGGACATTCGAGCCGGACCTGCGCGACCTTGTAGAGATTTGTCGACAACGCGGCCGACGCGTCGAAGACGGCGCGGTCCCGCAGCACGTGCCGGCGGTACCCGGGGCCGGCCGACACCCACCCCGCGCCTGTGATCATGTTGCCGAGTTCGGCGTAGAAGCCGTCATCCGGCTCGCGGCCGTCGCCGAGGCGCCGATCGGCGGTGTCGATGATCGTCGCAACGACGCGCGGCTCGGGGAAAATGCCCGACGGCCCGGCCGTCTGACAGAACGCCGGCGCGCTCCAGGCGATCGTCCATGCGAGCGTCAGCGAGAACGCCGATGCGCGTGTCATGGATGATGCGTCGCGCCTCAGACGCTGAGCGCCGGGCGCTCGATGCCGAGTTTCTTCATCCGGAACTGCAGCGTGCTGCGGTTCAGGCCGAGGCGGCGCGCGGCGCCGCGCGGTCCCGCGATCACCCAGCGCGTCTCCTTCAGCGTGGCGAGGATCAACGCGCGGTCGGATTCTTCCAGCGTCTGCAGCGACCCGGGCGCTTTGGGCCCGGCGGCGCTGTACTCGAGCGCCGACAGCGGAACATCCAGCTTCTCGCCGGTCGAGCGGATCACGGCGCGCTCGATCACGTTCTGCAGCTCGCGGATGTTGCCGGGCCACGAGTAGGCCTTCAGCGCGTCCATCGCCGACGAAGCGATCCACCTGACCCTGCGTCCCACGCGCTGGCTGGAGTGCCGCGCGAAGTGCCGCACGAGCAGCGGAATGTCGTCGGGCCGTTCGCGCAGCGGCGGCACGTGGATCGGAAACACGTTCAGCCGGTAGTACAGGTCCGATCGGAATCGCTTGTCGTCGACCATCTCGGGCAGATCGACGTTGGTCGCGGCGACGAGCCGCGCGTCGGTGTGGATCGTGCGCGAGCTGCCGAGCCGCTCGAACTCGCGCTCCTGGAGCACGCGGAGCAGCTTCGGCTGCAGCTCCAGCGGCGCCTCGCCAATCTCGTCGAGGAAAATCGTGCCGCGGTTCGCGAGCTCGAAGCGTCCGATGCGCTGGACGACGGCGCCGGTGAACGCGCCGCGCTCGTGTCCGAACAGCTCGCTCTCGAGCAGGCCGGTCGGAATCGCCGCGCAGTTGACCTTGACGAACGACTGCGCGCGGCGGCGGCTCAGGTTGTGCACGGCGCGCGCAATCAGTTCCTTGCCCGTGCCGGTCTCCCCGCAGATGAGCACGGTGGCGTCCGTGGGCGCGACCATCTGCAGCTCCGCCAGCGCGTCTTTCAGCGCCGGGCTCCGCCCGACGATCCCCTCGCAGATCACCTCGTCCGCTGCCGGCTCGCCGATGAGCATGGCGCCGACGTCCGCGGCACGGATCGGTGATCGCTCGACGTAGTCCACTTCGACCATCGCGGTTGCGGCGTTCATGACCACTCTCCTTCCAGCGCGCATTCTGAAGGCGGCAGCCATGCGCCACAATCCTCGTTCGGGCCGATGCGCCACTCAATCGGGATGCGGCGCCGACCCGTTTGAGGACCGAGCGCATCCCCTGAAAGGGAATGAAACGCTACCCGTCGGAGCGGGAGCGAGAACCGGGCTGGCGATCGCGGATGTCGATGCGCTTCCAGCCGAACAGGCGCGCGTCGACCGACCACGCGCCCGGACCCAGCAGCGCCAGGCAGAGGCCAATCGTCGCGAGCAGCAGATGCAGCCAGGGATCTTCTGATCGCAGGAAGAACAGTGCGATTTCGAGGACGGCGGCGAGCCCGGCCGTCACGGGCGTCCACAGCCCCAGCACGAGAAACAGGGCGAGTACGATCTTGAGGATCAGCACGGGCTCCGGGCCGATGGCGAGCGCACCGGTCAATCCGGCGACGCCGCGGAAGATCAGCACCGCGCCGGCGACGAGCCGCATGATCAGCAGGCCCGCGCCGGGCAACCCCGTGGCAAACGTCGAGTAGAGTCTTCGCACAAGTCCCTGTTCGACGGTAGCGGACCTCAGCGCGGCCCGAAACCCCCGAACGAGCACGATGCCAGACTCTTTAGGGTGACGATTACCCGCCTATAGCTCGATGATGCCGCGCTTTACGCCGATCGTCACCGCGTGCGTACGATCGCTGGCGCCCAGTTTCGAGAGGATGTTCTTCACGCGCCCCTTCACCGTGTCCTCGGTGATTGCGAGGCGATCGGCGATCTGCTTGTTCGCCCTGCCGGCCGCAATCAGCCGGAGGACCTCGATCTCCGCCGGCGTCAGCGCGTCGTCGGTCGCGTGCTCGGCCAGCTCGTACGAGACCTCGGGCGACATCGCCTTCTTCCCCGCGTGCACCGAACGGATCGTGTCGAGCAGCTCCTTGTGCACGGAGGCCTTGAGCAGGTACGCCCTGGCGCCCGCCTGCAGCGCGCGCATCGCCTGGACGTCGCCGGCATAGGTCGTGAGCACGATGATGCGCGCGTCGGGAAACTCGCCGCGGATCGCCATGATGGCGTCGAGCCCGTTCATCTCCGGCATCTGCAGGTCCATCAGCGTGATGTCCGGACGATGCGCGCGGAATTGCCTGATGGCGTCGTGTCCGGTCGTGCCCTCGGCGACCACGGTCATGTCGGGCTGATCGGCGAGCAGCGCGTTGATGCCGCCGCGCAGCAGCGGATGATCGTCCACGACGAGGATGCGGATGGCGCGCGCGTCTGCGTTCATGATCGGCTCCCTGCGTTGCCGGTAAACCACGTCCGGCGCTCGCGGACGCGCGGCGCGGTGTAGGCCGTGGCTGCTGGAATGGTGAGCTCCACTTCGGTGCCCGAGCCGACATGGCTCCACAGCTCCAGTCGTCCGCCCGCGATGGCGGCGCGTTCGCGCATGCCCGGCAGCCCGAAGTGTCCAGGCCGGTCGCCGCCGAGCAGCGACGGGTCCATCCCGCACCCGTCGTCGCGCACGTGCACGGTCAACTCGCGCTCGCCGTAGGAGATCTCGATTTCGATCCGCCGGGCGCGCGCGTGCCGGTACGCGTTGCGCAGCGCTTCGGCCGTGATGCGGTAGATCTCGTCGCGCACGAGCGGAGCCAGATCCCGCTGGGCACCGGTGACCGTGAGATCCACGACCGGCCGGCTCGACGCGCCGTCGACGGATGCCGCGGCCGCGAGCTCCTCCGCAAGCTCGCCGACGGCCGATCCCAAATCGGCGGCCACCAGGCTGGACGAGCGGAGGCCCTGTACCGCGTCGCGCCCCTCGGTGATCGCCTGCGCTGCCTGATCGATGGCGCTCTCGAGCGTCTGCTTCGCTTCGCCGGGACGGCCGGGCAGCAGGTTGGCGGCCGCCTGGAACCGGAACAGCAGGCCGTGAAGACTCTGGAGCAGCGTGTCGTGCAGATCGCGCGCGATCCGCGTCCGCTCGTTCACGCGCGCCTCGAGCCGCGCATCGTAGACGAACGCGATCTGCCGGACGCGGTAACGATAGAGCGCCCACAGCAGGGCGAGCGCGGCGGCGGCGAGCGCGGCCCGGAACGAGGTCCGCTGATAGTAGGCCGGCGCGATCGCGAACTCGAGGACGTCGCCCGTTTCGTTCCACACGCCGCTGTTGTTGCTCGCGACGACCCGGAACCGGTACGTCCGCGGCGGCAGGTTGTTGTAGTACGCCTGCCGGCGCGTACCGACGTCGCGCCAGTCGGCGTCCCAACCTTCCAGCATCACGCGAAACTGGTTCTTCTCGGGCGCGGCGAGGCTGAGCGCGGTGTAGTCGATCTCGAGATCGCGGATCAGCGCGGGCAGCTGGAGCGGCTCCTGCGTCGCGCGCGCGACCTCGTGTGAGTCATGGTTGGCGATGAGCTGCTCGATGTGCACCGGCGGCGGCTCCGCGTTGAACGGAATGCGGCGCGGGTCCACGACGTTGACGCCGTCATCCGCATGGAACCAAAGCCGTCCGTCATCGGACTTGGCCGCCCTCGGGCTGAAGCCGCCGAAGTCGGCGCCGAGAACACCATCGGCCGCATCGAACAGCCGCCCGTGCACCATCCAGGTCGAGTCCTTGCCCGCCGTCGCGGCGGCCGCCCATGCATCGAGTTCCGTTCGCGCAACACGAAACAGCCCACACGCCAGCGACAGCCAGACGTCATCATCGTTGTCCTCGACAATCGCGTGCACCGGATCGCACGGCAGTCCGTTGCGCGTTGTCAGCGTGACGATACGTCCGGCCTTCAGGCGGCTGAGTCCACCCTCTGTCGCGGCCCACAGCGTGCCATCGCCGTCCAGTCGCAGATCCGTGATGATCCCCGCGCCAAGCCCCTCGGCCGCCGCATAGGACGCGCGCACCTGACCATCTTCGTAGTACGCGAGGCCGCTTTCGTAGAAACCGAGCCAGAGCCCATCTCGAACGGGATCGGCCGCCAGGCTGTAACCGAAATCCTTTCGCCCGAGCGCGTCCCAAGGAATCCGCTCGACGGCGCCGGTACGGTCCACGCGAAAGAGACCGCTTTGCTGATGCGCGAGCCAGACGCGCCCGCCGTGATCTTCGGCCATGGCGTGAATGGCGAACCTGCCCGGGATGGCGCTGACCGGAACGAACCGGTTGCGATCGACATAGCCGGCACCCGCCATCGTCGACACCCACAGCCGCCCGCGACGGTCCATGAGCAGCGAGTGCGGCGTCATGTCATTCAGCTTCCCGCTCGCGTCGTTGCCGATCTGCGCGACCGTGAGACGCCCGTCGATCCAGCGGTTCAGGCCGCGTGAGGTCGCGATCCAGACGCTGCCGTCCTCGCCGGTGGCGACGGAAGACAGCATCGGGCTCAACAGCCCTTGATCCACCGTCAACGTGGGAATCGCGACTTCACGAAAGCGATCGAGTCCGCCTTCGGTCGCGACCCACATGTTGCCTTCGCGATCCTCGAAGAGCGCCTCGACAATCTCACCCGACAGCCCCTCCGCTCGCGTGAACCGGTCGATGCGCCCGCCGTGCTGATGCACCAGTCCCTGAACCGTGCCGATCCAGAGGCTGCCGTCACGGTCGCGGAGCATACTCCCCACGCTGGACTTCGGTGAGACGCCCGCCAGTGGATACGGACCGGCGCGTCCGTCCACGACGCGCTCGATGCCCGCGCGCGTGGAGACCAGGAATCCACCGCTCTCGGCGTCGTCGACGAAGTTCCGGATCGAGTCAGCCGCTTCGGGGAACGCGTGAAACTCCGGAACGCCAGGCTTCCAGCGCCACATCCCGTATGCGACCGAAACCCAGAGGTTGCCTTTTCGATCTTCGTACACGTCCCACACACCGTTGCCGAACTTGCCGTCGGCGCGATCGCACGTGACCGCGCCCTGCCGAATCCGGCACAGGCCTCCGTCCTTGTACGCCAGCATGCCAACCCAGATCGACCCCTCGTGGTCCTCGCTGAGACCGATGACGATCTTGTCGGCCAGCTCTGGAAACGCGGTCAGCCTGCCGTCCTTCCAGCTCGCGAGCCCTTTGATGGTTCCGATCCAGAGCGTGCCGTCGCGCCCACTGCGAAGCCGGGTGACGCGGCTGGATGCAAAGAGATGTGCACCGGCCGGCTGCCAGACGACGGACCGCACGCCATCGAACCGGAACAGCCCGTGGTCGGTGCCGACCCAGAGATACCCGTCGGGCGTCTGAGCGATCGCCGTGACGCGCCCCTGCAAGAATCCCTCGCGCGCCTTCCACGCCGTATGCGCGTACTGGCTGATGTCGAGCGCGGGATTCAGCGCGTGCGCGTGCCCGGAGCACGCCACCAGCACCCACGCCAGAAGCGTCCCGACGCGCACGGACGACGTCGCCGCGCGGACGGGCATCACGAGTCCGTCCCCGTCGCCCGGTCGAGCCACGTCCGGAAGCGGCCGCGCGCACGCGGCGCGGCGTAGGCCGCAGCGGCAGGAATCGTCAGTTCCACCTCGGTGCCGAGTCCGACCTGGCTCCACACGTCGAGATCACCGCCGACGAGCTCGGCGCGCTCGCGCATCCCGGGCAACCCGAAGTGTCCGGGCTGGGGTTCCTCGAGCGCCGCCGGGTCGATGCCCGTCCCATCGTCGCGGACCCGCAACCGGAATTCCCGGTCGTCGTACCGCATCTGCACTTCGATCCGGCGCGCGCCGGCGTGCCGAACGGCATTCCGCAGCGCCTCGCCGGCGATCCGGTAGATGTCGTCGCGGACGATCGGGTGGATGTCTCGCGCCGTGCCTTCGACTGACACTTCGATCGCAGGGCTGGTGGTCGAGTCGGCGGACTGCGCGGCCTTCAGCTCTTCGCCCAGCGCGGTGATGGCTTCAGCCAGATCGTTGGTGACGATGGCCGACAGGCGCAGGTTGTGCACGGCGTCGCGCCCTTCGGTGATCGCCTGGGCCGCCTGATCGATCGCGGTCTCGAGGTTCTGCTTCGCGTCGGCCGGACGCCCGGGCAGCATGTTGACCGACGCCTGCAGGCGAAACACCAGGCCGTGGAAGCTCTGGAGCAGCGTGTCGTGCAGTTCCCGCGCAATGCGGGTGCGCTCGTCGACGCGCGCCTGCAGCCGCGCCTCAAAAGCGTCGGCGACCCGCGACAGGCGGAAACGATACGCGGTCCACATCACCGCCAATGCCATGAGCACGACCGCCGAACGGAACCAGGTGGTCTGGTAGTAGGCCGGGGCGATCGAGAACTCGAGTGCGGCGCCCTCTTCGTTCCAGACGCCGCTATTGTTGCTCGCCATCACGCGGAAGCGGTATTTGTGTGGGGGCAGGTCGGTGTAGAACTTCTGCCGACGAGTCCCGGCATCCTCCCAGTCGCGATCCCGGCCTTCGAGCTTGATACGGAACTGGTTCTTTTCTGGCGCGACGAGGCTCAGCGCGGAGTAGTCGATCTCCAGATCGCGCGTTAGCGCGGGCAGACTCGTGCTTTCGTTCGCCAGGGCCTCGGCTGCGTACGTCTTGCGATCGGCGATGACCTGTTCGATATGGACCGGCGGGGGAAGACGGTTGAATGGAAGACGATGCGGATCGACGACGGATGCGCCGCCCGTTGCGGCGAACCACAGCCGGCCATCGAGGGCGCTGACCACCGGTGAACCGTACGGGTTGCCGGTGGGTTGGATCCTGACCCCGTCGTCGCTGTCGAACACGGTGACGCGCACGGTCGGATTCGCGATCGCGTGTCGTTCGGTGGCCGCGGTCCATGCCTCCATCTCAGACCGTGCGATGCGTACGAGGCCGCAAGCCATGGCGAGCCACAGCGTCCGGTCGCCGTCTTCGATCGTCCATTGCACCTCGTCGCACGGCAGGCCGTTCCTGCCCGCCAGCGTCGTCACGCGGCCGTCCTTCACCCGGCTGACGCCGCCCTCCGTGGCGGCCCACAACGCGCCGTCGCGATCGAATCGAAGGTGCCTCACGCGTCCCCTGCCCAATCCGTCGGCGGTTCCATACGAGGCGCGCACCTCGCCAGCGGCGAAGTGGACGACGGCGCCGAGCGGGGATCCCAGCCACACGCCTGCGTGCGAGCGATCGGCGGCCAGCGCGCTCGCCGGGGCTGTCAGGTTCAGCCTGGCCCAGGGGATCTGCTCGATGTCGCCGGTGCGGATGGACACGCGAAACAACCCGCGAACCTCGGAGGCTATCCAGACATTGGCGTCGCTATCTTCCGCAATCGCGCGTATCGGCCCGCTCGGCAGCCGCCTCATCGAGACGTAGCGGCCGTGCTCGATGAACCCGACTTCGCGCACCGTCGACATCCACACGCGTCCGAGGCTGTCCTGAAAGATCGATTGCACGCCGCCGGCTGCTGAATCGCCATAGACCGTCACCTCGCCGTGGTTCCACCGATTCACGCGATCGCCGGCGGCCATCCAGACGCTTCCGTCAGCGGTGGCAAGAACGGAGTTGACGAATGAGCTCGACAGGCCTTGCTTCGTCGAATACGTGGCGACCGCAATCTCGCGAAACCGGTCCAGACCCTCGCTCGTCGAGACCCAGATGTTGCCTTCCCGATCTTCGAACAGCGAGAAGATGCCGTCGCCGGACAGGCCGTCCGCGGACGTGAACACATCGGTCAGGCCCTGGTGCACGTGAACCAGGCCACCGCCGTAACTCGCCAGCCACAAACCACCGTCGCGGTCGCGAAGCTGCTTCTGAAACTCGAACCGCTGCCTCGACGCCGGAATGCGATACGCCAATTCCAGCCTGCCGTCGACGAACCGTTCGATCCGGCCCGGCAGGGAGACCAGGAGATTCCCGTGCTCGTCTTCCGAGAATCCCTGCAAGCCGTTGAGCGATGCGGACAGCGGATAGAACGTGGGCGTACCGGGCGACCACTTCCAGAGTCCGTTTTGAGCGAGGCCGACGGTCCCTGCCCACACCACGCCGTCGCGGTCCACGTACAGGCTGATCGCGCCGGCGCCTGGGCCACCATCGTCGCCATAGCATCGCGCGTCGCCCGACCGAATCACGCACAGCGTCCATCTGACATTGAAGTACGTGGTCGCCCAGATCGCGCCGTCGTGGTCCTCGACAAGCGTGGCGACGAACCGTCCATCGAGCGCTCGGTACCGGGTCAGCGTTCCGTCTTTCCACCGTGCGACCCCGCGTTCAGTGCCGATCCAGAGTGCGCCATCCCGCGTGACCTGAAGCCCCCGGATGTTGTTCGACGGAAGTTGTTCACCGGGCGGCGGCTGCCACCCCACCGGCCGCATGCCATCGAAGCGGAGCAAGCCGGTATCCGTGGCGAGCCAGAGATAGCCGTCAGGCGTCTGGGCGACGGAATTGATCGTGCCCTTGAAGAAGCCGTCGCGGACGCGCCACACGGTGTGCGCGTACTGGCTGACGTCGAGCGCCGGATTCAACGCGAACGCACACGGAGAC
>Ga0066903_100003076_pt1 | contig 13441 bp, 20 predicted proteins | sample PanSoiMetaGPlot1_FD_67491 | JGI IMG/M metagenome (GOLD analysis project Ga0066903, IMG submission 67491) | Tropical forest soil microbial communities from Panama analyzed to predict greenhouse gas emissions - Panama Soil - Plot 1 (version 2) | ecosystem: Environmental > Terrestrial > Soil >... | reverse complement strand
CAGCACGTCGAATTGCCGTTGATCGGCTGGTTGACTCAAATCTTTGATATTGAGCCGCGCATACGTCGCACCATTGATGCGCTGCTCAGGATTCGTAAAAATATTGCTCGCATTCGTCCAGGCGGCGTTCGCGATCAGGTCGCTGCCGCCCTGTTCATGCGTGGTGTGATGCGCGGTCGGGACGGCGGTCGGCGGCGGATTCCAGATGCCCATAGCCTTAACTCTTTGTGAAATACAACCGGCCGCTGACCTGCACGGCGGCCGACAGATTCAACACCAACGCATTGCCGACACTGGTCGTCAGCCAGGGGCGGCCCATCGGGTCTTTCTCCCAGCCCGCGCCCGCCGACAGAAACGACCACGCCGGAAAGAAGTCGGTCGCGGCGCCGTCCTTGAACTTCAACGCCACGGCGCCGCCGACCATCAGGAAGAAGGCGTAGACGCGCACGCTCTGACCCGCGGTGCCGGTCACCAGCGTGTTGTCGCCACTGGTCGCGCAGTTAATGGCGACTTCTTGAAAGTCCGACACGGGTTGGGCCCCGAAGGCGACCGGCACCGGCGCCCGCAACGACGCATCGACCGCGACCCCGTCGTCGCCGATACTCAGCTTGTTGCGCTCGTAATGAATCGTGGCGATCTCGTCGGTGGCGACGGTCACGTTGTTACTGGCGCCGTCTTTCATCGTGATGTTGTCGGCCACGGCGCCTCCCTACTGAATCGTGATCTGCAGCGACCCGGGTGCGAAGCTCGGCGCCGGGTCGCCGTTGAGGATCGTGCGCGGCGCCTGCAGGGCATCCCAGATCAGCATGGTGCCGCCACTCGACGCGGTGAACAGGCCGAACCACCCGACCGTCTGCCAGTCACTGGTCGGCGCCGGATAGGTCACCGCGACGGCATTACTGGTCATGCCGCCGGTGCCAATCGAAATGCCACTGGTCCCGCCTTGGGTGGCGGTCCAGTTGCCATCGGCCGGCGGCAGGTTGACCCGCACGTAGCCGCCGCCGACGACTTCGATGCCACCGCCCGCATCGGAGGGCGACGCGGTGAAGAGCGCGACCCAGAGCGCACTCGGCGCGGTCCACTTGGTCGAGCGGAACAGGTGGTCGATGAAGAGGTTCTCTAAGGCGTCACTCGCTTGTGCGGTGCCCATGTCTATGCTCCTGGCAGCTGCCGTGCGCCGCGCAGCGATTTGGTCAAGACTTCGCCGAGTTCGGCTTGCGAACGCGCATCCCAGATGCCGCTGATCTGGACGTTCATGTTGACGCCGCCCACGCCGCCGTAACTGCCCGCCACGATCGGCTTGACCGCGAGGGGCGCCCGTCGCAAGGCGGACCACTCGGTAATGTCCTCGCCGCCCTCGAACATCCCGGTCCCCTTCGGCGTGAGGCTCCTGATCCAGTCGTCATTCGCTTTGGCGGCCGCGTCCAGGCTCGCGGTGAATTCGTCGGTCGCCTCTTGCATCCGTTTCTGCCGAATCGTCTCGAGCGCGACGGCGTCCTTGTTGAACACCGCCAGCTTCGCCAGATCGGTGTTGATCTCGTTGATGCGCGCCTGGAACTTCACCAGCGGGTCCTCGGCGAGTTCCTTGGCCATCGGCGCCAGCCCGCGCGCTCTGTCCTCAGGCAACCCGTAGGCTTGCGCGGCCGGCACCAGTCCTTGCTTGGCGAGCGCCGCGGCCTCGGTCTTCGCGGCCGCCTTCTCGGCTTCGGTGTTCATCTTGGTGAAGAGATCGAAGCCTTTCTGCGAGGCATCCTGCGCCTCCTTGCTCATGCCCATCAGGCCGCGCGTGACGCCGTTGACCGACTGCTCGAGCTCGACGGCCTTGCCGCGCCATCGTTCGGTTTCTTCGGCCGCGCGTTTGACCTCGGCCTCGTGCTTCTTGATGGCGTCGTCCTGCTCCTTCCGCTGCCGCTCCCAGTCGCGCTGCTGCTGCTCGTTGCGGCGATTGCGGTCCTGCTGCGCTTTGTCGTGCTTCTCCATCTCGCGCTCGAAGAACTGAATCGACCCGACGCTGATGTGGTACCACTCGGAGAGTTGCTGCATCGTGAAGTTGTGCGACTTCACGTCGGCTTCCAGTTTCCGGATCGAGCCGCTCTGCACCACGAGCTCGACTTCGCCCATCCACTTTTTGAGTTGGTCTTCGCCCTGGCCTCCGGCGAAGGCCCGCTGCCGCGCCTCTTCGTTGACCGTCAGAATCGCGACTGCCTCGGCCATGCTGGTGATGTCCTGGCCGGCGAGGCGCGAGGCGCGGCCCAAGGTCTCGGCGGCAGCCGCCGCTTCTTCTTTGGCGACGTTGCCCCAGCCGCGGAGGTCGGCCGTCGTGGTGTCGACGAGGCTATCGAGGTCGTACAGGTCGGCGATCGCGCGCCCAAGATTCCACGCCGAGATGGCCGTGCCCACCACGAGGCCCGCCGCGCCGAGCGCGGTGACGGCGCCGGCGGTGCCCGTGGCCGCCGCGCCGAGCTCGGCTAGCGCGCCGACTTGGTTCCCGAGATGCACGCCGGAGAGGGCGAGGAGATTGTTGAATTCCTGAAAGCTGCTCCGCGTGGCGCCGAGATGGCCGCTCGTGCGAATCAGAGTCGCTCCCCACGACTCGACCTCTTTGGCGTTGGCGGCGATCGCCGCCTGCGCGTTCTGCACGTCCTTGATCAACCCTTGAATGTTGGCGGGCACGTCACCCTTGCCGAACGCCATGAACCGGTCCGCCGCCGCCACAGCCGTCGCGCCGACCTTCTTGAGCTCGGCATCACTGAGGTTGGCCGCACCGCCGATCTTCGCCACCGCCTCGGCCATCAGGTTCGCCTGCGCGATGATCTTCTCGCCCTGGAAGTCGTCGACCATCTTGGTGAGCTCGGCACTGGTCGTCACGGCCGCCGTATCCATCGTCTTGAGCGCAGCGGTCGACTGATCCACTTCCGTCCGGAAGGTCGAGAAGTCGGCGTCGAAACTGACTTTCACTCCGTCGGCTCCTGCTCGGCGATCAGTTGCGCCACGACCTCGTCGTACACGGCTTCATCGAGGTCCTCTACGTCTCGGTACGTCCACCCACAGCGACGAGCGATGGCGAGCGTGGTGCGGACGTGGTCGCACCAGTGGGCGTTTTTTTTTCGGCCGCGCGCTCGGCCGCCACCGCCGCGCGGTGCGCCGTCATGGCCGTCCGCACTTCTTCGATCTCGTCTTCGTCGAGCGCGGCGACGGCGGCCTGGACCACGTCGAGCGCGGCGCCCCGAATCGGCAGCTCCGTGAAACTCCAGTCGACCAGATACGTCCACAGCGGCGCGAAGATCACTTGCTCGCTATCCACATGCGCCCGGCCCTCGTCATCGACGGGATACATGGCGCGGAACATCCGGTATTTCTCGCCGGCCGTGAGCCGGACGCGCACCACCAGCCAGTCGTCCTCGGACAGCGGCAGGGTGCGGGTTTCGGGACGGACGAAGCGGTAGCGTGGCATCGGTTTACGACATCGGCGCGCCGAGACGCGCGCTCACCTGGCCGTTGACGATCGTGAGGGTGTTAATCGGCCACATCCACAGCCCCTTCTGGTGCGGCGCGACGAAGCGCAGTCGCCCTTCCCGCTTCCCGAGCTCCAGCTTGGCCGCGTCGTGGCTGACAATCCGCGCGGTCAGCGACCAGGTGCCGTTGTCCTCCTTCGCGCCGCTCACGGTGTAGCCGTCGATCGCCGCGGCAACATAGGCGTCGTAGACGCCATGCCCGTACCACTCGATGCGCCCGACGACCCCGCGAATCGTCACTTAGGAATGCGCGAGCGTCCACGCCCCCGCCGCGACGAACTTGCCGCCGATGGTGACCGCGCCCTTGGCATCGACGCTGATGCTCGAGGACAGCCACGCCTTGCCCGAGAAAAAGGTCGCCGCGTCGATCGAGTAGGGAATCAGCTTCAAGAACGCGGCGACGGTCCCGAGCGACACGTTGAACACCTCCAGCGAGCCGGAATCCCAGAGGCCCGTCAGCGTGCCCTTGATGTCTGGGAGGCCCTGCACATAGACCTTGTTGGTGTCCTGAAAGGCTGTCACATCGACGGTGTCGGTCGACAGGTCCAGGTCCCACTTGTTGAGGTTCGCGACCACGACGGCGCTACTCCCGCCCGTCGGGTCCATCATCAGTTGTCCATGCGATCCATGGACGCGACCGGAAGCCGCCATACGTCGCCCCTTTCGTTACGCGGTCGGCTGCACCCAGACTTCGTACTGGGCGCCGCCATGTTGCCAGCGGAGATCGGCATTGGCCGGGTCGCGCTCGGTGTAGCGCACGCGCGTCCGCCGGCGCACGGTCATCAAGGCATAGTTGAGCGGCGCAATCGCGTGCGGCGTGAGCAGGAGCGCTTGAAAGCGCTTCGCCGCCGCTTTCACGTCCACCGGGCTCGTGCTCTGGTGCACCGCCTTGACCTGATAGATCACGAGCTCCCACGCCACGTCTTGAAACTCCGCCTCGTCCTCGTGGTCGATCTGACTGACCATGACGAAGCGGGTCGCGCCCGACCGGGCGTCGCCGAACCACACGCCATCGGGCATCAGCGCCGTCAACTGGGCATCACTCTGCAGGAGCGTGATGATCGCCGCGTCGATGTCGAAGGTGTCGGCGATCACGGGGTCTCCGAGGTGCCACTGACGCGCAGGCCCGCCGACGCGCAGAGCACGATGAGTTTGTATTTCATCAGGTTGCGATACTTCCGCGCGATCGTGACCAGCCCCTGATTCTTGTGCGCCGGGCCCGCGCCGCGCCGCCAGCCCTGCGCGGTGAAGCGCACCTGTGTCCCGAACTCCCAGAGCGCCGCCACCTCGGACATGCTGCGGACCTCGGCACTGGGATGCAGGGCGGCGGTGTGTACCGCCACCGACACGCCCGCGCGCAGCGGGATCTCCCCCGCCTGATGGACTGGCGTGCTCGGATAGGCGGTGAGCAGATCGATCTCGGTCGACATGGCCGCCTCGGCGACGATGGCTTCGGCCTCGCGCGCGAGCTGGTCGGGCAGCTGCGTGAGATACGTCGCCAGTTCGTCGAGTTGTTCAATCGTCAGGCGAGCGTGCGCCATCAGGCCACCTGCTCTTCGCACCAGAGGTGCAGCAGTTCGGCCTGCTCGAGCGGCGCTTGCAGCGAGCGCACGTAGAGCCGCCGCGTGCGACGGGCCTGGTCGACAAAGGTCAGCTGCGTCTTGAGGGTGATGTCCGGGCGATAGCGCAGCAGGACGTGATGGGTCAGTGCCCCGATGATCGAGCCCGCCACCGGCAGTTCGGCCGTCGTGCTACTCACCGGTTCGATGGCGGCCCAGTCGGTGGGCGGCGCGAGCGGCTGCGGCGTGTCGATGTAGCCGCCCTCGCCATCGGGAATGCCCGGCGGCGGCGGCGGCGCCTCCAGCCGTATCCACTGCGTCAAGCGCGATGCATCGACCCGCACTCTCATACCAGCCACTCCAGCCGATCGCTGGTCAGCACGTCATAGCCGAAGGGCAGCACCGTCGGTGTGTCGGTCGTCAGGCCGGCGCGCAGCGGGTCGAACCAGTGCGTCACCAGCGCGAGCACCGCCAGCTGCAAGGGTTCGGGCGTGCCGAGATGGACCGCGTAGATGTTGCCCGTCGCCGGGGAGCCAGGCGCGGGCCAGCTCACCGGGATCGGCATCAGAGCGGTGAGGTTGTTGCCCGTCGTGCTGAGAACGGTGAAGGTGTTGTTGTAGTCCTCTTCGACGGCACCGCGGAAGGTCACCAGATCGCCGGCGAGAAACCCCGGCGATTGGGTCAACTTGGCCGTCGCGATGTTGTCGGCCCAGGTGAGGTCCTGCACCTTGACCATCGGCCCGGCGAAGCCCGCCGTGAAGCGCACGGTCACCGCTTGAAACCGCCGTGTCGACGGCCAGGTGGTCGGGCTCGTCAGAATCAGCCGCGCCGGGCGGCTGCTGGTATCGAGGCGATAGGACGCCGGGTCGAGCACCGTCGCCGTGTCATCAGCCGCGTAGGTGGTCACCGACACGATCGTCTGCACCGGCCAGCGCACCAGCTTGAGCGTGCTCGTCCCGGACGGCGGCGTGTCGACCGTCTGCTCGAGCGTCGCCGACACCAGCACCGCCGAGGTGTCGCTCTCCACCTGCCGGCGCGCGGCGGCGACCAGCAGCAGGACGTCGGCGTCGTCGGCGTCCTGCACGACGCGCAGCCGGTGCTTGACCTGCGTGAGCGACACCGGCTCGCAGGGCGGCGGCACGATCACCGTTTCGCTCCAGTGGAGATCGGTGCCGCCCCACGCAGCCGAGTACCCGCCGTAGGGATCGTCGAACGGGATCATCGTTTCCGTCGATACGTCGCCGTCGTGACTTCGGTCGGGGCCAGGCCCTCGCCGCTGTTCTGCTTGTGCGCGAGCGTCTCGAGCGCGGACATCGCATCGCGCATCGGCAATTGCTGGATGACGATGCCCAGCGCCCGCGTGGTGGAGTCGTGACTCGTACAGGTGGTGTGCGGACTGTCATCGACCGGGCACGGGCCCGGGTCGCTGAAGATGGTCCCCATCGTTAGCTGCCTTTCTTGGCCTCGCCGACGTTGCTCCAGCCCGGCGGCGGCGCCGGCTCGGCTTCGGTCGGCGGCTCCTCGGGCGGACCCGGCGGGTTGTTACTCCAGCCGGGGTCGGTCATGTTCGTACTCGTCTCGGCCGGCGCGGCCTGCGGCGTCGCGGCCGGTGCGTGGGCCGGCTCGGGGTGCGCCGGTTCGTCCGCGTGCGTCGGGTGTTTGGTCGTCATCGATCCTCCCTTAGCCTTTCCCCGTGACCCACGCCGTCCCGCTCCAGTGCGCGTACTGGCCATCGTCCGTCACCACGTATTGACCGGTGGTCCACGCCGTCGCCGGCGACGCGGTCACGCCGGTGATGGGCAGGGCCAGCGGCGGATTCGATCCGGCTGGCGTCCAGCTCCCCGGCAACCCGGCCGTCGCGCCGGTCGCCGCCGGGCCGGTGTTGCTCCAGCCGGCGAGCGGAAACGTCCGCGTCTGCTCGGTCGGCGTGGGTGACGCCGCACCGGGCGGATTGTTACTCCAACCCGGTGCGGCCATCGTGGGATCGGACGCGAACGATTCGACTTCCGGCATCACTGCACTCCCTTTGTCTTCAGCGTGCGGAGGTTCGCCTCGGTGACCGGCGCCGGCGTCGCGTCTTTCAGGCCAACCGCTTCGACATTGTGCGAACCGCATTCACAGCATCGGAAGCGGACGGTGTTTCCATGTCGCCCGCCGTGCAACTCAAGATTCGCCAGTCGGTTGTCTAACTTATCGCCGTTGATGTGATGAACCGTTTCATGTTTCGTCAGCACCCGGCCGACGTGGCGACCCATCACGAGTCGGTGTTCAGGCACACGCGAATATTTCCAGCCGGTCGGCCGCTCGTTCGGAGGCGCGTAAACCCACGCATAACCGTTCTTGTCGATGACACGCGCCGTGACCTTCGGCGGCCGATGTGGTTTGCACTTCTGCCGCTGACAGTTCTTGTGACAGAACTTCCGGCGCTCCCACTGCGGCGCCTCGAATGAGACGCCGCAGCCCGCGCAGATCACCACTGTCCAACGCTTGCGGACACCCTCGTCGCTTCGGCTCGAACGAAGACCAGTTCGTGGCCTTCGTTGGCGCGCCGATACGCCGTCGAACAGTGGTATCTGCTTCACGCCGTTCCTTAGTTGAGGCCGGTCACTTTTCCGAAAGCGCCGGGTCTGTAGACGCAGAGCGCCAGCCGCTCTTCGGCGCGAATCGCGACGAGGTTCTTGATGAAGTAATCCTGGTGCGAGTTCGACGCCTCGACCCGGATGCCGCCCTTGCGGAAGACCTGCGCCATCGTCCCGTAGGCGCCGACCAGTGCGGTGTTCGCCACAATCGACGGCGTGACCACGACCGGCGTGCCCCAGAGTGACGCCACCGGCACCGAGGTGAACGGGCCGCCGCCGAAGTACTGCCCGGTGGTGTCCTTCGCGGTGATCGTCGTGTACCAGTTGGCCGGATTCATCACCACCGCATCCGGGTAGACAAAGGCCGTGGTCGCGATGTTGGTGATCTGCTGCAGGATCGCTTCGGCGTTGGTCATGGTGCCGCGCGCGACCGCCGTCGCCAATCCTGACCGGTTCATGAGACCCAAAATGTTGGGCGGCGTGCCGTTGCCGTTGAGCAGCTGATCCTCTTCGGCCAGCTGCACGCCCAAGGTCAGGCGCGCATCGATGTACGCCATGATCCCCGGCACGTCTTCGAGGAGTTCTTCGGTCGTCGGCAACCAGTGCGCGATCTTCGACACCGGGTCGGTCCGCTGATCGAAGACCAGCGCCGATTCCGGTTTCGCGGCGCCTTCGGCCACCGGCGCGGCGGCGTTGGTGAACGTCGTCTCGATCATGTAGATGATCGCGTTGGAATCGGTCGTGCCCGAGGCGAGAATGCTCGCCATCATCAGGCGCTTGTAATTGAGCGGCACGATGCCCGGCAGGTACTGCGGCGCGATCAGTTTGCCGCCCGAGGCCGGGTCTTCGGTCAGCGTCGTCGCCCGCATCATCTGGAGAAACGGGTCGGTGCATTCGACCGCGCCCGAGCTCCACGCGGAGCCGCGCCGGTGCAGGCCGCTGCGAATCAAGGTCTGAAATTCCGCCGACTGCACGAACTGCGCGCCGATGGTCAGATTCGTGCGCGGCACGATCAGGCCGCTGCTCGTCGGCCGCCCCACTGATCCGGTCAACTTGTCGAGCCGCGTGACGAGCTCCTGATCGCCCCGCAGCTGCTCGATCCGTTTGTGGATCGCTTCAGCCTCGGCAATCGAGCCCTTGATCGCCACGCGTTCCTCGTCGGTCCACACGCGGTTTTCCGCGTTCGCCTTCTGCCCCGCGTCGGCAATGAGCGTGCTCGTCTTCTCGTTCGCCGCGCGGAGATCGCTTTCCAGTTGCGCTAAGGTCATCGTCGGTACCCCGCTTCTTCGAGCATCCGCCCTCGCTGGAGGAGCTCACGCATTTCGGCGTCCGGTGCGACGGACGGTCCCTGGCGCGTGGCCGACGCGGTCGGCTCCTGGCGCGTGGCCGTCGGTGGCACCTCGGCGTCGCCGCGTGCGCCGGCCGTCGCCGGTTTGGTCACGCGGGCGAGGGTGTCGGCTAAGGTGGCAATGCGATCGATCAGGCCGAGCTCCTTCGCCATCTCGGCATCGACGGCGCGGCCTTCGCCGAAGCCGTTGCGGACGGCGCTGGTCGAGACGCCGCGGCCCTTCGCCACGTCGCCGACAAAGCGCCCGTACGCGCCGTCGATGAGATGTTGCTGGTGCTCCGAGGCTTCGGCCGACAAGCCGAACCCGCCGACGCCTTCGGCCTTGTATTTCCCGGCGCTGAGCACGGTGCGCTTGATCCCCAGCTGCTCGAGCGCCGCCGTCATGTCGTTGTAAATCCCGAACACCCCGATCGACCCGGAGAGCGAGGACGGCGTGCCGATGATCTCGGTCGCGCCGCTCACCGCCCAGTACGCGGCGGAACAGCCGGTGTGGTTGATCTGCGCGAGGATCTTCTTGCGAGTGCGGCCGGCGAGGACCGTGCGCGCGAACTCGTGCGCGCCGGCGACGTTGCCGCCCGGCGAGTCAACATCGAAGACGATGGTCTCGACACTCGGATCAGCGAGCGCGGCGTTGACGTCCTCGGTCAGGCCCTCGAAGGTCGTGCCGCCGGAGATGTCCGCGAGCATATTGAGGCGCGGCGCGATCACGCCGCGCAGCGGAATGACCGCCACGCTCGTCGCCATCGGCACGCGCTCGGCGTCGCGGCGCGCCTCGAAGGCGGCCTGCAGCCCGAGCGGATCGCTGTCGAGCCCCGCCAGGCGCCGCGCCAGGACGGTCGCCACGATCGCGCGCGTCTGATCGGTGAGCGCCCACGGATGGTCGAGGACGAACGCCAGCACATGGTCATACGTCGCGGTCGCCAGATTACGGGGCATACAGCACCTTTCGCTCCGGTCCAAACGCGGTCTTGCCCGCGATGAGCAGCGCGCGGGTGTGCTCGGTGACGCGCGCGGCGATCGCCAGCGCCTCGGTCCCGACCACCGGCGCCAGATCGCTGGCGAGCTCCCCGACGCAACGCCCGAGATCGAGCGCCGCCGCTTTCTCGTCCGCCGGGACGCGCGCCAGCCGCGACGCCTGCCGCTGCAAGTGCGTGCGGACGATCGCGGCGACCGCCGGCTGATCGGCCGGGACCTGATCGGGTGGCGCGTTCGGCGCACTGGCGTTCGACGGGCCGCCCTGCTGCGGCGCCAGTTGATCGGCCGTCGGGTCATCGGTGATCGCCGGCAGGTTCAGCCGCGCCCGCGCTTCGTTGGGCGTCATCACCGGCCGCCCGGTCAGCAGGCGAATGCCGTTGGCCTGCTCTTCAAAGCTGCCTTTCAGCTTCTCGGCGATGTTGAACTCGACATAGACCCGGTCGGTGTCGGTGCAGTCGGGCAGGAGCATCAGCTCGATGCCCTCCTGGAGCATCTCGTTCCACGGCCCGAGCGTGTCGGCGTACAGCTGCTTGTGCTGCTCGTTGACGTTGCTGAAGGTCGCGTGGTCGAGAATCCCGACCATCGTCTGCGGGATGTGATAGGCCGAGGCGCACTCTTCGCGCGTCAGCTTGCGGGCGCCCAGATATTCGGAGTCGCGCGCGGACCACGACATCTGCTTGAACTGCATCCCGTCTTCGAGGACCATCCAGCGGCCGGCCGACTGCGCGCCGGTGAAGCGGGCCTGCATCTGCTCGCTCCACTGCTGCTTGTGCTCCTTGGTCCACTTGGGCGCCTCGCGCGGCCGTTCGATGATCCCTTCCACGCGCGCCGAGTTGCGCCAGTAGAACTGCCGGTGCTGGGTCGCCGCCACGTCCTGCGCGATGATGTCGCGCAGGGTGTAGAGCGGGGAGAGCCCTTCGAGCGCGTTGAGCGGGTTGTAGCCGTTGAAATAGACGACCTCGGTCGGCTGCAATGGAATCTGGTGCCCGTCGTAGGTCCAGGTGAAGCCCGATCGCAGCAGGCCGCCGTGGACCTGCATCTCATCGGGCGGCAACCGCACCAGCCGCATGCCGCCATTGGGTAGCGGCGTTTTCAGCCAGTAGGCACTGAAGTAGATCCCCAAGTCGGCGACCGTGCTTTCGAGCAAGCGGTAGGTGGTCGTATCGGCGTTCGGATACGCGAGCCACTGCGCCAGCTGGTGATCGGTCAGCCGTTCGCGGTCGGTGTCACTGACCCGGCGAAAGACGTGGAGGCCCAGCTGCGCGATGTTGCGGGCGAGAAAGTCCACGCACGTCCGCACGTTCGGCTGCGTCGCATAGATGCGCCCGAACTGGAGATTGGAATACGCGCCGCCGCCCCACGGATAGGTGCTCGACCCGTAGGTCAGGCCGCCGCCCGGATCGCCGGTGAGACTCGGCACCGGCGGGCGCCGCACCGAAACCAGCCCGGTCGGCGATTCAACGATCGGCATCGGCGGGCCGCACCTGCAGGAAACTCAGATTGTCACGGTGGATGACGACATCCCCGATCATCGGCACCAACGCGGAGCCCTCCTGAATCAAGGCCGCGTCGCGTAGCACCAGCCACGGCCCGCGCGCCTGCCAGAGGACCCCACGGAGGAGCGTCTCGTCTTTCAAGTTGACGTTGACCGAGCGATACAGGCAGGGCGGCCGCCACCACGTCAGCAGGTGCCACAGGCCCCGCCAGAAGCCCATCGGGCTGACAGGGTAGGTCAGATGTCGGACCGGTCGGATTATTTGGTGTGTTTAATCGTCGGGCTCGTCGAGGGTGCGCGCCAGGCCGCGGCGCAGGAGCTCGGGCACCGAGATGCCTTCGTGCTTGGCGAGTTCGTACGCGCGGTCATAGGCCGCCGAGGGCACCAGTAAGGTGACCCGCGCCGGGCGATCGCCCGGGGTTAAGGGCGGTCGTCCGCGCTTCGGCGCGTCCATTACTTCTTACTGAGCGCGGTGGTGCAGATCGCGTACGCGTTGCCCCCGCCTTTCGCGGAGACCTTCTCGACACAGCGCTTGAACTTCGGGGATTTGCGGCTGCAGGCCATCGGACGCCTCCCGAAACGCGAGGGCACCGAGGTGTCGGTCTCGACGGCTCACCACGCGCCGGAGCCACCGCACGCGTCCCCAGCGAGCCAGCAAGGTAGGTCCGATCCCTCGGCGACCTCGACCCACACGGAGAGAGCCTTAGTGTCGCATAGATATGGTCGAGAACCCTAGCGCCGCTTCTCGGTGTCGTCGGGCGTGTGCGGCGGCGAGGTCGGCGGCGGCGCGGGCGGGGTCGGGGCCGGCGGTTTCGGTGGGTCCGGTTTCTGATTCGGATCAGGCATCACGTTCCTCCGCGCGCGAGTGTAGCTCAGGCCACCACCAAATCCGGCTCATCCGCCTCGTCGCCGGGTGTCAGCGTCAGCTTGCGCGCCAGGACCGCCGCCATCACCGGGTCGATACGCCCACGGCTCCGCTTCTTGACCGGCAGAATGTTGTCGTTGTCATCGCGCTTGGTGACGGCGTTACTGACACACCATTCCATCAAGGCGTGGCCCCCGGCATCGACCCGGCCGTCGAGGACATCGGCCTCGAACTCCTTCGCCGGTTGACTCAGCTGCGCGAAGGTCTGCGGAATCTCCACGACCTCCATCCCGGCGTCTTCGAGATCGGTGATAAGCGTGCCCGCATTCCACGGGTCAATGCCAATCAGTTGCAGGTTGAACGTCTCGGCCGCCTCGGTCACCCACGTCTGCACGACGTGCTGATCGATACGGTTGCCCGGGTTGGTGAAGAGTAAGCCCTGGGCAACCCACTGTTCGTACGGCGCGCGGTCGCGGTGCGCGCGCTGCTCGAGCGTGTCGGCCGGCGTCAGGCATTTGACGATCAGGCGCCAGCGCGTGCGGACGCCCTCGGGCGGAAAAAGCAGGACCACCGCCGACAGATCGATCTTCGATGAGAGATCGATCCCGACCCAGCAGGCTTCGCCCGCGAGCTCCTCGGCGGTCCAGTGCGATTGCCCTTTGCGCCAGCCGTCGAGTGACAGCCACGGCGATTCAGCGTGAACCCAGATGTTCAGGCGCTTCTGCTTGAAGGCGTTCGCCGCCGGCGGCATCGCGATCGCCTTGGTCGCCAGCGCCCGCAAGTCATCGGGTCGCACCGAGACGCCGTAGTTCGGATTGGCCTTGCGCCAGGTCGCTTCGACAAACGGGTCATCGTCCTTCTCGGCGTGCGCGATGAAGGCGAAGAAGGTCTCGTCGACTAAGACACGGTCGAGGATCTGACAGGCGTAGTCGTGCTGAAAGCCGCACGGGCTCACCGGGTCGGCGCCCGCCGTGGTGATCTGAAAGTTCACCGGCTGGCGCCGCGCGCCGGTCGCCGTCTCCATCACATCGATGAGACCCCGGTCCTTCTGCGCGTGAAACTCATCGTTGATGATCAGATGCGGGTTGAGCCCGTCGGTGCTGTC
>Ga0066903_100003075_pt1 | contig 13442 bp, 12 predicted proteins | sample PanSoiMetaGPlot1_FD_67491 | JGI IMG/M metagenome (GOLD analysis project Ga0066903, IMG submission 67491) | Tropical forest soil microbial communities from Panama analyzed to predict greenhouse gas emissions - Panama Soil - Plot 1 (version 2) | ecosystem: Environmental > Terrestrial > Soil >... | reverse complement strand
CAAACAACACCGATTTGGATTTCTCTTCGCGCGTCAATATCATCCCGCGTTTCGCGTCGTGGCGGAAATGCGCCAGCGCTTGGCGCGTCAGAATGTCCGCACAATTTTCAACGCGCTTGGCCCGTTATTAAATCCAGCGCGCCCTACTCGCCAATTCATCGGCGTTTACACGCCGCACCTGACGGGCGTTTTAGCAGAAGTGCTGCGCGAACTCCGGCGCGAACGAGCCTGGATCGTGCATGGCCTGGGCGATGATGGCGCCGGCATCGACGACATTTCTATCAGCGGCGTAACCACGGTGGCCGAATTGCACGACGACAAAATCACGTCGGCGATTCTCGATGTAAGCTGGCTCGGAATTCCGCGTGTATCGGTCACAGAATTGCGCGGTGGCGACGCGGCCGAGAACGCGCAAACGATTGAAGGAATTCTTTCCGGTAAAATCACGGGCGCGAAACGTAATATGACAATCGTGAATGCGGCGGGCGGTTTTGTCGTCGCCGGATTGGCAAAGGAGCTCAGAGCAGGAATCCAATTGGCTCGCGAAGAGCTGGACAGCGGTCGAGCGCTCGAAAAGTTGCGCGCTCTGCAAAGTTATCGTCCGAAAGCTTCGGTGTAGCTGCGATCGAGGTCTCTCAGAAGCGCTGTCGCCAATGTTTGGCGATCGACTTGTCGATCTAAAGCAATCGCTAGCGAACTTGCCCGCGCTCGTAGTTCCGTCGAGAAATCTTCGGTCACGTGGTTCACGTTCACGCCGATGCCAATAATGGCAAAGTGTGGTGCGTTCTTTTGCGCCCGCATTTCGACAAGGACGCCGGCGACCTTTTTCGGTCCAAGCATTACGTCATTCGGCAACTTGACCGTCGCCGGCAAATCCAATTCGCCCGAGATGGTGCGGGCAACGGTCTTCGCGGTCCATTCCGCCAACCGTGGTGACGCGCTAAGATCGAGTTTGGGCCGAAGCAAAATGGAAAACCAAAGTCCCTTTCCCCCGACGGACTCCCATGAATTAGTTCGCTGACCTCGCCCCGCGCTCTGGTGTTCGGCGAAAACGACGAGGCCTTCGGGAGTTGACGGCAGAGTTCGTTCCAAGACCGAATCGTTCGTCGAAGTAGTCGTTTCGAGGACGATGATTTCGCGGCCAATAATCTTTGAAGCGAGACCGGCGCGGAGTTTGTCCGCGCTGAGCGCATCGAACGTAGGCATGATCAGATCGGAGCCAACTCGAGCGAGAAGTCGATGGCACGTGGCGAGTGGGTGAGCGCGCCGATGGAAATGTAATCCACGCCTGTTGCGGCAATTCGGCGAATATTTTTCAAGGTGACGCCGCCGCTGGCTTCAAATTTTACTTTGCCTTTGCCGAGCGCGATTGCTTCGCGAATCTGCGCCGGCTTCATATTGTCGAGAAGGATCACGTCGATTCCCTCGATCTCGACAAGAGCATGAACCTGCTCAAGGGTATCAGCTTCCACTTCGATTTCGATATCGGGGTTGTTCGCGCGGAATTTGCGCACCGCGTTTTCGAACACATCGAAGCCGGCCGCCGTCGCCAAATGATTGTCTTTCAACATTACCATGTCGAACAAACCAAAACGATGATTCCGGCCGCCGCCTGCGACGACCGCTGCTTTTTCGAGCGCCCTCAGACCCGGCGTGGTCTTGCGCGTGTCGAGAATGGACACCTGTTTGTTCGCCGCTGCTTCGACAAACTTGTGCGTCGCGGTCGCGATGCCCGACAACCTCTGCAAAAAATTCAGCGCCACTCTCTCTGCGGTGAGAATGCCACGGGCTGGTCCGCGAATTTCGATTACACTCTCGCCCGCGTTGATTTCGGCGCCATCCTTTTTGGGAACGGCGACCTTGAGCGTTGGATCAACCCGGCGAAAAACTTCTGCTGCGGTCAGACTGCCGGCGAGGATCGCGCGTTCGCGAGCAACAATTCGTGCCTCGGCCTGCTTATCTTTGGAAACGAAGAACTCGGTTGTCAGATCTCCCTTACCGACGTCTTCGTGCAAGGCGAGATCAATTGGATCAACGCTCTCTTTTTTCATTTTTTTGGAGCGCGTGGCGCTTGATAAATGCAGTGCCCCCGAACATAGGTTTCAAGATTGGCGTGCGGCCCACCACGATAAATACAGAGCGCGACGACGTCTTCGGGCGCGAGCTTGGTTAGCCCGTTGTGATTCTCGTAAGGCAGCAGGGTTCGAAGGTCGACAATCGTCAGGTCCGCTTCTTTTCCGGTGTCCAGGGTGCCGATGATGCTGGCTTTGCCCAGCGAGCGGGCCCCGCCATTAGTGGCAAGGAAGAGAGCTTCGCTCGCTCGAAGCGGGCGCAGGTTCGGCTCGTAGGCAGTCCGCGCTTTCTGGACTTCGATGGCAGCGCGCATGACCTGCCACATGTTCAATTCCGGTCCGCCCGCGACGTCGGATCCGAGGCCGATGTTGATTCCGGCTTTCAAGAGCTGATCGATCTTCATCAAACCGCTGCCGAGGAAAAGATTTGCGCTCGGACAATGAGCGACGCTGGATTGGGCGGCCGCGATGGCTGCGATTTCGCGGGGATTTAGATGAATGCAATGGCCAAGAACGGTGTGGGATGTGAGCATGCCGCATTTCTCGTAGACATGGGTGTAATCGCGCGCGCCCATATAAAGATGATGGACCTTCTCGAGCTCCTCGCGGTTTTCCGCGAGATGCGTTTGCAAGTAGGCTTCGAACCGGGCGGCGAGCTCAGCCGCTCCGCGCATCATTTTTTCCGAACAGGTAACGGCAAAACGGGGACTGAACGCGTATTCGAGGCGGCCGTTGTCGGCGCGATGCCATTTCCGGCAAAGTCGTTCGCTTTCGAGGAGAGAAATCGAGAGAACCTTTTTGGGCTGGAGCTGGCCGTAGGACCCGATGTCCATCATCATTTTCCCAATGATCGCCCGGATGCCGGCGTTCCTGGCCGCTTCGAACGCAATTTCACAACTGTCTTCGTAGATGGCCGCGTAAGCCATTACGGTCGTGGTTCCGTTCCGGATCAGTTCATTGAAGAACTGCGGGGCTTCGGCGCGCGCTCGCGGTCCGGTGAAATCGCGTTCGACCGGAAAAATATTCTGACGCAACCAGGGAAGCAGTTCGCTTTCACCGCGGGCAACGGCCGAATACTGCGGCAGGTGCGTATGACAATCGATCAGGCCTGGAAAGATGGCTGTGCCGCGCCGATCAACCCACTGAATGTCCGGCCGAATCCGACGAAGATCGTCATAGTCACCAACTTGTGCGATTTTGCCGTCTTCGATTACGATGGCACCATTCACTCGGCCGCGCAAAGTGCCGAAGTCCGGCGCATCAATCAGAAAGCCGCGGAGTCCGAACGGGTTAGTATCGCTCTGCATAATCCGCGGGCGCTATAAAACCATTTTGGCGGGCCAGGCGGCAATATCGCAGTTCGCCGGATCCAAAGGAAGAGGCCGGGTGGCGGGAAATCAGTACAAAAAAAGATTCGGGCAGCGCACGCCAAGGAGAAACAGCAAATACAAGAAACGTGCAACCGCCCGAATCGCCTTAACCTGTTAATTTAGACCGCAGCCGGCGCCCGACGTTCGAATTATTTACGAATTTTTCGGGCTTCGTAACATCAACTTGTAGAGCAGGTTATAATTGCATCTCTTGCTGGGTCGGAATTCCGGCCTTGGCCGCCTCGGCTTTGACTTCCTGGATGAGCGATTTGAATTCGCACCTTTCGAGCTCCTCAATGAGGGTCGGATATTGGGGTTCGATTTTCAGTTCATCGATCGTCAGGGGCAGCTCCATGTGACAATCGAGTTCGACCATCTTCCGGTTCTGTTCGATCTGCTCGCGGGCGGCGATCAATTTCATACGCATCTTGTCGCTCTTCACTTTGTCGATCTTTGCCAACAAGTTATCGAGCCCGCCAAATTCCTTGATTAAAGCCGAGGCCGTCTTGCGGCCGAGACCGGCAACTCCTGGAATGTTATCGACCGAATCGCCGGTCAGCGCGAGCACGTCCCCGATCATTTTGGGCGGCACGCCCCATTTCGCGGTCGACTCATCTTCGCCAAGTAAAGCAAAGGCGTCTTTTGGCGAGGCAAGATCGGCTTTTGCAGTCGTGTAGACCTTCACGCACGGACCGATGAGTTGATATAAATCCTTGTCGTTGGTCGCGAGGACCACTTCCATGCCTTTGCGTTTACACGCAGCCATGGCATAACAACCCATTAAATCGTCTGCCTCGGTGTTTGGTAGCGAAATGCCTTTGAAGCCGAGCAGCGCGGTCAGCTTGTCCTGAATGAGCTCGAGCTGTGGAACCATCGGCAGCGGCATCTCTTTTCTGGTTTCCTTGTACGCTGGCTGCAACTTTACGCGGCGTTCCGGCATTCCTTCGTCCCAAAACACCGCCCCGCGGTCCGGTTGCAGGTGTTTCAACATCAACCGAAGTGTCTTGGTGAAACCAAAAATCGCGTTAGTCGGTTCGCCCTTGGAATTCGACAGATTCGGGATCGCGAAAAATGACCGATACACATAATAATGACCATCAATTAAGAGCAGTTTCATCCCTGGCCTAATATTCTACGCCAAGTCTGGATTCTGGATGCGGCCTGTTCCATGATCAAGCGATGGCCGAACAATGGATTATTCGGGTGCAGGGAAAAGATTACGGCCCGGCCGATCTTGAAACGCTGCAGGAGTGGAAAGCAGACGGGCGGGTCATTCCGACAAATCCCGCGCGCCGTGTTGAGATCGACATTTGGAATACCGCGGCCGAAATTCCGGGCCTGTTCCGGATCGAACCGCCTCCGGTTCACCGTCATGTCCAGGCCAACGCCAGTCCGGTCAGGACTATCTCACGCGAGGATTTTGCGTCAGAGGCAGTCGCCGCTGGAGCGTCGAGGCGGCCGACGCGTAATGTGTTCGTCGAAACATTTCGGATTTATTTTCGCGGTTTCTTCCAATTCCTCGGGCTTTCGTTGCTGAGCATCGTGCCGATTCTATGCGCAGACTTCACGAGTCGCTTCATTGATACTGCCCCGGGGGTGAATGTCGATCTGCGCACGTTGGTCGCGGGCGCGTTCGCAATGTGCATGTTCGTGCTTCGTATCGTGCTCATTCCCGTTTATGTGGCCGGAATCCAAATTCTGACCGCTGAGCTCGCGACCGGAAGCCGAATTGGATTTTTGAGTGTGTTGAACGGCGCCGTAAAATATTGGCCGCGCGTGGCTGGGACCGGTCTCTTTGTTTGGGGCGTATTCTTTTTGCTTTTCGTCTTCGCATTGGGCATTGCGATCATGGTGCTCACCTCCGCGACGCTTTTTTCAGTCGCCATCGCGCTTGGTTTGCTCGCAATCCAGGTCTGGTTGTTCACGCGTTTCTTCATCAACGTGCTTTTCTGGCAGCAGTTCGCGGTGCTCGAAAATTACAACGCGACTGACGCCTTGCGCGAAAGCCGGAACCTGGCGCGCAGCGGGAACGATCTGGCCTGGTATCAACGCCCGATGTGGCGCGGAGCGTTTATTGTCTCGCTTTGGTATTTCTTTATCATCGCGCTCGGGCTTGCCGTGCTCTGGCCGAAACTCGTGGCCCAATGGCCTCTTGTTCAGGAGTACTTCAATCAACTGACGCAGGCCCAGGATCCGCAGGCCGTTCTCCAAAAGATCAACAACAGCATTCAGGCTTCCCGCGGGTTTGATTACCGCGACTTGATCTTGAATCTCTCGGAACGAATTCTCCAACCGCTCCTCGGAATCGCTTTCGTCGTGCTCTTTCTCGACAGCAAAACGGACAGCCGGCCCTAGAACAGGCTGTAGATAAATGGAGCGAGGGCGGAGCTGTTAGCAAAGATTATCAGGACACCAAGCAGCAATAGGAATACTAGGATCGGTACGATCCACCACTTCTTCCGTTCGCGCAGGAAGGAAGCAAATTCCCTGATCACGGACATCCTGTTCATCGAGTGCTTTTTAAAGTCTCGGGCTCGCAGAGTCCAAGTAAAAGTTTTCTAGAACTGACGGTAGTAGCTTTCTGCTGTTTTGGATTCTTTGGGGCAGGGGACCCAATAGCTTGCCGCATCCTTCTCCAATTCCCGGGCGAGGAAGTCCTTTCGAAATAATCGGGCGAGCAGTCCAATCGGCGTAACGACCGCGAAAAAGAAAAGCGTCAAGATCACCTGTGACATGACAAAACCCACGGTGAACGCCAGGGCCATCCATGCGATGTAAATGTATTTCAATGCCCGCGGCGCGAGCGCGCCAGATGCAATCAGTGCGACGCCCGGCGCCAAGAAAAACAGATAATTCGATTTGTGACGGATCAAAAACAATATGCCTAACGCAAGCAACACGCCGCCAACCAGCAGTCCGAATTTTCGCAACTCACGCGGACCGGTTTTGAGTTTCTGAATGTCGGAAAGGATTGACATCAGCTAATCGAGTTCAAATTCTCTGAGCCAGTCGATATCTTTCTCGAGCGGCTTCTGTTCTCTTTTTTCCAGCAAAAAATTGCCAAGCAACAGGTAATCCATGTTCGTTCGCATAAAACAGGTATAGGCATCTTCGGGCGTGGCAACAATCGGCTCACCGCGAACATTGAACGACGTATTGATGATCACCGGGCAGCCGTATTTCTCATCGAAGCGTTTGATCATTCGGTAAAACATCGGTTGATGATTTTCCGTCACGGTTTGAATCCGTGCGGAATAATCAACGTGCGTTACGGCTGGAATAGTCGAACGAACGGCGAGCAATTTTTCCAGTCCAAACAATCCTTTCTGGTCGGTCGTGTCGATCCGGCGCTTTTGAGCGACCGACGCGACGACGAGCATGTACGGGCTTTCTTCTTCCAATTCGAACCACTCCGACGATTTTTCGCGTAGGACCGACGGCGCGAACGGTCGAAAACTTTCCCGGAACTTGATCTTCAGATTCATGAGTTCCTGCATTTGCGACGAACGCGCGTCGCCGATGATCGAGCGCGCTCCGAGCGCGCGAGGGCCGAACTCCATCCGCCCACAAAACCAACCGATCACTTTTTCCGCGTTGATGAGATCAGAGATTTTTTCCGGAAGAAGATCGTCGCTTAATTCCGTGAATGGAATTCTTTGCTTCTCAAGATAAGCGCGAATTTCGTCGGTCGAATAAGCGGGCCCGAGATACGAGCCGCGTTGCGAATCATTGATGCCGTCGGCCTCGCGCTCTCGATTGAGAATCTGGTGCCAGGTGAATAACGCGGCGCCAAGCGCACCACCCGCATCCCCCGCGGCTGGTTGAATCCAAATTCGATCGAAAATTCTTTCGCGCAGAATTTGCCCATTCGCGACGCAGTTCAAGGCGACGCCGCCCGCGAGACAAAGATTTCGTTGTCCAGTTTCTTTGCGAATATGCCGAGCCATCCGCAGCATGACTTCGTCGGTGACGTCCTGGATCGATCGCGCAAGGTCCATGTCGCTTTGGGTTAGTTTTGATTCCGGTTTGCGTGGCGGGCGATCGAACAAGCGGTTGAAAGCGGCGTTGGTCATGGTTAATCCAACGCCGTAATTGAAATACTTCATGTTGAGCCGGAACGATCCGTCATCTTTGAGATCGATCAGCTCGCGAAGAATCAGATCGACATAATTTGGCTCGCCGTATGGCGCGAGTCCCATGAGTTTGTATTCGCCGGAGTTAACCTTGAATCCGGTGAAATAGGTGAACGCGGAATAAAGGAGGCCCATTGAGTGCGGAAAACGCAATTCCGCCAGCATTTGGATCCGGTTGCGGGATCCAGTTCCGTAACTCGTTGTCGCCCATTCGCCGACCCCATCGATCGTCAGAAACGCCGCTTCCGAAAACGGGGACGGGAAAAATGCCGATGCCGCGTGCGATTCGTGGTGTTCGGGAAAAACAATCTGGCAATCGCAACCGAGCTCCTGCCGGATCAACTCCTTCATCCAAATGCGTTCCCGGATCCAGAGGGGAATCGCCATGAGAAAACTTTTTAACCCCGCCGGCGCGTAAGCGAGATAGCTGTGCAGGATTCGATCAAACTTTAGAAACGGCTTTTCATAAAACGAGACATAATCGAGCTCGGTGACGTTAATCCCGCCTTCGCGAAGACAATAATTGACCGCGTGCGTTGGAAAATTCGCATCGTGTTTTTTGCGAGTGAACCGTTCTTCCTGCGCTGCGGCGATGATTACTCCGTCGCGAACGAGACCCGCCGCGCTGTCATGATAAAAAGCTGACAAACCGAGAATATTCACGACCGAATGCTAGTAAGTGAAAAGTTTATCGGCTCCGCGTGGTCTCGGGATCTCACTGATGAGCGTAATAATTTGTGGATGCGCGCGCCTGCTCGGTATCGGTCAGAAACTTTGCGAATAAAGCGTGGCCGGCGGCGTTGAAATGATTATCCGGCGGATGAAACAGCTCCACGCCCGCCATCGCTGCCTTGAAAAATTCCGGGTAGGGTTCGCGATAAGTGATCCCCATTTGAGTGAGTCCGGCCGCAATCAAAGGAACAAAAGGATGGTTATCGGGCAGACGTTTATCGATACGCTTCTTAAAAGGAACAAAGACGACGTAGAAATCCGCACCGCGCGCCGCGACCGCTTCTTTTAGTTTCTTTATCAAAACAAGAGTCAATCCAATGCCCGCCCGGTCGGCCTCGGAAACCGCGACTTCGGGGTCCGGGTAATTCAGCTTCGGTCTTGATTCGAACTTATTGCCCATTCCGTGAAGGCCGTCACCGACAAGATTCCATACATGGCTTTGCCGGTTGGCGTAGCGGAAGAAGTTGCGAAGTCTGCTGTTCCGCAGGTGATCGATGTGCAGGACCAATTCACCTTTACCCAGGGTGAAGTAAGGCTTGAGGTAAGAATACTGCTCGGGCGCGAGATTGTTGGTGACATCGTTATAGGGCGTAAGGACCAGAACCACTTGATCGACTTCGAACCTTTGGCCGGTGCGCAAATAGAACAAATATTCCTGGTCCGTGCCGTAACCGGAGACACCGCAGTTGATCAGCTCGTCATTCGTTCCATGCACCATCGGATTGGTAAAGAGTTCGTCCTGGCTCGCAGCGATGCCCCAGACGTAGGAATCGCCCAATACGAGCACCCGTTTTCTCCCGGCTCTCTTTTTTAGTTGCATGTCGTCGGGGCCGCGCAGCCCGAATTGATTTTGATGAACGAGAAACCGCCTTTGGGTGGCGGCCTGCGTAATGTTCTCGAGCGGCGCCCAACCCAGCTCGCGATCAAAGCGGCAGAAAATACTTCGCTCGCTGACTGAGGTCCCGAGGTTTGGCGCAAACAATCGCAAAGCGGTTTCAGCCATCAGCGCCGCGATCATGAGACTGATTAAGATCGCAGCAATTCGAAACAGAATTCCTTTGATCACCTTTTCCGATTTGGAGTTTATCCGGGAAAATTTTGCCAGGGGCGACCAGTCGCGCGCCGCAATCCGATTCTTACCGCAAAAGCGGTAGCCAAAGCAATGCAGACGTTCCTTTTCCTCCTGGCTGTGCCAGATCCTTCGCCACGCGCGCTCCTGATCACGGGCGCGATTAGTCTTGGATTGCTGGCGGTTTTCCTGCGCCGCAAACTCGGTTGATTCGCGACTAATCGCGGATTGCGCGTTGTGACGGCGTGAGGGATAAGAAGATCGCGCCTATTATGACGACCGTTACAACGTGGCCCGGAAAACCGTACCCGCTCGGGGCGACCTGGTCCGGCGACGGCGTCAATTTCGCAATTTTTTCCGAGCACGCGACTAGCGTGGAGGTTTGCCTATTCGATAATGTCGATGCGCCAAAAGAAATTGCCCGCGTCCCGCTCCGTGAGCAGACCGAACGCGTCTGGCACGCATTTCTTCCCGAAATTCGTCCCGGACAATTTTACGGGTATCGCATTTACGGGCCGTTTGACCCGAACCGCGGAATGCGTTTCAACGAGTCGAAATTGTTGCTCGACCCTTATGCGAGATCGATCGCGGGCGAGATCAAATGGTCGGACGAAATGTTTGGCTATGTGGTAGGCGATGCGGCAGAGGATCTCTCGCGTGATTCGCGCGACAACGGGTGGGCGATGCCGAAGTGTGTTGTGGTCGACCCTGAATTCAACTGGGACAACGATAAGCGCCCAAATACACCAATCTCGGAGAGTGTGATCTATGAAGTGCACGTGAAGGGATTCACCAAACTGTGGAAGGAGATCCCGGAGAAATTGCGCGGCACGTATGCCGGAATCGCCAACGAAAAAGCGATTCGTTATTTGAAAGACCTGGGCGTGACGGCGATCGAGCTATTGCCGGTGCACACGCATCTCAACGACAAAGCGCTTACCGATCGTGGCCTAACGAATTACTGGGGCTATAACACGATCGGATTTTTCGCGCCGCACGCGTCCTACTCGAGCAATCGTAAGCCCGGCGCGGAGGTGATCGAGTTCAAGGGAATGGTCCGCAATCTGCACGCCGCCGGACTCGAGGTTATTCTCGATGTGGTTTACAATCATACCGGCGAAGGAAATCATCTCGGCCCGACCGTTTGTTTCCGCGGGATAGACAATTCGGTCTATTACCGGCTCCTGGCCGACAGTCCGCGCTTTTATCTCGATTACACCGGCACCGGCAACACCGTGGACACGCTGCATCCACGAACGTTGCAGATGGTAATGGACAGTCTGCGCTATTGGGTGACCGAAATGCGGGTCGATGGTTTCCGTTTCGATCTCGCTCCTGCGCTCGCGCGTGACGGCGGCGGCGTGAACAAATTCCACGCATTCTTCAAATGCATTCAGCAAGATCCGGTTTTATCCCAGGTGAAGCTCATCGCGGAGCCGTGGGACGTCGGGGACGGCGGGTATCAGGTCGGGAATTTTCCGGCGCCGTTCGCTGAGTGGAACGGAAAATATCGCGACACGATGCGCGGCTTTTGGCGTGGCGATGAAGGTCTGATCGGCGAAGTCGGTTATCGTTTGACCGGCAGTCCCGATCTTTATCAAGACGACGGGCGCCGTCCGTATCACAGCGTGAACTTCATTACTTCGCATGACGGCTACACGCTCAACGATCTCGTGAGTTACAATGACAAGCACAACGAAGCGAATGGCGAGGAGAACCGCGACGGCGATTCAAACAATCGTTCCTGGAATTGCGGCGCGGAGGGACCAAGTGACGATCCGAAGATCGATAAGCTGCGCGATCAACAACGACGCAATTTCCTAACGACGCTTTTTTTGTCGGAAGGCGTGCCGATGCTCCTCGGGGGCGACGAATTTGGACGGACACAAAATGGAAACAACAATGCGTATTGCCAGGACAACGAGCTCAGCTGGTTCGAGTGGAAATGGAACGACAAACAAAAGCGCTTGTTTGAGTTTACCCGTCAGCTAATTCGACTCCGCCGCGAGCATCCGGTCTTTCGGCGACCGAAATTCTTCGAGGGGAAACCGGTGCCAGGCGGCGAGGCGAGAGATGTGATGTGGTTCAACCCCGGCGGCAATGAAATGACCCTGGAGGAATGGGTTTCACCCTTCGTGCGCTGTCTTGGAATGTTGGTGAGCGGCGATGCCGGTGATTTGGTCGACGACCATGCTAAGCCGGTGCGCGACGATACCTTCCTCCTTCTGATCAACGCCCATTACGAATCGATTCCTTTTTTGCTGCCCGGTGAAGAACGACTCGAGTGGGCGCAGATTCTCGATACCGCGAGCGAGGATGGATTTCTCAAGACGCTGAAGAAATTTCCCTCCGGTGATGATGTCGATGTGGCCGCGCGCTCAGCTTCATTGTTCGTCCTGACCTCGGGCGAACAACCACGCGCCCGCGTTGAATCGTGGAGAAAACGCGCAATGGCGGCTATTGCCGCGATGACCGGCGAAGAGGAACGCGCGGGAGGTAAGAAATAAGTCCGAAATTTTGCTGAACGCGAGATTGCAACGTCGCGCGATTCTATTATACAGAGACTAAATGAGCGCGTTTCGGACGCTCCGCAGCCGCAGTTAGTTATGGGTCCGGCCTCAATTGTTATAACAGCAGATCGCGGCAGCCTGAAGGCGTATCAAGTCAACGAAACGCCGACCCGCGGCCCAAGTTTGAAGTTGATTCAGGCTTTTGACATCACCGACGCTCACCGCCGATTGCTCGACAAGGTAACAGACCAGGCCGGTCGTTTTCCCGTTACCGAAACCGCCGGTCCGCATCGAGGACAGGCCTCGATTGCGGAAAGCAAACTTCAAAGTGAAACCGAGCGGCGCATTAACCGGGAACTGGCGGATCAAATCACAAAGGTGATCAACGGCAGCAGCCGGGAAGGGTGGGCTTTCGCTGCTCCATCGGAAATTCATTCGGCAGTGGTCGATCTTCTGCCCGGCCGGGTGCGCGATCGCATTGTCGAGCACGTCAAAGCGGATCTGGTCAAAGTCGAACCGGCGAAATTACCCGGTCATTTTCGTTCGCTACGTCCCGTTTAAAACAAACACGAATATGCAATTGCCAGTTAATATTACCTACCGCGGCGTGGAAAAATCAGAAAAGATCGACAATCTCGTGATGACTTACGCCGCCCGGCTCGACCGATTTTGCGATCACATCAATCGCTGCGACGTCGCGATCGAGCAAACGAACCACACCCATCACAAAGGAAATCCTTATCGTTGCCGGATCGACGTGACTGTTCGTCCGCGCCACGAATTAGTGAGCGACGAGAAACAAATGGACAATGGCTCACACGAACCACTCAACAAAGTGATCCACGATGCTTTCAAGACGATGGAGCGTCAGCTGCGCCATCTCGTCGAAAAACAGCGCCGCGAATAAAACGCGTCGCTGTTAATCCAAGTTGTTCGACTCGATCTCGCGCTAAGGCGCGCTCCGATCGCACAGAGTGTCGGTGTGGAAGGAAGCGAGATCGCGTAGTTTGAACCAGCCGGCCTGTTGGTTCTTTCCCATCTGCGCAATGCTGGCGACGTTGTCCTTGGCATAGTCGCCCCAGGAAGTCCATCGCTGCACGGTCAGAAAGGTCCAAGCCGCGCCCTCCAGATGCTGGAGCGTAACTCGCCCGACCCAGGAGTCAGTCGTGCGGTCGGGCGCGTCGTTAAGAAATTTATCAAGCGCTTCGCGCTGGCCGGCAACGGGCCGGTACACGGACACCACGTATGCGGACATGTTGGTTTTACTCGCAGCATCAATCCCCATTTGTTTTGCGAATTCCGTCCAGGAAGGTCCGGTCGCAAAGGTATCGGTGTGCGCGGAATAAAGTGCCATCAGGTTGGCCGCCGGCGCAGGTCGGTTTGCTTCGATCGTCGCCTTGGTTCCGAGGTGCGTGACTACGCAATAGTCCCACGAGTCGCCGTCTTCATGACGAAGAACAATGACGTGGCCAGCCTCCGCGTCCGGAGCAGGTTTCTTTAGTTCTTCACCAAGTTCTTTCGCCTTACCGGTAGCGGCGTTCGCGAAGTGAACGTGA
>Ga0066903_100003074_pt1 | contig 13443 bp, 15 predicted proteins | sample PanSoiMetaGPlot1_FD_67491 | JGI IMG/M metagenome (GOLD analysis project Ga0066903, IMG submission 67491) | Tropical forest soil microbial communities from Panama analyzed to predict greenhouse gas emissions - Panama Soil - Plot 1 (version 2) | ecosystem: Environmental > Terrestrial > Soil >... | reverse complement strand
TGGGGTTGCCGGAACTCGACTTGCGCGTTGTCTCGCCGGACGTCGGCGGCGGTTTCGGCATGAAGAGCCAAGTCTATCCGGAAGACATTCTGGTTCTCTGGGCGGCGCGAAAGCTCGATCGGCCTGTGAAGCTGGTCATGGAGCGCAGCGATGCCCTCTTGTCCGATGCCCACGGCCGCCACCAGATCGTCGAGGCAGCGCTCGCCTTGGATGCAGACGCCCGGATATTGGCCGTGCGTTCGTCCGTTGCGATTGACCTCGGTGCATATCTCAGCGCCACGGCAGGCAGTGCGCCGAACAACGCTACGAACAGTCTCAGCAGTACCTATGTGGTGCCTTTGATGCACGTCGTCGTCAAAGCGGTGTTCACCAACACCGCCATGACGGCATCTTATCGTGGCACTGCAAAGCCCGAGGCCAGCTTTGTGATGGAGCGCCTTGTCGACAAGGCTGCTCGGGAATTGTGTATCGACGTCGTGGACATGCGGCGGCGCAATCTCATTGCGCCAAGCGCGATGCCGCACAAGACAGCCGGCGGCCTGGTCTATGACTGCGGTGAGTTCGAGAAGATACTCGACCAGGCGCTGGCGCTCGCGGATTGGTTTGGCTTTCCGAAGCGGCGGAACGAAAGTGAGCGACGTGGCCTGCGTCGCGGCATCGGGTTGGCGCTGCATTGCCAGCGAGCCGGCAATCAATCCGAACGGATGGAAATCCGGGTGGCGCCGAATGGCTCCATCGCGCTGCACGTCGGCACGCATTCCCACGGACAAAGCCACGAAACCGCCTTTGCGCAGATGATCAACGAATGGCTTGGCGTGGAACCTCAGAAGGTGACCCTGTTTCAGGGCGACACGGACAAGGTTCTGTTCGGCCGCGGCACATTTTCTCAGCGCAGCATGAGCACCGGCGGCTCTGCGCTGCTCATGGCGGCCGATGTCGTGGTCGCGAAGGGGAAGCGCCTCGCCGGCTTGATGCTCGAGGCATCGGAGGAAGACATCGACTTCAAGGGCGGACGGTTCCACGTCAAGGGAACCGACCGAGCGGTCGCCTTCAAGGAGGTCGCGAAGAAGTCATACCAAGGGATGGGGCTGCCACCCGAATTCGGCATTGGTCTCGACGGTGCGGGGACCCATCCGGGTCCTTTCACGTTTCCGAACGGCTGCATGATCTGCGAGGTGGAGGTTGATACCGACACTGGCGCCGTCACAGTCGTAAAGCTCACCGCAATCGATGATGTGGGAACGGTGATCAATCCGCTGACTCTGGAGGGGCAGTTGCATGGCTCGACCGCTCAGGGCCTCGGAGAGACACTGCTGGAGCAGGTGGTTTACCAACGCGAGTCCGGACAACTGATGACCGGATCGTTTCAGGACTACGCGATGCCTCGTGCGGACAACATGCCGGACATTGTGAGCGGCACACGCGCGCTCCCGACCAAGCTTAATCCGCTCGGCGCCAAGGGTGGCAGCGAGCCTGGCAATGTGGGCGCTCCAGCCGCCATCATCAACGCGATTGTGGATGCGCTTTCCTCTTACGGTGTCACAGATGTTCCGATGCCGGCGACACCAGAGCGGATCTGGCGCATCATCCGGGCAACTCCGTCGAGGTGGGCTAGTCGGCAGGCTCCGTAGCCAGCACGGCTTCCAGCCTCGCGAGCACTTTGGGCCAGCCAGGCTTCATGCCCTCAAGGGCCTGACGGCCCATCGGCGAATCGAGGTTGAAGCCTTCGTGGGTCAGCTCGAGACGCGTCCCTGAGCCTTCCGGCGTCAATCGCCAGGTGATAATCGTGTCGAGAACGCCTGCGGCAAATCGGTACTTCAAGACCCGCTCGTGCTTGACTTCAAGCACTTCACAGGCCTGCTTGCCCCACTTGCCCATGTCGAGGTCGAATCGATGACCGACAATGGGGCGAACGTCGCCGGCGGCCCACCAACGCGCATGCAGGGCCGGGTCGGTGAGCACCTTCCAGACCTCGGAGGGAGCGTGCGCATAGAAGTGTTCCACCTGAATGACTGCGGGCGCGCTCATTTCCTACTCTCCTCGTTCAAGACTTTCTCAAGCGCGGCCATCCGCTGTTTCCAATAGCGGGTAAACGCCTCAAGCCACGCCTCGACGTCGCCGAGCGGGCGCGGGTCGAGATGGTAGTAGCGCTCTCGGCCGCGCGGCTCCTCGCGCACGAGCTTGGCCTTTCGAAGCACCTGCAGATGCTCGGACACTGCAGGGCGACCAATCTCGAAACCTTGCGCCAGATCGTTCACGGCCTGCGGGCCTTGTCGCAGGCGCATGAGGATTTCACGCCGGACGGGATTCGCCAGCGCCGAAAAAACATCGACTTCGCTCATGCAACCGCCCCGGCTCCAGAAGTGCGTAGCTGTTTCCGTGCAGGTCCTTGAAGACAGCTTGCAGACCGAACGGCTTTGACGGCGGGTCCTCCGGCTGATTTTCAGGGGAGACCGCCAGGAACCTTATCCCAGGGCCTGCGCGATCGACGCGCCTGATGAAGCCCAATTTTTCCGCGAACCAGTGAAGTGCCTCGTCCTGATCCGTTGCCGCCACCGTGATGCAAGCGACCTTGTCGATGCCGGCCATGTCGCCTCCATTTTGCTCGGCCCTTATACGTCGGGAAAGCCCGACGTGTCAACAATTTCCGACGCATTATGGGGCGGACCGGAAAGCGCGTCGTCAGCAAATTTGATTTTGCTCAGGCGCGAGCAGAGGCGCACGCAATGTCGTTGCTGCTTTGGCTTGATTGGGGTGCATGCGGCGGCGCGCGCGAGTTGCTCGCGTTCTGTTCGCCGATTGGACAATAACAAAAAAGATTGAAACAGCGCGGTTCAAGCGATGTTCGAGTCCCGGCCGCCTTAGCCGCCGGGGCTCATGGATGTGCTGGACGCGCAAAAGCCCCGGCGGACACATCCGCCGGGGCTTGATGCTGAAGTGAAGGTCCGCTCTGCGCTGGCGTTATTCGGTCACGAAGGCGCGTTGGGCGCGGAACGTGACGGCCAGGATGCCCTGGTCCTTGGCAGTGTAGAGTCCCGTGGGACGCAGCCCCTGTGCCTTACTGAGCGAGACCGTCTGCCCGTCGAACGCAGTCTCAACGCGCGTGTATTGCACGTCAACCGCGAGACGGAAGCCCGCCACGGGATACCAGTTATTGACCATGCCAACTTGCCAGAAGTTGAAGCCAGGATCGCACCGACCATTGCCTTGCAGAATGATGTTCTGAGCCGTGGCACCACCCCCAGCGCAGAACAAGTTGCTGTTGATCACCGAGTCGTTGTAGCGGACTTGAGTATAGTTGCCGTACACACCGGTCGAGACGTTGGGCAGCCAGAAGTGTTCATAGCCGGCACCCGCCGTCCAGGTAGTCGTCAACTCAAACTGACCGCCGTTGACGAAGACGCCATCGGTGAGCACGCCCAGCGCGACCTTGTTGTTAGCGCCGAACAGGCCAGGGCTGCCCATGCTGGCGCCGGCCGCATAAGCGGCCGCGCCGACGCCATAGCTGAAGTAGCCACCGAAGTGGTCGCCAGGACCGGCCCAGGGCGCCTTGATGTCGATACCCGACAATAGTGCCCAGCCCCACTTGTCATCAGGAGCGTTACAAGCCGAGGTGCCGGTCTGGTTACCCGGGCAGGCGCCGGTCGTCGCCCCGGTGCCGGTGTAGTAGGTGGCGTTGACCTTGTTGAAGATCGCCGACGTAGCAAACCGGCCCCAGGCCTGGTTGACTGCGAAGTTCACCCACGGGGTCGGATGTTGGTAGGGACCGAACGCTGTCCCCGGATTGGCGCCGACCGCGACGACGTTGGTCGACAGGTTGGCTATGGCCTTGGTGCGCCGCTCGTCGGCACCGACGTTGAGCGTCATGCCATTGCCGAGTTCCCACGTGTAGGCGATCTGGTTGGTGCCGTTGGGAGCGGTTTCGCTGACGGCTTGGGTCTGGAACAGCGATTTGAAAGTGTCCTCGGGGGTGCCCGGCACGTCTGTGAACGACTTGGTGTGGCCGATCGTGAAGCCCGCCCACTGGATGAAGGCGCGGGTCGGGTTGACCGAGACCGAGCCCTGGTCCTGGTTGTCGACGTTGACCGCCACATAGGTGCGCAGGGCGCCATAGGCGGTCTGCGTTCGGCTGTCGAAGTTGAAGGAGGCGCGATGCCGCATCGAGAACGGGCTCACGGACCGATCTTGCGCGCCGCCGCCCCCAGTATAGTGTGGCTGTCCGCCGCCAGTGGCGTTCCAGCGATAATCGGCGCGAACATAGCCGCCGACCTTCAAGCAGATGTCAGTGCCCGGAATGTAGTAGAAGCCCTCACCATAGAGGCTGCAGATTTTCACGTATTCAACGGGTTTGGCTTTGACCGGCAGGTCGGCCGCTTGCGCACCAAACGCCACCAGCACGCTGGCGGAGCTGAGCAGCAGGGTTTTCATCGCTGTCATAAACGTCTCCGAACTACTTTGCAGGGTGACGCTCAACGCGAAGCCCCCCGCGGCTGTCCATCCGCCCCCCGTCAGCATCACGCATCGACAAGACAGAACGCGCGAGATGACATTCCGAACGGAGCGACGATGATCACCGTCGCCGACGGCACGCTAAGGGAGATGCAGTAGCGGCTAAATGACAATATGAGTGGATATCCGGCAGTACCGCCGGAATGATTTGTGACGTTGCGCCGCCGCAACAACTTATCACACGATCGTCATGCAACTGACAAATCAACGACGATCAGGGAATACGCAGTGTCGTGAGTCTGTCATTGCTGGATTATAGTTCGCCCCTACCGTCGTTTCGGACGCTCCCATCCTTCAGTCCCCGCGTCCAATCGTGGTCTGTCTCATCGTAGACTTGCTACGGGTTGCCCGGCCGGTGAAGACCCCGAGTAGCCGGCCGGGCATTCGCTTCTGAGCGCATATGCGGAAATTATAGAAATAATATTTGTATGAATTTTGGAGTCCAATCCTGCGCAGGATTGCGCAAGATATTGCCCAAGAAGCAGGCGATGTCCGCTCAAGAAGCAGGCGATGATCTAGAATCTACGCGGACCTGATGATCAGCCCAATGCGATTGTAGGTGCCGTCATGCGAGTAGGTGAGCTTGTCGGCATAAGCATGAATAAGAGAAAGTCCGCGGCCTCTGGCATCCGCAGATTCAAGAGTTCCATCCCGTAGCGGTGCAGGCCTTGCGGTCGGGTCGAAGGGCGCGCGGGAATCCAGGTACTCGAGCTCGACGCCGAACGAACGCCGCCGCACGGTGACGATGGTGTGATCTTCACCAGAGATCGCGATGCCGTGCTCCAGCGTATTGGCGGCGAGCTCTGCGATACACAGCCTGGCGCCAAACATCGTGCGCTTATCGACGTCCCAGCGCGTACCAATCAGCTCCAGCCAGTCATCGATGGCAGCAACGTCGTCGCGGCTCACGCCAAACACCCGCGTCTCAGCCTGGTCGAATGCGACCTCTTCGGCGCACAGCTCAGCGTCGTAGCGCGGCAAGGGCTTCATCCTCGGATCGAACAATCGGCAGCAGCTGCTCAAGACCGGATGTGATCAACACGTCAGTGACCAGCGCCGTCGGATTGAGCAACACGAGCCTGCCGTCACCGCGTGCCACGGCTTTTGCCGCCAGAACCAGATGGCGGATCCCGATCGATGCAATGAAATCAACTTCGGTCATATCGACGACGACGCTCTGGCGCCCCCCGGCAACAGTCGCCAAAGGAAGATCAATGACCTCGGCGCCGCGGATATCGAGCTTTCCCACGAGCGTGACCCTTTTGCCGCTGGCGCCGAACTCTGAAATTGTGATTTGCATTGCTAGTCATCCTGCCCTGTAAGCCGCATGACGTTTTAGTATACGTTTCGTTACAGTTTTGTGACGGGCAGTTTGCACTCACCGAATACTTTGCCAACTATGCGAGAATTGTAAATAGCAGGGCCGCGATATCATCCGATGCAGGTTGTCCTCCCTCGAAGTGTCGGACCTTGTCGAGCAGCCGGGCAAGCGGAGCCCGTTCATCGGGGCGGGCTGTTGCCAGGAATTCGCGCACGCGAGCGTCACCGAACTGCAGGCCGGAAGCCTCGGCCGCCTCAGTGATGCCGTCAGTCACGATGAGCAATTGGTCGCCTGTGGCCAGGTTGACAGATGCTGATTTGTGCACGGCAGTGTCGACGAGGCCGAGCGGTGGTCCGCCAAGCAGTGCGAGCTTTTCAATCTCGCCGCTGCCTCGCCGCAACAGCGGCGGCAGATGGCCGGCGCGCACATAAGCCAGCTTGCCGCTCTCGGCATCGAAGGTTGCGAGCAGAAGCGTGACGAACATCCCGGTTGTGTTGTTGTTGCAAAGTGCAGCATTGATCAGGCCGGCAGCGCCGCTGGGATCGCGGAACAGGGCGGCCGCGTCTGGGCGAGCGGCGATACCTCGAATGAGCGAGTGGGTGCGCGCCATGAACAAAGCCGCCCCCGCACCCTTGTGTGATACATCGCCGAGCGCCAACACCAGGAGCGTATCGCCGACCGTGAGGTAGTCCACGAGATCTCCACCGACCTCTTTGGCAGGCTCGATGGCGATATCGATCGCAAAGGAGCGCTGCCCGATGGAGCCGCGCAGCGGCGGCGGCGCAAGCTCCATCTGCAGCGTGCGAGCTTCTTTCAGCTCCGCCTGTTTGCGATGCAGCTCGTCGCGCAGCTCGAGCTCGGCACGCCGCCGGTCGCTGATGTCATAGAAGCCGGTCAGGATGGCCGGCGCCCACTCGAAGACGAAGCGGACCGGCGAAACCAGCGCCCAGAACTCGCTGCCATCGGAGCGGTGAATCAAGCTCTCAAAATCGGCTGAGGTCCCGCCGAGCTGTATGCCCGTGATCTTCTGCAAGTCCTCGTTCGACAAATAGGCGGTGAGATCGATGGTCTCTGGCGCGATGCTCTTGTCTAAACCGAACAGCCTGCGAAAGCGAGCATTGACGTGCTTGAGCAAGCCATCGTCCTGCGCGATCACGGCGAGCGCCACAGGCGCCCTGTCCAGGATCGTTCGCACCTGCCGTTCACTATCCTTGACCAAATACTCCACATGGCGCTGCTCACTGACGTCGCTGATGAGGAGCATGAGCCCACCGGTCGGCAGCGCCTGTCGTCGGCATTCGATGACGCGGCCATCTGAAAGCATGCGCTCCGTCACATAAGGCTGCTCGAGCGCGCTGGTCAGCTCACGTGTTGCGGCCTCAATGCGGGCGGTCTGATTGCCCGAGCTGCCCCGTTCGACCAGGATGGCGACGAAATCCTTGAACGTCAGTGCCTCTGAAAGCGCCCCATCGGCCAGGTCAAGCAGTTGCTGCAATCGACTATTCCAGCCGATCAATTTGTGATCGGGGTCGAACATGGCGGTGCCCTGCGCCACGCTGTCGAGCATGCTCGATAGGATCGCGTGCGCCGCATCGGCCGCTTCTTGGGCCAATTGGGTCGCCTGCGGCATGGTGGAGGAGGGGGTGAGCGCCGGCCGGCGATCAGGCAGCTTGCGGGACATACCGCAATCTAAAGCTTGATTTGACCGGGTCAAATGGTCCTAATTCAGCGGCTGATCCGGCGTTGCTCCGGCTCGTCGGCGACCTGGGTGCCGGAGACCGCCGGCTTGGTCCCGGGCGGCGGCAACGCCAGAAAGACGATCTCATCATTCTTTTGCAGCATCACCTCGCGGCCGCGGACCTGGCGCAGGATCCAACCGCCGTGCAGATCGCCAAGTTTCAGCCTGACAATCTTGTTCGCGGTCTGATCCAGGAAAATGCCGAACGCTTCCTGCTCCCCTGTGACCGTTCCAACGAGCGTGAGTTGGGGGCGATCTGGCTCTGCCGGCATTGCTGCCCGCGGCGGTGGAACATAGGGCGCTGCGACAATCGCTGGCGGCGGCGGTCGGCGCGAGGGTGAGAAGATCGGGCGCGCGCGGGTCACGGTCAGGGTGCTGAGGGGAATGGCCCAAAGCGGGTTGCCGCGCGCACGGTCATCCGCAAGCTTGGGCGAGGACGCGTCGGCCTGCGGATCGGCGCCGAGCGGCTGGCTGCGAGCTGGAGCAACGCCGGCGGCCATGCTGATGATGACCAGCCCGACCGGTAGCCCGCGAGAGAGTTTGTCCAAGGTCCTGTCCAAGGTCCTGTCTAAGATCATTTCTCACCTTGCCACTGGCCGTAGACCGTGAGCTGCACGCGCAGCCGACCTTCGCGTGCGCCCGATACGGCAACCGCGGTCTGGACCGCAAGCTGCTCGACAAAGAGGAATGGCATGCCGGCTTCCAGATCATACAGGAGCTGCTGGAGGGCCGGCTGATCGAGCTCGCAGCTGGCGATCACGCCGATGAAGCCGGCCTTTGACTGCGGCCCCTGCAGCTCGACTTGCGACGACAGGATGCTGCCGCCGACCTTGGTTACTGCAGCAGCAATGCGCTGCAGGAGCGTGGCGCCAGCCACGGTCACCGTCGGTCCTTCCAGGAAGGCAGAGCCCGGTGGAATGATTGCGTCGTTGTCCGGTGTGCTGTTCGGGGCCTGGACTGGCGCCGGCTTGCGCCGTTCCATCTGGGCGAGGGTGTCGCGGGCAGCAGTGACCTCCGCGCGCTGCTCAAGCACGTCTGCAAGTGCTCCCCAAGTCGCTGCCGCAAGTGCGGTCATGAGCCCGAGATAGACCGTCACTGCGATCAGCGGCGAGCGGGTCAGATGATGTTTAATCAAATCGGTCGTGGTCATGAGCGTGGCTCAAATACGGGCTTGATACGGGTCTCGATATGGAAGCGCTCGCCAGCGTCTTCAGCCGAGCGTGTCGTGGGTGCGAAGAAGGTCGCGCGCGAGAAGTGAGGCGATTGTTCGATCAGCTCAATGAGTGCCGGTGCGTCGCGCGTCACGCCGATGACCTGCAACTTGTCTCCTTCGATGCGCAGCTCGGTCACGTAGGTGTGGTCGGGCAGAGCTTGTGAGAGCGCCTCGATGGCGAGCACGTTGGCTGGGGTCTCGCGCTTGCGGCGCTCGAGCGCCTGCTGTTGCGATGACGTGCCGACCGTAGTGCCAAGGAACGATGCACGATAGTGCGCGATCCGCTGCGAGAGCTGCTGCTGCTCGGTATCGAGCGCGTCGAGCACAAGCTGAGAGCCCGTCACCGACAGGCCGGCCGCGAGGACCATCAGCATCACGGCGGCGGCGAGCGCGCTGCGCGCGAGCTGCAGCCCGGTCTCGCCCCGTAGGCTGTGCGCGAAAACGCTGATCGGCTCGGTGCCGGGCGTCGCGGTCTGGGGCATGGTTGTAATCGTGAGCGAGCGCGCCCCGAAAGACGCCAGCGCCTGCGTGTAGGAATGCATCAGCGTGCGCGTAGTGGCTGCGACCGTCACCACGATGCGATCTTTCCCGACTTCACTCGGCCGCGTCCAGCCGAACGCCGCATCGCTGGCGCTCCAGGGCGTCAGCCGATCGATCTGGGCCTGGACGATGCCCTGCAGAAACTCGGCGGCGCGGCTGGGCAGCTCAAGCGGGCGAAACAGAAAGCGGTCGGGCTTGAGCGCCAGTTCCAGCTCACTGCCTCGCAACGATGCTGACAGCGCCGCGGGGAGCGTGGCGGTTCCTCCCGGCGTGATATGGACCTGCTGTTCGGTGATCCGCGCGGATCCACGGCCGCCGGTAATCTCGACATTGAAGAGCCCACCGTCGGCCTCTACGAGACGCACGCAACGTGATGAGCGGAACCGCGCGCCAATCGCAAGCAGCGCATGGGCGACAACGTCAATCCAGCTCATGAATATATTGCCAATCGCGCGAAGGCTCATTGCTACGGTCCTGATCGGAATGCAAAAGTTGGCGGCGCGTCGATGTCGGCTCGCCACGACAAGATGCGGAACGGCTCGCTGCCGTCACCGGGAAGGATGACCGCTTCGGACGTAATCCGCCGCCCATTGTCAAAGCTGATGCGAGCGGTGACGCGGGTGGCCGGACTGCCCTCGGCTGTCACAAACGGCTGGGCGCCTGACCCCGTTGCGGCGGGCGCTGCGCGTCCGGCGCCCGTCAACCCAGCAGGCGTCATTCCCGGAACGGCCGCGAGCACCTCTGGTGCTGCATCGCGCGCATTGATGCGGTCCAGCCCGCTGAAAACGGTGACATGCGGCAGCACACGTTCGACCAGTGCCGGCGGTAGGCCTAAGACCAGCCCCAGCTCGCCGACGTGCTCGAAGGGCGCACCGCGCGGGGAGTAAGGGAGGCCTGACGCGCGGTAGAGCGCGGCTTCTTCGTCTCGTGCGTCGGTCTTGGGCGTGGTGCGCCAGCCGACGACCCGCTCCGAATATTGACGTGCCGCGTCCGGCTGCGCGCCAAGCGCAATGAACAGGCCGGACAGCAGCTCCTTCGGCGCTTCGTTGAGGTCGACGCGGGCCGCCTCCGAGCAGAACTCGACCGCGACATTGGCGCGTCCCAGGCGAAAGTCGAAGGCTCCTCGGGTCGGACGGGCTTGCGCCGGCATGCCGAACAGCTGATAAGCCGTGAGTTCGACGGACGCTGACATCAGCGCGTCGGCTTCGATCGCGTCATCGCTGCCGGCGACCGCCACGGCGGTGTTAGCCACGTAAATGGCATAGATCGCCGCCAGCGCCGCGAGCGCGCTGAGTATCCAAAGAACGGCGACCAGAACAAAGCCGTCGGAACTTGCCTGCTTGCGTCGCTGAACGATCACCATCATCAGTCACGCCCCGGTTCGCCCGGCGCCGGGCCGGACTTGCGCTTGGGGACGCCGCTGCGGCCGCAGCGGCGTTCATCATCTGAATTCGCGCAGAGCGCTGGCAGCTGCGTGTGGATTACAGTGGCGGTCGAGGCCAATAGTGTGCGGTCACTTACGCCGTCGCGAATGGTGAATCGCACGGCCGATGGCAGGTCGCGCGCGCCGCTCCATGTTCCCTTCCATTCGCGGTCTGCGCCCGCGTAGGACAGTATGATGCGGTAGGGCGCGCGCAGCAGCACGACCGGATCGGTGAACGGCCCCTCCACCTTCTCTGCCGGCACGAACGGCGCGCGCGCTCGCACCAGGACCGGTCCCAGGCGATCGGCAATTTCGGCGATCTGCACGACATCGAGGCCGCCTCGCGCATTGGGGCCGATGGCCGATCGCACGAACGTGACGCCGAGCTCGGCGCCTTCGAACAGCGCGCGCGGACTGTTGCGATTGAGCGTGACGAACTCGGCGGCTGCGAGATCGCCGGCCAGACGGTCGAGCACCAGGCTCAGATGCTCGGCGTTTTGAACGCGCGCGAAGCCACGGTTCCAGTTGGGCAGCCATTGCGCCGTGATGGTCGCAAGCGCTGCCAGGACCATGCCCATCAGCAGCAGCGCGACCAGCGCTTCGACCAGGGTGAAGCCCGCAATACGGGCGGATCGCTGCACGCGGGTCATTCGGAAGGCCTCCGCACCAGACGAACCGTGTGCACCTGCAGAGCAGTCCCGGAACGCGAGCGGACAGTTGTCACGACCGTGCGCGGCACCCACTGTGAAGCGGCGCCCGTTTGGCCGGTCGGGTAGGGAAGGACAGTAACCTGCCAGCGATAGCCCGCGATCTCGCCGGCAACTTGACCGATCGAGAGCTCGTTTCGGCGCGGCAGCGCCGCCATGATGGCGCGGATCCGTTCGACCAGTGCGACGTGCTGCTCGACCGCCAACGCGCCGCGCACCGACGTTGCAATCAAGCCGCCGATCGCCGCGAGCGAGGCGGCAACGACCGCCAGCGCGACCAGCACCTCGATCAGCGTGAAGCCTTCACTCCAGCGCCGCCTACAACGTATTGCGCGCAACAACCTCGGTACCTCCGGTGAGCCAGTTGACGCGGATTTCAAAGCCGACGCCACGCCGGCTGAGCCTGATGACTCCGCCACAGGACATCCCTGATGGCAGAAAGCTGATGGCGGAGGCCGCCAGCCGCCGATCGCAGCGATCCGGCAACACAGCCTCGACGACGACATCGCTCGCGATGCGCAGCACGCGGCCGGTCGAGCCGGAGCGGATCATGCGCGCGGGCGCGTTGATGCCCGTTGCCACAAATGTGCGACGTCGAATCGCCGCGCTCCGGTCGGTCTTGAGCAACGTAGCAACCTCCAGCGCATAGGCCTCGAGCCGCGGCCGCGAAGTGCTGCCCGACATGGCCGGCATCAGCACCGCGACCAGCATGGCGACGATGGCGAGCACGCAAACGACCTCGAGCAGCGTGAAGCCATCTTCGCTGCCTCCGCCGTCACTGCGGCCAGCTCGTAATGTCGGCGGCCGTCCCCGTACCGCCTTCCTGTCCGTCGGAGCCAAATGAAACGACGTCATAGGCACCATGCTCCCCTGGTGATCGATAGACATAGGGCTTGCCCCAAGGGTCGGTGGGCACAATTCCGCCCTTCAGGTAGGGACCGTTCCAGACCGTAATGCCGGTGGTTGGTCGCACCAGGACACCCAGTCCTTCGGCGCTGGTCGGATAGCGTCCGGCGTCGAGATAAAAGAGATCGAGGGCACTCGCGAAGCTCTGGATTTGAATTCTTGCGGTTTTCACCTTCGATTCGGTCAGGTAGTTCAGCACGCGCGGCCCGACCAGCGCCATGATGAGACCGATGATGGTGATGACCACCAGAATCTCCACCAGGGTATAGCCGCGCTCGCTGCGCCGTCGTCGTGCGCGCCGGGATGCGCGCTGGCTAGTGCGCAATAACCGGCGCTTCAGCGCCACCGTGCTCGCCTGCATGGACCACCTCTTCATTCTCACCCAACGATTTGATTGACCGACAGCAACGCGGTCATGACCGACACGATCAGGCCGCCGACCACGACGCTGATGATGATGATGGCTAGCGGGCCGGCTATTCCGACGATGCGATCGAGACCGCGCTGAAGCTTGGCTTCATAGAAGTCGGCTACCCGGCCGGCCAGGACCGGGAGCTGCCCGGTCTCCTCGCCGAGCCGCAACATGCGGACCGCCATGGGCGGGAGCGCCTCCGCGGCGAGCAGCGCATCGGAGAGCTTGCCGCCGTGGCGCACCCGATCGGCCGCCGCCGTCCAGGCCGAGATGCTTCCAGTCGCCGCCATGATGTCGGCGAGAATGCGCAGCGTCTCAGTCAGGGTCACGCCGCTGCGCAGCAGCAGGCCGAGATTGCGGCAGAACAAGCCGGTGCGATAGAAGCTGAAGAAGCGGCGAATTCCGGGCCAGCGCGACACTGACGAGATGAGCGCACGACGGGTTGCCTCCTGGCGAAGGACCATCCAGGACAGGAGCGCAGCGAGCAGGGTGGTCACCGCCAGCTCCCGTGCATGGGCGCGCAGAAAATCCGACAGCGCAAGGAAGACCGAGACGACGGGATCGAGCTTTGCTCCGAAATCGCGCAGCACGGCGGAGAACTGCGGCAGGACGAACGTGAGGAAAAACACCATGACGCAGGTCGCCGCAAACAGCAGAAAGAGCGGATAGCGCAG
>Ga0066903_100003073_pt1 | contig 13449 bp, 9 predicted proteins | sample PanSoiMetaGPlot1_FD_67491 | JGI IMG/M metagenome (GOLD analysis project Ga0066903, IMG submission 67491) | Tropical forest soil microbial communities from Panama analyzed to predict greenhouse gas emissions - Panama Soil - Plot 1 (version 2) | ecosystem: Environmental > Terrestrial > Soil >... | reverse complement strand
CCCGCATGCGCATGCCCGCATTACCAGGATTGACACCTCGGCGGCAAAAGGGCTGCCAGGTGTGGTTGCGGTGTTCACGGCGGAGGATGTTGAAGCGGTTACCAATCCGCTTGGCAACCAACCAATGCCCGGGCACAAATCGCCGGCCATCTACGGCCTCACGCGTGACAAGGTGCGGTTGGTGGGTGACGTGGTAGCGGTCGTCATCGCCGAAAGCCGGTACCTCGCGGAGGATGGCTGTGACCTGGTAGAGGTGGAATACGAACCGCTGCCGGGGGTGGCGACCATCGCTCAGGCCCTGGATCCGACGAGCGCGCCAGTTTTTGACGAGCTGGGTGACAATGTTGCGTTCGACTTCCCCCAGACGTTTGGCGATGTGGATGCGACATTCGCGCAGGCAGACCTCGTCATCAAGCACACCTTTCACCAGCACCGCTACGCCCACGTGCCGATGGAGGGCCGCGGAGGAGTCGCCGACTATGATCCAGGCACCGGATATCTGACGTATCACACCGCCAACCAGGCGCCGCAGGTCTTCCGCATGCTGCTCTCGGCAGCCATGCGGATTCCAGTGCACCAGCTGCGGGTGATCAATGCGCAAGACATTGGCGGTGCGTTCGGCAGCAAGGCCCAGGTCTACCGCGAGGACCTGGCCATTCTGGCAGCCAGCAGGATCCTCGGCAGACCGGTGAAATGGGTCGAGGACCGTCGCGAAAACCTGACCGCCTCCGGGCAGGCGCGCGAGGAGGACGTGACGGTGGAGGCCGCCGTCAAGAACGATGGCACGCTGCTCGGTCTGCGCATCGACATGGTCATGGACCAGGGCGCCTATCCGACACCACCCAACGCGACGAACGGGTTCGGGATGCTGGCGCGGACCATGCTGCCGGGCGCGTACCGATTCAAGGCGCTCGGCTTCCGACTGCGAGTCGTGTTCAGCAACAAGGCCAGCTACGTGCCGTATCGTGGTCCGTGGGCCGTCGAGACCTGGGTGCGTGAACGGATGCTCGACCTCATCGCCCGCGATCTGGGCCTGGATCCGGTGGAGGTGCGCCGCAAGAACCTGTTGGGTCCGGCGGACCTGCCCACGGCGATGGTGACGGGTCCGGACATTACCCAGTTGACGCAGCCGCAGACGATGGAGCGCGCGCTGGCGCTGATCGGCTATTCCGACTTTCGAGCGGAGCAGCAGCGCGCGCGCGAGCAGGGCCGCCTCCTGGGAGTGGGCGTTGTCAACCTGATGGAGTTCGCGCCAGGGCCCGCCAATTTCTTCCCTTCGGTGGGCTTGCCAGCGGCCGTGCCGGAGCAGGCGCGGGTTCGGCTCGAAATCGACGGCCACGTCACGGTCTTCACGGCTCAGGCGCCACATGGCCAGGGCCACGAGACGACGCTGGCGCAGATCACGGCGGAAGAGATTGGCGTTCCGTTCGGAGACGTCCGTGTCGTCCATGGTGATACGGCGTCCTCGCCCTTCAGCTTGATCGGTACCGGCGGGAGCCGAGCCTCGAGCGTTGCAGTGGGCGCCACACGCTTCGCGGCGCGGCGAGTGAAAGAGAAGGCCCTCCGCATCGCGGCCGGCATGCTGGAGGTCAGCACTGAGGACCTGGAGATCGTCGACGGCACGGTGCGGGTGAAGGGTGCCCCGGATCGGTTGGTTCCCCTGGGTGGCGTCGCGACCGTGGCGTACATGGCGCCGCACATGCTGCCCGCGGGCGACGAGATGGGCATCGAAGAAACCTCCGCCTATGACGGCGGCAATGGCGGCGGCTGGGCCTACGCCACCCACGCGTGCATCGTCGAGATGGACGCCGAGACTGGTCAGGCCGAGATCAAACGCTACGTCGTGGCGGAGGATTGCGGGGACCTGATCAATCCGGCCATCGTCGATGGCCAGATTCGCGGCGGCATCGCGCAGGGCATTGGTGCGGTCCTCCTGGAACGTTCGACGTACAGTCCGGAAGGTCAGTTCATGGCGGCGACGTTCATGGATTATCTGCTTCCCACGGCCGTCGAGATCCCGCCTATCGAGATCGAACACCTGGAGATCCCGAACGGCGACGATATTCCATTCCGTGGCGTGGGCGAAGGCGGTGCCATTGCCGCCCCGCCAGTCGTCAACGGGGCGATCGAGGACGCCCTGGCGCAATCCGGCATTCGCATCACCGAGCAGTATTTGCCGCCCGCTCGAATTCTCGAGCTTGTCGGAGCTATCCCGGCGGAGTCTTAGACAGAGCCGAGTCGCGGACCGAGGCGACCCGGCCACGGGTCGCTTCGGTCCAGAACTCGCCGGGTGTTCTTGCAACGCACTGCGTAAATCGGGCGCCAGCAGAAGGGACTGGTGCTCGGCGCGTCGCGTGTGGGCCCGCCGCTGGCGAATGATCTAGCGTGGCCGTCCGGGGCTTACACTCGTCGGATGCCGGCTCGTAGCGTGTCCTTGAAAGCGCTGAATCGCCGCGAATTCCTGAGCCTGGTCCTGGCAAGTGCGCCTGTTGGCTTGCTGGCCGCGGCCTGCGGCAGTGCACCCGCGGCCAGCCCAGCGCCACCCCTGGCGACGGCCGTGGTCTCGTCTGCCGCCCGATCCACGCCGGTTGCGGCGGCCCAGCCGATAACCCGCGGCGGTACGCTGCGGGGCGTCGTCCAGAACGACTTCGTCACCATGTGGCCGACCGTAACCACAGGACCGACCGCCGACCGTTGCTTCGACTGGCTTGTTCGGTGGCGTAAGGGCTCGGACGGGCGCTGGGGCGCACAGCCTGGCCTGGCGGAGTCCTGGGAGCTCGGCGATAAAAGCGCCACTTTCAAGCTGCGGCGCGGCGTCAAATTCCACGACGACTCCAATGTCAACGCCGAGGCGGTCCGCTGGAACATCGAAAGCTGGATCAAACATCCGAAGTCGCTGGCTCGCGACAACCTGGGCGCTGTCGCCGTCGACACGCCGGCCGAGGTAGTCGACGATTACACAGTCAAGATCAATCTCAATGCTGCATTCGGATCTCTGTTGTCGGCGGTCTCAGATGCCACCGAGACGACCGGCATCACCTCCATGGCGGCCTATCAACGACTTGGTGAGGATGGCATCCGCGCTCAAGCCGTTGGTAGCGGACCGTTCATGTTCGACGCGTGGCAAAGCGGTAACCAGCTCTGGCTCAAGCGCAATCCTGACTACTGGGAAAAGGCTGAAGACGGTCAGCCGCTGCCGTACCTCGACAGCATCGTGTATCGTTTTGTGCCCGACGACTCCGTTCGTCTCGCCGAAATGCGGTCCACCTCGGCCGACATTACTGATCTGATCCGCGGTCGGGACGTCCCGGTTGTCAAGGCCGACCCTGACCTGACATATATCGAGGACTCCAGCAACGGTAACCGATACCGGTTCTTTTTCAACGGTAAGCAGGGTCCGTTCAAAGACAACCAGAAGCTGCGTCAGGCCATCCAGTACGCGATCGACCGCGAAGCGATAGCCCGAGCGCTGGGTGGCGGTATCGGCATCCGGCAGCGTTATGACCTTACTCAGGGCACGCTCGGCTACGACGAAACGATTCCTTACTACACATTCGACCTGGACAAAGCGCGAAGTCTGTTCGCCGCCTCCGGCTCGCCAGCCGGCCTCCAGGTCCGTTTAACGGTCATCGCTCGCGAAGCAGACCAACAGCAGGCCCAGATCCTCCAGCAGATGCTGGAGAAGATCGGCGTCAAACTGACGATTGAAGCGCTGGAACGGGTTGCATGGGGCGTGAAAGTGCGCCAGCAAAACGACTTCGACATGGCGACCCAGCGCACCGGCACCGCGGTCGACCCCGATCCGCTCTTCACGCTGGCCTGGGCAGCCGAAGGTCCGGCGGCCTACGTGCGCGCCGATGTGCCCGAGATCCAGGCCTGCATCGCCCAGGGCCGCGCCAGCTATGATGTAGCAAGCCGTCAGCAGGCCTACCAGCGCTGTCAAACGCTGATGTATGACGCGGCCTGGTGGGGCTACCTGTGGCTGCAGCCCTGGAACTACGTCCTGAACAAGCGCGTGCGCGGCGCGCAACCGATGTGGCTGTCGAACAACTGGCGCGAGGAGGTCCTGTGGCTCGCGAGCTGAATCTGATCAAATGCCCGGCCCGCTGACGGGTATCCGCGTCCTCGACTGCACCATCGCTCTGGCGGGTCCGTTCTGCTCGATGCTGCTGGCGGACCTGGGAGCCGATGTGATCAAGATTGAAAATCCGGACGGCGCCGCGCGCGAAGGCACCCGCGAGCCGGCCTACAACGGCGAGAACGGGCATTTTCTTATCGTCAATCGCAACAAACGCAGTCTGACCGTCGATCTCAAGCACGAGCAGGGGCGCGGACTGTTCTACCGCCTGGTTCAGTCGGCGGATGTGCTTGTCCAGAACTTCCGGCCGGGAGTGATGGCCCGGCTGGGGTGCGACTATGCGACGCTGCGCGACGTCAACCCCGGACTGGTGTACTGCTCGATTTCAGGCTTCGGCGAAGGCAGCCCATACGCCGATCTGGCCGGCTTTGACCTGATTGCCCAGGGTATGAGCGGTCTCATGAGCATCACCGGCGAGCCGGAGGGCGGTCAGCCGGTCAAGGTGGGAACGCCGGTGTGCGATATGGGAGCTGGCATGTACGGGGCGCTGGGCATCGTCTCAGCGCTGTGGCACCGCCAGCAAACCGGGTGCGGCCAGCACGTTGAAGCCACGCTGCTCGACACGCCGATTTCCTGGCTGACGTGGCGGGCGGCGGAGTGGTGGGGCAGCAGTGAAATCCCCGGCCCGCAAGGCAGCGGCTTCGGCGCGTACCGCGCCTTCGAGTGCAGCGACGGCCGGTGGGTAAATATCGGGCCTTCCAACCGGCTGTGGCCGATCACGTGCCGCACGCTGGGTCTCCCCGAGCTGGTCGACGATCCGCGGTTTGCCTCGCCGCATGCCCGATCGCAGCACCGGGCGGAGCTCTCGGATCTCATTCAAGCAGCCTTCCTGCAGCGGTCCTCCAGCGAATGGATCGCCGCATTTCAGGCGGCCGGCGTACCCACAGGTCCGATCAAGACGGTGGCCGAAGTTCTGGACGAGGACCCGCACGTGCGGGCCCGCGAAATGGTCGTCGAAGTCGACCACCCGATCGTAGGGCCCATGAAGACGCTTGGCGTGCCAATCAAGCTGTCGGCCACGCCCGGCGGGGTCACCCGCCCGGCCCCGTTGCTCGGCCAGCATACCGACGAGATCCTGGCTGAGCTCGGCTACAGTGCGGACGAGATCATCCAACTGCGCGAGGCAAAAGCGATCTGACACGCCAGTACCAAGCTACTGAAGGATGACCGTGGCCCCGCCGACGCCGACGAGCGCGCCCGCATGATTGTGGACGACGAGCTCGCACTGGGCGTGGTCCGGGTGGCGTTCAGTGAGCCGGCCGCCGACGGTGATCTCGTCACCAGCGCGTACTGGGCGGATACCCTTGAAGTCGAGTCGTCCACCTGGTCGGAGCAGGGCAGCCGCGCCGAACGCGCGCTCCAGCACTTCCGAGCAGTAGGCTGCTGTCGCGACACCCATGTTGACAGTGCCGCCGAAAATCGTGCGTCTGGCGAATGATTCGTCGCTGTGCAGGCTGCGGCCGATGCGTGGCCGCAGGCGCGTGAGCTCAGCATAGCGGTCGATGGCCGCCTGCGATTCCAGTTTTCGGACCAGCGGCAACTCCTCACCGCGCTGAGGTGCAGGTGGCGGGCCAGCGCTCGGCAGCTGCGACTGCGCACGCGGCTGCTCCTCGCGCGGTCCCTGGCGCCAGATGATGGTGTACGTGTACTCGACCACCGGAGCACCACGTTTGTCCACCGCGCGCGTGCGCCAGGTCATGAACTGGCTACCGCGCCGCTCGTACATGTCCTCCAGACGCACGACAGAGGTGATCTCGTCTCCCGGCCGGATCGGCCTCTCGAAGAACAGCTCCGATTTGGCATACGGAGTGGCGCGCACACCTTTCTCTTCGGGCGAAGCAAAGCCGCGTGCGTGCATCGCCTCGTTCCGCCGTAAGGGGGCGCATTTGAAGGCGTACGTGGGTGGGGCGACGATGCCCTGGAATGGACCGCGCGCGGCCGCGACCTGGTCCAGATACAGCGGATTGTTGTTGCGTACGGCCTCGCAATAGTCGGCAATGCTCTGTTCAGTGACCTGGTACGTGAGGGGTGGCGCCTCGTCGCCAATGCTCGCGACCTCCCACTCGTAGACCGGCAGCGCCTCGATCTGTTCGGCGGTGAGTGGCTCGACCAGGGCCGTGGTGCTGTGTGGCTGGCTCATGCCGAACAGCATACGACGGCAGTTTGGGGCAGTAGACACAACGAGAGGTACAGGCGCCGGTGGTCAGCCGCCGACGGGCGATCGTTGACAGCGCGGCCGGGCTGTACCTAGGATGCGGTGTCTGATTCGGTGGGAGGAACTCCTCCATGTGCGGAGCGGAGCGTCACACGCCGCTGTTCGAGGCAGAGCTTTCGCGCCGCGCGGTGCTGGTGGGCGCCGTCGGGACCGGGGTCAGTGCGCTGGCCGGTGCCGCGGTCGGCGCACTGCCTGTCATGGCGCAAGCCGGTCGCGATCCTGTGCTCGATGGAGTCATCGACTTGCACGTCCACGCCGACCCGGACGTCGATGCCCGGTCGCTTGATGACACCCAGGTAACCGCCAAGTACGCAGAGGTCGGCGCCCGCGCGGTGCTGCTCAAGAACCACTACGTGACGACCTCGGACCGCGCGTATCTGGCCCGTCAGGCAGTTGGCGGGATCGAGGTTTTCGGCGGGATAACGCTCAACAAGCAGGTTGGTGGATTGAACCCGGCCGCAATCCGCACCATGGCCCAGATCAAGGGTCGCTTCGGCAAAGTAGTGTGGTTTCCAACGCGCGATGCCGAGCAACACCTCGACCGCTTTCCCCGCGATGACGCGCCGGTCCGTGTGGTCGATGACGGTGGAGACCTGCTGGCCGAAGCGCGCGAATGTCTGAGAGTCATCGCAGGTGAGAACCTCGCGCTGTTCACCGGGCACCTGTCCGCATCGGACGCGCTCACCCTCCTGCGCGAGGCCCGCGCACTGGGCGTCAAGAAGATGATGGTCACCCACGCGCTGACGGACCCGGCGCGCTTTTCGATCGATCAGATGCAGGCCGCGGTGGCGCTGGGTGCGGTCATCGAGCACGTGTATCTGGGGACGTTGGCGGGTCCGACCGCGCTCTCGCCCGGTCAGCGCGACTTTGTCAACATCCCGCTTTCGGACTATGTCGATGCAATCACGGCCGTCGGGGCGCGCAACTGTGTGTTGAGCACAGACCTCGGCCAGGCGGAGAACCCCATCCACCCCATGGGGCTGAAGGTCTTCATCACCCAGTTGCTGACCGCCGGGATCGCGCGCGAAGACATTGACCTGATGGTCCGCAAGAACCCAGCCCGGCTACTCGATCTGTAGCGCCAGGCGCCACAAGGGGGCTCTCGCAGCCCCCTTGATCGCCCGTGCGACGGCTACTCGTCGTCTTCGCTCGACCCCATCGGATCGAACCGCCACAGCAACGAGGTGCCGGCGGCCTGTTCGAGGGTGATGCCGTACTGTTGGCGCGGCACGCCCGAGCCCGGGAGCGGCCGAATCAGGGCCGCCTGCTGGCCGCCCTGGCGCAGGCGCGCGCAGCACCGCGTACAGAGTAACGCTGGGGGCTGTCTTTACCTGTCTTTCAGCTGTCTTTCAGCCGGCTTTCACGGTAACGCGCCCGGGTCACGGCATACTCGGGGTCGTCGGGCGCTGGGGTGAATGCCTCCAACTCCCCTTAGCCTCAGCCCCGACCGGAGGAGACCGGAGTTGTGCCGTGCGGGGGCGCAGCTCCGGTCTTTGTTTGCGCTCGTGGCCGTGACGGGTAGCATGGGTGCATGAGCTCGACCGCGGCCTGGACCGAACACGACCTGGCGCTGGGCGCCAACAGCTTGCATTACGCGCGCATGGGCGTCCGCGCTGGTCCGCCGGTGGCGCTCTTGCACGGCTTCTCGGACGCGGGGCTGGCCTGGATCCGCTTCGCGAGCGACCTCGCGACGGAGTACGACGTCGTCCTGCCGGACGCCGCCGGCCACGGCCGCTCGAGCGCGCCGGCACCGGGCGAAGCGCTGACGCGCGCGGTGACTGATGTGCTGGGGCTCCTCGACGCACTCGGTCTGGACCAGGTGGCACTGGTGGGGCACTCGATGGGCGCCTCGACCGCCTCCCGCGTCGCCGTCGCCGCCCCCGAGCGCGTGCGAGCGGCGGCGCTCGAGGATCCCCCGTGGCGCGATGGGCCGTGGGCGCCGCCTGCGGGACACGGCAGCCGGGCGCCGCTGCGCAGCCCCGAATGGACGGAATGGATGCGCGGCCTGAAGACCCTCACACCCGAACAGCGGCGCGCGGTGGCTGACCAGGAACGACCCGAATGGCCCGCCGAGGAGCGCGCGTACTGGATCGAAGCCAAGGCGCAATTCAATGTCGATGCGTTCTTGGACCCGCCCGTCCCGGACATGGGCGGCTGGCGCGAGACGGTGCGCGACCTGCGCTGCCCAACCCTGCTCGTCACCGCGGACATCGAGCGTGGCGCCATCGTCTCGCCCGCCGTGGCCGAGGAGGCGAGCCGCATGAACCCGAACGTCCGCGTGGTGCACGTGCCCGGCGCCGGTCACAACATTCGCCGCGAGCAGTACGCGGCCTTCCAGTCGGGGGTGCGCGGCTTCCTCGCCGAGGTCCACCAGGCAGCCGCCACCGGTCGCTAACGCGCCGCTGCTCGCAACCCTGTCAGTGGAATCCCGTAGCCCATTTCGACACACGACCGGCGGGTCACAGGAGGTTGCGGGACCTTACTGATTCTTGTCAGGCCGCGAGCGCGTATGGTGCGCGCCGGAGAAGTAGTTCGCGGTATGCACGCCAATCAGCCACAAATTCCATTCGCAGAGGTTCGAGTTCCGCGCGGTGATCGCCAGCCAACGATCATCCGCCTGATGATCGGTCTGACAGCGTTGTGTCTGATCGGAGCAGCGCTGGCGGCGTTCGTGCTGCGGGACCGTACGCCAGAGACACCCGCCCGTAAGTTGTATCCTCCGGACCTCGTCTACGGTGTGCTGGCGTACGACCTGACAGACCCGGCGCCGACCACGTATGGATCATTCTGGGCGGACGCAGTCCATCTCGATGAGTCAGGCAGCGTGGCTGAGGTCAATATCTCGCTCACGGTGGACAACCTCCAGGATGGGCCGATGAATCTCCCCACGCTGGACGAATTGCGCGTTGTCAATACGGACGGTGCCGAGGCGACCTACCTTGGCGGGGGTTGGCATGATTCGATCGTGGGCCCTCGTTCGAGCAGTTCAGGCGAGTTTCGGTTTGCCGCGCCGCCGGCTGGCGGTATGCTCATCCTGGAATATCGCGAGCGCACCGCTGGCGCGCCGATCCGCATCGCAGTCGGGTACGCGCTGGAACGTTCCGCTATTTGATCGCACGCCAGCACGCTCTCGGATGGGCGATGAGCGTGCTGGCGCCTCGACAGCGGCGGAGCGACCACAGTACGGTTGGCGTAGACTACCGATCCACACAGGCTTGTATCTGCCTCGCGGCCCTGACGGGGCCTTCAGGCGCTAAGTAGTGGATTGCGAAAGTTTCGGTCCCTTTCAGGGCGGGTGTCATCCTGAGGGAGGAACGACCGAAGGAGCTATCCAGCTTCTCGTGTTCGGCGCAGGAGTTGCGGATCCTTCGCGGGCTCAGGATGACACTAGCTCTTACAGGGCCCGAGACTTACGGGAGGCTGTACTATGGTGGGCAGTGCCTTCGGGAGTGAGCCGAGCCTTGCCTGAGAAGGTACTGTTGGAGCGCGGCGACGATGATCGCCCGCGGTTGAGCTGAATCGGAGCTCTGAGCCACTCCGGCGCGCCGCTCGAGTCGCGCACGACGAGCGTGCCGGGCAAGAGCACCCGCCGCGGCCTATGCTCAGCCCCGGACAGTTGTTTGAGCACCAGTTCGGCCGCCGTGCGGCCAAGCTCGTAGAGGGGCTGGGCGACCGTAGTCAACCGCGGGCGGAACACGTCCGCCCAGGGAAGGTCGTCGAAGCCAACCAGCGCGACATCGCCGGGAACCGTCAGCCCGTACCGCTCGATAGCCATAACCGCGCCGATGGTCATGAGGTTGTTGGCGGCAAAGATCGCCGTCGGCGGTGACGCCAACTCCAGCAGCGTGCTTGCGGCGGCCTCGCCGCCCTCTATCGTCGATCCGCCGGTCGCCACCAGTTGCTCGTCGAACGGCAGCCCCGCCTCGTCGAGGGCGCGGCGGTAGCCTCGTTGCCGATCGACGGTCGAGGAGATCGGCGGCCGACCGGCGATCATACCGACCCGCTGGTGGCCGAGGCGGATCAGGTGGTCGACCGCGGCGCGTGCCGCTGCCAGGTTGTCCAGCATCACCGCGGGGGCGCCAAGTCCCGCAAGGTCGCGGTCGAGCAGAACCAGCGGGAAGCGCACCTCCACAAGCTGCTCGAGCTCGTGGTACGGCGCGCCTGCTGGTGCGACGATGAGTGCGTCCACATGTTTGGCCCGCAGGACCCGCAGGTGCGTGGCTTCCCGCTCCGGATCCTCGTCGCTGTTGGCCAGAAGCACGGTGTAGCCGTGCGCCTCGGCCACGTCCTCAACCGCCCGCACCGCCTCGGTGAAGAACGGATTGCGCAGGTCCGGCAGGATCAGGCCGAGCGTATGCGACCGATTGGAGCGCAGCGTCCGCGCGGCCGCATTGGGCTCGTAATGGAGCTCGCGCACTGCTGCCAGGACGCGCTCGCGCAGGGCGGGGGAGACGAACCGGGTGCCATTGAGCACGTAGGAGACCGTGGCAACCGACACCCCCGCGTGCCGGGCTACATCCTGGACCGTCGGCATTGACTCGCCCCTGGCTGAAACGATTACGTAATCGTTTCAGAGTATAGCGCGCCGCCGCATCACTCGAACGTGCGCCACCGACGACCGTCGCGCTCGATGAACGCGTCGGCCCAGCTCGGCCCCCAGCCGCCTGCCGGGTACACGTGCACGTCGTCGGCGCGCTCGGCCCACCCCTGCAGGATGTCCTCGGCCCAGACCCACGCCTCCTCCACCTCGTCGGCCCGCGTGAACAGCGTGCGGTCGCCGAGCATCGCATCCAGCAGCAGGCGCGCATAGGCGTCGGTCTGCTCGACCGCCTGAGGCCCGAACGAGCTGCCGTACAGGAAGTTCATGTCCACCTCCTGCAGCTCCATGGTCGGCCCAGGCACCTTGGCAGCGAAGCGCAGGCTGATCCCTTCGTCGGGCTGGAGGCGCATCGTCAGCACGTTCGGCTCCAGCCGCTCCCCGCCCGGAAAGAACGCCTGGGGCGTCGGCTTGAACTGAATGGCGACCTCGGTCACCCGCTTCGGCAGGCGCTTGCCGTGCCGCAGGTAGAACGGCGTGCCGGCCCATCGCCAGTTGTCGATGTGCAGCTTGGCGACCGTGAAGGTCTCGGTGACCGAGTCCGGCGCCACCTTCTCTTCGCCGCGGTAGCTGGCGACGTGGCGGTCATCGATCACCCCAGCCGCGTACTGGCCGCGCAAGGTCAGCTCGCCGGTCTGCTCCGGCCGGATGCGTCGCAGCGCCTTGAGCACCTTCAGCTTCTCGTCACGCAGCGGCTCCGCCTCGAAGACGACCGGCGGCTCCATGGCCACGATTGACAGAAGCTGCAGCATGTGGTTCTCGACCATGTCGCGGAACGCACCCGTCTGGTCGTAGTAGCCGCCGCGGCGGTCGACGCCGATGCTCTCGGCCACGGTGATCTGGACGTGGTCGACGTAGTTGTGGTTCCAGATCGGCTCGAAGATGCCGTTGGCCAATCGAAACGCGAGGATATTCTGGACGGTCTCTTTGCCGAGGTAATGGTCGATGCGGTAGACCTGCGACTCCCTGAAAACCTTCTGGACGTCGCGGTTGAGGCGCTGGGCGCTGCCGAGGTCGGTGCCAAAAGGCTTCTCCACCACCAGGCGCACGAACGTGCGGTCGTTCGGTGGTCGGCTGAGCTTGGCGGCACTCAACTGGGCGGTGATGACTGGAAACAGCTCGGGCGGCGTAGCCAGGTAGAACAGTCGGTTACCACTGGTCCCCCACTCCCGATCGAAGTCCTCCAGCTGCTCGCGCAGCCGCTGATAGGTCGTCGGATCGTCGAGCGCACCGTGCGCGTAGTGCAACGCGTTGCTGAAGGCGTGCCAATCCTCCTCCGGGAGCTCCAGCTTGCCGGAGTGATCCAGGACGCCCTGGCGAGCCGCGTTACGGAAGGCCTGATCCGTGAGTGGCGACCTCGCCACCCCGAGGATCACGAAGTGGCGGGACAGGAGTCCGGCCTGGAACAGGTCGAACAGGGCCGGGGTCAACTTTCGATGTGTCAGGTCGCCGGAGGCGCCGAAGATGACCAGCGCGACCGGAGGCGCGGTCCGCTCGCGCGGCGGGTGCTCCAGCGGGAGAATGTAGTCGGAGGGTCGTGCGCGGATTTGTGGCGCAGCTGGACCGCGCTGGGCGGTCCGTTCGGGCGTGAGCAGGTCAAGGGCCATCTTGTGTGAACTCCAGGTGTCTGTTGCAAATGCGTTCGTTGGTCAGCCGGCGCGCAGCGCCGACGCTTGTCTGGCCAGCCGGGTGATCGTGTCCCACTCGCCGGCCGCCAGTGCTGCCGCAGGGGTCAGCCACGAGCCGCCGACGCAGGCCACATTGGGCAGCGCCAGGAACTCGGGCGCGGTGTCTGGGGTGATACCGCCCGTCGGGCAGAACACCACCTCCGGAAAGGGGCCGTGCAGGGCCTTGAGCATGGCGACTCCGCCCGCCGGCTGGGCGGGGAACAGCTTCAGCTGGTACAGGCCCGCGGCGCGGGCGGCGAGCACGTCGGACGGCGTCATCACCCCGGGCAGCCATGGCAGCCCGCTGGTTCTCGCCGTCTCGGCGAGCGTCGAGCTGAAGCCGGGACTCACCGCGAAGCGTGCCCCCGCCTCCCGTGCGGCAGCAAACTCGTCGGCCTGCGTGAGCGTCCCCACCCCAACGATCGCCTCTGGCACGTCCCTGGCGATCGCGCGGATCGACGGCAGCCCGGCGGGCGTGCGCAGGGTCACTTCGAGAACCCGCACGCCGCCGGACACCAGCGCACGTGCCAGAGGCACGGCCTTGCCGGCGTCCTCGAGCACGATGACCGGGATCACCGGCCCGAGGCCCATCAGCTCGAGCAGGTTCATGCCGCCTCGGCGGTGGCAAACGCGAAGTGATCGTGCACATGCCCCTGACGCGGCCGGAGCTCCGTTTCGTGGTGTTCGGGCAGCAGATAGGTCATGCCGCCCTGCTCGGCCCCGGCCGCGTTGGCTCGGAACACGTCGAAGAGGTTGCGGCCCAGGCCGAACTGGTGCCCGCTGAGGTCCACTGGCTCCGGCGTTCGCGTCGCCAACTCCTCGGCGGACACGC
>Ga0066903_100003072_pt1 | contig 13450 bp, 10 predicted proteins | sample PanSoiMetaGPlot1_FD_67491 | JGI IMG/M metagenome (GOLD analysis project Ga0066903, IMG submission 67491) | Tropical forest soil microbial communities from Panama analyzed to predict greenhouse gas emissions - Panama Soil - Plot 1 (version 2) | ecosystem: Environmental > Terrestrial > Soil >... | reverse complement strand
CGCTCCCGCGGGCGAGGGCGACGGGGGACCGGCGACCGCGCGCGATCCGCTGGCGGCGTACTGCAACGACCTCACGGCGCGAGCGCGCGCCGGCAAGCTGGATCCGCTCATCGGGCGAGCGGCGGAACTGCAGCGTGCGATCGAAGTGCTGTGCCGCCGCCGCAAGAACAACCCGGTGTTCGTCGGGGATCCGGGCGTTGGCAAGACCGCGCTCGCCGAAGGCCTCGCCTCGCGGCTGATTGGCGACGAGGTGCCCGAGCGGCTCAAGGATGTCGAAATCTTCGCGCTCGACACCGGCGCGCTGCTGGCCGGCACCCGCTTCCGCGGCGACTTCGAAGAGCGCTTCAAGATGGTCGTCGCGGCGCTCGCGGCGCGGCCGAAGGCCATCCTGTTCATCGACGAGATCCACGCCACGGTCGGCGCCGGTGCGGTGAGCGGCGGCACGATGGACCTCGCCACGATGATGAAGCCGATCCTGTCGGCCGGCGATCTGCGCGTCATCGGATCGACCACCTTCGAAGAATTCAAGCAGATCGAAAAGGATCGCGCGCTGGCGAGGCGTCTTCAGAAGATTGCCATCGACGAGCCGTCCATCGACGAGACGGTGCGCATCCTGAGCGGCCTTCGCAGCCGATACGAGGAACACCACCGCGTCACGTACACCGAGGCGGCCATCGAGGCTGCCGCCAAGCTCGCGGCGCGGCACCTGCGCGACAGCCGTCTACCCGACAGCGCCATCGACCTGATCGACGAGGCGGGCGCCGTCGTGCGGCTGGCGACACCAGCGGAGCGGCAGGCGGAAACGGTGAACGTGGACGCCGCGGATATCGAGCGCGTCGCCGCGCGTATGGCCCGCATTCCGGCGCGTCAGGCGTCGGCGTCCGATCGCGAGCGGCTGCGGCTGCTCGAGGAATCACTCGAGCGCGTCGTGTTCGGCCAGGAGGAAGCGGTTCGGCTCGTCGCGCAGGCCATCAAGCGGTCACGAGCCGGCCTCGGACAGCCGGAGCGTCCCGTCGGATGCTTCCTCTTCACGGGGCCCACCGGCGTCGGCAAGACCGAGCTGGCGAAACAGCTCGCCATCCAGTTGGGGAACGAGTTCATCCGCTTCGACATGAGCGAGTACATGGAGAAGCACGCCGTCGCGCGCCTCATCGGAGCGCCTCCGGGGTACGTCGGCTTCGAGCAGGGCGGACAGCTCGTCGACGCCGTGCGCACGCATCCCTACAGCGTGGTGCTGCTGGACGAAATCGAGAAGGCCCACCAGGACATCTACAACATCCTGCTGCAGGTGATGGACCACGCGGCCCTCACCGACAACACCGGGCGCAAGGCCGACTTCCGGAACGTCGTGCTGATTCTGACGTCCAACGCCGGATCGCGCGAGATGAGCGCCAAGGCGATCGGCTTTTCCGAGGAGCGCCCGGATAAAGATGCAAAGGATGCCGGCGACGCGGGCGGCCGGCTGGCGGCGAGCCGATCGAAGGCGGCCATCGAGCGGGTATTCAGTCCGGAGTTCCGCAACCGCCTCGACGCGATCGTCACGTTCAAGTCGCTGACGCCGGCGGTGATGGAGACGATCGTCGAGAAGTTCGTGCTGCAGCTCGAGCAGCAACTCGCCGAGCGCCACGTCGCCATCACGCTGCTGCCCGAGGCCCGCGCCTGGCTGGCGGCCAAGGGGTACGACAAGGTGTTCGGCGCTCGGCCGCTGGCGCGCGTCGTCCAGAAGGAAGTCCGCGATCCGCTGACGGATCAGATCCTGTTCGGCAAGCTCGAACAGGGGGGCACGGTGACAATCGGCGCGGCCGGCGACGCGCTGACGTTTTCGTACGCGGAACGTGATTCCGGAACAGGCTAACCACCTCCCCGCTGCGCGCTCCGGTGGTCCGCCGTAGCCTTGGCGAAGGCGGAAGCCCGCTCCCTACCGACCCGGTCGATCGAATATCATGCCCCGCGAAGGGGGAGCTTCATGATTCGACCAGCCGCCACCTGCGCCGCCATCTTCTTCATCGCAGCAGTCGCCGGCGCTCAAGGCCCCGCGACGTCCAAACCCGATCCCCGCTCGATCAAGCTGGTCGGCGATCGCTTCAAGCCGCTCACATGGGACGAGATGACGCCCGCCCAGCGCACGATGATGGAGCATCTCGTCGCCGGGCCGCGCTCCGGCGCGGGCGGACCGTTCAACGTGCTGCTCCGCAGCCCGGAGATGGGCGACATCGCGCAGCAGTTCGGGGCGTCGATGCGCTTCAGCTCCTCGATTCCGAGCAAGCTGAACGAGATGGCGATCATCATTACTGCGCGATATTGGACGGCGCAGTACGAGTGGATTGCCCACAAGCGTGCGGCGCTCCAGGCCGGGCTGAATCCCGCCATCGTCGAGGCGATTGCCACAGGGAAGCGGCCGGCCGGCATGGAGAAGAACGAAGACATCGTCTACACGTTCTGCACCGAGCTGCTCCAGACCAAGCAGGTGAGCGACGCGACGTTCGCCGCCACGAAGACGGCGTTCGGCGAGCGCGGCGTGGTGGATCTGATGGGCGTGATGAGCTGGTACCAGATGGTGTCGATGATGCTGAACGTCGACCGGTACCCGCTGGCCGAAGGCGTGCAGGCGGAGTTGAAGCCGATCGCGCCTTCGCGCTGACTAGTCCGGGGTCGGTGCCTCGATGCTGTCGATGATCAGCACGTCGATTGGCGCGCGCACCGAATCGAGCTTGAGCCCGAGCTGCTCCTTGAGTGCGGTCGTCAGGGACGTGCCGTCCGATTGCGGGAGGTTTGCTTCGGCGCCCGCCGGCACGTTGACGCCCATCCCTCGCGCCACGGCGAGCAGCTGCGCAAGATCCAGCTTCATGTCGAAATCGTAGCGGCCGGTCAGGCCGGTCTTGTCGCGAATGGGGCGGCCGACCAGCTGCGTCAATTGCTCCACCAGCTGCTTGATCTCCTGTCCGTCGCCGTGCAGCGAAATGTTCGCCGGGCCGTTGGCGAGATTCGGCGCCATCGCGCAGGCGAGAAACTCGCCCGGCTTCGGCATGACCGCCGCGAGGTCGCCCTTGGCCACCGCCTCCACCCGTTTGGCGTTGAGCTCCTCGACGTTTGAGCAGTCCGACTTCGACGGCTTCATGTCGGGACCCAGGCGGCCGTCGCTCCGCGCGATCACCAGGTCGTAGGCCGCCATCTCGCGCGGTTCGGTGTGTGTCTTCAGCTTGAACCGCTCGATCAGCAGGTTCTTCAGGAGCGGCATGATCTGCTTCTGTCCCAGCATTGCGGTGCCGGAGGCCTTCGCCGTGATGTCGAACTTCGAGGTCATGAGCGCGGGCGGGCCGCCGACCAGCCGGAAATCCTGCGTTTCGTAGGCCAGTCCGATCAGCATCTTCAACGGCAGGTTCGTGACCCTGAGCCGCCCGCCTGGCTGCGGCATGACCAGCGGCAGCATGCTCATCGGGTTCGACGGATCGGGGTTGCTCGGCTTGATGGCAGCGACCTCGAAGGTCGGCGACGATTCAGCGGCCGCTGGCGCAGCGGGCTCCTGCGCGGACGATGGTGTCGCAGCGAGCAGCGCGGCCAGAGCGAATGCAGGCGTCCAGCGAATCATGTTCACCTCGACTCTTCAGAGCTATTGAATCACGTATGGCGAATGCGGCTGAGCGACCACGGCGCCAGGACGCAGGCCGTCAGCGGCAACAGCGCCGGTGACAGCATCCACGCGGCATCGATCGCCGGCATGCTGGCGATGTGCAGGCCGCCCGCGCCCAGCAGCGTGAACCATGCTGCCCCGAAGGCCGCCGAGGCCAGCAGGGCGACGCCCGCTTGTCGCGGCGGCAGCAGCCGCTCCCTCAGGAGGCTCCAGAACAGGTACACCGTCGCGAACACAGTCCCGGCTGCGACGGTCCACTTTGTCCCTCTGAGAATCGTGTCGAGCGCCAACGCCGACGCGATCCCGCGTCGCACCGCCAGCGCCAGCAGGACGAGCACCAGACCGTGAACTAACAGCATCCATGTCGCGATGTTCAGGCGACGGGGATAGCGTGCCCGGAGCGCCGCGTGCGCCGCGCGCAGCGCCACGAGGACGGCGACACCGATTGCGATCACGATCGCCAGCGCGACCAGTTGGGAACCCGCCAACGCCCCGAAGGTTTGCTGGATCGTGTGCTGCAAGAGCAACACGCCATGGGCTTCCGGACCGACGAGCGCGCCCCGCTGCGAGCTCGGCAACTCCCAGAAGGCTGGCCCTATCGCCATCTTCTGCGCCGCGCTCATCCATCCGCTCACCAGTGACAGCGAGGCCCACGCACTCAAACCGACGACGATCAGGGCAGCCACAACGCAAGCCGTCCGCACCAGCACTTTGACGCCAGCCAGCGGCGCGGTTTTGCGGGGTAGCGTCGCCTCGAACGTGCTGGCGAAGGCGTGTCCCTGCCTTCGGCGAATGCCGAAGGCGTTGCCCGGCAGGAACAGCAGCGCGGCCGGCCAGGCGAACGCCGAAACGCCAATCGCGTACGGGCGCACTGCCGCGATGGGACCGCTCACCGCGAACAGAAGCGGCAACAGCATCGCGAGCGCCGCTCCAATCGCCAGCACCAGCAGTCCACTGGACCTCAGGTCGAACCACACCTGCGCCCGCGTCGCGGATGTCGTGGGACACGGGAACCGGACAAGGCCGGCGAGCCAGTCCGAGAATCCGTCCCGGGTCGTCGTCCGCGGGTTGAATGCGCGGGCGTCGCCGCGACGCTGCCGCGCGACGCCGGCCACTGTCAGGCCGAACGATGCCACGCCGATCAACGTCAGCAACGCGTAGTCGCCAATCAGGAAATCGAACCGCGCTGGCCACTCGCGAAAGCGCCAGAAGGCCAGCGCCATGATCCCGAGACCGGCCGGCATCGAGCCCAACCACTGGACGACCTTGTTGCTGGTCCCCCACTGCGCGGCCCACTGGGCGATGTGGAAGGCGGCGATGCAGGCGGCCACGGACAGCAGCGGGAATGGATAGCCGAACGCCGCTCGCAGGACGAGCGCCGACGCGACATACCCCGCCACCGCCGACGCCACCAGGTAGGCTATCGGGGCGCCAACCAGCACGAACGTCGGGACAGGACGCGTGTAGAGGAAGTAGAACGGATACCCGGGCCGGTACCCGTCCATGAATCGTCCACCGTTGAGTTTCGCGACCGACACCCAGAGCGGAACATACGTCATCCCCACAAGAAAGAACGCCCACCTCGCCGTGTTGGTTCCGATCGCCCCGAATGCCGCAGACCAGGCCAGCACGGCTCCCGCAACGATGATCCCCTGAGCGAACCGCTGGGCGCCCTCGCGGCGCGTCAGCCGCCAGTTTTCCCACAGCAGGGCAGAAACGGGTGAAAAGCCGGGTGAGCGCATCATTACGCGGCCTCGACCTGCTGTCGGCTGCGCCCGGCACGAGCGAGGAAGATCTCTTCGAGCGTGGCGTCGCGCGACTCGACGACCTCACCTCCGAGCGCCAGAACAGCGTGATGAAACTGCTCGAGCGATCCGGTGTGGACGACGCTCCACGAACGGCCGCCGCCTTCGATGGCCAGCGCGGTGTCGAGGACCGGCGGCTGATCGAAGTGCTGGCCGAACCACACGCGGCTGCGCTGGTAGCCGCCCCGCACATCGTCGAGCCGACCGCTCACGGTGACGCGACCGTGGTGCATCAGCGTCACGTGATCCGACATCCGCTCGACTTCGTCGAGGAGATGCGACGAGAAAATCACGGTGCGGCCGTCGTCGGCCACCGTGCGCACGATGGCGTCGAGGATGTCGCGGCGCACCATCGCATCGAGGCCGGAGGAGGGCTCGTCGAGGATCAGCAGTTCGGGACGATGGGCGACCGCGGCGATCAAGGCCGCCTGGGCGCGCATGCCCTTCGAGAGCTCCTTGATTTTTTTGGACGAATCGAGCTCGAACGATTCGAGAAGCTCGCGCGCATACGAGGCATCCCATGTCGGGTGGAAGGCCTGCGTGTAGCGCATCAGCTCGTCGACGCGCATCCACTCCGGCAGTTCGCGCTCCTCGGAGAGGTACCCGACGCGGCTCAGCGCACCCACCGGGTCGCGAACCGGATCGAGGCCGAAGACGCGCACGGAGCCGCTCGTCGCGCGCAGCAGGCCGAGCACGTGCTTCAGCAGCGTCGTCTTGCCGGCCCCGTTGGCGCCCACGAGGCCGTACACCTGGCCTGCGGTGGCGCGGAACGACACGCCATCGAGCGCGGTGTTACTGCCGAACGATCGAGACAGGTTGTTGATGTCGACGATCTGTTCCATGCTCATTTCTCCACGTCTGCCGGTTCGGCGGCGTTCATGGCGGCTTTGCGTTCGCGGAGCATCCGGAGGATGTCCTCCGTGGTGAAGTTCAGGTGATGCGCCTCGGCGAGCAGGGTGTCGATGCGCTGCTCGATGACGCGCCGCCGCTCGCGGAGCGCCAGCTTCTGACGCGCCTCCGAGACGAACGTGCCCGAGCCGTGCCGCTTGTGAACGATTCCCGCGATCTCGAGCTCGTCGTAGGCCTTGACGATCGTGTTTGGTGTGACCTTCAGCTGCAGCGCCAAGGTCCGGATGGGCGGCAGCTCTTCGCCGGGCTCGAGCAGTCCTGACGCCACCAGGTATTTGACCTGGTTGACGATTTGCCTGTAGATCGGCACGCCGTCGGTCAGGTTGATGCTGATGTCCATGAGTGGAGGCGTCGCGCCGCCAGCAGTTCAAGTGTATGGGTATACTGATACACTTGCCCGCGCGCTGTCAACTGGAGGGATCTGTGCGGCGTTCTGTCGAGGCCGAACGAGGGACGGGCTGAGCCCGTCCCCTGCGCCGTTTCCCGAGAGGTGCGTCCCCGCGCTGTCGGAAGGCGCTATTTCGGTGTCACGCGGAACAACGCGCCGGGATTGGCGTCCTCGAGCATCCACAGCGCGCCGTCCGGCCCGACTTCCACGTCGCGGATGCGGTGGCCGACGCTCCAGCGCTCGGCGGGCGTGGCGCCGCCTTTGCCATCGAACGTCACCCGGGTTAGCGATTGGCTGACCATGCCGCCAATCAACGCCGAGCCCTCCCACTGCGGGAACATTGCGCCCTTGTAGAACATGATGTTCCCCGGCGCAATCACCGGTACCCAGTAGAGGACCGGCGTGGTCAGATCCGGCCGGGTGTCCGGCTTCGGAATCGGCACGCCGTTGTAGTTTTGACCGTAGGACACGAGCGGCCAGCCGTAATTCTTGCCTTTCTCAATCAGGTTCAGCTCGTCGCCGCCGCGCGGGCCGTGCTCCACTTCCCACAATTCGCCAGTCGGTGAAAACGCCAGCCCATAGGGCGTGCGGACGCCGGTGGCCCAGGTTTCAGCGGGTGTCGTGTTGGGACCGGCGAACGTATAGGTGCTCACCACCTTCGCGGTCTTCGCCGCTTCGGTGTCGCTCGGCGGATCGATGAGAGGGATGGTGTTCGCGCCAGTGCTGCCGAAGTTGGGATTGCCGGGCGCAGGCTTGCCGTCCAGCGTCAGGCGCAGGATTTTGCCTGCCGGCTGATCTGGATCCTGGGCTGGGGTGAAGCGCTGGCGATCGCCCACCGTGAGGAACAGGTACTGGCCGTCGGGCGAGAAGGCCACTGCCGCCCCTTCCTGGCCGCCTTTCCCTCTGGGTAGCTGGCGCCACAGCACTTCAAACTTTTCCAGCCTGGCCGATGTCGCGGTCGCATTGAGCCTCGCGCGTGCGAGCGCCAGACCACCGCCGTAGTCGCCAGGTTCCGCGTAAGTAAGATAGATACTCTGCTCCGTCGCGTAGTGGGGGGAGACGAACACGCCCAGCATGCCGTTCTGACCCTGCCAATACACCGGGGGCGTGTTGCCGACCGGCGCGATCTTTTCTCCCTTCTGGGACACCAACCACACAGGCCCGACCTTTTCCGTGACCAGCATGCGGCCGTCGGGCAGGAACGCGATCCGCCAGGGTAGTTCAAAGGTGCTTGTGGCAGTCATCGTGAACGGCAGGCTGGCTTCGGGCTTCTGTTCGCCCAGATTGATCTGCGCCCCGACCGCTGCCGACGCCAGTACACACATCGTCGCCGTCTTCGCCACGCTCATCGTCGTCCCTCTCCTCAACTTGTTGTCGCGCTCGATTATCGATCGAGATTATGTCGCCTGCGGGCGCCCTTCCGGCCCTTCAGCTGCGACTGACGATAGAGCCAGGAGATTTCTGGTGACAGCCGAAGGTTCTCTGTGGCGGGACTCCATGGCGCCGCGGGCCTCTTTCCCGTGTCCGCGACCCTCTCTCGTGCGTTCGAAGTCGCTCCTGGTGCCTGCGCGACCAGCCAGCATGGTTCCGGAGGCAGCCGCGGCTGATATTCGAGTCCCGCGGCCCGTACAAGACACCAGCAGGCAGGTTAACGCTTCGCCGTTCGCACGCATCGCCAACAGCGGCGGCGCTTCGGCCTCGCTGTTGACGTGAGGCGGCAGCTCCGGAGACGCGCATGCGTCTCCGGTACGCGCGATCGCGGTCGGCGAGGGGCCTCCTGCGCTTCTGCGGGACCCCTCGCGCCTTTCGTGGAAAGCGTCGTGCCTGGTGCGAAGCGTCGCGCCGCTAAGGCGGCGAAATTCAGACCGCCGCGACTTCTTCGCGCACCAGCCCCAGCTCGCGGCGCACGCGATCCTCGATGGTCCGGCAGATATCCGGGTTGTCCTTGAGGAACTGCTTCACGTTCTCACGGCCCTGACCGAGGCGTTCGCCGGCAAACGCGAACCACGCGCCGCTCTTCTCGACGATCCGCTTGTCCACGGCGAGGTCGAGCAGATCGCCGGTGCGGGAGATGCCCTCGCCGTACATCACGTCGAACTCGGCTTCGCGGAACGGCGGCGCCACCTTGTTCTTCACGATCTTCACGCGCGTCCGGCCGCCGACGACGACGTCGCCGTCCTTGATGCTGGCGATGCGGCGGATGTCGACGCGGACGGACGCGTAGAACTTGAGCGCGCGCCCGCCTGTCGTCGTTTCAGGGTTGCCGAACATGACGCCGATCTTCTCGCGCAGCTGGTTGATGAAGATGAGGCACGTCTTCGACTTCGAGACGACGCCGGTGAGCTTGCGCAGCGCCTGCGACATGAGGCGCGCCTGGAGGCCCATTTGCGCTTCGCCCATCTCGCCTTCGATTTCGGCTTTCGGCACGAGCGCGGCCACCGAGTCGACAACCACGACGTCGACGCCGCCCGAACGGATGAGGACTTCGACGATTTCGAGCGCCTGCTCGCCGTTGTCCGGCTGGGAGACGAGGATGTTGTCCACGTCGACGCCGAGTTTCTGCGCGTAGGTGGCGTCGAGCGCGTGCTCGGCGTCGACGAACGCGGCCATGCCGCCCGCGCGCTGGGCTTCGGCAATCACCTGGAGGGCGAGGGTGGTTTTGCCCGACGACTCGGGCCCGAAGATCTCGATCACGCGGCCGCGGGGCATGCCGCCGATGCCGAGCGCGTAGTCGATGCTGATCGCGCCAGTGGAAATGGCGTCGATCGGCTGGATGGCGCCTTTCTGGCCCAGGCGCATGATCGCGCCCTTGCCGAACTGCTTTTCAATCTGGCCGACCGCGAGGTCGACAGCCTTCAGGCGTTCGCGATCCAGGACATCGTTGATGGACGGCATGTGGACGTGCTCCTTATTCAATCCGCGTGGGGCCCCACCCCCACGCGCTGGCCCTGCGATCCTGACCCTCGGCCTCGAGCGTAGACTCTCGGCCTCGGATGTCGCTGCGGGACGTTTATACGAGCCGGGCTATTCTAGGTTCGTGCCGAGGCGAAAGTCAATCGCAATTCTGTGAATAGTATCCAAGGAACATCCTGTCAATCATCATCTTACGAACAACACCGACTTTCGCCATCAGTTGGGGCAGATCGCAGAATCTGCGATGATGGGCGGCTTCATGCCGAGCCCAATTGGCCACGCCCTCGGAGGCGTCGGCATCGCCTGGTCGGCCGAACTGCTGACCCGGCGAGCCGTGTCGACCCGCGTCACCATCGCCTGCGCCGCCGCTGCCGTCAGCGCCGACATCGACCTCGTCCTCCCGATGCCGCACCGGACGGTCACGCACAGTCTGACGGCGGTCGCTTGTGTGATTGTCGCCGCTGCGGTGACAGGGTGGGTCACTGGAAGGCGAGCACACCCGATGCTTTTTGGAGCGGCGTACGGCTCGCACCTCCTGCTCGACTGGCTGGCCGTCGACCGATCGTTTCCGTTCGGCATCCAGGCCCTTTGGCCGTTCAGCGCGCGCTGGTTCTACTCGGGCGTCGACCTGTTTCCGGCAACCGAGCGGCAGTACTTCTTCACCGCCGCGTCCTTCGCGACCAACGCCCGCGCGATCGGGCTCGAGCTGCTGATTTTCGCGCCGCTCATGCTGGCCCTGTGGCTGTTTCGCCGTCGGTCCTCTTGCCTTGGATGAAGGGAAGGCAGACACTACGCCCCATGCCACACCGCCTCATTCGCTTCGCGGCGCTCGGCGTTGCCACGGCGCTCCTCGCGCTCAATCCGAACGTCTCAGCCCAGCGACTGACGCAGGCCGAGAAGAGCAACATGGATCTCGTCGGCTCGCACGATCTGCAGGGCCGGAGCGCCTACCAGCCGCTCGTGCACAAGCAGGGCGATCGCTGGATCGCCTACATCGGTCACCACGGCGGATCGGCCACGAACCCGATGACGGGCATGGCCGAGAGCAACGGGACATCGATTCTCGACGTCACCGATCCGAAGCAGCCGAAATACCTGGCGCACATTCCGGGCGAAGGCGGTCAGGGTGAAGCGGGCGGCGCGCAGATGGTACGCGTCTGCGACGGCACCGCGCTCCCGCGCGGCGACCGGAGCAAGGTCTATCTGCTTCGGAGCTTCGGCAATTCGGGCCACGAGATCTGGGACGTCACCACTCCCGCCAAACCCTCGCGCCTCACCGTCGTCGTGACGGGGCTCCGCGATACGCACAAGAGCTTCTGGGAGTGCGAGACGGGCATCGCGTACCTGGTGTCGGGCGCACCCGGCTGGCGGACGCGACGGATGACGCAGGTCTACGACCTGAGCGATCCCGCGAAGCCGGTTTTCATCCGCAACTTTGGTCTGCCGGGTCAGCAGCCGGGATCGACCGGTGCGGTGCCGACCGAGCTCCACGGCGCCATTTCAACTGGACCGAAGGGGAACCGGATCTACTTCGGCTTTGGCACGGGCGCCAGCGGCATCGTGCAGATCGTCGATCGGGAGAAGTTGCTGAAGGGCCCCGCGGAGCCGACCGAAGCGAACCTGCTGTATCCGCAGATTGCGCGCGTCGATCTGCCGCCCGATGCCGGCGCGCACACGACATTTCCATTGCTCGACATGCAGATCGCCGAGTACGGCAACCAGAAAGCGCGGCCCGCCGCAGCGCCAGCGGAGGAGCACGCGCACGACGATTCGCCGGCGACCAGTCGAACGCAAGCGCGGCGCGACTTCGTCGCCGTGGTGGGTGAGACGACGGCGAACGAGTGCATCGAGAACCGTCAGATGGTGCGGATGTTCGACATCACGACCGAGGCCAGGCCGATGGGCGTGGCCACATGGACGGTCCCCGAGAACGGCGGGCGCTTCTGCGGGCGCGGCGGACGCTTCGGCACACACTCGTCCAACGAGAACATGACGCCGATCTATTACAAGCGCGTGCTCTTCGTCGCGCACTTCAACGCCGGCGTGCGCGCGCTGGATGTGCGCGATCCGTTCAACATCAAGGAGATCGGCTTCTACATCCCCGCTACGACCGAGAAGACCGACAAGCGCTGCGTGGGCCGCGGCGCCGACGAGCGCTGCAAGGTCGCCATCCAGACCAACAACGTCGAGGTCGACGACCGCGGCTACATCTACGCCGTCGACCGCGCCGACACCGGCCTCCACATCGTCGAGCTGACCGGGACGGCTCGCAGGGTCGCGAATTTTCAGTGATTGCGCGAGGCCTTCGCGCTACTTGCCGATCATGTGCGCCGCGTCCTTGTTGTTCTCGGCGCACACGAACTCCGTCAGTTCGGCGTCGGGCGCCAGGCTGGCGCTTCTGGTGACCGTCGCCGGGCGGCGCAGCGCCCCCGGATCGTCAATCGTGATTTCGATCTCGAGGTGACCGAGGTCGGCGCGGCGCAGGCGCTGCGTGAGATGCAGCTTGTCGCTGTGCGGAACTCCCTGGAAACTGAGCCAGCCGCGATCCCGGAAGCCGACCGAATCGATCACCAGCGCGTCGCCGTCCCATCGGCCGACCGAATGTCCGAGCCAGCTCGGGCCGAACGACGGTGGGTGAGGACGGCCGTCGAGGAGCATCTGCGTGAACCCCGTGGCGTTCTCGAGGATGAGCACGAGCGTGGACGGATGGTGCACCAGCTTGAAGTAGCCGCCAGAGGCGAACGGAAGGGAGCCAGCCGGCAGGCAGTGCGTGGCCGGCCAGTCCTTGAGGTTGTTGTCGATCCGCTCGTCGAAGACAGCCTGCGCCCAAGGCTGCAGCTCGAGCGAACTCAGATCGGCCTGGCCTCCGAGCCACACGCCTGAAAGATCGACAGTGCCGTCGGCGAGTCGCGGCGCCGGTCCTTTTGGCGCATCCGGCCGATTGAAATAGGTCGCCACGATCGTCGCCGGGTCCTCGCCCAGCGTTCGGAGCGAGACTCCGTCGTCCACACGGATGTCCAGTGTGACTGATTGGCCTGCCGTGACCGCGACGTCGCGCTTCTGCGACGTTTTCATGCCAGGCACGTTGACCGTGATTGCGTAGCTGCCGGGAGCAACCTGCAAGGTGTATCGGCCATCGCGGTCCGCGCTGCCATTGACCGGCGTCGACGTTCCCGCCTGCGCCGACACGAACGCGACGACAAACGGTGCGCCTTGAGGATCGGTGATCGTGCCGGTAATCGTGCCTGATTTGGCCTGGGCCGAGAGGACGCTGCCGGCGCCGATGACAGCGATGAGGGCAAGCGGCGTCAAGCGTTTCATACAGATCCTCGGTAGGGGCGACGCATGCGTCGCCCCTACTCGTACACGTAGAAGCCCTTGCCCGATTTGCGTCCGAGCTGTCCCGCCGCCACCATCCGCCGCAGCAGCGGACAGGCACGGTACTTCGGATCGCCAAAGCCGTCGTGCAGCACCTCGAGAATCGCCAGGCACACGTCGAGGCCGATGAAGTCGGCCAGCGTGAGCGGCCCCATCGGATGATTCATGCCGAGCTTCATCACCGTGTCGATCGCCTCGGCCGTGCCAACGCCTTCCATGACGGCGAAGATCGCCTCGTTGATCATCGGCATGAGCACGCGGTTCGCGATGAAGCCGGGGAAGTCTGCGGCTTCGACCGGCGTCTTCCCGAGCACGCGGCACAGATCCGCCACCGTCTTCATGGACGCGGGCGACGTCGCCTGGCCGCGAATGAGCTCGACAAGCGGCATCAGCGGCACCGGATTCATGAAGTGCATGCCCAGCACC
>Ga0066903_100003071_pt1 | contig 13450 bp, 8 predicted proteins | sample PanSoiMetaGPlot1_FD_67491 | JGI IMG/M metagenome (GOLD analysis project Ga0066903, IMG submission 67491) | Tropical forest soil microbial communities from Panama analyzed to predict greenhouse gas emissions - Panama Soil - Plot 1 (version 2) | ecosystem: Environmental > Terrestrial > Soil >... | reverse complement strand
ACCGAGCGCGAAACAGCGATCGCGCTGCGCAACGATGCGCTGACCGGCACGAGCGAGTTTCCCGATATTGCGGCAGCGCCCGTGGAGGTGCTGGCGCCGTCTCCGCTGCTTCCCGCTCCGCAAGGGGGAGGGGGGAAGAGTGCCCTCCCATGCCTTCGCCTTGGCGAGCCATTCGAAGCGCTGCGCGATGCCTCCGACTGGGTGCTCGAAAAAACCGGTGCACGGCCGAAAATCTTCCTCGCCAACCTCGGACGTCTCGCCGACTTCACGGCGCGGGTGACTTACGCCAAGAACTTCTTCGAGGCCGGCGGCATCGTCGCCGTGACCAATGACGGATTTGCGAGCCGCGATGAAATTCTCGCGGCGTTCAAGTCGTCTCACGCCAGCCTCGCGTGCTTGTGTTCGTCGGATGCGGTCTACGCCACGGATGCAGCCGCTGTCGCCAGCGCACTGCGCATGGCCGGCGCCAAGCAAATCTACCTTGCCGGCCGTCCGGGGGAATTGGAACCGACGTTGACCGCTGGCGGTGTGGGCGCTTTCATCCACGTGGGCTGCGACATGCTGGCGACACTGACCGCGGCGTACGAAATCTTAGGCATTGAACGCCAGAGCACGTTCCGATCATCTTGAACCATTTCGCCAAAGTCTCGTCGCGGTGCCGGATTTGGAAATGCGAACCCGTGCGCATCAAGAGGCCCGCCCCGTCAGCCCCTACCGAACCGTCCCGCGCACGCGGGGGAGGGTAGGGTGGGGTGCCCACTAACGGCGCATGGCATTCTGTCCATTGCTTCCTATAATAATGGTGCCTGTGACCAATGAGCGGTTGCCCTCGCGGCGGTCGAGCGTGCCATGACACAGATTCCCGATTTCGGCACCATCGCATTCACGGAACCGGCCGGGCCGCTCATGGCCGCCGGTCCAACAGGCCAGCCGTGGCTGACGCCGGAAGGCGTCGCAGTCAAACCGGTCTACGGACCGGATGATATCGCGGGGCTCGATTTCCTCGACGGGTACCCCGGCATTGCGCCCTACCTGCGCGGCCCTTATCCCACCATGTACGTGACGCAGCCCTGGACGGTGCGCCAATATGCGGGGTTCTCCACTGCGGAGGATTCCAACGCCTTCTACCGGCGCAATCTCGCGGCGGGGCAGAAGGGCCTATCGGTCGCCTTCGATCTCGCCACACATCGCGGCTATGACAGCGACCATCCGCGCGTGCGCGGTGACGTCGGCATGGCAGGGGTGGCGATCGATTCGATCTACGACATGCGCACGCTGTTCTCCGGCATCCCACTCGATCGCATGTCGGTGTCCATGACCATGAACGGCGCCGTCCTGCCGGTGCTGGCGCTCTACATTGTCGCTGCCGAGGAGCAGGGCGTGCCGCCGGAGAAGCTCGCCGGCACCATCCAGAACGACATCCTCAAGGAGTTCATGGTCCGCAACACCTACATCTATCCGCCCGCTCCTTCGCTGCGGATCATTTCCGACATCTTTGCCTTCACGTCGGAGCGGATGCCGAAGTTCAACTCGATCTCGATCTCCGGCTATCACATGCAGGAGGCGGGCGCGACCCAGGACCTGGAGCTCGCCTATACGCTCGCCGACGGTGTCGAATATGTGCAAGCCGGCCTTAACACCGGCCTCACCATCGACCGGTTCGCCCCGCGACTGTCCTTCTTCTTCGCTATCGGCATGAACTACTTCATGGAGATCGCCAAGCTGCGCGCCGCCCGGCTCCTGTGGGCGAAGCTGATGAAGCCGTTCGAGCCCGCCGATCCGCGCTCGCTGTCGCTGCGCACCCATTGCCAGACCTCAGGCTGGTCGCTGACAGCGCAGGATGTATTCAACAATGTGGTGCGCACCGCGATCGAGGCCATGGCGGCGACCCAGGGACATACGCAGTCGCTGCACACCAACGCGTTCGACGAAGCGCTGGCGCTGCCGACGGATTTCTCGGCCCGCATCGCCCGCAACACGCAGCTTTTCCTCCAGCATGAGACCGGCACGACCCGCATCATCGATCCGTGGGGCGGCTCGTTCTATGTGGAGCGGCTCACTGCAGGGCTCGCCCGCAAAGCGTGGGGTCACATTCGCGAGGTCGAAGAGTTGGGCGGCATGGCGAAGGCAATCGAGGCCGGCATCCCCAAGCTGCGCATCGAGGAGGCTGCCGCCAAGACCCAGGCGCGGATCGACTCGGGTCACCAGTCGGTGATCGGGGTCAACAAGTATTGGCCTGCGGACGAGGCGACTATTGACGTACTGAAGGTCGACAACTCGGCTGTACGGCAGTTGCAGGTCGACAAGCTCAAGCGGCTGCGCGCCGAGCGCGACGCCATCGCCGTCGAGGAGGCGCTCGCCGCACTCACGCGTGCTGCCGACGGGACCGGCAGGCGCGGCAATGCCAATCTTTTGGCGCTTGCCATCGACGCGGCCCGTGCCAAGGCGACGATTGGAGAAATTTCGCTCGCGCTCGAAAAAGTGTATGGCCGCCATCGCGCCGAGATCAAGGCGATCTCAGGCGTCTACAGGCAGGAGGTCGGCGCCATGAGCGATGCGGTCGATCGCGTGCTGCGCAGGGCTGCAAAATTCGAGGCCGACGAGGGGCGCCGCCCGCGCATCCTGGTCGCCAAGATCGGCCAGGACGGTCACGACCGCGGCCAGAAGGTGATCGCGTCCGCTTTCGCTGACCTGGGTTTTGACGTTGACATCGGCCCCCTGTTCGCGACCCCCGCTGAAGCCGCCCGCCAGGCCGTCGAGAACGACGTGCACATCGTCGGCGTATCCTCGCTCGCTGCCGGACACCTGACGCTGGTGCCGGAACTCAAGGCGGCGCTTGCAAAGGAAGGGCGTGGCGACATCATGATCGTGGTGGGCGGCGTGGTGCCGCCGCAGGATTACGACGCCCTCAGGGCCGCTGGCGCCGAGGCCATCTTCCCGCCCGGCACGGTGATCGCAGGCGCCGCGGACGCGCTGCTGTCCTCGCTCAACCGCCGGCTGGGGCATGAGCAGGAGGCGGCGGAGTAAGAGGCGCATCCGACCCCCCTCTTTTGAGTCCACCGCCTCAGTTTGAAGCAAGTCCGCTCAGGCCTTCGCCGATATGACCGCCGTTACCATCCACATCTTGCTTCCTGAAGAGGCAGTGGGTGCTGGTATCCTGTCCAAACGGAACACTTGGGTGAAGATTGTTATCGGATGTTGGAAGAACCGGAGAACGACCCGATTCTGCAGTTCCACAAGGGGGGAGATTGTGCGGTGCAGATTTCAGAAACTCTATGAGGGTGGTTGCTCAAGGACATGCTGGTCGCATACGAAATTTCCAACTGAGGCTCTTCGTAGGGTGGGCAGAAGCGAACCGACCCCACCGCTCCAGGTGGGCACGGCGCGAAGAGCGCGCCCTTCCCATCCTGCAGGCTGATCTCGGCCATCGATATGCTAAGATGCGCCGATGATCCGTGACGTGCACAAAGTTATCCTGTGCGGCTTGGCAATGCTTGCTGCCGCTCTCGCGATCTGCGTGGGCTTTCCGGCCTCTGCCCAGACCTTCCCGGAGCGCACCGTCAAGCTCATCGTACCGGTACCGCCGGGCGGCTCGACGGATGCGGTGGCGCGCCTTGTGACGGCGCGCATGCAGGCGATCCTCAGGCAGCCGGTCATCATCGAGAACCAGCCCGGCGCTGGCGGCGTCATCGCCGCACGGGCGGTCGCGGCCGCCAATCCGGACGGCTACACGCTCCTCATCGGGGGAATCGGCACGCTCTCCATTGGCCCCTCGGTCAAGACGCCAGACTTCAATGCGGCCACCACCTTTACCCCCATCGGCACGGTATCGACCGAGACCATGGTACTGGTGGTGAACCCCAAGGTGCCCGCGAACACGCTCGACGCCTTTGTGCGGTACGCCAAGGCGAGCAGTGGCAAGCTCAACTACGGCTCGGCGCCCGGCATCACGCCGCATTTCGTCTCGGAGCTCTTCAAGCTCAGGACCGGCGCCGACATTGTGCACATTCCTTACAAGGGTGCCGGGCCGGTGGTGACCGATCTCCTGGCCGGCCAGATCGACATGATGTTCAACACCAAGTCGGTCCTGTTGCAGCTCGTCAAACAGGGCCGGCTGCGCGCCCTTGCGGTGACGAGCGGCGCGCGGTGGCCGGAATTGCCCGAGGTGCCGACACTCACCGAGGCCGGCATTTTTCGCGACCCCATCGAGGTGTGGTGGGGGATCGTCGGGCCGGCCGCCCTGCCGCGCGCCGTGGTGGCGCGGCTCAACGGAGCGATCAATGAGGCGCTGCAATCCCCGGAGTTGCGGGCGAACTTCATGAACCTCGGCATCGAGCCGCGCGTCAGCACGCCCGAGGAATTCGCCGCACTATTGGCCGACGATGCGCCGCGCTGGTTCGATATCATCCGCATGACCGGAATCAAGCTGGAATAAGTCGGTAGGATGGGTTGAGCTCTTGCGAAACGCATCATGGGCCCATTCACGCCGGCTCGGCCCCTGATGGGTGTCGCTGCACTCGACCCATCCTACATGTCCTCCTTGCCTTGATCGGGCGCGCAGCTGCGGGGCGCTACGGCTTTTCCGGCACTGTCAGCGGCTTGCCAATCTCGTTGACGGCCACGACCAGAACCTTGGCGGGTTCGGTGTTGCTGGCATTGCTGGACACCGCATGAAGCTGGCCGGGCGCCTCATAGAAGGTCTGGCCCTTTGTCAAGACGGTCTCGGGTCCGTTGTCGACCTTGATCTTGTAGGCGCCTTCCAGCACGTAGCCGAAATTGTGAGCTCCCGGATGACGATGTGCGGGCGAGCCGCCGCCGGGTGGGATGTCAAGCGTGATCACCATCACCTCGCGGCCGGCAACGTCGCCGAGCGTCTGCTTCATGAGCTGGGTGACCTTGGTGGCCGGCGACTGCTGTTGCGCCGCGACGGTGCCGAGGTGGAAGGCGACCGCGAGCGCGGCGAAGCCGAAGAACGCGAAGGCGGGTCGGATGAACTTGTGTGCAGACGCAAACATTGTGGTCCTCCCTTTGGTATGTAGGATCGGTTAAGTATGTCGGATGGGTTGAGCCACCGGGTCCGGGCCTCTGGCCGGTCCCGATGATAAACTCGGCGAAACCCGTCATGAACGGCGCCATCCGAGCGGCCTTCGATGGGTTTCGCAACCCCCCCACGCGCCACGCCTACCCCAAATTCAGCTCTTTGAAGAAATCATTGCCCTTGTCGTCGATCACGATGAAGGCCGGGAAATTCTCCACCTCGATGCGCCAGATTGCCTCCATGCCGAGCTCCGGATATTCGACCACCTCGACCTTCTTGATGCAGTGCTCGGCGAGATTGGCGGCAGCGCCCCCAATCGAGGCGAGATAGAAGCCGCCGTGCTTGTTACAGGCGTCGCGCACCTCACGCGAGCGGTTGCCCTTGGCGACGGAGATCATGGAGCCGCCGGCCGCCTGGAAAGCATCGACGAAGCTGTCCATGCGTCCCGCCGTCGTCGGGCCAAAAGCGCCGGACGCGTAGCCCTCGGGCGTCTTTGCGGGGCCCGCGTAATACACTGGGTGATCCTTGAAATATTCGGGCAACCCCTGGCCTTTTTCGAGCCGCTCGCGGAGCTTCGCATGGGCGAGATCGCGCGCCACGATCATCGGGCCGGTGAGGGAGAGCCGCGTCTTGATCGGATAGCGGGTCAGCGTCGCGAGAATCTCCTTCATCGGCGCCCGGAGGTCGATGTTCACGACGTCGCCGCCAAGCTTCGCGCCCTCGATGTCCGGCAGATACTGCGCCGGATTGTGCTCAAGCTCCTCAAGGAAAATGCCGTCGCGCGTGATCTTGCCCATCGCCTGGCGATCGGCCGAGCACGACACGCCGAGGCCGATCGGCAGCGAGGCGCCGTGGCGCGGCAGGCGGATGACGCGCACATCATGGCAGAAGTACTTGCCGCCGAACTGCGCGCCGACGCCGAGCGACTGCGTCATGCGCTGCACTTCTTGCTCCATGTCGAGGTCCCGGAAGGCGTGGCCATCCTCCGACCCTGCGGTCGGCAGGTTGTCGTAGTATTTGGTGGAGGCAAGCTTGACGGTCTTCATGGTGAGTTCCGCCGAGGTGCCGCCGATTACGATGGCGAGGTGATAGGGCGGACACGCGGCGGTGCCGAGGGTCAGCACTTTCTCCTCAAGAAACGCAAGCATCCGGTCATGGGTGAGGATCGAAGGAGTCGCCTGGAACAGAAACGCCTTGTTGGCCGAGCCGCCGCCCTTGGCGATGAACAGGAGCTTGTAGGCATCTTCACCCTCGGCGTAGATCTCGACCTGCGCCGGCATATTGTTGCGCGTGTTCTTCTCCTCGAACATCGAGAGGGGCGCGAGTTGCGAATAGCGCAGGTTCTTTTTCAGATACGCATCGCGCGCGCCCTCGGCGAGCGCCGCCTCGTCTGCGCCGTCGGTCCAGATCAGCCGGCCTTTCTTGCCCATGATGATGGCGGTGCCGGTGTCCTGGCACATGGGCAGCACGCCGCCGGCCGCGATGTTGGCGTTCTTCAGAAAATCGTAGGCCACGAACTTGTCGTTGTCGGAGGCCTCCGGATCGTCGAGGATCGCCCGCAACTGCTTGAGGTGCGCCGGCCGCAACAGATGGTTGATGTCGGCAAACGCCGCCTCCGAAAGCGCCCGCAGCGCCCCGCGGGAGACGACGACGACCTCCTCGCCCATGATCCTCTCCACCCGCACGCCGTCCGACGAGATCTTGCGGTAGGGCGTGGTGTCTTCGCCAAGCGGGAACAGGGGCGAGTGGCGGTAGGGCGGGGTGATGCTGACGGGGGCGTTCATTGCACTCTCATGAGTTCGCAGGCGCACAATCGCTAAGACCTACAGCGGATTCCGGTGAAATGGAACCACACTCGGGCCACCAACTCTGTGGTGTCATCGTCCGCTTCAAGCGGACGATCCAGTACTCCGCAGCACCGCCGGGGTTACTGGATCGCCCGCCTTGAATCGGGCGATAACATGGGCGAGTGATCCCATAAGAACGAATTGAGCGTGATCCTCCATGTTCGGCCCGAGCGTGGTGAGAAACTCCATTAGCTGCCCGACAAAGAAATCTCCCGACCGGTTGCGCATCAGCGCGCAGATATGCCGCTGCCTTGTTTTGCGAGCACCTTTGTCCGGCGCATATCGGATTCGCTTCCACTGAGGTGCCGCTCACACCTCTCGGCCTCATACCGGGGCGCCGCGTCGCGGCGAGCCCGAAATCGATAGCCACTGCCGGAATGACGAAGACACGCGTTAGACTCAGCACACGAGCGCCAAGGGGTTTTCAGGCACGCTCCTTGCCGAGTTCTCTCATCAAGGCATGCCCGAATTCTCCTCCGGCTTTGATGAGGGCGCCGTGCAAGGCGGGCAACATGGTGCCGTAGAGCTTCTTTCCTGCAGGGGAGGTGAGGAAAGCGAGATATTGGCGGAGTTCCGGAATGCTCGCCTCGCGATAGGTATACGCGATCGACAGCGCGACCCGCTCCTTGAGCTGGGCGGCAATGGCGGGACGCATTTTCTGCAGAGCCCGGTCAATAACCTGGATGGCTTCATCCGGGAGAGTCGTCGTCTTCTCGTCGGCCGCCGCCATGCCGATAGCTGTCGCCCGGCCCAAATTAAAGGCGAGATCGGTTGCTATTTCCGCCATTCGCAGAGAGCTTTCCATAAGCTTCAGTACCTCTGCCCGCTCCGGCTCGCTCTTAAGCTGCGCTGTAAGTTCCCCGGCTTGCCTCAGCGGGGCATCAGGGCCTGCCGCGGTCCTGGCGTTCTCGAGCGCGGTCATGCGTGCCCCAAGCGGTGTCCTGAAGAAGGCAACAATGACGTCAAGGTCGGCCTTATTCAGCTTGCCGTCCATCGCGCGGAGAAAGTCGCGCCGCAGGGTTTCGGGTGCAAAAGCAGCATCAGCTGCCGCACTCCAAGCGCTAAGCACTTTTTCCTGATAGGCAGCGTCGAGGGAGGTCTTCACAAGGGCCTGGTCCGCGCCCGCCTTCATGCCAGCTGCCGCGTGATTGAAAGCAGTATCCAGGCCGACGAGTTTTATGAGTTCTGATAATCGGTCCGCTGATTTCGTCTCGGCAGCGAAACCGACTGCTGCGAAACTGACAGCTAAGACCAGCGCAAAGGCCGGAAAGAACCAAATCTTTCGGCCCCCGCCAAATGCACCCGCAGCCCCCATGTTGGCCTCCTCATGCGTTCATCGCAAGGAGGTCTCAACTGCAAATACGGCAATCTTGCAACCGCCGCTAGACGTGCATTGGATTTCGAAGTCTCTTGCAGAGAAGCCTGGGCCAGCGGCCCAAAATCAGCAGCATGGCAGACTGGTGTTATAATACCTCCACTCGCCTCCGCAGGCACAGGAAAAACGTCTTGTTCTCGATACTCACGATGGCACATACATAGTGACCTGCCGCCGACGGTGGCAAAGAGGGAACCTTAGATGCGCCTCCTCGTGGTCGAGGACGACCCCGATCTCAATCGCCAGCTCACCACCGCGCTGACCGATGCCGGCTATGTGGTAGATCGCGCCTTTGACGGCGAAGAGGGCCATTTTCTCGGCGATACCGAGCCCTATGATGCCGTCATCCTGGATATCGGGCTGCCCAAGATGGACGGCATTTCGGTGCTGGAGTCTTGGCGCCGCGCCGGTCGCGTCATGCCGGTGCTGCTGCTCACCGCCCGCGACCGCTGGAGCGACAAGGTGCAGGGCTTTGACGCCGGCGCCGACGACTATGTGGCAAAGCCCTTCCATCTTGAGGAGGTGCTCGCGCGCATTCGCGCGCTGCTGCGCCGCTCGGTCGGTCATGCCAAGAGCGAGTTTCTGTGCGGTCCGGTGCGGCTCGACAGCCGCACCGGGCGGGTCACGGTCGCAGGCGCGCCGGTCAAGCTGACCTCGCACGAGTATCGGCTCCTGTCCTACCTGATGCATCATTCCGGCCGGGTCGTGTCGCGCACCGAGCTTGTCGAGCATCTTTACGACCAGGACTTCGACCGGGATTCCAATACCATCGAGGTGTTCGTCGGCCGTATCCGCAAGAAGCTCGGCGTCGAGATCATCCAGACCGTGCGCGGCCTCGGTTATCTGCTGACGCCGCCGGCCGATGCGCGCTAGCTCGCTCGCGCTGCGTCTGTTCCTGTCCGCCACCGCGTGGACGGTCGTCATCCTCGTTGCGACCGGCATCATCCTGTCATCGATCTACCATGACGCGGAGGAACGTTCGTTCGACCGGCGCCTCGGGGTCTATCTGAGCACGCTGGTTGCCGACGTGGCGGCGCCGGAACAATCCGCCGACCGCAACGCTCCGACGCTCGGCGAGTCGAAGTTCGAACTGCCGCTGTCGGGATGGTACTGGCAGATCACGACGCTCGACGTGAGCAAGCCGGAGATTCGCTCCTCGCGCTCGCTGTGGGATACCACGCTCACTCACCTGCGCGATGAGGACGCGATGACGAGTGCGGACGGCGCCCGGCACGGCTACGCAATGGGCCCCGACGAGCAGCGGCTGCGCCTGCTTGAGCGCACCGTCGATCTCGGCGAAGACGGCCGATATCTCATCGTAGTCGCCGGCGATCCCCAGGAGATCGACGACGAAATGCGCGCGTTCGACCGCGTCCTGGTGGTCACGTTCGTGACTCTAGCCGCCGTTCTCCTTGTCATCACTGTTTTTCAGGTGCGGTTCGGCCTTGCCCCGCTCAAGCGGATTTCCGAGTCGCTCGCTGGGATTCGGGCCGGCACGGCCGAACGTCTTGAGGGCAGCTTCCCGGTCGAGATCGAACCGCTCGCGCGCGAGACCAATGCGTTGATCGACGCAAATCGCGAGATCGTCGAGCGCGCCCGCACTCACGTCGGCAATCTCGCCCATGCGCTCAAAACGCCGCTTTCGGTCGTGGTCAACGAGGCGACCGGGCGCGACGACCCGCTCGCCGTCAAGGTGGCAGAGCAGGCCAACATCATGCGCGATCAGATCGCCCGGCATCTGGAACGTGCCCGGCTGGCAGCGGGGCTCAAGGTGGTCGCCAGCGTCACCAGCGTCGTCCCTGTGGTAGCGGCGCTGACCCGCACCATGGAGAAGATCCATCATGGCCGCGGCGTCGCCATCGATCTCGATGCGCTGGCCGACGTGCCCTTTCGCGGCGAGCAGCAGGATCTGGAGGAGATGGTCGGCAATCTCGTCGACAATGCCTGCAAGTGGGCGCAGATGCGTGTGAGCGTCGAAGTGGTGGCCGAGCATCGCGACGGCGCCGCAGTCGTGCGCATCATCGTCGACGATGACGGTCCCGGCCTCAATCCTGCGGAGCGCGATCAGGTGGCGCGGCGCGGATTGCGGCTCGACGAAACCAAGCCGGGTTCCGGGCTCGGCCTGTCCATCGTGCTGGAACTTGCGGCGCTTTACGGCGGCAGCCTCCAGCTCGGCAACGCGCCGATCGGCGGCCTGCGGGCCGAATTGGTGCTGCCGGCTGTTTAAGGGCAGGCAGTAGAATGGGTTGAGCGAAGTGAACCATTGCCAACATCGCCGCGCGGAAACCCATCCTGCGCGGGCGTCGTCGCCGGCCCGATTGTGTCGGCTGGGTGACATTCATTGAACCCGAGGCGCGGCACCTCGCTGCATCGCTCTGCTCCAGATCGAACGACGTCGCTCTCCTGAAGTGTGATCATAAGGCGGTGAGTCGCCGCTCCGGTCGCTGCCATTCATCCTGCGTTCACTTTCAGTGAGGCAGTTATGGGGCGGGTTGTTGTGGGGGAATTTTTCAACATCGGTCCGGCCCTTTCCTTGACCCCGAAAGGGGGTACGGGCGTGCGTTCTATTGGATGTCAGTCACGATGGTCGATTGCGCGCATTCCTTTAACGTCCGTGACTTTGACGCTCATGCTTTCGATGCGCTCGACGCCGGCACGATGTCGCCGGATTCCTCGCTACGCCGCCTAAAGCCGGCACCCGCACGCGGGCGCGACAGCAAATCACAAATCTTCGACTTTTCCCGCGGACAGATCGCCGCCTTGTTCGTGTTGTTCGCCTTCATCGCGGCCATTCCAGTCCTGATTCATCCGCTGCCGCCCATTTCCGATTACATCAACCATCTCTCGCGCATGCATGTGATCGCGTCGATCGGCGCGGACTCCGACCTCGCTCGTTTCTATCAGGTGAACTGGGAGGTCATCCCCAACCTGATGATGGACATGATCCTGCCGATGCTGGTGCGCATCATGAACGTCTACGCTGCCGGGCAGGCCTATATGATCGCGAGCTTCGTGCTCATCCTTTCGGGGACGTTCGCGCTCAATCGGCAGCTCCACGGCCGCTGGTCAGTGCTTCCGCTGGCGGCGTTTCCGCTGCTCTACAATTACGTCTTCCTCGTCGGCACGATGAATTATGTCAGCGGCATCGGGCTTTCGCTGTGGGCGCTGGTGGCGTGGATCGCTTTGCGCGAGCGCCATTTGGCGCTGCGACTGGCCGTATCGACGCTGTTCGTTGCCGCCCTGTTTTTCTGCCACCTTTATGCGCTCGGCACCTACGGCCTCGGCCTGCTCGCGTTCGAGCTGCACCGATTGTGGCTTCCCCTCTCCGTTGCGATCCCGCCGCGCAGGCAGGGGAGAGCAGGAAAGCGCGCGCTGCCGGCACGGCTCTTCGATTTCGTCGCTACCGGCCTTCCGTTTCTGCCGGTGCTGCCGTTGCTGATGATGAGCCCGACCTGGGGGCTTCGCAGCGACATTGGCTGGGAGCTGGCCGGCAAGACCGACGGGCTCCTCTTCGTCATCGATGTGTACTCCAGCGCGGTAGGTGCGGTGCTTGCCGCGGTCATGGCGGCTGCGGTCTCTTTCGCGCTCTATCGCCGCGCGCTGAGGTTCCATGCATTTGGATTTGTGCTGCTCGCCGTCGGCGCCATTGTGTACATGGCGATGCCCCGGGTCATCTTCGACACCTACATGGCTGATCAGCGGCTGCCCATCTCGCTCACCTTCATGGTGATCGCGTGTGCCCAGCTTGATCTTGGCCGCCTCGGTCTGCGCCAGGCCTTCGTCCGTCAGGGCGCCGTAGCGGTGCTGTTTCTCCTGCTGGCCGTCCGGGTGCTGGAAGTTCAGACGGTGTGGGCCGCGCTGTCCCCCATCACCACCTCGTTTCGCGAATCCGTCGAGCAGATCGACCGAGGCGCCAAGGTGATGGTTGCGTATGCGGATCCGGACGGCGGCGACAACGTCCGCAATCTCGGTCTGGTTCATGCCGCCTGTCTCGCCGTTATCGAACGCTCGGCGCTCGTGACGACAGTATTTACGGTGGTCGGCAAACAGGTTCTGCACGTCCGCGCCGACTATCGGGACCGGGTCGATACGCAGGATGGCAGCCCGCCGACCGTCGAAAACCTGCTACGCGTGACTGACAATGCGAGCGGCGACGATTATTGGCGGCGTTGGACCACCGACTACGATTACCTCTACGTGCTCTTCACTGACGGCGGTCACCAAAATCCCGATCCGGCGCGCCTTACTCGTGTTTTCGCCGGCGAGAAGTTCATGCTTTATCGCATCGAGAACGCGCAGATCGCCGACGCCCGCAAATAACAGCGCTATTTGCGAGCCTGATTCGTGGGTGGCAAAGGCGCGTTCTTGCGCGCCGTGCCCACCGCGGCTGTGGGATGGTGGGCACGCTTGGCTTTGCCCACCCTAGGCTTTCATCGTTTCCCGGTGCCACGCCCCTCCTGCAGGAAGGCGATAAGCAATTCGCTCACCTGTTCAGGCTGCTCTTGCTGAACCCAGTGGCCGGCGCCGTCCAGCAAGTGAAAGCCAACCATCCGGGAGCAGGCAGAGGTGTGCATGCTTTCCACGGCGCCCGGCGTCTGATAGACGCCCCAATCGCTTTTGCCGGCAATGAAGATCGACGGCACGTCGATGGTGCGGCCCGAAAAAGTGTGCATCTCCGCAATGCTCTTGGGGTCGCTCCCGCGCCGAACCCGGTAGCCCTGCAGGGCGCCGGTGAAGCCGGTCCGGCTGTATTCCGTCACGTAGACATCGACCTCGGCGTCGGTCAGCCACTTGCATGCGGCAATCTCGGCCGCAGACGGCATTGCGGCCGCGACCGTCTCAGCCATTCCTTTGTCCTTGTCCATCACGTAGTAGGTGGGAATCTTCGCCATCTCCTCGGCGGTGCGCGCGTTGAGCCGGAACGGCTTGTTTCCTTTCCAGTCGGCGCTCTTGTAGTGGTAGTAGGCGCGCAAGAAGGCATGCAGGCCCTGAGGCGCATGCAGCATGTCGTCGTTGGCGCCGCGGGTGCGCTGATAATTCTGATAATACTTGCGCGGCCGGTCGAGCTTGGCCAATTGGGCATCGAGGTCGTCGTCGGTGGGCGCCGGACGCGGCGGCGGAGCGCCGTTGGCGGTGTTGAAAGGCAGGTTCGGCACACCAGCGAAGGGCGAACTCATCAGGGCCACCGCG
>Ga0066903_100003070_pt1 | contig 13451 bp, 10 predicted proteins | sample PanSoiMetaGPlot1_FD_67491 | JGI IMG/M metagenome (GOLD analysis project Ga0066903, IMG submission 67491) | Tropical forest soil microbial communities from Panama analyzed to predict greenhouse gas emissions - Panama Soil - Plot 1 (version 2) | ecosystem: Environmental > Terrestrial > Soil >... | reverse complement strand
GCATGCTGTGCACGACCTCGCGCCAACGCGCCTGAGTGCCGCGCGAGCGGACGATCCGCTGCGCGTCGTGGCAGGACATGCATTTTGCCTCGATGATCGCCTTGCCCTCGCCGTCGGCGAGGTGGGGCCCGGCGCCGGCGGCCGTCTCGGCTTCGGCGCCGCGCTCGCCGGGGTTGCGTCCCGGCCATGCCGGCGGCAGTGCCGGCGCGCGTTCGAGGGTGAGCGAAAGATCGACGGAGGCGGACCGCCCGGTCGTCACGTCGACCGTGGCCGACGGAGCGCTTTGCTGCTCCCCGCCGATCGCCTGCACGACATATTTGCCCGCGGGCAGACGATTGTTTGTGTATCGGCCCTGCGCCTGCGTGATCACCATGAAGCTGAGCCGCCGCTCGGCGTTCTTCATCTGCACGAACGCGCCTTCGAGCGGCTTCCCCGTCGCGTCGGTGACGACGCCCGTCAGGGTGCCGACCGCGTCTTGTGCCGATCCTGCGCCCGGCCAACAAGCGGATGCAGCAAGCGTCAATGCGACGAGGTGCAATTTCCGCCGGCGTGATTTCAGCATGCCCATCCTCCCATTGGCTCGATGACCGCGGTCAGCAACCACAATCGCGACTAGCTTGTGGAAGGCGTCGGGTCATATGTCTTTTGTCTTTGTCCGGTGACGCTATCACCGCGACGCATGCCGCGTCGAAACCGCAGCAAAAAAAGTCGCATGGGCTTGGAAGCGAGTCAACGCTCGTTCCGACAAGCGGAGCATCTTGCGCCGCTAGCCACAGGATATTTGGCCGGCAGCAATCCGCGCCTGCCTTATGCTTCGCCTGTATGGCAATATCGGCGGCATGCGCCGATATTGTTTCATGTCGGAGGAGATGGATCTTGCGGGATGACGCCGTGCGCATGCACGAAGGGCTGCGTCTTGCGGGTTGCCATTCCGAATTGGAAATCTGGCTCGAATGCCCGACGTATGAAATTATTTGTCGGGCTGCCTGCCCGAACAACACTGATGCGACCGCCCCGGAAAACAAGCGCGTTCGAATCTCGATGAGTTTGACATGACGGAACCGTAGGGGCTCATCGACAGTTTATTGGTGCACTGCAAAGCCTGGAGCAGGGACGGGCCTATGGTCGCGACGGTATGCCGCCGTCCGATTTATTGACGTACGACGTTACGTATCACGCCAAGGTAGTGTAATCTCGAGGGGACTGGGGCCAATCGTACGTCGGTCTGTTGGCGCAAGACAGCAGGCGTTACCGGACCGCTGCGACCGAAAACGCGGGAGGAACCGTCATGAAGCAAACAATCATAGCGCTCTGCGGCACGCTCGCGCTCAGTTTATTCCCTATATCAGCGGGCGCCCAGGACACTCTCACAGTCGGCTTCACCATTTCACAGACTGGCAAGCTCAACAACGACGCGACGGCTCAGCTGCGCGGTATCGAGCTCTGGCGCGATGAAGTCAACGCCATGGGCGGCATCAAGGCCGGCTCCACGACCTATAAGGTCAAGCTGGTGACGTACGACGACGAGTCTCAGAATACCCGGGTGCAACAGCTCTACACGCGCCTGATTGCGCAGGATAAGGCGCAGTTTCTGTTCAGTCCCTATTCGTCTGGCCTCGTCGCCACCGCTGCGATCATCTCCGAGCAGTACGGTAAGGTGATGGTCACTACGGGTGGCGCGGAGGAGAAGACTTATAGGCTAGGCAACAAGAATCTATTCCAGCTTTATTCGGGGGCGGGCCAATATCTGGCGGGAGCGGTTGCGGCGCTAAAGGAGAAGGACCCGAACGCGCGTGTCGCCTTCGTCTACGAAGATGACCCGTTTACCAAGGCGGTTAACGGGGCGACCAAAGAGCTCGTGAAACAAGCCGGGCTGACAATTGCACTGGAAGAGACTTACGCCGGCAGCACCACCGACTTCTCGCCCGTCATCAACAAGGTCATATCGTCCAAAGCCAATGCGCTGCTCGGCGGCGGTCACTATGCGGATGGCGCGACGCTGGCGCGGCAACTGCATGAGCAGAGGGCCGGCATGAAGTGGATTACCTTGCTGGTGGCTCCGGACAGCCCGAACTTCGCGACGCTCGGCGAGGCGGCTGTCGGTATTTCGGTGCCGTCTCAGTGGGAGCCGCAGGTCACCTACAAACCCGATTTCGGACCCGACGCGACTGCTTTCACCAAGGCGTTTTTGGAGAAGTTCAAGATCGAGCCCGGCTATCATGCCGCCGGAGGTTATGCGGCCGGCCTGATTCTGCAGCATGCAATCGAGCAGGCCGGGTCCATCGACCAGACGAAGGTCGCCGCCGAACTCAACAAAACGGATGTCACCACCTTATTTGGTCGCACCAAATTTTCCACTGATCCGAAGGAGCATGGTCTCCAAATCGGTCACAAGATGGTGCTCGCTCAGTGGCAGAAGAAGAGCACAGCACTCGTCAAGGAAGTGATCTGGCCTAACGAGGCCAAGACTGCAGAGATTATCTATTGACCTGCCCGTGAGCGCGAGGCGGTGAGAAATCACTGCTGCCTCCTTGCGGTTTCCAGATGATCGGCATTCTCGCATCCGTGATCGACGGCGTCCTCGTGGGGTCCGTCTACGGACTCGCGGCCATGGGGCTGACTCTCATCTGGGGCGTGATGAATGTCATCAATCTAGCCCACGGCGCCATCATCGTGCTCGGCATGTTCGTGCTCTATCTGGTAGCGACCACGCTTGGCCTGCCGGCGTACGGCGCGATCCCCGTGATGATCATATTTGGCTTTTGCTTTGGTGTGGCGCTGTACTGGATCGCGGTGCATCGCATGATCGGGCGTCCGCACTTGATGAGCCTGCTCTCCACGTTTGCCGTCAACATGGTCCTCATCGGGCTCGGAACCGCCTTGTGGACCACAAGTCCTTACAATGTTCCCGTAGCCATGCCTGGCCTTACCTGGCAAGGCTACACCTTCACGGGCACGCACATCATGGCAGCCGTGCTGGCCGCGCTGATCGCCGGCTTGCTCTATCTTTTGCTGTATCGCACCCGCATCGGTAAGGCGATCCGTGCGGTTGCCAACAATCGCGAAGGCGCCGAACTCTCCGGGATTCCGACGACGCGGGTTCTCTCGCTTGCGTTCGGCCTCGGCGTCGCGCTCGCCGGTGTCTCCGGTACGCTGATTGCGACGCTGTTTCCTTTCACCGTTCTTTCTGGCGAAGCCTATCAGCTCAAGAGCTTCGTGGTCACCGTGCTCGGCGGGCTCGGCAATCCAGCGGGTGCACTAATCGGCGGGCTTGCGCTCGGACTTATCGAGGGTCTCGCCACTCCGTTCATGCCGGTAAGCTGGATTCCTGTCGTGGAGTTCGGATTGTTCGTGTTATGCCTGATCGCCTTTCCGCGCGGCATCTTTGCTCTCAGAAGGTCGTGACACGTGTGGCGGCGCCCATTTCCATGGCTGATCGTCGGCGCGGCGTTGCTTTATGCGCTCGTTCCCTACTTCACCAACGATGTCCAACTGCGTGAGAGCCTCCTGCTTGCCGCCGTGTACATCATTCTCGCCAGCAACCTGAACCTGATGATTGGCTACGCTGGGTATATCAATTTCGGCAACATCGTCTTCTTTGGCCTCGGCGGCTATATCTGTCTCTATCTTGTGAACGATTTTCAATGGCCGCTGCTTCTGGCGGCCCTGGTTGGCGGAGTGGCCGTCAGCGCGGTGGCGCTGCTGTTCGGCCTCGGTATCCTACGTCTGCGCGGCGCCTTCTTCGCGCTAGCGACAATTGGCGTAAACGCGGCGATTCAGCAACTAGTCGTTAATTTTGAGCCGTGGGGCGGCGCGACCGGCATCTATCTCGCACTCGATGCCTACGGCCCGCTGGGCGGTCCAATGCAGGCGCTTTGGAACATCTACCTCTTGATCGTCGCTCTGACGGCGGCATCGCTGCTTGCAAGCTATGTCATTAAGAACTCAAAATTCGGTCTCGGCCTCATCGCGATTGGTCAGAACGAAGATGCCGCCGCTGTGCTCGGCGTGCCGACACATCTTTACAAAGCACTGATCTACAGCGCCTCCGCCTTCCTGCCGGCGATGGCGGGCGGCTTCTACTTCTTCAAGAGCGGCATCATCGAGCCGGCCGGGGCCTTCAACTTACAGACCTCGATTGAGGCCATCGTCATGGTGATGCTCGGAGGCGCGGGCACAATCATCGGACCGACGCTGGGAGCGTTCCTGTACGAAGAATTGCGCGGTTACCTGCTCATTGCGGAAACGTTTTCCCATTTCCAGCTTGTCGTCGCCGGAACACTTCTGTTGGTGATCGTACTGTTTGTTCCCGGCGGGCTGTTGGGTTTTGTCCATCGGCGGTGGCCACGCACGCGAAAGTGGCTCGAATGACCGCACTCCTCACCGTCAGAGGTCTCGGGAAGAAATTCGGAGGACTGCAAGCGGTGCAGGATCTCAATCTCACCTTGAACGAGGGCGAAATCCTCGGCCTGATTGGTCCGAATGGGGCTGGTAAATCGACGGTGTTCAATCTGATTAACGGCATCTATCGACCCGATTCTGGGCGTGTCTTGTTGGAGGGCAAGGACATCACGGGCGAGCCGCCGCATCGGGTTGCCCGCCATGGCCTTGCACGTGCACACCAGATCGTTCAGCCGTTGCTCGGGCTCTCGGTGCTTGACAATTGTACGGTCGGCGCTTGTTTCGGCCGCGAGAACCTCCCGCTTCACCGCGCGCGGGACGTTGCACGCGAGGTCGCCGATAGCGTCGGCCTGGGTGATCGCCTCGACACGCAGGCCAGCGCGCTCACCACAGCCGGCAAGAAACGGCTCGAGCTTGCCCGCGCCCTCTCGGCCCGCCCTCGGGTTCTATTGCTGGACGAGGTCCTCAGCGGCCTCAATCCGACCGAAACCGAGGGCATGATCCGGACAGTGCGCCGGATCAGAGAAGGCGGCATCGCCATATTGATGATCGAGCACATCATGCGCGCGATCATGAGCCTGTCGGACCACATCGTCGTACTCAATGTCGGCCGTAAGCTTGCCGAAGGAACACCGCAAGAGGTTGCCAACAACCCGGACGTCATCGTCGCCTATCTCGGTGATTCACAACTCATGGCCGACGCGGAGAACCTCAGTGACCGAAACACTGCTTGAGGTCGAGGCGCTCGAAGCCGGGTATGACGATGTGCAAGTGCTGTGGGGCATCTCACTCAAGGTCCAGCGCGGCGCCATGACCACATTGCTGGGCGCCAATGGGGCCGGCAAGACCACCACCCTGCGTGCGATCACCGGCGCCATCCGCCCGTTCTCTGGCCGCATCACGTTCCAGGGTGAGGAGGTGACGCGGCTGCCCGCGCATGCCAAGGCGGCATCGGGACTGGTGCTCGTGCCGGAGGGCCGGCAGTTGTTCAGCGACATGACGGTGGAGGAGAACCTGGAGATGGGCGCCTATTCCCTCCGCGCTCGCCCGAGGTTTCGCGACCAGATCGAGCGAGTCTATGCGCTTTTTCCTCGTCTGAAGGAACGTCGGCGGCAGAAAGCCGGCACGTTTTCCGGGGGCGAGCAACAGATGCTGGCGATCAGTCGAGGCTTGATGGCAGCCCCCGAAGTTCTCATGATCGACGAGCTGTCGCTCGGATTGGCACCGGTGGTGGTGCAGCAGTTCGTCAGCGCGCTCGTGGAGCTCAAGAAGGCGGGCCTGACCATTCTGCTGGTTGAACAGAACGTGCACCTCGCACTAGCGCTCAGCGACTACGCCTACGTCATTTCGAGCGGCCGGCCCTTCATGGAAGGCCCGTGCCGCGAAGTCGCCGCCAAGCCGGAAATTCGCCAAGCCTATCTCGGCCTTTGACATAGCGATCCAATAAACCTTGTGCGCACACCATTTCTCAACTCACTCTGCGCGCTTCTTTGAGCGACCGAGGTGATCATCGATCCTGTCTCTGGAGGGGCGGAAATTTGGCGATCAGGTCGATCTCCTGTCCCTCACGCCTGATGCTCAACGGCAGCCAGGTTCCGGGCGCCTGCCGAGTGACGATCTCGACCAGATCGTCAGGAACTCGCGTTTCCAAACCGGCAGCCTGCACTACGAGATCCCCGGCCTGCAGCCCGGCCGCCTCGGCCACGCTTCCGCGGACAACCTGGTTGATGCGGGGTGCACCCTCGCCCTGCGCCAGGAGCACGCCCAGCCGGGGGCGCTCCGGCGCCGGTGTGTTTTCCGTCGGCGGCAAGGTGAACACGGCGTCGGCATAGGACGTGCCAACGTGCTTGCATGCGGTGTCGGCGGATTCGGGGATGAGCGTCGCTTGGACCGTCACCCCAAGATCCTTGAGTTGATGGGGGACCCCGTGACCGTCCGCCACGTGCCCGCTTCCCAGCACGCCCACGATCGTCGCGTCGGGAAACATTCGCTTCGCCGCCGCCAGCGCCTCCGCCATGGCGCGGTCCCAGGTCAGTTGGGCCTCGACGAATAGCTTGAATTCCGGCTCCTTCATCGCTTCCGCCAGCGCGGCCTCATCAGGATCTGGCAACTCCTGCGGTGCGGTCGAAGGATCGGCTGCCGGCGGCATCGACTTCTTCAGGAGGTAGACGCGAGCAAGCTCGCGTTGATAGGCCGTACTGGCTGGAGCGGGATTGGAGAGACCTTCGCGCTCCGATTCGGGCACGGCCTCCCATCCTTCCCGGGCGACGCGCGCGACAAGCTTGCGCTCGACATTCAACGCGATCATGGGAATGCGGTTGAGGCGAGCAAACTGGAACAGCGGCATGTAGAGAGCCGCATCGTAACCCCACACTTGGCGCCACTCCGAGGCCTTCAGGAACGCCTCGTCCGTCAACTTGCCCGCGACCCAATCGTCCAGGACCGATTGCAGACGGCGCGGAAATGCTTCGAAGCCGATGACGATACGGCCCCCAGTGGCATGGAGCGCCGCCAGGGTGTGCAGTTGCCAGCGATGATGATCGACATCGGTATGCGATTCTCCGAGCAGCACGATCGCATTGGTCGCGACGAGCTCGTTAACCAGTGCTGCTCGGTCGAGGGATCGCCCTGACTTCACGTCGATCCAGTTGCCGCGCGTGGCACACGCGGGCGCTGCCTCGGCCTTCGCACCGCCGGGGCTTGCACTGATGGCCGCAGCAACCAAGGAGGCATACAGAACGACCGACCGGGGCCACGATCGACCAGCCATGTTTTTCATATTTCACCCGCTCCCGGCGCAGCCGTGGATGACGCGGCAGCAACGGCTCTTCCTTTTACTTGTTCTAAAGCATGCGCTATCGCCCCGCGGGGAGCAACCCTGGTGACTGACTCAAGCCATCGTCTTGGCCTTGGAACAGCGACCACGTCTTTGTGATGGTCCGGCCCGATTTCGCTGCAATTCATCGCATTGATAGCGCAGCAGCCTGAATGTAAAAAACGACCGACATCCTTGAGGTTCAGCCCGCGACCGCCATGGTCAATTACATACCAGTCCTGACGACGATCTTCTCGGTGTTCTTTCTGAGCCGGATCGTCCCGCATTATCTCGCCAAGGGCTCGCCATACCTGTTGTGGTGGACCCTGGGCGTGCTCACGTTCGGTCTCGGCACGCTCACCGAAAGCATCAATGCCATCTTCGGCTGCAGCGAGTGGAACACCAAGATCTGGTACATCGTCGGCGCGTTGCTGGGTGGCTACCCCCTGGCCCAGGGGACCATCTACCTGCTGATGCAGCGGCGCTTTGCCGACATCTCGGCCGCGTTGTGCTCGGCGGTCATCGTCGTTGCCGCCGTGTGCGTCCTGCTCTCTCCGATTGTCATCCCTGACGGCTTCGATGGGCGCCTCACTGGACGAGTGCTCGGCTGGCAATGGGTCAGGGCTTTTTCTCCGTTCATCAACACCTACGCCTTCATTTTCCTGTTTGGCGGCGCGGTCTACTCGGCCGTCAAGTATTTCGCGAACGAGAAGGGACGCGCGCGTTTCCTTGGCAATATCCTTATCGCCATCGGGGCGCTGCTCCCCGGCATCGGCGGAACCGCGACCCGTTTCGGCCATGTCGAGATCCTCTACATCACCGAATTCGTCGGACTCATTTTCATCTATCTCGGCTACGACATGATGCGGAAAGATGCCTCCGCGTCGGTGCATGCAAATCAGCAGAACCTGCAACGGTCACCCTCAGCCAGTTGATCCGTTGCGACTCAGAGGAGAGTCGCGATTTCAGGACTGCGTCACCGGACAGGAGCCATGGCTAGAGCACGATTTGCCCTGTCGATGTCCTTCGTATTGGTCTGCGCCGTCGCGACGTGTACGATCAGCTGGGCGCTGGCGCAGCCATCCTCCTCCGCGCCTGACCTGCCGACGCAGCCGCCTGACGCGAGCCCGCGGGAATTGCGGGTGCTGGGCGGGCGTACCGATTATTCCATCGTCACGCCGAAGCGGGCGTCGCCGCAGGAATTACCGACCTGGCGCATCCCCAACATTCCGTCCTCGGCCGAGGCCTATTACGCGCCCGACAACTATCACGTCATTGCGCAGACGCAGGATCCCGACGCGGTGCGCGCGCCGGGGCGCAGCTCGGGAGCGCTGACCTGGATCTTTTCCGACGACGGCAAGACCAAATGGCGCGTCAACGACGGCGGCCAGGACGCCTGCTCCTATTTCTTTCCTGACGGCAAGCGTGTGATTTTTACCTCGACGCGGGACCACATGGATTTCCCGATCGGAAATTGGTCGGATCAGAACAACTACCCGCAGGGTGCCGAGCTCTATATCGCCGACATCGACGGAGGAAATCGCACGCGCCTGACCAACAACGCCCACTACGAGGCCGAAGTGTCGGTTTCACCCGATGGCCAAAAGATCGTGTTCACGCGCCAGGTCGACGGCGCGCTTGACCTTTACATGATGAATACCGACGGCACCGGCGAGCGCAAGCTCACCGACACGCCGGATTGGCAGGAGGGTGCGCCGTTCTTCCTGCCGGACTCGAAAACGATCACCCTGCGCGCCTGGAGCCGCGCCATCTACGGCACGCGACGTCCGACCCCGATGACGATCTTCACCATCAATACCGAGACCGGCGAACGCATCCAGCGCACCCATGATGACTGGATGAACTGGGCGCCCTATCCGGCGCCGGATGGTCGGCACTATGTGTTCGTGCGTCCGCTCCTCGACAATCCTTCGAACTGGGAGATCTTCCTCGGCGATCTGGAGGGCGGCGACCCGGTGCGGCTGACCTTCAACGACAGCTTCGACGGGTTCCCGTCGATCTCGCCCGACGGCACCAAGATGCTGTTCACCCGCTCCGAAGGGCCGGGGTTCATGTCCGGTCTCTATACGTACGTGATGGACATCTCCTCGCTGAACATCGGTCCGAAGCAAGCGCCTGCCTCGCCCGCGCGCGCGGGAGAGTAGGGTCCTGATTGAAACGTGATGCTATGCGACAAAGCCTCGCCAGACTGACGCTGGTTTCCCTCCTGGGCGTTTGCGCGGTCGCGGGCCCCGCATCGGCGCAGCCGTCGCAGCGCCCGGTGGTGCACCATGACCTCGTCGTCACGCTCGATCCCGCCAATCATCGCCTCAAGGTTCGCGACCGCATCCGCATTCCCGGCGCCCTCGTCGCCGCGCCCTTCACGATGTCGTTAAACGCCGAGCTCAATGTGCAGGCGAAGCCGGATGGGCTCAAGCTGGTCCCGATCAGGTCGCGGGTGCCGGGCTCCGATTCCGGCATAGACCGCGACGAGCCCGGCGTCCCAGTCAATGTCTATCGCGTCGAAGGCGCAATTGCCGGCCAGGACCTCATCGGCGAGCTCGAGTACGAGGGCGTCGTCAACCATGCGATCCGGCAGTCGGGTGGCGAATATTCGCGCGCGTTCAGCCAGTCGCCGGGCTTGATCGAATCCAGAGGCGCCTACCTGGCAGGGTCGACCCAATGGGTGCCCCGCGTCGGCGATGCGCTGCTGACCTATACGCTCGCGGTCGAGCTGCCTGCGGGTTGGAAGTCGGTCAGCCAGGGCGAGCGCACGGCGAGCGGGGAGGCGCCGGGCGCGCCAGACCGCTGGTCGGTCGCCACGCCGACCGAGGAGGTGCATCTGATCGCCGCGCCCTTCACGGAATATTCCCGCGATGCCGGCGTGGTGAAGGCGATGGCGTTCCTGCGCAAGCCCGATCAGGGCCTGGCGGACCGTTACCTCGAGGCGACGGCGCAATATCTCGAGATGTATCGCGGCCTTTTGGGGCCTTATCCCTACTCCAAGTTCGCCCTGGTGGAGAATTTCTGGGAGACCGGCTACGGCATGCCGTCGTTCACGCTGCTGGGCGAGCAGGTCATCCGGTTTCCGTTCATCCTGCATTCGTCGTACCCGCACGAACTCTTGCACAACTGGTGGGGCAACGGCGTCTTCGTCGACTTCGCGGGCGGCAACTGGTGTGAGGGCCTGACCGCCTATCTCGCCGACCATCTCATCGCCGAGCAGCGCGGCCAGGGCGCCGAGCACCGCCGTGCCATCCTGCAAAGGGTCACCGATTACGTCACACCCGAGACCGACTTCCCGCTGTCGCGTTTTCAGAGCCGCCACAATGCCGTGACGGAGGCCGTCGGCTACGGCAAGACCGCCATGGTCTTCAACATGCTGCGCGAGAAGGTCGGCGACGCGCAGTTCACCAAGGCGCTGCAGGAGTTCTACCGCGACAACCGCTTCCGGCTGGCGTCATTCGATGACATCCGCAAGAGCTTCGAAGCGGCGACAGGCGCCGATCTGCGGCCGTTCTTCGACCAGTGGATCAACGAGGTCGGAACGCCGGAGCTGAAGCTCGATCACGTGGCAGGCGAGGGCGCGCGCCTCGACATCACGCTCTCTCAGGCGCAGCCCGGTCGGCGCTTCGCGCTCGACGTTCCGGTGGTCATCGAGACCGACAAGGGCGTTGAAACCAAGGTCGTCTCGATGCCATCCGACCGGGCGCGCGTCGACGTCAGTTTCGACCTGAAAGGTGCGGCGCAGCGCGTCGAGATCGATCCGCAGTTCCAGCTCTATCGCCGGCTGAGCCCGTTCGAGATCCCGCCCTCGTTGTCCAAAGCGTTCGGCGCCAAGAAGGTGCTGATCGTCATGAGCGCCGACAGCGCCCCCACTTATGCTGGCTTGGCCAGGGTCTGGAGCCGCGACGGCGTCGAGACCGTCGCGGACAGCAAGCTCGATGCCTTGCCCGCCGATCGCGCCGTATGGCTGTTCGGCGCGGGCAACAAGTTCGCCCCGGTGGTGGCGGACGCGCTGAAGAGCTATGGCGCGTCGCTCGACGCGTCCGGGCTGCGCACGGCCAGCACCTCGTATGACGCGGCGGGCCGGAGCCTGATCGTCGGCGTGCGCCATCCGCAGAACCCGGAGTCGGTGATCTTCTATATGTCAGCGTCGAGCGAGGCCGCGGCCAATGCGCTGGCGCGCAAGCTGCCTCACTACGGCAAGTATTCCTGGCTGGTCTTTGCCGGTGACGACGCCACCAACGAGGCCTCCGGCGAGTGGCCGGTCGGCGACACGCCGCTCGCCCGCAACCTGACGCCGCAGGCGCAGCCGAGCAAGCTCGCGCCGCGGAAGGCGCTCGCCGAGATCAAGCCTGCGTTCGAGGTCGAGCGCATGAAAGCCGACGTCGAATGGCTGGCGAGCCCGGAGCGTGAGGGGCGGGGTGCCGGCAGCCCCGGGCTTGATGCTGCGGCGAGCTACATCGCGGACCGCTTCGAGCAGCTGGGTCTGTCGCCACTCACACCCGGAGCGGACGGTGCCGATCGCTTTTTCCAGCCCTTCAGCATGGCGGGCGAGAACGGCCAGCCGCTGCAGGCCAAGAACGTCATCGCGGTCTTGCCGGGCACCAACCCGGCCTTGAACGGTCAGGCCTTGATTGTGTCCGCGCATTACGACCACCTGGGCTTCGGCTGGCCCGATGCGCGCGCTGGCGCCAAAGGGCAGTTGCATCCGGGCGCCGACGACAACGCCTCGGGTGTCGCTGTGATGCTGGAGTTGGCGCGGCTGATGGCGGGCAAGCAGCCCGAGCGCAGCGTCATCTTTGCGGCGTTCGCCGGCGAGGAGGCGGGTCTCTTGGGCGCGCGCCACTATGTCAGAGCAGCGCAGGCCCCCGGCGCCGCATTCCCGCTGTCCGGCCACATCGCGGACCTGAACCTCGACACCGTCGGCCGGCTCGGCGACGGCAAGGTCACGGTCTTCGGGACCGGATCGGCCCGCGAACTGCCGTTCATCTTCATGGGTGCGGGCGCGGTAACGGGCGTGCCGACGCAATCGGTCGCGCAGGAGATCAATGCGTCGGACCACACGGCGTTCGTCGAAACCGGCGTTCCGGCCGTGCAGCTCTTTGCTTCTACGGCGGACGACTACCACCGCCCGTCCGACACACCTGACAAGATCGACTATGCGGGATTAGGCAAGGTTGCGGCGGTCCTGAAGGAAGCGGCCGACTATCTGGCGGCGCGACCCGAGCCGCTGAATTTCACGGGCAGCGCCGACGCCGCGGGCGGCCCGGCGCTACCAGGCACATCCCGCCGGGCTTCGACCGGCATCGTGCCCGACATGACTTTTCAGGGCGACGGCGTCAGGGTCGCGAGCGTGCAGCCGGGATCGGGAGCCGAGAACGCCGGTATCCTATCGGGTGACCGGCTTCTGGCGCTCGCCGGCGTCAAGACACCCAACCTGCGGGCCTTGGCGGATGCGCTCCGCAACTTGCAGCCGGGGCAAACGGTGGACGTCGAGTTCGTGCGCGACGCGACGCTCTATAGCAGCAAGTTGGTGCTGGGGGAGCGATAGAGATCATTTCGACGGGGCGCGAATAACGGCGGAGCGCGCGTTCTGGTCGAATGATTGGCAACTGGCGAAGTCGCTCATTGGCAAAGGCTTCCGGACGCGGTCTTTTGATCAAGCTTCAACGACCTTTTTGCCGAGGCGCCAGAGCTGGAAGCCCTCGGTTTCAATGGCTTCTTCAATCGTTTCGCGTGAGAGATTATGGGGAGGCTCTTTGTCTTCGGCGACTATGCCGGTTGCGGTCCAAGGACCGTGATTGGCGGGAAGCTTGCTTCCGGCTGCATCGCCCGCAAAGGCGCGCAATTTTCTCGTCGTTTCGGATTTGAAAACGTAAATACGCATGAGTGGGTCCTTGGTTTGTTGAATTGAGACGCCCGTTCGGATCCTCGCAATTGGTCGTGTCTGCAGTCACTGTCGATCAGAAGTCGGTGCCAACGATGTCGTAAGAGCCTCTTCGAGTGCGTGAATAAATTTTGGCGGCGGTTGCATAGATCAGGTCGCGATTCGAATCGAAAGCACCGAGGGCTCCCGCTTCGTCGAAATGCAAGTCCGGTTGAATCCGCCGCAGGGCCTCTTCGGTCACAAAGAACAAAGTTTCAATCGCGCTATCGTGCCCCCAGAATCGCACGGCGCGTCGCGTCGCGTCATACCAGCGGGTTTGATTGGGGAAGCTCAACGCCATCG
>Ga0066903_100003069_pt1 | contig 13455 bp, 11 predicted proteins | sample PanSoiMetaGPlot1_FD_67491 | JGI IMG/M metagenome (GOLD analysis project Ga0066903, IMG submission 67491) | Tropical forest soil microbial communities from Panama analyzed to predict greenhouse gas emissions - Panama Soil - Plot 1 (version 2) | ecosystem: Environmental > Terrestrial > Soil >... | reverse complement strand
ACGCGCTCCGCCGCGGCGACGTCGGCGACTACCTGCGCGGCTCGTTCACGCTCGCCTCGCGCGTCGCTCAGCAGGCACCGGGCGCGCAGACGGCGCTGGGCCCGATCGCGATCGCAAATACGCTCGGCGGCCTGCTGACCGGCACGGGCGGCCTGCCGCTCTACCAGCAGAACCCGCTCGAGATGGGCGACATCTCGCAGCCGGTGAGTGCCGCGCTGACCGCGGGCGGGATCGACCCGGAGGCGGCGCGCGTGCTCGGCCAGGTGGCGAACTTCGTCACGCCGATGGCGCTCGAGCACGGCCTGCCGCGTATCGGCGGGGCAGGCGAGCTCGGCGGCCTCCAACTGGCGCCCGGCGAGATCGCGCAGGCGGCGCCCGACGCTGGCCGACTGGGGCAGTTCCTCGACCCGTACCGCGGCGGCGCGACGTTCGTGCCGAGTGGCCTCGGCGACATGCTGAGCTTCCCCGGCCTGGGCGTGGTCGGTCGCTCGACGGCGCAAGCGGCCGGCCAGGCGCCGCTGGTGCACTTCGGCATGACAGGCGCGATCGCCGACGACGCGCGCGCCGCCTACAACCGCCTGCCGACCGCGGCCGAGCTCCAGGACGCCCAGGCCACGCTCGACGCGCTCACCCAGCGCGGCGGTCAGACGATCGGCCTGCCGTCGAACATCACCGGCGCCGAGGATCTGGCGCGGCTGCGTAACCAGCTCGCCTCGCTGGCCCAGGCGGGTATCTCGCAGAAGGAGTGGTACGCCAACTCGAGCCAGGCGATCATGGACGCGGCCGGCGGCAACAAGCAGGACGCCGAGAAGATCGCCCAGCTCGTCGCCATCTACAGCCCGCAGACACAGGTCAACGACAACCTGAACCGCGCGCTGATGGCCTGGTACCAGCATCAGAACGGCGAGCCGATCAAGGTGGCGACGGGCGACATCGACCAGCGCGCGTCCGACCTGCTCTACAACGGCCAGGTCTGGGAAGGGCGGAAGACCAACAACTTCTACCGCAACCTGATGCAGGTTATCGACCCGGACGTCTACAAGTCGCTCGGTACGGGCGGGAAGACGGGCAGCACCCAGGACATCTGGATGGCGCAGGCCTTCAACCTGCCGGGCGAAGGTCGCGTGGTCAACGGCCAGAGCTTCTCGAAGGCGCCCACCAACGCGCAGTACAGCTTCATGGCCGACGAGACGGCGAAGCTCGCCGACCAGCTCGGCTGGACGCCGGAGCAGGTCCAGGCGGCGATCTGGAGCTCGGTCAAGGCGGGCAGCGAGGGCAAGACGGTCGACGCGGCCGGCTTCCACTACGGAAACGCGCTCGACCAGCGACAGGCGCTGATGCCTGGTGGTGCGGCGCCCGAGGTCGAAGCGGCCTTCCAGGACCCGCGCGGTGGCGGTGATCAGCTCGCGCGCGAGCTTGGCGTGGTCGGTGGCACCTCGACCGAGCAGCCGGGCGCGATCGCCTTCGGCCCGCAGGCGCGCCAGTCGCGTGGTGCGACGGCCGAGGAGATCGCCGCCGGCAGCGCGCCCGACGGTCCGCTCACGCGCTCGAAGAACCCCCCGCACGGGCGAGTGGGACTACCGCGTCAATCTGACCGAGAACCAGGGTCGCGTCCAGGGCGACGCGCGCGACGCGCTCAATGCCTACGCGGCCGCCCGCGGCGTCCTGCTCCAGTTGCCGGTCGCGGGCTGGGTACGCATGTTCGCGGCGCCGTCGGTCAAGGCGTCGACGGCGGCGATCGTCGATGCTGGCCGCTCGTTCGCGCCGGACGAGATCGAGGCGCTCGACCAGGCGCTGGCCGGCAGCCTCGGCGCGGACGACCTGCACGCCGTCCAGCCGTCGCCGACCGGCGCCTGGGTTTTGAACCTGGGCGACACGCCTGGGGCACGGTTCCAGAACGCGGTTGATACCGCCCTGCAACAGGTACAATCTCTCCCAGCAGAAGTCTCGAGGCTGCCCGCGCGGTTCGACTCCGAGACCTTCGCCAATGATTGGAGCGCCAACCCCAATGGTGAGAGTTACCGAGCTGCCATTGACAACGCCGGTCGTGCCGCCCAGTTCGCCGGTGTGGAACCTGACCTCGCCGCTCGTATCGCAGCGGCTGCACCAGGCGCGGGGCCAGCAACCGTCGGCGGCTACGACCCCGCCGCCCTCGCCGCTCAAGCCCAGCGCGCCCTTGCCGCCCTCGGGCCCACCAGCCCGCTAGCCGGCCGCGCGTTCCTGCCGGGCGCCCTGGGTCGCTCGGCCCTGCTCCAGTCGCTCGGCCTGGGCGGCCTCTACGGCGGCCTGGCGGGCGGCTATCAGGCCAGCCAGGAGCCCGGCGCGACGCCTGCCGACATCCTGGGCGGCGCCGCGCGCGGCGTGCCGATCGGCATGGCCGAAGGCCTGGCGCGCCGTTACTCGCCCGAGATCACGCCGACTATGGCCTCGCTCGGCGCGCGCCCCGGCCAGTCGATCAGCCTGGGTGACTGGATTCGGGCGGCCTACCGCGGCGGCATCGTCTCGAGCCTGCAGACGGCCGCCGACGTCGCCTTCAACTCGACGCTCACGCCGATCCTGACCGGTGGCGCCGGCCTGGCGCGCGACGCCGCGGCGTTCGCGCCCGATCGCGCCGCCGGCCGCATGCTGGGCGCGCAGTCGGGCATGGCCAACTGGGGCGGCAACTTCCTGCGCGGGCTGAGCGACTCGTTCAATCGGCCGAGCTCGGTCACCGCGCGCGCGGCGCCGGGGGTGGCTGGCGTGCTCGCACACGGCTTCGAGGGCATGGGCGCCATTCACGGCGCGTTCCAGAACGCGACCAGCGAGCTGCTGGCGGCCATGGAGACCGGCGCCCGAGCCGGCGAGACCGCCTCGAGCCGTACCGCGGGTACCTGGTTCAACGCCTTCGACGCGGCCTTCCACGGTCCGCAGACCGCGGAGACGATCGCTCGAGCGCAGGGTGTCGGCCAGCGCGCGGCCGCTCGATCGGAGCTCGGCACGCTCACCGGCGCGCTCGGTCGGGCCGTGACCGGCATGGGCCCGGTCGGCGACGCGCTCTTCCCCGTCTACCGCATGGGGATGAACTGGGCCAGCCGCCTGGTCGAATCCACACCGGCCGGCCTGGCCGGTACGGTTTTCGACGTCGGCCGCGGCATGGCCGGCCAGGGCCCGTACGCCGACATCGCCACGCGCGGCCTGCGAAACGCCTTCGACGTTATCCCGACGGCGCGCGGCGGCATACCGGGCCAGGCGGCTGCGGTCGGCCCGCTCGGCGAGCGCCTGGCAAACAACCTGATTGGCACTGCTCTTACGCTCTGGCTGGCCAACCAGGCGCTCGCCGGCAACGTCACCGGCAGCGGCCCGACCGACCCCGACGAGCGTCGCCTGTGGCTGGCGAAGGGCATCCAGCCGGACAGCTTCCGCGTGCCTGGCACCGACCAGTACCGGAGCTGGGACCGTCTGCCGCCGCAGCTCAAGGGACCGATGATGGCCGCCGGCGCCTATGCTGACGCGCAGCAGGCGGCGACGAAGGCGCAGGCGCGCGCTGACCTGGCCGGGCCGGACGTGTACGGCGTCGAGGACCCGCGCTGGGCGGCCGCCAACCAGCTCCTGACCGAGGTCGGCCACCAGCTCGCCGCGGCCACGCCGCTGCGGACGTTCGCCAACATCTACGACACGCTGGCCGGCGGCGGCGGCGCCGGTACGGCCGCGCTGCAGGGTGCGAGCGACATCGCCTCGAGCGTCGCCGGTGGCGCCGTGCCGGAGTCGGGCCTGGTGCGCTCGATCGCCCAGATGACCGACCCGTACGCGCGCGCGCCGCTGGTCGCACGGCTGCCCCAGGAGCTGCCGCAGGCCATCTCCGAGCGCGTCCAGGAGAACATCCCGGGCCTGCGCGGAAACCTGCCCGTGCCGCCGGACGTGCTCGGCCGACCGACGCTGAACCCGCTCGCCGGCCTGCAGGGGTTGATCCCGACGCGAGCCGCGGCCGGCCAGCCCTCGGCCATCCTGGACGCGCTGCAGAACGCCGGCGCGAGCGTCGCCGGGCCGCCGCCGTCGGTCGCGGTCGGACCGAGCATGCAGGTCGCGCTGAACCCCGCCGAACAGCGCACCTGGACGCAGCTCCGCGGCCAGCTCCTGCAGCAGATCGCCGGCCAGATGGTGGCCGACCCGACCTTCCAGGCATCGCCGCCGAACGTGCAGCGCATCATTCTCGAGCGCGGTGCCCAGGCCGCCACCGAGGCCGCCAATCGCCAGATGCTGGGCGTGCTGCCGCCTGAGGCGCTCCAGGTGGGCAGCCCGCACAGTCGGCTCGAGCCGCGCAGCGGCAGCGTGCTGGCGCCGTCGGTCGGTTACGGACCGGACGTGACCACCAACCAGCTCATGCTCCAGCAGCAGCTCCGCACGCTCCAGGCACAGGCGCTGCTGAACTCGCTCGGCGCCGGTCCGTCGAGCGGCCAGCAGCTCGCGGCAATGAACGCACAGCAGCGTTAGACTTGCCGCGTGCACGAGTCGGACGCACCTGCTCCGACAGGGCCGGAAGAGCCGCAGGTCGAGAACGCCCTCGGGCCGGATCAGACGATCTATCCCGAAGAGCTCCGACCAGCGGCGCCTGCACCCCCTGACGAAGCACCGGAAGCCGACGAGTCAAGCGCCCCGGACGCGACCAGCGGAGACGCCGGACCTGAGAAGGGCTCCCGTCGCCGTGGTGCCGACGAGGCGTATCAGCGCGGCCTGATCGAGGGTCGCCAGCGGTACGAGACCGAGCAGCAAAATGCGGCGGCACGCGCCGCTATTGAGCACCAGCAGTACGAGGCCACGCAGCGTGTCGAGCAACTGTTCTCGGCGGCCGAGTCGACCGACTACGGCACCCGCCAGCAGGCCTGGCGACAGATCCTGGACATGTACCGCGGCAACCAGCAGGCGCAGGCGCTGACCACGGCCACCCGCCAGCAGATCCTGCAGGAGATGGCCGCCGACTTCGGCACGGTCAAGGACCTGGACGGGCTCGACGAGCAGGGCTACACGGCGCTCCACCAGGCGCCGACCGCGGCCGAGCTCGCCAAGCGCGCCTACGAGCTTGGTCGCAAGTCGAACGACGAGAAGATCGCGCGGCTCGAGGCTGAGCTGACCGGTCTGCGCGGCCGTCTGGTCGGCTCGCGTGCCACTCCCGAAGCACGCAACGGCGGCGCGTCCGATATCAGCGCGCCGATTTCGCTCGAGGAATACCTGGCCATGTCGCCCAAGGAGGCGAAGAAGCTGAGCTCGGCGCAGATTGACGCGCTGACGCAGCAGCTCGCCGCCAACGCCGGCCGCAACGGCCGCTCCTTCTAGCCTCATGAGGACCCTCTGTTGCCAGACGTCACCATCACGACCGCCGCGGTCTTCATCGACCAGGTCTGGTCGCCGGAGCTGAACCGCGCCATCCAGTTCGACGTCGTGCTGGCCGCGCTCTTCGACGACAAGAGCGCACTGGTCGATCAGCACGCCAACACCATCAACTTGCCGAGCCGCCACAACCTGACGGCGAACGCCAAGGCGCCGGGCACGCCGCTCGTACCGCAGGCGATCACCGAGACGCAGCAGCAGTTCGTGCTGCCGATGACCAACGGTCACCGTGCGATCGCACAGATGATCGAGGACATCGCCGAGATCCAGTCGCGCTACGACATCAGAGCTGAGACGACGATTGCGGGCGCCTATGCGCTGGCCCGCCAGATGGACGTCGACGCGGCCGGCCTGTTCAGCGCGGCCACCAACGCCGTCGGCACGGCCGGCTCGGAGCTCACCGACGACAACCTGATTCAGGCACGCACGCTCTTGCGGAATCAGGCCGCGCCGCGGCCCTGGTTCATCGTCGTGAGCCCGGCTACCTACTCGGGCTTCCTGAAGCTCGAGAAGTTCACCAACATGCTCTACATCGGCCAGGACGACGCCGGCACCGCGGTCGAGGAGGCCAAGGTCGGCAAGATCTACGGCGCCGATGTGTACGAGTCGCAGCTCCTGTCGGGCACGGCACCGAACTCGGTGGGCGCCTTCTGGTCGAAGACGCACTACTTCAAGGCCATCCAGCGCCAGCCGACCACGCACACCTGGTACTCGCCGCTCGACCTGAGCTGGGTGGTGTCGATGGACACCATCTACGGCATGTACGAGCGCCTGGAGGCTGACGAGGCCGCGGCCGCGACCACCAACTCGAGCAACTGGGCGGTCAAGGTCAACGCCGTCAAGTAATCGAATCTACGATTCGAATCAGAGATTCGAATGACCCACTACCTGCTGAGGCACCAGCTCGAGCGGGCGGCCTACCGCCTGCCGTTCCACGTGCGCGTGCCGTCGGAGGCCTCTGTCGAGGTCCTCGAGCGGCAGCGCACCTGGTCGCTCGAGCGCATGCGGGGGCAGCTCGAGCGCCAGGGTTGGACCTTTGTGGCACTGTCGCCGGAGCGGCCCAAGGGCCCGCTGCCGGTGGTGCCCGTCAAGGGCTTCGGCAAGCGGCCGCCGAAGGGCCCGAAGACGCCCCTGGTGCAAGACGACAGTCTGTGGCGGGTGAGCTCGCTGCGGCTGACCGACGAGGTCGAGTGGGAGTACGTAGCAGTCTTCCAGCGGCCGATCATTCCAACTGAATCTGAGATTCAGTTCCCGACCGAGCAAGAGGTGTCAGGTGGCTGAGACGCTGACGACGGACGCACCGAACACGGTCATCATCGACCAGGGCATGCTCTACGTAGGCAACCCGCTGGGCGAGGTGGTCGCGGTCGACGCATCCGATAACGAGATCATGAAGAAGGTGCGGCGCGGCTGGACGCCGCTCTGGGAGTACGGCCAGTTCGGCTCGAGCTCGTACTACATGGACCATCCATACGAGCCCCTGTTCCAGGCCGGCGGCGCCCACGAGCTGTCGGTCGAACACGTGATCAGCATGGGCTACCACCTGCGGCCGCCACTGGTGCCCACCTGCGGTCAGCACGTCGGGGCAAATAAGGAGCACCTGGCGCACGTCGGCAAGACGGACGGACGGAACGTCCGCGAGCGCGGCTGCTGGAACGGCGCGCGGCCGGCGGAGTTCCCGCAGCTCGCGGGTGTCTACATCGTCGAGGTGGCCGACTGCGAGTACTGCGGCCGCGACGACTTCGCCACCGACCAGGCGCTGAAGCAGCACCAGTCGGTGATGCACGTCGATCGGCGCCAGCAGGTCGAGCTCGCCGACGGCATCGTCGACGGCCTGCGCCGTACCGGTCAGCTCCCGGGCGGCTCGAGCTCGGCCGAGATCGCGGCCGCGGTCGTGCTCGCGCTGCGTCAGCTCGAGAAGTCGCCGTCCCCGCCCCGGCGGCGCGAGCGCGCGAAGCCCAAGGCAACTCCGGCACCCGTGACGGTGACGGTCGAGGACGACGACTAATGCCATACGGTACCGAAGTTTTCAACGGTTCGGACTACGCCGCCTTCGGCACGGTCGGCGTGGCCATCAAGCCGCGCGGCGGCCGCCTGTGCCGGGTGGTGATCACGACCACCGTCACTGGCAACGTGACCATCTACGACAACCCGAGCGCCGGTTCGGGCACGGTCCTGTTCTCGGCCGCGGCGCCGACCGCGCCCAACTCGTTCCTGGTCGATGTACCCGCCAAGACCGGCATCTACTGTGTCCCCGGCTCGGCCGGCGCCGGGCTCGTCGTCTTCAGTTAGGCAGGAGGCTTTCCCCCGATGCCAGGTACACGTGCACAACCCAAGAGCGTCGTCGACAACGTCTGCGGCTATTCGTCGGCTGCGGTTACCGCCGCCCAGGTCCTGACCGAGTACGTCTCGACCGTCTCCGCGCGCATCACGGGCGTTAAGTTCCTGGCCGTGACGGCCGGTACCGGCGGTGGCAACACGGTCGGCGACGTGTTGATCAACGGCACCAGTATCTGGTCGGCCGCGGGCAACAAGCCGACGCTGCTGGCCACCTCGACCGGCGAGTTCAACAACGCCGTCGGTGATCCGAACTCGCGCGGCGTGCGGCCAGGCGATCGGATCACGCTCCAGATCAACTCGGTGTCCTCGACCGGTCACGCGCGGGTCATGGCGACGGCCTCGCTCGAGGCGAATGCCTAGCACGCTCGGCGACTACCGAAGAAGACTCGGGGATACGGCCGGCTACAACGTTCGCACCCAGACCACTGCGCTCTCGTTGCTGCCCCAGCAGGTGGTCTGTACGGACTTCCAGTCGACCGAGCTCGAGGCCTCGTTCTTCGGCCAGACCTGGCTCTACCAGCCAACCGGCCAGAACGCCGGCCAGTGTCGCCGCATCCAGTATCAGGGGCTCGACCCGACCACCGGCACGATCACGCTCGAGAGTCCGCTGCCCTATCTGACCCAGGGCGCGACGCCGATCGAGGTCTACGGGCGGCTGCCGCCGATCCGCCGCGAGGGACGGCTCGGCCTGAACGACGTCGTCAATCGCGTGCTGGCCGAGTGCTGGACGATCCAGCGGCTGCCGCTCGTGGGCGTGGCCAACCAGCGCCTGTACCCGCTCGGCACCGCCTTCCCCTGGCTGCAGGCCGAGGACCAGCTCGTCGAGGTCTACTACCGTGCTGCGAACGCCCAGCCGACCGACGACGATATGCTCATGTACAACTGGCGCTGGGTGGCGGGAGCGGATAACCCGTCGGTCGAGGTCTCCCAGCCACTCAATAACGGCGACACGCTGAAGCTCGAGGCCTACGTGCCGATGAGCTGGTGGATCGGCAGCGGCTCGCCGACCGTCTGGGGCCTGGCGACCACGCCCGGCCTGCAGAACGAGACCGACATGGGGCTGATCTCGATGCTCGGCATGGATGCGGTCGGCAAGGCCTGGATCTTCGCCGAGCTCGCCAAGTGGGGCCTGGCCGAGGACCAGGCCAACTACCGCGCCCAGTACGCCCAGGCGCGCGCCGCGGCCAATCAATGGAAACGGCTGACCTTGCAGCATCCGCAGGTCCGCAAGCAGCACTGGCCCGCGGTGATGACGGTGCGCTCGCGCGATAACTACGGCCAGGGCTACACCATCCTGTCGCCGGGGTAGGCATGCCGTACCCCCTGCGCGAGTCGATCTCCCTGAACGGCATCGACCTGACGCTCTACCGCGCGGCGCGCATCGGCGGCAGCGGCCAGGGGCCGGTCGAGCAGGAAACGAACGTCGAGCAGCTCACCGGCGAGAAGATCGACGTCTCCGAGGAGCCGCTCGTCCTGGACACGTTCCATCTCGGTTTCGGCTACTCGTGGCGGCTCCTGTCGGGCACCTACGCCTGGGCCGAGAACGCCGACGCGCGCTTCCCGCGCCTGCTGCTGCCGGGCCCGTTCGTCAACACCACCGCGCTGCCGAACACGCTCGGCCACTCGCCGCGCTGCGGGTCCGACTACAACGGGAATTTCTATTTCGGCATCGACAACCAGGTCTGGCGGGTGCCGGGCGGTAACGGCGTGCCGGTGCTCGACTACACCCTGCCCAGCGGCAACATCGCCTGGTCGATGGACACCTTCCTGGGCAACCTGTACGTCGGCACCTCGCTCGGTCACCAGTCGAGTTCGGCGCCCTCGGCGCTCGCCCAGAACGCGAGTGGCACCTGGACTGGGAGTGGTCCGAACCGCAAGGGGCTCGCCCACGCCTGGTACCAGGCGCAGGCCACCGGCAGCTTCGGCACCTGGCAACTGATCGGCTCGGACACGACCTCGAGCGTGGTCAACTGCGTCACCGGTCCGATGACCGCGGGCAACTGGGGCGCCCAGGTCACGGTCGGCGACTCGACCTACGCCATCAATAGCCTGGTTTCGGACCAGGGGCACATCTACGTGGCCAAGACGAACGGCCTGCACGACGTCGACGGCACGACCGGCTTCACGCCCAACCTGATGCCCTGGTTCGAGACCGCGATCGATGACGACAACGGCGTGAGCTCGGTCAGCGCCAATGGCCACGTCTACACCAACCACATCGCCGGCCTGTTCCGCCTGGACGTCTCCGGCGGCTCGACCACGGGCCTGATCACGGCCGTCACGCCCGGCCTGGGCCTCCCGAACGAGACACCGATTTTCGGAAAAATTACGGCCATGACCAGCTACGGCCAGTGGCTGATCGCGGCCGTCTACAACGGCACCGACACCTACCTGATGTGGGGGCGCGACATCCGGCAGGGCGACGCCGGCACCTCGCCGTTCGGCTACGGAGCCGGCTACGGCGCGTCGCCGCAGGCGATCGGGCCCAGTCCGATGCTCTGGCACGGCGCACTGGTCAAGCTGCCCGGCCAGATCTGTCGGTTGCTGGCCGTGAGCGCGCTGACGGTGCCGCCGCGGCTCTGGATCGGCAGCTATAGCCAGAGCCAGGCCACGCCCTACATCGCCTGGGTGAACCTGCCGCGGACGGAGAACCCCCTGCTCGATCCGGGCTCGACCTTCGCCACGAGCTGGACGGTGCACGTCACCGGCCAGGACTGGGTGCACCCGGTGACGCCCAAGAACCTCTTGCAGATCGACGTCCAGGCCGACGGCCTGTCGAGCAACACCGCGCTGAACTTCAACGTCGGCCTGGACGGCGGTTCGGAGATGCCCTTCGGCACGGCCACCACCTCGCCCCAGTCGAGCGTGGTCGGCGACAAGGACGCGATCGGTAATCGCTTCAGCTTCTCGATCGTGGGTACGGGTGGGCAGACGACGCCGGCGATCGTGCGCGCGCTGATGCCGCGGGCCCAGGTCATGCCGGCTCTGCGCCGCGTGCGGACCTACGAGGTGCTGCTCGGCGAGGGCAACGTCGACCGCTTCGGCGGCCGCGACATCGGACGGCCGGTGGCCGCCTACTGGCAGCTCGAGGAGCTCCAGTGGCGGGGGCGGGTGTCGCTGCGCGACGAGTTCGGCCAGACCTACCAGGTGCTCGTCCTGCCGCCCGTGCAAAGACGCGTGACCCAGCTCGGCGGCGAGTCGGGCAAGGGCACGGCCGAGCCGGTGATCGTGGCCACGCTTACCCTGAAGCTGCTCGCGGCCGACCCGCCGCAAATCATCTCGACCCCGACCGTCCGCTGGGACGACGGCACCTCCCGCTGGGACGCCACGTCGCCGATCATCTACTGGGGGATGCCCTGATGGCGTACACGCTGGTCAACCCGGGCGATCCGATCCACGCCAGCCAACTGAACCAGGTCATCAACTCACTGATCGGCACGGCCGCGGCTGGCCAGGTGTTGTCGTTCTCGGCGCTGAACGATTCCACGCACTACGCGCTGACCGTCCAGAACCTGGACTCGACCAACTCGAACGCGCTGAGCGTGCTGAAGAACGACGGCACGACCCTGCTTCAGGTGCGCGGCTCGGGCGTGACCGTGAGTGCACTGACCGTTTCCGGCCTGACCGCCTTCGCTGGCGGCGTCCAGATCGGGCCGAACGCGAGCTCGCTGCTGCGGCCGATGCCGAACGACTCGAGCAGCCTGCTGCTCCAGTCGCCGAACTGGGTGAACACGGCCGGCCTGGGCGCCAACGGGCCGATGATCTCTTCCGACGCCTACTACGACGGCACCGGCTGGCAGCGCGGCTCGAGTACGAGCGCCATCCCGACGCTCGCCAACTGCGGCAACGGCGCCTTCGGCTGGTACACGGTGCCGGCCGGCTCGGGCGCCATGCCGGCCTGGACGCAGCGTATGGGCCTGGACGGCTCGGGCAATCTGACGCTCCAGACCGGCAGCCTGACGGTTGCCGCCGCGGGCATCACTGCCAACGGCAACCTGACCTTCCACGCTGGCTCGATCTACCTGGATACCAACCAGTGGCTGATGTGGCAGGGCGCCACCAACGGCATCATCAGCGACGGCACCAACCTGGCGCTCCGTTCGAACGGCAGCGTGCTGGTCCAGAACACGGGCGGCAGCCCGCAGACGCTCTCCGTTGGGGCGGTCAACACCAACGGCAGCGCCATCACCAGTGGCGCGATTACTGCCAGCGGCGTGGTCACCGGCAACGGTATCTCGAGCTCGAGCCAGGTCTACGCCACCACGGTCGGCTCGCTCTACCTGCGCGGTGCCGACGGCAACGTCCACATCGACCAGGGCGGGGCCACGCTCTACGCCGCCACGGGCAACTTCACGGGCAATGTGACCGTCCAGAACAGCGGCAGCAACGTGGTGCCGTTCACGGTCAACGGCGTCTACGAGCACATCGAGCACGGCTCGGTCACGCTCAGCGGCATCACCAACAACACCGGCCAGAGCCAGGCGCAGACGTTTACGCGGGCGTTCAACAGCGCGCCGATCATCATCGTCGGCATCAATACGCCGACCGCGGGTGACGTCCAGCAGTGGCACCCGGCGGCGCAGGGCGCGACCACGACCGGCTTCAATCTGCGGATCTACAACACCAGCGGCTCGACCGGGAACTGTTCGGCCTACTGGTTCGCCATGGGGAACTGACATGAAGCGCATCCTGCTCAAGAGCCTGCCCGACCCGCGTGACCCGACCAACCGCATCGACTACCGCGAGCTGGTCGAGCAGGTCGTGCGCGTGCCGCTGAACCGCCAGACGGGCGCCACCATCGACGAGATGCGGCGCTCGATCCGTGTGCTGGACGCGCTCGAGGCGGCCGAGCAGGACGTGCTCACGCTCGAGGACTCGGACTGGCAGATTTTGAAGGAGAAGGTCGAGGCCTTTCCCTGGGGCATGGTCGATCGCCGCCTGCTCGAGTTCTACGATGACGTCACCAGCGCCACCGACGCGGTGCGTCAGGGCGCGCTCGCGAACGGCCGCCTGTGACGATCAAGACCAAGATCGTCGGCTTCCTGCAGTTCGCGCAGGGGGACAACGAGAAGGTCTACCTGGAACGCTGGCTCGCCCAGAGCTGGCGCATCACCGACGGCCTGTTCGACCCGGTCAGCGGCCACAACCACAACGGCACGGGCAGCAATGGGCCGGTTGTGGGCGTGAGCGGCGTGACCATGAACTGGCGCGGCGCCTGGTCGAGCTCGACTGCCTACGCCAAGAACGACGGCGTCTCGTACAACGGCTCGAGCTACATCTGCCTGAGTCCGGTCGGGCCGACGGCGACCACGCCGGACACCGACCCGACGCACTGGGGCGTGCTCGCTCAGGCAGGCGCCCCGGGCGCCACCGGTCCTCAGGGCCCGACTGGCGCGACCGGCGCCCAGGGGCCAACCGGCGCCACCGGTCCCCAGGGGCCGACGGGCGCGACGGGCTCCACCGGCGCCCAGGGCATCGGCTGGGTCAACAACAACCGCCCGCCGACCGGTACCGACACGGGCTACCCGATCGGCACGCTCTGGCTGAACACGGCGACAAGCGTCTACTACAGCCTGACCTCGAATACGCCGGTCACCTGGACCCTGCAGGCGAACCTGACCGGCGCCACCGGTGCCACCGGCTCAACCGGCCCGCAGGGCACGCGCGGCTCGCTCTGGACGACCGGCAGCGGCGTGCCGAGCGCGGCTGCCAACGCGAACGACCAGTACCTGCGCTCTGACGGTCACGTCT
>Ga0066903_100003068_pt1 | contig 13455 bp, 11 predicted proteins | sample PanSoiMetaGPlot1_FD_67491 | JGI IMG/M metagenome (GOLD analysis project Ga0066903, IMG submission 67491) | Tropical forest soil microbial communities from Panama analyzed to predict greenhouse gas emissions - Panama Soil - Plot 1 (version 2) | ecosystem: Environmental > Terrestrial > Soil >... | reverse complement strand
TTAACGCTTTCTAGCGCGAGCCGGCCTAACGCTGATTTATAAGTAATACTGCCGAAAAACGGGCCACCGCCGTTTGGATCGTTCCGGTGGAGAATGGTGTAAAGCTTGCGCGCCTCCGTAAAATTGCGCGCGAAAAATTCGATCTCAGCTGCGAGCTCGGTGTTTTCGTCTCCCTCGGGATTAAGCTGGGTGCTCTGCCGGCAGACGTTCCGCGCGTTCGAGAAATCAGAGCTAAACAGATATAGGAGTGAGATTCCGATCAAGCCTTCGGACCTCTCCGGACGAAGATCATTGGCCCGGGTATAGGCGGCGCGCGCTTTGTCGTAGTCGCCCAACGCAGCCCAACAATCACCGATACGACAATCATGTTCGCCCGGGTGCGGATCGAGCCGTTTGGCGAGTTCAAACCAGCGCAAAGCCAGGTCTGGCCGCCCTAACTCCTGGTAGGCCATTCCCACCATCGATGCAGATTTCCCGTCGGGTGCGCCGGTCTCGGTTGCTCGCAAACCATCTTCAAGCACCGACCGAAAATGCCCACGCTGGTATTTGACGCCTGCCAGAACACGCAGCACGTCGGCCGAGTCCGGCGCAAGATATGACGCCTCCGAAATTTCGCGTTCGGCGTAGATGAGTAGGTTTTCATCTGCAAAATAATGTGTGCGGCTCGCAGCCGCACTTGCCAGATAGGCATGGGCAAGAGCGGACCGCGGCTCTAATTGAATCGCTTTTTCCAAACAACTAATTGCGCGGTCCAGATCGCGCGTATTGAAATGGAACATCAGCTCACGTCCGGCGCTGATCAATTCACCGGCTTGCTCATTACGTAAACCGGCATCGCTCCTTGCTCGAATCAAACCCGACCAATCCGTTGCGCTCAAGATGGCAAATAGTTGGGGTCCTAACGCCTTAATCACCGGTTTCCAATTCGGCGCTTCCGTTAGTTCGAATGTTTTTGTGAGCAGTAGATCGCCATCGGGAGTAAGCAATTGAATTGAAATCTTGCTGCCATGACCTGTTTTGCGACGCGTTCCAAAAAGAAGACTGCGCGAGCGAAAATCTCGCGCGATGGTTTTTAAGGCACCGGATTTCCCTGTTGCAATTACCCGCGCATTCCCGAACTGAGAAAGGGCAATTTGCACATCACGAGCAAAATTGACCGTCCAGGCGGATTCCTCCCTTGCGTTGTCCAAATCAAGAAATGGCAAGACCGCGATCGAATTCCTGGACAGTTCGGCCTCGCGCAACTGGGTCTGCAGTCTGCCGTTTCGGAGCTGATGGGCCATCACTATACCGGCGCAGAACAGGGACATCACAATGCTTCCCGCGAGGATCGGATTTCGTCGCGCCCAACGATACAATCGGGCCGGGGGTGAAATCGGACGCGCAGTGATCGGTCGCCCTTCAAGCCAGCGATCCAGATCGTCCGCAAGCCCAACGGCGGACGAATACCGCAACTTTGCGTCGCGCTCCAGACCTCTCGCGCAGATTGTTTCCAGATCGCGCGGCGCCTTCGGGACAATAGAACGTAGTTTGGGTGCGTCCTGTTCGCTCGCTTGCCGCAGCACCGCGACTGCATGTTCTCCTAAAAATGGCGGGCGGCCGGTCAGCAATTCGAACAGAATTGCACCGAGACTGTAAACGTCGGTGGCCGGCGTCAGATCAGCTCTTGCATTGGCGGCTTGTTCCGGCGCGATGTATCCGGGGGTCCCGAAAACGGTCAGGGTGCGAGTAAGATCGCTCCCGTGATCGAGCCACTTGGCCAGCCCAAAATCGCTGACCAGTGGTTCGCCATGGGCATCGAGCAAAATGTTACCAGGCTTCAAGTCACGATGGAGGATTCCTTTGGCGTGGGCGTGATCGACCGCCCGCGCGACTTTGGCGATGAGTTTCGCGGCGCTCCTCGGTGATTTTCGAAATCTTTCTTTGGCGCCAAGCAAACTTCCTCCAACCGCGAACTTCATCGTGAAAAACGGGAGTCCATCCTGCGTGCTTCCGACGTCATAAATTGGCAAGATGTTCGGATGATCCAGGCTGGCGGCCGCTCTCGCCTCGCCCTGAAAGCGCTTCAACGTTTCCTGAGAATCGCTGTGATAATTGAGCACTCGCTTGAGAGCAACGATACGGCGCGATGGCGTATGGCGTGCGCGATAGATCACTCCCATTCCGCCACGTCCGACTTCCTCCAGAATGCGATAGTTGCCCAGTTGCCAGTCGCGATCCGGAACATCGACTGCCGCCAAGAGCGCATCAAACGTTTCGCTATTGTCTTCATCGGATTCGAGTCCGCTGCGCAACAGGCAGCTGACGCACAACCCGGAAGCGACTCGCGCGAGCGAACCGCAGCGGCACCGAATGGAATGTTGCGCGTCTTGCGCCCGCAGGTCGCTCAGCTCGGAGAGGTCGAGAGGATCTTTCATTGCGCACTGGCGAGAGCGGCGCACAAATAGCGGATCTCGTCCTCGATGTCGGCCGGATTTTCCACCGTGCGGGCGACCTCCTCGCGCAGGATCGCCCGATAGCGTACGCGCAACTCATGAAGAAGGCGCTTGATGATGGCCTGGGAAACTCCCAACGAGGTCGCCAGTTTCGAATAGGAGATGTCGATCCTTTCCGTGCTGAGATATTTACTCAGCACCGTAAACATTCGCAGCCGGCCGCGGCTTTCGCATTCTTCGGCCAATCGGCGCAGCCCTTGTTCCGCCACGGTCGCAGCCCAGCGAATATCAAATACTCGCTCGGGTGACCAGCTTTGTCCCTCCGGTGCATAAAACGACAGCTGCGACGGCGCTTCCGCCATCCATTCGTCCCAAGAAAGAAATTGGACTCGTCCGCCGCGTTTTTGCCGCCGTGAGAGATGCCGCTTGTCGGTCAAGAAATTCTCGAGGGCCGTGCGCAGAAGTGATCGAAATCGACCGCGCGACGGATCGGCCAGCGAAAGGAGGTTCCCCTTAATTAGCATCAGAAAGAAATCCTGGGTCAAGTCCTGCGCGTCGGCGGCGGGGTACCCGTGCCGGCAGATCAAGGCAAAGACTGGCCGCCAATAAATGCGACAAAGCTCGGTCAACGCATGTTCCGCGCGCGTGTCGCCTGTTTGCGCGCAGGAAAGCACCATGCTCCAGCGGGTGGTCTCGAACTGGGTGGGTCGAAGCACTTTGCCGTCGGCCGGGTCCGATTTCACGGGCGGCGATGATGGTGGGTCGTGCGATTTTGGACAAGCATAAAGGGTTTGGAATCGGAAATGGAAAACGGCCTTTCACGCTGGACAGATCTCGCTTTCACTTGGTCAATACGACATTCGCCAGTACAAGTTCGTGAAAAAGATAAGAAGGTCTCCGGTTGTCGGGTATACCGAGACGGTCCGGAAACCGCACAAGCAATGAGAGTTACTGATACAAACAATGAGAGTCACTGAACACCAAATCCATATCGACCAACTGAACGTGTTCGGTCGGATCGGCGTTTCCCGGGCCGAACGGAGCAAGCGCCAGCGTTTGGTTGTCAATATCACCTTGTGGCCTGCTCGCGACCTTCGGGATATGCGAGATTCAATTCGACGGACCGTCGATTACGCTACTCTTTGTCAGGATACGAAGAAGTTTATCGCGGAACAATCTCCCAAGCTGCTCGAAACATTGACCAACGACCTTGGGTCACATCTCTTGCGCACGTTCCACGTGCGGAAAATCTCGGTTGAGATCCGCAAGTTTGTTTTAAAAGACGTGAATCATGTCTCGGTCACGGTGACGCGGACAGCCGCTCTTGATTAATATGCGCAAAGGACGATTCCGAAAATCTCTGGCCAAAATCGCATTGCGCTATAGCGAATCCGTCTCGTTCGATCGAAGACTATATCCTTACGATATTCGTGGCTCTATCGGGCATGCTTCGGCGCTGGGGAAGGCCGGTATAATTTCGCCGAGCGAGCGGAAAAAAATCGAGTCCTCTCTGCGTGAGATCGAGAAGGAGATCACATCGGGAAAATTTCAATGGGACCCCGCCCTCGAAGACGTGCACATGAATATCGAACGCGCGCTGACAAAGAAAATCGGTGACGCCGGTGCCAAATTACACACTGCCCGCAGCCGCAACGACCAGGTCGCCCTCGACCTTCGGCTCTACACGAAAGACCATATTAAATTGGTTTCGAGACAGCTCAAGAGAGTGCTGACCGCTTTGTTGGGTCTCGCCCGAAAACATATCGATGTTCTAATGCCCGGGTACACGCATCTGCAGCGGGCCCAACCGGTTTCCTTAGCGCACTATTTTCTGGGCCAAATGGAATCGTTCGCCCGTGATCTTGATCGCCTCGCGGATTGCCTGAAACGGACCGATGTGTTGCCGCTCGGCTCCGGATCTCTCGCCGGGTCAATGATCGTTCTCGATCGCGAGCTGATCGCGCGCGAGCTCGGCTTTGCCCGAATCAGCCAAAACAGTCTCGACGCTGTGAGCGATCGCGATTTCGTTTGTGAATTCGTCTTCGCGCTCGCGATGATTGGAATGCACCTCTCGCGTTTGAGCGAAGATCTTATTATCTGGAACACCAGCGAATTTGGTTTCGTCGAATTCAGCGAAGGTTTCTCAACCGGCTCGAGCTTGATGCCTCAAAAAAAGAATCCCGACATGGCGGAGCTCACACGCGGGAAAACCGGCCGCCTTTACGGCAATCTAATGTCGGTTCTAACAATGCTGAAAGCGCTGCCCTCTTCCTACGATCGCGATCTGCAGGAAGACAAGAAGCCACTCTTCGATTCGGTTGATACGATTTCCGCCGCGCTCGAATTGTTTTCGTTGATGCTGCCGGAGCTGAAGATAAATCGGGAGCGCATGAAATCTGCCGCGAGTGATTCAAGTCTTCTCGCGACAGACGTTGCCGAATATCTCGTGAAAAAAGGCATGCCGTTTCGGGAAGCGCACGACCTGGTTGGAAAGATCGTGGCCGACACGATTCAAAAAGGAACAAATCTCAGCACGCTCAAAGCGGCACAGCTAAGAAAGTATTCGGTCTTGTTTGACGCCGACCTCGCCAGGCTGCTCGATGTCCGCCGCTCTCTTGCCGCACGCACGGCAATTGGGGCGCCGTCGCCGCAGAATGTGAAAGGGCAAATTAAGAGATGGCAAAAAGCGCTTCGCTAGTTTGCCGGTGGAGTCAGCGACAACTACAGTGCTCGCCGTGAAACGGAGTAAGGTGGTAGAGGACAATGATGGCTGGGAAACGGTCTCCAGCGAAAAAAATTTCGGAAATCCGTTTTTGGAAGTCGTGACCGAGAAGGTAAAGAGTCCAGGCACGCCTGGAGCGCGGACCTGGACGACGATTCGACGCAAGGCCGCGGTCGTGATCGCACCGATGACGAGAGACGGAAAATTTTTACTCATCAAGGAAGAGCGCATTCCCATTCGAGCCGCGATCTGGTCGATGCCTGCGGGGCAAATAGACGCCGATGGCGAGCTCGACGAAAGGGAGATTGAAAAAGTGGCGCTTCGCGAACTGCATGAAGAAACGGGTTTTGATCTTATGCCCGGGGGCGAGATTGTTCCGCTCGGGTTCTTTTTTACTTCGGCCGGTCTGACGGATGAGCACTGCTATCTCTTTCTGGCGAAGCCAGTGAAAAAAGCCGCGACTCATAAACGTGAGGAGGGCGAGGCGATTCTCGAATGCCGCGCGTTCGCAACGGATGAGCTGTGGCGGATGATCGCGCAAAACGAGATTCGTGATTCAAATACTCTTGCGATTTGCGCACGGCTCGCAGCGCGTGGCCTCATTTCGATGGCCGGACGCTAGGTCGACATGGGTCTGAGCGACATTTTTAAGTTTCGCGAATTGCCGGAGAGCGAGACTTCCAAACCGTTCCTCGAACATCTCGAGGAGTTGCGCTGGATGGTCGTGAAAATGGCGATTACGATCATCGCAGCGATGTTCGTTTGTTTCGCGTTTCGGACGTCGCTCGTTCGTATTACTCAGGCGCCTCTGCACGATGTCGATCCGCAAGTCGGCGCGCTCAAGGCGCTGGGTATCACCGATTCGCTGGTGTTTTCATTTCATCTCGCATTCTACGCCGGAATCGTGATTTCGTTTCCGTTGTTGCTCTACTTTCTCGCTGGATTCGTGCTTCCCGCGCTGACTGCGGTCGAGAAACGGTTTCTGGCGCCGGCAATCGTCGGCAGCTTCGGACTTTTTCTAACCGGAGTGCTGATCGGCTATTTTTGGATCCTCCCAAAAACAATCCTCTTCTTTTTTCGCGACACGCAATCACTTGGTTGGGCGCCGACCTGGACGGTGCAGCAATATTATTCCTTTGTGACCAAGTTTGTTCTCGGTTTCGGGCTCGCTTTTGAACTGCCCGTTGTCGTCCTTGCCCTCGTTTATTTTGGGTTGATCACCTACCAGTTCATGGCCCGCACCCGCCCCTATGCGATCGTTCTGATATTTATTCTGGCGGCGATCATTGCGCCGACGCCGGATTTGCTGACGCTCTTCGCGATGGCGAGCCCGATGGCGTTGCTGTACGAAGGCTGCATTTGGATCGCCTGGTTGATGGAACGGCGCAAAGCGAAATTAGCGGCCTGATTGCGTGGATATTTCTTTTTACGTCACATTTTTTGCAATCATCGCGTTCGTCACCGGCGCGGCCATCGGTTCCTTCCTGAACGTTGGCATTTACCGTCTGCCGCGGGAGATTTCGATCAAGGAGCCGCGGCGTTCGTTTTGTCCGGCGTGCAACGCTCCGATTCCATGGCACCAGAATATTCCGCTCGTGAGCTGGGTTGTTCTGCGCGGCCGTTGCGCAAAATGCGGAAGCAAAATCGCGTTTCGGTATTTCGGCGTCGAATTGCTTACCGCGGTCCTCTTTCTGGCGGTGTGGCAATTTTTCCCATGGAAGATCGCAATCGCGTATTGGGTGTTTGTCTCGATTTTGCTCATTGCGATGTTTGTCGATCTCGAACATTTCATCATTCCGGATGAAATTACGATCGGCGGAACGATTGCCGGCGTCGTGGCCAGTTTCATTGTTCCGGAGTTGATGAGCGCGGATTCCCGCCTCGCCGCCCTTGTGCGCTCGGCGTTGGCGGCCGCTCTCGGTTACGTGATTCTTTGGATCGTGCTTGAGGGCGGCAAAATCGCCTTCGGTAAGAAGAGAGTTGATCTCGATGGACCGACGCCATTTACGTGGACGCGTCATGGCGACGACGCCGATTTTACGGTCGGCGAAGAGCGCGGTTTATGGAGCGATTATTTCGCGCGGGAAAGAGACAGGCTTCTGCTCCATTGCGATGAAGCCAAGATCGACGATCGCAGCGTCGGAAACGAAGTCCTCGAGTTTCATTACAATCGGGTGCGAGTTGGATCAGATGAAATTGTGCTCGATTCGGTTGATCAAATCTCCGGTGTCGCGCGCGAGCTGGAGATTCCCCGGGAAGCGATGGGCCGCGGCGATCTGAAATTCCTCGCTGCGATCGGCGCGTTTCTCGGATGGCGTGGAGTTTTGTTCAGCATTTTCGCCGGCTCAGTCGCGGGCTCCCTTGTCGGATTGGCCACGCTAATCGTCGGCAAACGTGTTTGGTCAGCGAAATTGCCGTTCGGTCCCTACCTCGCCTTTGGTGCGCTGACCTGGATGTTCTTCGGCGAGAAGTTCGTGGAATGGTATTTCCAGTTCGTGAATCCTTAGCTTTTTTCCTTCTGCTTAATCATTGCCGAAATTAATAAGCGAAGACTCAAGAGAGCGATGCGAACGCGAACCATTGCGGCCAATACCGTTGGACGATCTCTTCGAGAATGCGCGCCCATGCCTGCATCGCATTGGCAACAACTTCATCGCGGGTTCCGTTCGTGCGGAAACAAACGATTGGTTCACGCGCGACTATCTTGTATTTGCGATAGCCCATTCGCACGATGAACAAGGGATAGATCGGGGTTTGGGAAACGAGAGACAGTGCGAACGGCCCATTCGGCAAGGAAACTTCGTGCCCGAACAACTCAACCTTCGCGCGGGCAAGCTCACCGACGACGCGATCGCCTTGAATTGATATGATTTCCCCGGAGCGAAGCCCGTTAAGTAAATCGAATGCCAGCGCAGTTCCATCATCGCTGTAATTGACCTTAACTGCGCCCGCACTTGCTTGTTGCAATGCACGATCAACGTGTTCGGTCGATCGAGGATCGCGCTCCGGCGCGCGGACCATTTTTATTCCGCGATGGAAACGCTCGGCAAAAAGCCCAGCACCCAAATCGTAATTACCCATGTGCGCAGTGAGCACGATCGCACTCTTTGCGGCGGCGAGTTGATCGAGATATCGGCTGCCTTCCAGCTCATAACGAAATCGCCCTTTTTTCAATCGATACGCCGCCGAGTCAGTCATCGACCAGCCGAAATTCGCGAACACGCGCAACACACGGAAATAATTCGCAACACGGAGTGAGCGAGGGCGGACCAACCGCAGGTTTCGCAACAACGCTTTTCGCCCTGGCGCTGCAAAAAACAAAAAGAAAAAGGCGGCGATCCAAATCAGGGGCCGATGAAAGATCACCGGAATATGACTTACCGACCAATCGATTGCTCTTCGCCAAAAAACACTTTCAACCGCGAATTTGCCTCGCTGCTCCCCGAAATCTTGCGCCATTGTTGGATCGAGAATGGACTTCAGCCTCGCCAAACGCAATCAGTTCCCGGTGCGCATCATCGACATGCATGTTCACATGGTCGGCAACGGGGTCAGTGGCTCCGGCGGCTGGTTGCGCTTGAAGGGATGGCATCGCGCCCTCGCGGGATTTATGCTCCGCCAGCTCGGCATGCCCGCGACCGCGCTGGAGGGCGATCTCGAAGAGATTTACGGCGAACATCTTTTGCAGCTTGTTCGCACTTCGTCGCTCGACGCGGTTGTGTTGCTCGCGCACGAACGCGTTTACGATTCCGATGGAACGCCGAGAAACGATCTCGGTTCGATGTTCCTCCCAAACGACGTCGTTCTTGATCTCGCACAACGGCATTCCGAATTTTTCGCCGGAGTTTCAATTCATCCGGCCCGGCGCGATGCATTCGACGAGCTCGAGCGTTGCCTCGAACGCGGCGCGGTCCTGATGAAATGTCTGCCCAATTGCCAGAACATCGATATGTCCGATCGGCGCTACCTTCCTTTTTGGAAAAGAATGGCGGATGCGCGTTTGCCGTTGTTGGCGCATACCGGCGGCGAACACACTGTTCCCGTTGTGAACAAGAAATTTGCTGATCCACGCTTGCTTCGGACGCCACTCGAGTGTGGCGTAACCGTGATCGCTGCTCATTGCGGAACCAGCAGCGGAGCGTTCGATCGCGATTACTTCGATGATTGGACCGCAATGTTGCAGCAGTTTCCGAATCTCTACGGTGACGTTAGCGCGCTGGTCTCCCTCAATCGCTGTGGCCATCTTCTGGATTGTCGCCGGAGCGATATCGAACCGCGCATTCTTCATGGGAGCGATTTTCCCGTGCCGGTAATTGCGCATCGGCTTTGGCTGAATCAAACCCTCGACGGCGCCTCGTTCCGCCGGATCCAGAAGATCGACAATCCTCTCGAGCGTGATTTTCAATTCAAGAAAGCGCTCGGATTTTCAGATCAGGTGTTCACGCGCGCCGCGGAATTGCTTAGACTCAGACAATGATCTTCAAGAACGGACGTCTGATTTTTCCGAACGGCGTCCGTGACGGACTGGATCTGGCTGTCGAAGATGGATTAATCGCTGGAATTCGGCCGCAGGCGCCGGCAACGGACGAGAAGATTGTCGATCTCAATGGCGATTATCTGGCGCCCGGATTCATCGATCTTCACGTGCACGGCGCGATGGGGCGCGACGCGATGCAAGCTTCCGAGAAAGCGTTTCGTGCAATCTGCGATTATCACGCGAGCGGCGGCACCACTTCCCTTTTGCTGACAACAGCAACGGCGCCAATCAAAGCGATTCTGAAAGTGGTGGACGCAGTGCGCGACTGTCGATCTTCGATCAAACAGATTGCCGGCGTGCATGTCGAAGGCCCGTTCATTTCAAAGTCAAAAGCTGGCGCACAGCGCGTGAATTTGATGCGCAAGCCAACCCGTAAGATTTACTCACCCTTACTGAAGCAGGCTGATGTGATCAGGCGAATGACGATCGCGCCGGAGCTGCCGAGCGCGATTGAACTCATTGATGAATTGCGCAAGAACGGCATCAGTGTCAGCGGCGGTCACAGCGACGCGTGGGAGGACGATGCGCGCGAGGCATTCGAACATGGAATGCACAGCGTGACTCATACCTTCAATTGCATGTCGAGCACGCGTCGCCGCGGGATCGATCGCGTGGCCGGTCTGCTCGAATTCGCGATGAGCGAGCCGCAAATTATCTGTGAGCTCATCGCGGACGGGCATCACGTCTCGCCCACTTTGATGAGAATGCTGTATCGTGCCAAGGGCGTGCGCGGTATTTGCCTCGTCACAGACGCGACCGCCGGCGCGGGCTTGCCGGAGGGCTCCAAGTTTTCTCTCTACGGAACCAAATGTGTCACCGAAGCTGGCGTTTGTTTGTTGGCCGATCGCTCGGCGCTCGCCGGTAGCGCATCGCGCATGATCGATCTTGTTCGTACGATGGTTACGAAAGTTGGGGTGCCGGTGCACGAAGCAATCGCAATGGCGACGGACACGCCGGCATTTGTGATTGGCCTAACCGGCAAAGGGCAATTCAAAATCGGCGGCGACGCCGATCTAGTTGTCATTTCGCCCGAGCTAGAAGTAGTTCGAACTTTCGTGGCCGGCGGAGAGATTTTTTCTCGCTGAGAGAACGGTTTCCTGCGTTTCGCTAGATCGACAGCAAAAATTCCGCGATGTCGAGTGATGCGCGCGGGCGGCTGAGTCTGGAAATGTTCGCGGACCAGTTGCGCCATTGTTTGGCGTTATTGGCAAACGCGCTTTGAACCTGGTCGACTACTTCGTCATTCGAGAGTGCGATTGCACCCGAGTTCGTTTCGACGATCAAGCGCGCGTTTCCTTCTTCCTGGCCGGAAACGACGTGATTGATGATCATCGGACAACTGGCGGCGACTGTTTCCTGCACCGTCGCGCCCCCGGCCTTGCCGATTAGGATGTGGCTTTCACAAAGCAAACGCGGCATCTCTTCGGTCCAACCGTAAATATTGATCTTGTGATCACCCGCGGCGCGCGCGATGGCACGATGGAGCACTTCGTTGCGACCAACCGTGACCGTGAGCCGAATGTTTAGTCGTAACAGTTTGCGAACCAGATCCGGTGCGCGGCGCGTTCCGGCGTTGATTGCGTAAAGTAGGCAGGGCGCGCTGCCGTTCGGCACTTCCCGGTCCCTCGCAAAATCGGCGAAACGCGGACTTACGGGGAAACCGAAGGTCTTGACTTTCTCTGGCGCTACACCGCCGTTGCGCACAACGACCGCGCTTTGTTCGTTCGCAACGAGTAAATAATCGGCCGGAGACCGGTACCAAATCGCGTTGACCGTGATCGAATCGGTTACAATCGCGATGTTTTTGCAGCGTCGGTCGGCGCCTAGGATTTGCTGTAACAAATACGGATAGGCCGGGAAGGTTGAGACAACGGCATCGGGCTGAAAACGGTCAAGCAAACGACCGAGATTCTTTTTTAGTTCGCGGAACTTTGCGAACCGCTCATCGAAATCTTTTTTCCGATCGAGCCAGTTGTAAACGTGCCCCCACGCCTTCGGCCAACGGTTGATCGTGATCAGATAGGCGCGGCGAACGACTTCATTGAGCGTGCCAAAGGCTTCCGGAAAAAGATCGCGCAATTCGACCTCGACTTTCGGTGCAACCCTCGCCAAACCCGCCCGCACGCCGCGCGCCGCGCTATTGTGACCCTCACCAAATCCGGCGGTGAGGATCAAAATTCTTTTCATGATGCAATGGTCGATCGTTAGAGCGGGCGGGCGGGTGGAAGTTAATGGATATTTGCAATCGGCAAAGTAAACTCAGCAAAACGTGAACATTTTGCGCACGATTCTGAAGGTTTTCCGGCGACTGATCTGGGAAGCGGCCACCGACAACACGACCGGACTGGCTGCGCAGATGGCTTATACGTTATTGTTTGCCGCAGCGCCGGTACTGCTTTTTCTGTGGCACTTGCTCGGGCTCTTCGGCACCGATCCGGGCAAATTGCACGGCATGTTCTCGATCTTGAAGGGTTTCCTACCCCCGGACCCGAGGGTTCAAGAGGCTCTCGATGTCGCGGCGGCAAGCGTGGTCGTGACCGGCTCCAGTGGATTGCTCGCTAATGTTGGAATTCTTGTGGGCATTTATTTCGGCACCGTTTTCATTGCGACAATTTCTCGCGCATTAAGTCACACTTATGGCGTAACCGAGCCGCGCAATTGGTGGTCGAAATACATCATTTCGTTCCTGCTTCTCTTCTGGTTTGGAATCGCAATATTTCTCGGATTCACGGCCGTGGTGTTTGGCGAGACATTAGCCGGTGTCGCGGAGGTGAATTTCCAATTGGCCTTCCCGTTGCAGCAATGGGTCGTGGCCCTAAACTTACCATTCACGGGGATTGGGCTCATTCTCCTCGCCCTCGCGCTCTATTTGTACACGCCCGAGAATTACATGACGATTCGCCAGGCGCTCCCCGGCGCGATCTTTTTTTCGATCGGCTGGATCACGGTGACAAAATTGTTTCAACTCTACGTCACGCGCTACAGCCGCTACGACGCCACTTATCTCGCGCTCGCATCCATCATCATTTTGCTCACCTGGATGTACCTGACCTGTCTCTTTTTGCTTCTTGGCGGAAAATTAAACGCGATCCTGCGACGCGAACGCGAGCGGCGCGCGAAGTCTGAGCCGGCCCAAATGGCCGTGCAGCCTGCGTGATGAACTCCGGTTGATCGCGCGGTACACTCTGTTACGCTCCGCAGCAGTGGGACGGTTCGGCTGTTTTCTTGCAATTAGCGCGCTCGTTGGAAGTTTCGTTCTTCAAGCGCAACAATCCGACGAAGAAAAGACAACCACGGTGCGTAGGGCACGCGCTGTAGTCTCAGAAGACGAATCGTCAACTTCGACACCGAAAGCGAAAGCTCACAAAAGGGGGAAGTCGCCGACGCCCACGCCAAAATCGACCGGGAAGAAGAAAAACGCTTCCGCCGAAGATTCGGAAAGATCGGCCAACCCGAGTGAAACTCCACAGGCGACGCCGAAACCAAAAGCGAAAAAGTCGCCAACGAAAGAACCGCCTGCCAAAGGAAAAAAGAAAAAGAAGGCAAGCCCGGGAAAAGGCCGATCCGGCTCGGACGCAGCGGGCCCAAAGCAAAAGAAGAGTTCGCCTGAGCCTTCTAAAACTCCGGAAGTCAAAGAGAGTGTGACACCGCCTCGGGCGATCGCAGTTCCAAGTCCGCAGGCACCACCGCCTCCCGTATCGCGGACAAAATCTGCCTTGGCCGCGCCGGTCGCTCCACAGGAGCCGGAGCAGCTTACAATC
>Ga0066903_100003067_pt1 | contig 13455 bp, 13 predicted proteins | sample PanSoiMetaGPlot1_FD_67491 | JGI IMG/M metagenome (GOLD analysis project Ga0066903, IMG submission 67491) | Tropical forest soil microbial communities from Panama analyzed to predict greenhouse gas emissions - Panama Soil - Plot 1 (version 2) | ecosystem: Environmental > Terrestrial > Soil >... | reverse complement strand
CGGCCGGCGAAGTGCAGGCGGCGGGCGAAGCACCGGCGGCCGGCGAAGCACCGGCGGCGGGCGAAGCGCAGGCGGCGGGCGAAGCGCAGGCGGCGGGCGACGCACAGGCGGCCGGCGACGCACAGGCGGCCGGCGAGGACGAGCAGGCCGCGGGCGAGGACGAGCAGGCCGCGGGCGAGGATGGGCCGCAGGCGGCCCCCACTCCGGCCCTCCCCCCACGGGAGGGGGAGAGTGGCGAGCCAGACGAGGAGGAGGAGACGTCATCCCCGAGCGCCTGAACCGCTACCTGGCGAGGGCGGGCGTCGCGTCCCGCCGCGGCGCTGACGCGCTGATCGCGTCCGGCGCCGTGCGCGTCAACGGCCGCGTGCCGCCCGAGTCCGGCCTGCTCGTCGAGCCCGACCTGGACCACGTCACGCTCCGCGGCCGGCCCGTCCAGCCACTGGGCCGCCTGACGTACGTCGCCCTCAACAAGCCGCCGCGCGTGGTGGTCACGGCCGACGACCCCGAGGGGCGGCCGACGGTCTTCGACCTGGTCCGCGACGCCGGCGCTCCGCGCCTGTTCGCGGTCGGCCGGCTGGACGTCGCCACCACCGGGCTCCTGCTGCTGACCGACGACGGCGAGCTGGCCAACCGGCTGGCCCATCCGCGGCACAAGGTGCCGAAGGAGTACATGGCCCTGGTCGCCGGCGTGCCCGGCGAGCGCGACCTCCGGGCCCTGCGTGAGGGCGTCGAGCTCGACGACGGGGTAACGCAGCCGGCGGAGGCCGAGCTGCTGGGCAGCGCGCGCGGCATGTCACGCCTGCGCCTGGTGATCGGCGAGGGCCGCAACCGCCAGGTTCGGCGCATGCTCGACGCCGTCGGCCACCCGGTCCGCGAGCTGACGCGGACGGGCTTCGGGCCGGTCCGGCTGGGCCGCCTGAGGCCGGGCGGCTGGCGCAAGCTGCGCCCCGGCGAGGTGGACGCCCTCCGCCGCGCGACGGGCATGGAGGCCGAGGCGTGATCGTCGCCATCGACGGCCCGGCGGGATCCGGCAAGTCGGCGGTGGGCCGCCGCGTGGCCGAGGCGCTGGGGCTGACGTTCGTGGACAGCGGGCTGCTCTACCGGGTGGTGGGCGCCCTGGCGCTGGAGCGGGGGATCGGCCTGGCCGACGCCGACGCCCTGACACGGCTGGCGACCACGACGACGGTGCGCATCGAGGGTCGGTGCGTGCGCGTCGATGGCCGCGACGTGACCGGCCAGGTCTACGCGCCCGACCTGAGCGAGGCCGCGTCGCAGGTGGCGCAGTGGCCGGGGGTCCGGCGGGCCGTGGTCGCGCAGCTCCAGGCGATGGGGAAGGGGGGCGTGGTGATGGCCGGCCGCGACATCGGCACGGTCGTGTTCCCGGCGGCCGACCTCAAGTTCTACCTGACCGCCAGCTCGGAGGAGCGCGCGCGCCGGCGCGCGGCCCAGATCGCCGAGCGGGGCGAGCGCGCCGACCCCGAGCGGCTCCGCGTCGAGGTCGAGGAGCGCGATCGCCGCGACGCCAGCAGGCCGGTCGCGCCGATGCGCCCGGCCGGCGACGCCGTCGTCCTGGACACGGACGGCGAGCCGCTGGACCAGGTGGTCGCGCGTGTCCTGCGCTACGCGGCCGCGGCGCTGGAGGGGAGGGTCTAGCCGTGTACGCGTTCCTGCGAGGCGTGATGCGGACGATCGTGCGCGTCTACCTGGTCGGGCTGTTCCACATCGTCGGCAGGGCGACCGTGGCCCGCACCGGGCCGCTGCTGATCTGCTCCAACCACGCCTCGACGATCGACCCGCCGCTGCTGCCCGCGTTCCTGCCTCGCTCCGACAGCTGGAGCATGGCCAAGGCGGAGTGGTTCGCCCGGCCCAGCTTCACGTCGTGGCTGTTCACGCAGTACCACGCGTTCCCGATCGTGCGCCACTCGCCGGACCGGCGCGCCCTCAAGCGGTCGATCGGCATCCTCCGGGATGGCGGGGCGCTGATCGTCTACCCGGAGGGCACGCGCGTCGAGGCGGGCGGCCTGGCGCCGGCCGAGCCGGGGGCGGGCTTCCTCGCGCGCACCACGGGCGCCCTGGTCCAGCCGGTCGGGCTGGTGGGGACGCGCGACTGCTTTCCCAAGGGGGCGCGGTGGCCGCGCCGGAAGCGCGTCGAGGTGCGCTTCGGCGCGCCGATCCGGATCCGCGACCGGCGGCCGGACGGGCGCCGCGTCGAGAACCAGGAGGCGGCCGACGCGATCATGACGGCCGTCGCCGAGCTGCTGCCGGCGCCGGCGCGGGGCGCGTACGCGGACCTGGACGAGCTCCGCCGGCGCCTCGACGGCGTCTGGGAGCCGGCCGGCGCCGAGGCCCGCGAGAGCCGGCCGATAGAATCGCCGTCCTGATGGAGTACGTCGCGCTCGACCTGGAGACCACCGGGCTGGATCCAGAGCGCGACAGGGTCATCGAGGTCGGCGCCGTCGTCTTCACCGTGGACGGGGTCGGCGCCACGCTGGAGCGGCTGACCGACCCGGGCCGCTCGGTGCCGGACGCCGTGCTCCGCCTGACCGGCATCAGCCAGGAGGAGCTGGTGGGCGCGCCGTCGGCGGCGATCGTGATGGGCGAGCTGGCCGCGCTGCTGCCGGGCCGCCAGCCGGTGGGCCACGGCGCCCGGCTGGACGTGGACTTCCTGATCGCGGCCGGCCTGTGGCCGCAGGATCGGGAGATCCTGGACACGCTGGACATCGCGCGCATCCTGATGCCGGGGGCGCAGAGCCACAGCCTGCCCGTGCTCGCCACGGAGCTGGGCCTGGCCCAGCCCCGCCCGCACCGCGCGCTGGACGACGCCGACGCCACCCGCCAGCTGTTCCTGCGCCTGCGCGACCTCGCCGCCGCCCAGGAAGAGGGCATCAAGGACGCCATGCTGACGCTGGTGGCGCCGTACGGCTGGGCGCTGGCCAGCTTCTTCGCCGAGGCGCTGACGGCGGTCGCCCCGGCCGCGGCCCCGCCGGCGCGGCGGCCCCCCGCCGCCGACGGGCGCGACCGCGGCCGGGAGGGCGTTGACGACGACCCCAGGGCGGTGGTCGACCTGCTCGCGCCCGGCGGTCCGCTGGCCGCCTCGCTGCCCGGCTACGAGCACCGCGAGGCCCAGCTCCAGATGCTGCTCGGGGTGGCCCAGATCATGCGCCGGGGCGGCCGCCTGGTGGTCGAGGCGGGCACCGGCACCGGCAAGAGCCTCGCCTACCTGGTGCCGGCGCTGGCCAGGGCCGTCCGCCGCGGCGAGCGGGTGGTGGTGTCGACCCACACCCACACGCTCCAGGAGCAGCTCGTGCTCAAGGACATCCCGGCGCTGCGCCAGTGGCTGCCGTGGGACTTCGAGGCGACGCTGCTCAAGGGCCGCTCCAACTACGTCTCGCTGCGCCGGTGGCGGCGCTACGCGGCGGAGCCGTGCCGGGACGTCGAGGAGCTGAAGTTCAAGCTCAAGATCCTGGTCTGGCTGCACCAGACCGGCACCGGCGACCGGGCCGAGCTGCGCCTGCAGGGCCCGGAGGAGGCGTACTGGGCGCGCATCATGTCCGACCCGCTGGACTGCGTCGGCCTGCGCTGCACCGAGGAGGAGTGCTTCGTGCACCGGGCCCGGGCCCAGGCCGAGCGGGCGGACCTGGTCGTGGTCAACCACGCGCTGCTGCTCGCCGACGCCAGCACCAGCGCGGCGCTGATCCCGGCGTACGACCACCTGGTCGTGGACGAGGCGCATCACCTGGAGGAGTCGGCGACGCAGAGCCTGCGCTGCGACCTGGACGGCAGCGCGCTGGAGGGCCTGCTCCGGCGGCTCGCCGCCGAGGGCGACGGGCGCCGCACCGGCCTGCTGGTCGAGATGCGGCTCCAGCCCCAGCTCGGCGACTCGGGCGACTCCCTGGCCGAGGCCGAGGCGGCCGCCCTGGCGGCCTCGCCGGTCTGCGCGGAGCTGTTCCAGACGGCGGCCGAGTGGGCGCGCCGCCTGCTCCCCGACGAGCAGCTGCGGCGCGAGGAGGCGGTGCGCCTGGTGCCCGAGCTGCGCGAGCGCGAGGACTGGCCGGCGCTGGCAGCGCTCGCCGGCGACGCGGTCACGGCCCTGGCGGCGCTCGATGCGCGGCTCCGGCGCGCCGCGTCGCTCAGCCGCGAGTGGCTGGGCGGGAGCGAGCCCAACCAGGACCTGCGCGAGCTGGAGATCATCCGCGGCCGCCTGGCCGAGGCGGCTGACCTGCTCGACCAGGCGTTCCAGCGCCCGGACCCGAACCGAGTCTACTGGCTGACGCTGCCCGGCCGGACGAACGCGCTGCTGGTGCGCTCGGCGCCGCTGGAGATCGGGCCCATGCTCAGGGAGCGGGTCTTCGGGGAGCTGAGCAGCGTCGTGATGACGTCGGCCAGCCTGGCCGTGGCCGGCAGCTTCGACTATTTCTGCTCGCGGGTGGGGCTGGGCGCCGAGGTCGAGACGCTGCTGCTGGCCTCGCCGTTCGACTACCTGCGGCAGGCGCTGGTCTGCCTGCCCACGGACCTCCCCGACCCGCAGTCGGACGAGTTCGAGGAGGCGGTGGAGGACATCGTCGCGGACGTGGCGAGCCGTCTCCGCGGCCGCACGCTGGCGCTGTTCACGTCGCACCAGCAGCTGCGGAACGTGTACATGGGCCTGAAGCACCGGAGCGACCTGGACGAGGTGCTGATCCTCGGCCAGGGCATCGACGGGCAGCGGCGGCACGTCCTGAAGGCGTTCGAGGAGAACGATCGGCCGCTGCTGCTGGGCACTGCCAGCTTCTGGGAGGGCGTCGACGTGCCCGGCGACCGGCTGTCGTGCGTCGTCATCGTCCGGCTGCCGTTCCAGGTCCCGACCGAGCCCGTGTTCGCGGCCAGGGCCGAGCGGCTGCGCGACCCGTTCCTGCAGTACGCGCTGCCCCAGGCGGCGCTGCGCCTCAAGCAGGGCTTCGGCCGCCTGATCCGCCGCCACGACGACCGCGGCGCCGTCGTGATCCTGGACAACCGGGTGCTGGAGCGGGACTACGGGCGCGCCTTCCTGGAGGCGCTGCCGCCGGCCTCGCGGTTCCTCGGCCCGGCCGAGGAGGTGGGCGAGGCGATCGACCGGTGGGTGGACGCCTGAGCACGCTGTACGTGGTCGGCACGCCGATCGGCAACCTCGAGGACGTGACGCTGCGGGCGCTGCGCGTGCTGGGCGAGGTCGACGTGATCGCGGCCGAGGACACGCGGGTGACCGGGCGCCTGCTGGCCAGGCACGGGCTGCGCAAGCGGATGGTCAGCTACCGCGCGCCCGTCGAGGAGCGCACGCTGCCGCGCGTGCTCGACGCGCTGGCCGACGGCGACGTGGCCCTGGTGACCGACGCCGGGACGCCGGCCCTGTCCGACCCCGGGCAGCGGCTGGTCGACGCGGCTTGGGCGGCGGGCCACCGGGTGGTGCCGCTGCCCGGCCCGAGCGCGGTGACGGCGGCGCTGTCGGCGGCGGGGTGGGCCGGGCCCGGGTTCTGCTTCGCCGGCTACCTGCCGCGCAAGCCCGGCGAGCTGCGCCGGTTCTTCGAGGGGCTGCGCGACGCCGACCGGCCGACGGTCGCGTTCGAGTCGCCGTTCCGCGTGCGGCGCGCGCTGGCGGCGATGGCGGCGGCCCTGCCGGAGCGGCGGGTGGCGCTGGCGCGCGAGCTCACGAAGGTGCACGAGCAGGTGCTGCGCGGGACCGCCGCCGAGGTGCTGGACGCCCTTGGCGAGCCGGTGCGAGGCGAGATTACGCTTGTCATCTCGCATGAGCAGTCCCCCTCCTGATCGCATTCTCGTCTCCGTCGCCTGGCCGTACGCAAGCGGGCCACGGCACATCGGGCACGTGGCCGGATTCGGCGTGCCGTCGGACGTGTTCGCGCGGTACCAGCGGCTGCGCGGCGCGCGCGTGCTCATGGTCAGCGGGACGGACGAGCACGGCACGCCGATCACGTACGGCGCCGACCAGGAGGGGATCTCCCCGCGCGGGTTCGCGGACCGCAACAACGCGATCATCGTCGAGGACCTGCGCCGGCTCGGCCTGAGCTACGACTGCTTCACCCGGACGACGACGCGCAATCACTACCGCGTCACGCAGGATCTGTTCAGGACGCTCCACGCCAAGGGCTACCTGTTCACGCGCACCCAGATGGGCGCGGTGTCGCCGAGCACGGGCCGCACGCTGCCGGACCGCTACATCGAGGGCACGTGCCCGATCTGCGGCTACCACGGCGCGCGCGGAGACCAGTGCGACAACTGCGGGAACCAGCTCGACCCGGTCGACCTGATCGAGCCGCGCTCGCGCGTCAACGGCGAGGTGCCGGAGTTCCGCGAGACGGAGCACTTCTTCTTCGACCTGCCGGCGTTCGCGGAGCGGCTCCAGGAGTGGATCACCGCGCAGGACCACTGGCGGCCCAACGTGCGCCGGTACTCGCTCAACTACGCGCGGGACCTGAAGCCGCGCGCGATCACGCGCGACCTCGACTGGGGCGTCCCGATCCCGCTGCCGGGCTGGGAGGACCGGCCCGACAAGCGCATCTACGTGTGGTTCGACGCGGTGATCGGCTACCTGTCGGCGTCGATCGAGTGGGCGCGCAACCGGGGCACGCCCGACGCGTGGCGCGAGTGGTGGCAGGACCCGACCGCGCGCGGCTACTACTTCATGGGCAAGGACAACATCACGTTCCACACGGTGATGTGGCCGTCGATCCTCCTCGGCGCCGGCGACCTGGAGCTGCCGTACGACGTGGTGTCCAGCGAGTTCCTCACGATGGAGGGCGGCAAGTTCTCGGTCAGCCGGGGCCACGTGATCGAGGTCAGGGACGTGCTCTCGCGCTACGACGCGGACGCGCTGCGCTTCTACCTGACCATCGCGGGCCCGGAGACGACGGACACCGACTTCACGTGGTCGGAGTTCGTGCGCCGCAACAACGACGAGCTGGTGGGCACGTGGGGCAACCTGGTCCACCGGACGCTGGTGAACGCGTACCGGAACTTCGGCGCGGTGCCCGAGCCAGGCGAGCTGACGGAGCGCGACCGGACGCTGATCGCGGCCGTCGAGGCCGGCTTCGAGTCGGTCGGCGGCCTGCTGGGCACCGCCCGGTTCAAGGCCGCGATCACCGAGGTGCTGCGCCTCGCCGCGCTGGTCAACCAGTACCTGGGCGAGGAGCAGCCCTGGCAGCGCATCAAGGAGGACCGCGATCGGGCGGGCACCACGCTGTTCGTGGCGATCCGGTGCGTGGACAGCCTGAAGACGCTGATCACGCCGTTCCTGCCGTTCTCCAGCCAGCGCCTGCACGAGATGCTGGGCTACGAGGACGTGATCGCCCCCCAGCCCGAGGTCAGGGAGTACGAGGAGGAGGGCGGCGCCCGCCACTCGGTGCTCGGCGCGGCGTACGACGAGACCCCGAGATGGAGGCCGAGCGAGATCCCGCCCGGCCGCCCGCTGGCGGCCCCGACGGCCCTGTTCCGCAAGCTGGACGACGGCGTCGCCGACCAGGAGCTGGACCGCATGCGGGAGCGCGCCGCGTCGGCGTGAGAGGAGCGCGAGGCGCGTCGGGAAGAACAGGAGGCCGCGCTCGTGGAGTTGATTCGCCTGCAGGATGCGCTGCCTGCCACTTGGCAGGAGGACGCCGCCTGGGATCTGCCCGAGCCAGATGTGTCGCCCATCCCTCCCGAGATCGCCGAGGCCACCATCGATCTCACGGACGTGCTGGCGTCCCGGCGGGACGCGGAGTCCCTGTAGCGACGGCTCCGGCATGCTTGCTCATCCCAAGCGCTCGATCCACCAGGGCGCCGTCTTCGGCCGGGTGCCCATCGCCTGGCTCCCGCTGCCGCTGTGGGTCGTCCAGGCCAAGGCCAGGCCGGTGGTCGTGCTGAGCCCGTATCGCGAGCTGCGGCATCTGCGCCAGGTTCGGGTCGTGCCGCTCTACTCGTACCGAAGCGACAGCAGCCTGGGCCGGCTGCGGCCCGCCATCGAGGCCGGCGAGCTGGCCGGCGCCTTCCACCTGGCGGGCGATGCCGGCCTCGGCATCGAGGACGGGGTGCTCCGCCTCGATCAGATGCAGTCGATCCACGTGCACTTCCTGTCGGACCAGATCGCGTCGCTGACCGACGCCGCGTTCGCCGGTCTGGTGAACCGGATCGCTCGGTACGTCCAGGTGCTGGACCGCCGGCCCCTCAGCGCATGAGGCTCATCGACACGCACATCCACCTGGAGGAGGTGGAGGGCGACCTGGACGGCATCCTCGCCGAGGCCCGCGCGGCCGGGGTCACCGACCTCGTCGCCATGGGCGTCGACGCCGCCACCAGCAGGCGGGTCGCGGACTGGTCCGACGCCGCGCCCGGCGTCTGGGCGGCCGTCGGGCACCACCCCCTCAACCAGGATGGGCCGGACCTCGACCTCCTGCGCCAGCTCGCGGGGCGGCCGCGCGTCGTCGCCATCGGCGAGGTCGGACTGGACCACGCTGATGAGCACCGCGGGCCCCACGACGCCCAGGAGGAGTGGTTCGGGGGCTGCTGCGAGCTGGCCATGGAGCTGGGACTGCCCGTCTGCGTCCACACCCGCGAGTGCACCGAGGCGGTGTACGCCGCCCTGCGCCGGCACCCCGGCCTCACGGGCGTCATGCACTACTGGGTGCTGGACTGGGAGTGGGCGCGCCGGTTCCTCGACCTCGGCTTCTTCATCTCCTTCTCCGGCGTCGTGACCAGGGGCAGCCGGGACGAGCTGCGCGAGGTCGCCCGCCGGGTGCCGGCGGACCGGCTGCTGATCGAGACCGACGCGCCCTGGGGCACGCCGAAGGGCCGCGAGGGGCGGATGCGGCCGGCCTGGATGGTCGACACCGCGCGCACGCTGGCCGCCGTGCGCGGCATCCCGCTGGAGGAGCTGGCGGAGCAGACGTGGACCAACGCGCGGACGCTCTTCCCCCGGCTGGACGCGGGCGCGGCCGGCTGAGGGCGAACAAGCGCCTCGGCCAGCACTGGCTGGTCGACCCGGCGCTCCGCGAGCGCGTCGTCGCCGAGGCCGGCATCGGGCCGGAGGACGAGGTGCTGGAGATCGGCCCCGGCCCCGGCACGCTGACCGCCGACCTGGTCCGGATGGCCCGCCGCGTCGTCGCCGTCGAGCTGGACGCCCGGCTCCTGCCGCGGCTCAGGGCCGCCGCGCCGGGCGCCGAGGTGGTGCGCGGCGACATCCTGCGCGTGGACCCGGCGGCGCTCTTCCCATCAGGCGGCGAGATCGTGGTCGGCAACATCCCGTACTACCTCACCGGCGCGCTGGTCCCGCATCTGCTCGGCCGCGCCCCCCGGCCGCGCCGCCTCAGCCTCGTCGTGCAGCGCGAGGTGGCCCGCCGGTGGTGCGGCCTCGACGGCTGGAGCCTGGCCACGGTCGCGGTCCAGACGTTCAGCGAGCCGCGCATCGCGTTCGAGCTGCCGCCGGAGGCGTTCGACCCGCCGCCCCAGGTGACGTCCGCGCTGGCCGTCCTGGACGTGCGTCCCGAGCCCGCGGTGCGGGTGCCCGACCTGGACGCGTTCTTCCGCTTCGTGGAGGCGGTGTTCCAGTTCCGGCGCAAGCAGCTGCGGCCCGCGCTGGCGCGGGTCGGCGGGCTCTCGGGCGACGAGGCGGCCGCGCGGCTGGCCGGGCTCGGCATCGACCCGTCGCGCCGGGCGGAGACGCTGACGCTCGCGGAATGGGAGTCGACGTTCGGCCGGTTCGCCGCCCTAAGCTGAGCGACACCGATGGCGATACCCCAGGGACGAGGGTCCCGTCCGGGCGACCGGTCGGGCCCGACTCCGTCCGAGCAGGACGGGCAGGCGCTCGGGACGGGGTTCCGCTACCTGCTGGGCAACCCGAGCTTCCGGCTGATCTGGTTCGCCCAGGTGGCGGCCCAGCTCGCCGACAAGTTCCTGATGTTCTCGCTGATCATCCTCGCCTACCGGCTCTCGCACGGCAGCACGCCGGTGGCCGTCACCCTGCTCGCGTACACCGTTCCGGCGGTGGCCATCGCGCCCCTCGCCGGGGTGTTCGCCGACCGCCACGACCGCAAGCTGATCATGGTCGGCACCAACTTCGCGCGCGCCGCGCTGATCGCGCTGATCCCGATCGCCAGCATGGTGCCGGCGTTCCAGGGTGAGTACCTGCATCTGCTGGCCATCACGTTCGTCTTCGCCGCGGTTGGCCAGCTCTTCAGCCCCGCCGAGGCGGCCGCCATCCCCAGCGTGGTCTCGCGCCAGGCGCTGATCACCGCCAACTCGATGGTGCTCGCCACCATGGTGATCACGCTCGTCCTCGGCGGCGCGCTGGCCCCGATCGTGTCCCGCGTCGAGATCTACGCGCCCTACTGGATCGCGGTCGTGCTGTTCGCCATCGCCGGGGCGCTGATCTCGTTCGCCCGCATTCCGCGCCCCGAGCGGCGGCCCGACCCGGCCTGCGAGCACCGGCACCCGTTCCACCAGCTCGTCCTCGAGATGAAGGGGGGAGCCGACGCCCTGCGCTCCTCGCCCGGCCTGCTGCTCGCGTTCCTCGAGCTCTCGCTGGCCGTGCTGGTGATGTTCATGATGTTCACGCTGGCGCCGGCCTACGTCAGCCAGGTGCTGGGGATCGAGGACCAGGACAGCTACGTGATCCTGGTCCCGGCCACGGTCGGGGCGCTGCTGAGCGCCGGCGCGCTCGGCCAGCTCGGCCGGCGCTTCCGGCCGGCGAACCTGCTGGTCGGCGGGCTGGTGGCGACCGGGCTCACGCTCGCTCTGCTCGCGATCGTGCCCGCCGCCCTGCGGGACATGGAGGCGCTGGGGGCGTACACCCGCTGGGTCGGCTCGGCGTTCAGCCTGCTGCTCGGCCTGGAGTTCGGCGTCCTGATGATCCCGGCGCTCAGCTACCTCATGGAGCAGACCGACGATGGCATTCGCGGCCGCATCTTCTCCCTGCTGTTCATGGTGGTGAACGGCGTGACGGCGCTGCCCGTCCTGCTGACCGCGGCGCTGTCGGACTGGTTCGGCATCAACCACGTCATCGCGGCCCTCGGGTTCCTGCTCGTCGCGACCGGCGTGGTGGCCGCTACGTATGCGCCGCGCGCATTCGAAGCAGGAGCACGCCCACGATGACGGCGACCACGATCACCAGACCCCCGATGCCGAGGTAGCGGATCAGCCGCTCCACCAGGCCCCAGTTCGAGCCGAGCGTGAAGCCGATCGCGCCGATCACGACCGCCCAGGCCACGCCCCCGATCGCGCTGAACACCTGGAACGTCCAGAACGGCATCCGCGACATGCCCGCCATCACCGATGCCCACGTCCGCAGTCCGAGCACGAACCGGGCGAACAGGATCGTCACCGCGCCGTGGCGGGCGAAGAACATCTCCGAGCGGGCGAAGTGCGCGGGGCCGATGCGCAGGAAGCTGCCCATCCGCTCCACGAACGGCCGGCCCCCGAAGTAGCCGATCGCGTACCCCAGGTTGGCGCCCAGCTGCGCCCCGATCGCGCCCAGGGCGATGACCAGCCGGATCTCCAGCGCGCCCCTGGCGGCGTACGCGGCGACGGCGAGCAGCATCGTCTCGCCCGGAAACGGGATGCCCGAGCTCTCGATCAGGATTCCGAGGGCGGCGGCCGGGTAGCCGATCGCGTCGGCGATGGCGCGGATGTCGATGTGCACGCGCTCCATATCTTCGGGCGGCCGACGGGTCGGCCGCCGCCGGCCGGTTCTCCGCGGGCCAGCGCCAGGCCGCCCGCGACGCCGGCGCCGACCAGCGCCGCGCCCAGCCACCTGGCCGGGCTGGCGGCCGTGGCCCCGGCCAGCACCGAGGCGACGGTGGCCGCGACCGGGATCAGGCCGGTGAACAGCCCGGCCCGCTCGGCGCCCAGCCGCGCCAGGCCCGAGTACCAGCACAGGAAGCCGAGCACGGTGACGACGACGCCCAGGAAGAGCAGGGCGCCGGCCTGCGCCGGGCTCGGCGGCGGCGGCAGCGGCTCGCGGTCGACGAGCGGCGCCAGCAGGCCGAGCATCGCCGCCGCGGCCGCCGCCACCAGGAGCGAGAGCGACAGCGGGCTCATCCGCGCGAGGAGCGGCACCGCCAGGATGGAGAACAGCGCCTCGCCCGCCACCGCGCCGAGCGCGAGCGCGATCCCGGCCGGCGTCGCCCTGGGCGTCGCGGCGAGCACGACGGCGGCCCCGGTCGTCACCACCACGGCCGCCGCGATGATGGCCGGACGGGGGACGCGCCCGCGCAGGAGAGGCGCGGCCAGCGCCAGGACGACCGGCGTGGTGCCCACGATCGTGCCGGTCAGGGCCGGGTCGATCTGGCGCAGCGAGCCGAGGATGCAGAGGTTGAAGCCGGCCAGCCCGGTGGCGGCCAGGGCCGCCACCAGCAGCCAGTCGCCGCGGCGCAGCCGGCGGAGCGGCGGCCGCTCGCGGCGGCCCCAGGCCACGAGCCCGAGCAGGACGGCGGCCAGCGCATAGCGGCTGGCCTGGCCCCAGGCGAACGGATAGGCGACGAGCTGGCTGGAGGCCGCGACGGAGACGCCGATGATCGAGGTGGCCGTGGCCGCCAGGCCGGCGCCGACCAGGGTCGTGCGGTTCACGACCCGCACGGTAGCGGGCAATTGGTCCTCTCACAAAGTCCAGTTCGACGGCGATAATCAGGACCAATGTCCGGATCCGGCCTGGAGCTCGCGCTCGCGCTCCGGCGCCAGGCGGGGACGCCACCGCTGCACGCGCAGCTCGAGGACGGCCTTCGCGCCGCCATCCGCGCGGGCGCGCTCCGGCCGGGCGACGCGTTGCCGGCGAGCCGGCTGCTCGCGGCCGACCTGGGCGTCTCGCGCGGCGTCGTGGTCGAGGCGTACGCGCAGCTGATCGCGGAGGGCTGGCTCGGCGCCCGGCCGGGGTCGGGCACGCGGGTCGCCGCCGGCGGCCAGGCCGGGCGGGCGGAGCCGCCTGACCCCGAGGCGCCCGGCGCCCGGTTCGACTTCCGGCCCGGCCTCCCCGACGTGGCCGCGTTCCCACGCGGGCCGTGGCTGCGGGCGATGTCCGACGCCATCCGGACCGCGCCCGCCTCGCGGCTGCTGTACCCGCCCGGCGCCGGCCTGGCCGAGCTGCGGTCAGCCCTGGCCGGGTACCTGGGCCGGGTGCGCGGCGTCGTGGCCGGTCCCGACCGCGTGGTGGTCTGCGCCGGCGTCGCCCAGTCGCTGCGCCTGATCGGCGAGGACCTGGCCGAGGCCGGCGTGGAGTCGATCGCGATCGAGGATCCCAGCCACTTCGAGAGCCGGCAGTTCGTCGCCGGCGGCGGGCTCCGGCTCGTGCCGGTGCCCGTGCGGGGGGACGGCATCGACGCCGGCGAGCTGTGCGCGGGCGGCGCCGGGGCCGCGCTGGTGACGCCGGCCCACCAGTTCCCGCTGGGCGTGGTGCTGGGGCCGGAGCCGCGGGCCCGGCTCCTGCGGTGGCCGGGGACCGTGGTCGAGGACGACTACGAC
>Ga0066903_100003066_pt1 | contig 13455 bp, 14 predicted proteins | sample PanSoiMetaGPlot1_FD_67491 | JGI IMG/M metagenome (GOLD analysis project Ga0066903, IMG submission 67491) | Tropical forest soil microbial communities from Panama analyzed to predict greenhouse gas emissions - Panama Soil - Plot 1 (version 2) | ecosystem: Environmental > Terrestrial > Soil >... | reverse complement strand
ACGACGGTGTATTGGGAAACGGGGCGGAAAAACGCCAAGAGTACGCTGGCCGCGGCGATCGCGCTCTACCACTTGCTCGAGGAGGGTGAGCCCGGGCCGTCGGTGGTGTGCGGCGCGACGACCGGATCGCAGGCGCGGATCGTGTTCAGCATGGCGCAGAAGATGATCAAGCGTTCGGCGTGGTTGCGCGATCGCCGCGTCAAGGCACTGGCGAACAGTGTCCAGGTCGTCGACGAGGATTGGACGGACCCGATCGGCGCCATGGTCCCGATCAACGCGAAGGCCTCGACCCAGGACGGGCTCAATCCGAGTTGCATCGTGCTCGACGAATCGCACGCGCAGACGTTCGCGCTGCACGACGTGTTGAAATCGGCGCAGGGTGCGCGGCGCAATCCGCTCCTGCTGTGTCCGACGACGGCCGGGTACAACATGCTGTCGGTCGGCTACGCAATGCGATCGACGCTCTGCAAGGTGCTCGAGGGGACGATCACGGCCGATCATCTGTTCGGGCTGATCTACACGATCGACGCCGGCGACGACTGGCGCGACGAGCGCGTGTGGATCAAGGCGAATCCGCTGCTGGGCGTGACGCCCGACCTCGAGTACATGCGCCGGTATTGTCTCGACGCGCAGCAGACGCCCGGGCTCGAGGCGGAGTTTCGGGTGAAGTGCTGCAGCGAATGGGCGAACGCCGGATCGGCCTGGCTGTCGCTCGCGCAATGGGATGCCTGCGCGGATCCGGCGCTGCGGCTCGAGGCGTTTCGCGGGCGGCCGTGCTGGATTGGCGCCGACCTGGCGCAACTCGACGACCTGGCCGCGGTTGCGCTCGTCTTTCAGGACGGGGATCGCCTGGTCGCGTTCGTGCGGCACTATCTGCCGGCCGACGTCGTCGACGAGCGCGCGCGCGCCGTCCCGGAATACCGCCTGTGGCGCGAGCGCGGCGACCTCGTCGCGACCGACGGATCGATGATCGACTTTGCGCGGATCGAGGCCGACATCCGCGGGTGGTGCAAAACCTTTGCGGTGAAAGATATTTGTCTCGACCAGTTCGGATCGGTGCAGATGACGGGCAATCTGTTCAATAGCGGGCTCCCGGCGCGGATGGAACAGAAGAACGCGAAAACGACGACGCCGCCGGCGCGCGAGCTCGAGACGCGTCTCCGGCACGGCCGGTTCCGGCACGACGGCAATAGCTGTTTGCGCTGGCAGGCGAGCAATGTCGTCGTGCGCCGCGGCGTGGACGACACGATCGTGCCGAAAAAGGAATCCCCCGAATCGCCGCACAAGATCGACGCGATCGACGCAATGATCCTGGCGATCGGCGGTTGGCTGCGGATGCAGACGGCAGCGCCGGCGATCGCGATGGCGGTGACCGGGTGACCCGGGACGACGCCGAGACGCCGCCGCGGCGGCCGGGCCGCCCGCGCGAGGCGCCCGGCACGACGATCACGACCTATGTCCGCACGACGGATTACGATCGCCTGGTACGCGCGGCGCTCGACCAGGATCAATCGTTGTCCGCCCTGGTGCGCGACCTCCTGCGACTCACCTTGAAATAGGGATTGTTCAACAGAACAATCCCCGTCGGCCGCGACGTCCGGCACACTCGCCGGCACCGTGGATCGCGCCTATACGCTGCTCGCCGTCAAGGATCTGTCCGGCGAGGCGCGCACCTTCAGTGGGATCGCGTCGACGCCGGAGCTCGACCGCCAAGGCGACATCATGGACCCGGCGGGGCTGACGTTCCGCAATCCGGTCCCGCTGCTGCTGCATCACAACCAAAGTCACCCGATCGGCCGCGTGACGCTGACCGCGACGCGCGACGGGCTCCTATTCGACGCCACGATTCCGACCGTTGACGAACCCGGCACGCTCAAGGCGCGCGTCGACGAGGCGTGGCAGTCGATCAAGGCGGGGATCCTCACCGGCATCTCGATCGGGCACCGGGTGTTACCGGGCGGCGTGTCGTTTCTCAAGAACGGCGCCCGCAAGATCACCCGCGCGGAAATCTGCGAACTCTCCCTGGTCACCATTCCCGCCAACGCCAGCGCCACCATTCTGACCGTCAAAGCGCTCGCGCCGCCGCCGGCGCGCAAGGATCCGACGATGAAACAGACGACCTCCGAATACGTGACCGCGCTCGAGCACAAGCGCGCCGCGCTCGCCGCGCGCATGACCGAGATCATGCAGGGCTCCGCGGACGCGGAGGAAACCTTGACCGACGACGCGAACACGGAGTACGCCGGCCTGGCCGCGCAGGTCAAAGCGATCGATGCCGACCTCGTGAAGTGGCGCGAGCTCGACGCGGTGAATGCCGCCGCCGCCGTGCCGGTCGCCATCGTACCGCCCGCGCGCGGCGTGGCGGCGCCGGCGGCGCGCCCGGTGATCAGCGTCAAGGCGAACGTGCCGCCAGGGACGGCCTTTGTCCGCCTGGCGTGCGCGAAATTGCTGTGCAAGGGCAACGTGTACGAAGCGGCTGAATACGCGCGCCGATGGGATGACTCGACGCCGGAAGTGGCGCTGGCCCTCAAGGCGGCGATGAATCCCGGCACGACGACCGATGCCGCCTGGGCCGGGCCGCTCGTGAACTACAACATCAGTCAGGATTTTTTGCCGCTCCTCCGGGCGGCGACGATCCTGGGCAAGATCAGCGGGCTGCGGATCGTCCCGTTCAACACGAAGATCCCCGGGCAGACGGCGGGCGGATCGTACGGGTGGGTCGGGCAGGGGAAACCGAAGCCGGTCACGCAACTGGCGTTTCAGGCGCAAACGCTCGGGATCGCGAAAGTGGCCGGCCTGATCATCCTGACCGAAGAATTGATCCGCCTGTCGAATCCGTCGGCTGAGGCGTTGTGCCGCCAGGACATGGTCGACGGGATCGCGCGCTTCCTTGATTCGCAGTTCACGGATCCGACCGTGGCCGCGGTCGCGAACGTCAATCCGGCGTCGATCACCAACGGCGCGCCGACCGCCGTCGCGACGACCAACCCCGTCGCGGATTTCCTGGCAATGGTCTCGCATTTCGCCGGGCTGAACGTCGACCTGCGCGGGCTGACGTTCATCATGTCGCCGGCGAACGCGCTGGCGCTGTCCTTCCGCACCTATGCCGATGGCACTCCGCAGTTTCCCGGGCTGACGGTGAACGGCGGCGAAACGCGCGGGATCAATATCATCACGAGCAACACCGTCGGCACGAACATTATCGGGTTCCAGCCGAATCTGATTCTGTACGCGGACGATGGCGGCGTGACGATCGACGTGTCGCGCGAAGCTTCGATCCAGATGGATAGCGCGCCCGATGCGCCGCCAAGCGCGACGACGGTGTTCGTGTCGCTCTGGCAGGAAAACCTGGTCGGGCTGCGCGCCGAACGCTACATCAACTGGCTGCGCGCGAACGCGAACGCGGTGTACTACCTGACGGCGGCGGCGTGGCCGGCGCCGACCGGGATGGCCGCCGACGCGGCGGCGGACAAGCGCGCCAAATAGAGCGCGAATCGTGGGATTCCTGGCGCAAGTCCGCGCGCGCGTCGGCTCGGCCCTCAGCGGCGGCGCGGCGCCCGTCGGCGGCGGCGGCTGGACCCCGATTTCGGTCCGCGAACCGTATCCGGGCGCCTGGCAGCTGAACGAACCGCCGCTGACGCCCGGCACGGCGCTGCAAAACCCGACCGTGTTTCGCTGCGTGTCGCTGATTGCGGGCGACATCGCGAAAACGCCGCTCCGCCTGGTCGCGCTCGACGACCACGGCATTTGGACGGAGACGAGCTCGCCGGCCTTTTCGCCGCTCCTGCGCAAGCCGAACCGCTACCAGACGATCGGGCAATTTCTCGAGCAGTGGGTGTTGTCGAAACTGCTCTGGGGCAACGCGTACGTGTTGAAGGAATACGACGCGCGCAACGTGGTGATCGCGCTGTACGTGCTCGAACCCTCGACCGTGCTGCCGCTGGTCGCGCCCGACGGCGCCGTGTACTACCAGGCGGGCCCGTCGCTGCTCGCCGACTTGCCGAGTGGGTCGGTCGGCATTCCGTCGGCGCAGCTGATTCACGACCGCTGGAACTGCGCCTATCACCCGCTGATCGGGTTGTCACCGCTCTATGGCTGTTACGTCGCGGCGAACCAGGCAATTCTGATGGACACGGCCAGTACCAATTTCTTCGCCGTCGGCGGCCGACCGGCCGGCATGCTCGTGTCGCCGCTGAATCTGGATCAAGAGACGATCGACCGCCTGAGCGCGAAATGGAAATCGCTGCCGCCGGGCGGCACGGCGTTTTTCGGCAACGATTTCAAGTACGTGAACATCGGGCCGACCGCGGTCGACGCGCAACTGACGGAACAGCGCGACGGGACGGTCGCGACGATCGCGGGCTGTTTCGGTGTCCCGCTGAACTATGTCGACGCGCGCCAGCAACCGCCGTACGCGCAGTCGGAAGCGACCCAGTTGCAATATCGATCGCAGTCGCTCCAAATCCACATGGCCGGGATCGAGGCGGGCCTCGAGCAAGGGCTCGCACTGCCGGCGCCGTTCGGGATCGAATTCGATTACGACGCGCTCCTGTGGATGGATACTGCGACGCGCACGGCGGCGGCGCGCGAGGCGGTGACGGCCGGCGTGATGGCGCCGAACGAGGCGCGCAAAAAGTACTTCGGGCTCGGGCCGGTCCCGGGCGGCGACACGCCGTATCTGCAACAACAGATGTTCTCGTTGGCCGCGCTCGCGACGCGCGATGCCGGCGACCCGTTCGCGCCGCCGACGCCCGCGCCGGCGGCCGCGGCGCCTGCGCCAGGCGGGGACGCGTAGCATGCCGCTCACCTTCTCATGGGTCACGATCGCGACGCCGCTCGTGCCGCTCGCGGATGTCAAGACGTTTCTCCGCATCTCCGACACCGACCACGATGCGGACGTGTCGCGCGTGTTCGACGGCGCGCAGGAAACGATCCTGGCGTACCTCGGCGCGGCCGGCGATGCGACCTGGACGGACACGACCGTGCCGCGCGCGGTCGCACACGCGATCCTGCTCTTGACCGGGCACTATTACGAACACCGGGGCGACGACCTGGCGCCCGACGCCGCTGTCTGGACGGCGATCGCCAACCTGCTCGGCCGGCATCGCGATCCGACGCTGGGGTAACGCAATGGCGGATCGCATCGGGTCATATCGGCATCGCGTCACGCTCGAGGAGCCCGGGCCCGTCGTCGGCGATCCGGATGGCGGTTGGGTTGAGACCTGGCAACCGCTCAACCCGTCGGCCTGGGACTGCGCGATCGAGATGCCGCCGGCGCGCCCGCGCGATATGGAATCGATCGGCGGCGGCACGGTGCTCGCGCAAGCGACGCATCTGCTCAAGGGCCGGTATCACCCGGGGATCACGGCGCAAACGCGCGTCACGTACAAGGGCCGCACGATGAACGTGATTTACGTCGCGAATCGCGACGAGCGCGACATCGAATCGGTGCTCCTGGTCGCGGAGGTGATCGCGTGAGTTGGCGCGGGATGGACTTCTACCGCCAGGCGCTGCTTGGCTGGCCGGCGACGGTCGCGCGCGAGGCGGCGCCGATCCTCGAGCGGCACGCGCGCACGGCGTACGACGACATTCGCGCCGGGTATCCGGTCGTTACCGGGCATCTCCGCGACGGGTTGACGCTCACCGACACATCGCCGTCACCGCTGCACCCGCAGTGGACTCTCGAAAATGACGTCGTCTACGCCAAAATTTTCGAGGCCGGCGGCGCGACGACGGCCGGGCCGAAACCGGCCGGGCGCGTGTTCGTGCCGATCGCGATCCGCGAATGGCGCGCGGCGCGCGCGGAGATCATGGAGCTCCTCGATCGGGTGACGCCGCATGCCTAGACCCGATTCCGGCGCGGTCGACCGGGTGGTGCTGGACACGCTGAAGGCAGATAGCACGCTCGCCGCGCTGATGCCGGGCGGCGTGTTTTTCAACCTGGCGCCGCCGAACCTGACGCGGGGCTTCGTGCTCGTGACGATCGACCGCTCGAGCGACGAGGGCGTGTTCCAACACCGCGGGCTCGAAGAGCTCCGGTACGTCGTGCAGGCCGTCGGGCTCTCGCGCTATGTCGAGGTCGGGCCGATGAAAGACGCTGCGGCGCGCATCGACACGCTGCTCGAGGGCGACACGCCGCTCGCGACGCCGGCCGACTACGCGTCGATCGACTGCGTGCGCGACGAACGGATGGCGGAATCCGTCGTCGACGAGCTCGACAAGTCGCTGCATTGGCACCATTTCGGCGGGTATTACCACGTCACGGCCGCGTGGCCTGACGTCGTCCAGGAAGGATGAATCAACGATGGGTATTCACACCGGACGGTACGGGGATGTGTCGTGGGATCCGGCGGGCGGCAGTACGCTGACGCCGATCATTTCGCTGAACACCTGGAAAGCGGATTTCAAAACCGATTTCGAAGACGTTAGCTGTTTCGGGGATTCCAACAAGGTATATGTGCCGGGGCTGATGAATATCGAAGGCAGCTTCGGCGGATTCTGGAATAGCGCCGAACTGGCGTTGTTCAAAGCGGCGATGTCGCCCGTGCCTGGCATGTTGCAACTGACGCCCAACAAACAGGAAGCATCTTTCCTGTGGAAAGGGCTCGCGTATCTCGACGCGTCGATCGACTGCACGATGACGGCGCCGAAGGTCACGGGCACTTTCAAAGCGGCGGGATCGTGGACGGTGCCAGGGGCGATCGTCGCGACGGGCGCGAGCCCTGGCACTGGTAACGGCACCTTCACACCCGCGGGCGCGTCGCCCCCGCCGAACGGGCCTGAGCTCGGCGCGGTCGTCGCGAGCCCGAACACCCGCTGGACGACGGGGCAGCGGATCATTCTGTCCGACGGCTCGCCTGCGTATTGGGACGGTACGCAGTGGCAGGGCGGGATCGCGCCCTAATCCAATGTTCGACAGCGTCATGCTCCGCGGCGGCGAGGGCGCGGTCGTGTGGGGGTACTACACGGCGGCGCTCTGCCAGAGTTGGACGATCCGGCGCGAGGGCCGCAGCGGCGCATGGGCGCTCGCCGCGGTCGTCTCGCGCGCCGACGCGTACAAGCTGACGAAGGCGGATCTGAAATTCACGGCACCGCGGAAGGGCGGGTACTTCTGTTTCCCGGTGCTGGCAATCACGTTGGAGGGTACGCGCGTCGCCGCGACGCTCGGCCCCCCGGAGAACTGAGCATCGTATGTCGTACTCGCGTTTCGTCGACCCGCATACCGACACGCTGACGCTCGCGAACGGCGACGCGCTCGTCGTGCGGCGCCGCCTGAACGTCGGCGAGCAACGCGACAGCTTCCGCGCGTGCTTCGACCTCGTGACCGACGCCGACGGGGTCGCGCGGCTCGTGCACGACCCGACGCGGCTCGGGCTCGCGAAGGTCGCCGCGTATCTGGTCGACTGGCACCTGTACGACGCGCCGCCGATCGATCGGCTCGACCTGACGCAGCGGATCGCGGTCCTGCAGAATCTCGATCCCGACGACTTCGCCGAAATCCGCGAGGCGATCAACGCGCACGAGGCGCGACAGATTGCGGCGCGATTGGAGGAAAAAAAACGGGCGGCGATGACGAACGGCGCTCCGACCTCGCCCTCGCCCTTCGCTGCGGCTGGCGCGTCGAGTGGATCCGCGAGTTAGACCTCGACGACTACGCCGCCTTAGTGAGCTTGATCAATGGCAACGATCGCGCAGACGTTTGAAGCGAATTTCACGCCCTTTCTAACCGCGGTACGCCAGGCCGAAGATCAACTCAAATCGTTTGCCGTCGACTCGTCGAAGATCGAGACGCAACTCGGGCGCATGACGGATTCCTTCAGCGGGCAGAAGGTCATTCAACAAGCCAATTTGATGGCGGAAGCGGTCGATCGCGTCGGCGGTGTGTCGACGCTGACGCAGGCCGAACTCCGACGCGTCGGCGCCGCGGCCGAAGAGGCGCTCGAAAAAGCGCGCCTGCTCGGGATCGAAGTGCCGCAGTCGCTCGAACACATCGCAGGCGCCGCACGCGAGGCGAACGGCGAAGCGGGGCTCATGGGCGAAGCGTTCAACGAGGTCGGGCAAAAACTGATCGGCATGTTCGCCGCCGAACGCATGGCCGAATTCGTCAAGAGCGTCATCGAAGGCGCCGACGCCGTGCAGAAGATGAAAGAACAAACCGGCATGACCGCGCCGGAAGTCGAAAAACTCGCCTTCGCTGCCGACAGCGTCGACGTCAGTGTGCAAACCGTGGTCGCCGGAATGCAGACGTTGACCGAAAAAATGGGCGATCCGAAAAGCGGCGTGCGGGGCGCGATCGAAGGGCTCGTCGGCAACTTCGATGATTTCAAACAACTGCGCCCGTACGATCAATTTCGCGAAGTCACCGCGGCGATGTCGCAGATGACCGACGAATCGCAACGGGATTACGTGGCGAATGAACTGTTCAAAAAGTCGTGGAAAGAATTACTCCCGCTGCTCAAACACGACATGGACGACCTGACGGCGGGCGCGGTCACGATGGGCGATCACTATACGGAAGTCTTGCACAATATGTCTGCCGAGTGGCGCGGCGGATGGGCGAATTTCAAAGCGAGCGCCGGGATCACGCTCGGCGTGTTCTCCGATTTGACGACCGCGTTTCTCAATTTCGAGCGCACGGGGTCGACGACCGTCGAGCCCGAACTGAAACGCCAAGCGGATGCGTTCACCGTCTGGGCGCTTGCCGCCGACAAAGCCGACGCCGCGGCCGACAAATTTAACGACACGCTGAATAAGGACGCCGACAAGCGCGCCGACGCCGCCGAAAAAGAGGCGGCGAAGGCAAAGGCTGCCGCGGACAAGTGGCGCGCGCTCGTCGCGGATGTGAATTCGGCCGGAGCCGATTACAAGGCGACGCTCGATCAGATGGATGGCGCGGTCGTGTCCTGGTCGCAACACCTACTCCAATCCGGCGTGCCGCTCGACAAGGTGCGCGAGTACTACGCGCTGACGTCGACGCAAGCCAACGCCCTCGAAAAATCGCTGAAGGCGGCGGGCGAGCAGATGACGTTGCAGCAGGCGCAAGTGTCGACGACGGGCAAACTGTGGGCGGACTACTATACGCGCGTCGCGCAGCAGAGTGCCACGACGACCGATCAACAAATCGCCGACGTCCACAAATGGGAAACCGAACAGGTGCTCGCGGCGCAAAAAGCGCATACCGATACGGCGGCGTTTTACGACGCCCTGCGCGCGGATGTCCAGGCGCGACTTGACGGGATCGCGGTCGACTGGAAGGCGATCAACAACACGATCACGACCGACACACAGAAAGGCCTGCAGCAAATCGCCGACAAAGCGCAGGCGACCTATCTCGAAGCGGTCAAGCACACGGGCGAGTGGAAAGATTCGACGATCCAGGCGTACCGCGACAGCGCCGAAGCGGCGCAACGCGCGGCCGACACCTTCGGCGCCGCGTACGACCAGGCGGGCACGACTGCGGCGGGCGGTGTCAAACGCGTCAACAATCAACTCGACGACACGAAGAAAAAAGCGAACGACGCCGTCGATGCGATCTCAGGCCTGATGACGCTGGAAAGTCAGATCGCGCGCAACCAGGCCGCGGCAGCGATGATGGGCGGGCCGATCTCGCCGGGATCGTCGCGGGGCGACACGAGTATCGGGCAGATGTTGGGATCGTCGTTTGGCTTCCTGCCCGCACGCGCGTCGGGTGGACCAGTCACGGCGGGCTCGCCGTATCTGGTCGGCGAACGTGGACCCGAGTTATTTATCCCGCTCAACAACGGCGCGATCGTGCCGAACGGCGCAAGCGTCGTCGTCTCCAATACCTTTCACCTGGTCGACACCGAATCGAATCTCGCGCGGCGCGTGTCGGATCTGATCGGCCGCTCGATCACGCAAGCGCGGCGCCTGGCGTGATCCCATGCTATCGAGCCGCAATGCGATCCTCGGCGTCGGGCGGCTGAACCTGTTTCGACTGAATTACCTGCAACGCGCGATCGTCCTGCGCCGGATGGCGATCGTGCAGGTCTCGGTCGACGGGCAACTCGTGCGGGTGCGCGTGCGGTCGCTGTCGATTCGCGACGTGATCAACGACGCGCCGAATACGTGCACGTGCACCGTACTGACGGAGCCGACCGTCGGCGGGCGCCTGCGCGTCTATAGCGGCACGACGCCGCAATACCTGCTCTTCTCCGGACAGATACAGCAGGCGAAGCGCACCTACCTCGGGACGCCGAGCGTGCACGCGTGGGATGTCGAAGCGATCGACGACACCGCGCGCGGCGATTGGTTGCGCCCCTTCGGCGATTTCACGGGCACACGGCAATCGGGCGCGGGCGATATTGCGACCTGGCTCGTGTATCACTACACGCCGGGACCGATGACCTCGATCGTGCAACCCAATCTCCCGATCGTGTCGGCGTTCTTCGACGGCACGGCGCGGATCAATGAGGCGCTCCGCGAGTTGGCGAAATTGATCGGCGGGTATTTCTATTGGGACGATCAGGCGTTGCACTTTTTCACGACGCCGGAAGCGGGCACGACACCCGACGCGATCACGGGCGCGAAGGGCGGATGGTTACTCGACGACCCGCACATCAGCGTCGCGACCGACGACTCGCAAATCCGGACGCGCGTGTACGGGCGCGGACACGCGGAAGTCACGATCAGCGCGATCGACGCGAACGATTCGCGCGTACCGATCGCTGACGCGGTCATGTTCAATCCAGGCGGCGGCAAGGCGATCATCGGCGCGCAGCGACTCGACTACACGGGGACCGCGATCGGCGGCACGGGCGCGCTGATCGGGCCTGGCGTGACGCCGTCAGCGGCGCCGACCGTCGCGTTCGGCAGCGGCAGCGGCGTCACGACCGGCGCGCATAGTTACGCGTATACGTGGGTGACGGCGGCAGGCGAGACGGCGCCCTCGCCGCTCGCGACGATCACGGTGCAGGGCGGGCTGATTGGCGCGCCGCCCCCGCCGACCGTCGCGTATAGCTTCTTTGAAGGCGCTAGCAATTCGCCGCCAGGGATGCCGTACGGCACGTCGCTGCGGTTTCGGATCAGCGTCAGCGACAACGTGTCGAAGGGACCGCCGAGCAATCCGTCGAACACGATTATTTCGCACGGCTACCCCGTGCAGATGTCGTTTACGCTCACGGCCGATTTCATTGGGCGCAATGTCTATTGGGAGCGCAGCGACAACAACGGTCCGTGGACTGTCGTGAATTCGTTTTGGTTTCAAAGTAACGGGCTCGTCGGCGATGTCCCCTTCAGCCCACAATCACAGGTCGGGTGGTGGGAAACCTATTACGACGCCATGCAACAGCCTGGCGACGGCTCGCAAATCAACATGCCGGGGAATCTGTCGTATCCGACGAGCGTCGCGCTCGACGGCATCGCCGTCGGCGCGTCACAGGTCACCGCGCGCAAGGTGTACCGCTCGGCGGCAGGCACGACGAGCCCGCTGAAGTTGCTGACGACGATCGCCGACAACACGACGACGACCTATACCGACACGAAAGCCGACGCGGCGCTCGGCGCGACCGCGCCCGCGAGCGATACGTCTGGGCTGCAAATGCCCGCGGGACAGGTCGTCGTCGGCGCGACGAGCCTGCCGGTCTCGTCGCTCGTGTGGGCTGACCCCGCGGGCGGATGGGCGATCGTCGGCAACGGCGACGTCATCGTGCGCTACACGGGTGTAAGCGGCAATCGGTTAACCGGGATCCCCGCAAGCGGCAACGGATCGATCGTCGCCCCGATCAATTACAACTCGACGATCACGGGCGCGCCGATGCTCGTCGGCGTGACCTGGACGCCGCCCCCAGGCTACGCCGCCGCGCCGGTCCTGCAAGGCACCGACGTCGCGATTTGGGTCCAACGCGACGACACCGACGCGCAAACGGCGCTCGCGCAGCGATGGGGCACGGGGATCGTCGAGAACGTGATCGTTGACGGGCGCCGCGGCGAAATCTCGCTCGCGGCGCTCTGCGTCGCCGACCTCGCGATGTACAGCCGTCCGATCCTGACGGTGTCGTACACGACACTCGACCCGAAAACGAAAAGCGGGCGCCCCGTGCGCGTGACGCTGCCCGACCTGGGGATCGATCAAACGGTCACGATTCAAGACGTGACGATCGACGGATTCGACGGCCTGACGCCGCCGCGCTTTACCGTCGTCGCGGGCTCGATGAACATCACGCTCGAAGCGATCTTGCGACGACTCGTCGGAACCGTGGAGGCGTTCTAGCCATGCCGATCAATCGCGCGCCGTTCAACGCCCTGGTCGACGACGACGGCACCGGCACGACCGGGACGGTGTGGAACAAGGCGCAGATTCAAAGCGTACTCCTCGACCAGATTGACGCGCTCCAAGCGAAGGCCGTCACGTCGACGGCGACCGGCAATCAAACGGCCTTCGATCCGACCGGCGGCGCCGGCGTCGACGGCGACTTGCTCGTGCAATGGCAAGGGGCATCGACCCTGACGCTCTACGGCATGTCGTCGCTGTTCGGCGTCTCCGGCAAGCGGATCACGATTGTGAATCAATCGAGCAGTTACATCTTCGTGGTGCACAACTCGTCGTCGTCGCCATCGGGCACGCGCTTTTACCACCCGACGACGTCAGGGCCAACGCCCATCGCGCCGTCTGGCACGGCCGTGTACATCTACCTCGGCGGGCAGTGGCAGCTGATCGCGCACGAGCAAGGGCAGTGGATCGGCTCGAGCGGCCACACCTACAGTGGCAGCGGGATCACCTTTACCGGTGTCAGCGAACAGTCGCGGTATCTGCTGCGCGGCGCCACGCTGCACTGGACCGCCAGCATCAGCGGCACGATCGGCGGGTCGGGCGCGGTGCTGAATATGTCGCTGCCGAACGGGTACATCGCGACGGGCTACGCGAACTCCGACCTGCTGCAGTACGGGCGCGCGGGGTTGCTCGTCTGCAACGGCGCCGCGACGATGCAGATCTATTCGGACCTGGCCGGCGGCGCGACGCCGTTTACCGCCGGGACGCTGAATTTCTTGTTCAACATCACCGTCTCAGTGCAGTGATCCGGGAGGGACGTATGGCGATCGGCCTGGCCGTCAGCAAAAGCGAACTCGATAGTCGCGCGGGTGAGCTCGCGCGCGGGTTTCAAAAGCAATTCGGCGACGTGTTGACGCTGAAGGGGTTTCTCGACACCAAAACGGAGAGCGACCTCACGGCGATGGGCTACACCGCGCAGGAGGTCGCTGTCCTGAAAACCGCCATGACCGACCTGTTTACCCTGGCGTCGATTTGGTCCGGCCAGGCGTCCCAGACGTCGCCGTACGATTTCCGGCAATTCGTTCGGCAACTCTGGGGCGTGGGCTCCTTCTGATACGCGGAATCACTGCCCGAATTCAAACCCGGCGACGGCCTCCCGGGTATCGACCGCGAGCAGGGCTTGGACGGTGACCGAGACAGGCTTCGTGGTCGCGACTTGGAATCGC
>Ga0066903_100003065_pt1 | contig 13458 bp, 13 predicted proteins | sample PanSoiMetaGPlot1_FD_67491 | JGI IMG/M metagenome (GOLD analysis project Ga0066903, IMG submission 67491) | Tropical forest soil microbial communities from Panama analyzed to predict greenhouse gas emissions - Panama Soil - Plot 1 (version 2) | ecosystem: Environmental > Terrestrial > Soil >... | reverse complement strand
GCGCCCGATGGTCACGACCACCCTGGCCACGGGCCGCGTCCGCAGCCACGTCTCGACCACCGACACCAGCGCCCGCAGCGCCACCGGCCCCAGCGCGACGGCCAGGCTGCCGATGACGACCGCGTCACCGCCGCGCGTGGGCCGCGCCGGGGTGACCTCGGCGCCGTCGAGCTCGGCGCGCAGGCGCTCGGCGAGCGTGCCCAGCTCGACCTCGCCGGCGTCCGCGGGGTCCTCGACGGTCAGCGTCACCACCGGCCGCAGTCTACCCGGAGGGCGGGCGCAGCAGCCCCGCCGCCACGGCCGTCAGCCAGGCCAGGTTCACCCCGGTGAACACCCGCTCCCACGCCCCCGCCGGCACGCCGCCGAGCACCACGCCCAGGCCGCCGACCACCAGCATCGCGGCGGACACCGCGACGGTGGCCACGGAGAGGGCCGCGTGGCGTCGCCACCGTGCCTCGCGCCGCGCGGCGGCGGCGACGAGCAGCGGCGCCACCGCCAGCGACAGGAAGAGGACGAGCGCCACCGCCCGGTGCGGTATCGGGTGCGCGGGGTTGCGGCTGACCAGCGCGACGCCGACCAGCGCCGCCCCGGCCACCGCGAGCGCCGCCGCGCCGGCGCGGGCGCGCGGCCCGAGCGCACGGTCCAGCGCCCACGCCACTCCGACGTACGCCAGCCCGAGCGCGGCGATGCTCAGGTTGACCTCCAGCGCGAACGGCTGCCCGCGCTGGCCCAGGTGGCTGATCGTGAAGCGCACCGGGTCGTAGCCGGGGCTCAGCCAGCCCGCCGCCAGCAGCACCGCGGCCACCGCCGGCGGACACGCCACGCCCGCCCACGCCGCCGCGCGCGCCGCGCCGTCGCGTCCGATCCAGGAGGTCAGCGGCACGTCGTGACGAGAAGGTACACCTCGAAGTCCACCGAGCCCTGACCGGCACCTGACGGCACCTCGTTGCCGAGGCCCTTGGGGATGGTCTGCGCCGTCATCACGTCCGGCACCAGCGCCGCCAGCCGCTGGTTGACGGTCCTCGCCATCGTCTGGCCGGTGCCCACCCGGGTGGCGGTCACGTACGTCAGGACGATGCCGGCCGCGTGGCCGCGATAGGGCGCGAACGCCTGGCGCAGCTGGTCGTCGCCGGGCAGGCTGCCGCGCGGACCGGCGTCCACGTGGAAGTCGTTCTCGCGGTCCTCCACGTGCTCGATGGTGTGGACGCACGGCGTCGGCGTCGGCGGTCCCTGCACGGGCGGCTGGAACGTCGACATCGAGACCAGGAAGATCAGCGAGAGGGCCAGGAGCAGGTCGGCGAACAGCCACCCGCCGATGCCCAGGAGGCCGCCGCCGAGCTGGCGGAGCGAGGACGGGTCCTCGTCCCGCTGCTGGAAGTCGTCGTCCATCGCCTAGCGACCCCAGAACCGGCGCGGCCCGCCGCCCTCGCCCCTGCCGTCGGGCGTGGGCGGTCCCGGAGGCGGCGACGACCAGGGGTCGGAGGCCCGGGCCCCGTTCCCGAATCCCGCCTCGTAGCCCTCGTGCCCGGTTCCCGCGCCGGCCACCATGCCGCGCAGGCTGCCGACGGCCGATGTGAGGTCGCTGGCCGCCCTCGTCATCTCGGCGACGGAGCCGCGCAGCGCCGACGCGGCTCCGTCCAGCCCGCGCATGTGCCCCATCATCTCGTTGACGGCGCGCGCGATCAGGTCGGCCGTCTGACGCTGCTCCGCGCGGAGCTCGTCCGCCCGCCCCAGGTGCTCCGCGGTCCGCTCGTCGCCCCGCTGCTGCGCCGCGGTGATCGTGGCGTACTGGTCGCGCAGGTCCCGCGTCGACTGCACGACGGTGGCGGCGCCGCGCTCGAAGTCGCCGGCGGCGCCCCGGAGCCGCTCGGCCATCTCGGCCTGTTCATTCGTGACATCCCGGACGCGCCGGCGCTCGTCGCCGAGCTCCTTGAGCAGCGTCTCGGACTGCCGCATCACCTGCAGCAGCGCCGACTCCGGCCGGTCGACGCGGTGGTCGAGGAGCGCCAGGCTGGCCCTCCCCAGCACCCGCCGGACCTCGGCCCGCCGCCGCGCGAGGGCGCCGGCGACGTCCCTGCGCACCAGCGGCGAGTGCATGAACAGCGTGAGGGCGATCACCGCCGCCACCAGCACCGCGTCCAGCCGCGCCAGCTGGTCGAACGTCAGGCCGCCCGCCTGGAGGTGCTTGTCGAACCGCGTCTGCCACAGGTAGAGGAACGGCCGTGTCGACGCCACGCTCTTCGGCGCGTCGACGTCGGCCCGGTACGCGGCCACGGCGAGCGAGACCTCGTACCAGGTGACCACGATCGGGGCCAGGATCAGCGCCGCCCGCAGCACCTCCAGCAGGTTGGCCCACGTCCCCCTCGCGCCGCGCGTGAGCAGGCGGGCGATGGCGTCGACGTCGAACACGAAGAAGAGGTTGACGCGGGACCAGTTGGTGGCCCCCCAGACCGCCTCCTCCTCGCCCTTCAGGCTCCTGGCCACGTCGGCCAGCAGCTCCGAGGACCGGCGGTCCGCCCGCTCCAGCCCGTGCGCCAGCTCCTCCAGCGCGTCCGTGACGTCCGTGCCCGCGAGGCCCTCGCCTCGCCCGGCCGGATCCGATGCCCTCGCCATGCTGTGCTCCTGTCGGTGGGTGGTGGCGCTGCTGCTCAGCCGCGCCAGGGATGGATCTCGACCGCGATCGCGGCGAGGGTGACGAGCGCGCTGGCCGCCGCGGCGGCCGCCGCCCACCCGCGCCGGTGCTCCGAGGTTCTGGCCGCCCGCCGGCGCGTCAGCAGGGCGACGCGCCGCTCGGCGGCCGCCAGCCGCCTGCGGCCCAGCCGCGGCCCGCCCGGCGCCTCTGCTGGTCGCTCCAGCTCCGCGAGCCGGCCGAGCAGGACGTGGAGCCGGCGCCGCTCGCGGTGGAGGTCGGCCAGCCACAGGACCGGGTCCAGCACGCCCCTGGGAACGGCCGCGCGCGGCAGGTCGAAGCCCGCGCCGCCGGCGGGCGAGCGGGGCACCGGCCGGCTCCCGGTGGCGGACACCACGCAGAACTCGACGTCGGCGAACGTCCGCCGCAGCTCCTCCACGCGCGGGCCGACGCCCTCGACGCCGGACAGCCATGCGGAGAGGCGGGCGGACAGCCGCTCTCGCCGGCGCCGGTCCTCCGACGCGCGGGCGACGCGGAGCCGGGCCGGGACGTGGTGCACCAGGTCCCACGCCTCGCCGGGCAGGTCCAGGTGGCCGCGCCGGAGCTGGTCGCCCCGGGTCAGGACAACGAGCAGGCTCTGGGCCCACGCCCGGGCCCGCGGCCCGCGGGCGATCTCCAGCAGGTTGTCCAGCGCCAGCGCCGCGGCGTCCGGGTCGTGGAGGCTCAGCGCCAGCAGGAGGTAGGGCGCCTCCATCACGTGCCGCTGCCACGGGTTGTCTGGCCGCGCCAGGTGCATCGCCGGACCGGGCACCTCGTACAGGACCAGGTCGCACAGGGGCAGCGAGGGCAGCCCGCGCATGGTCAGCACCACCGGCTGCGCGTCCGCCAGCCCCGTCTCGGGGGGCAGCCGCCGCTCCTCCAGGCCCGCGCGCAGCGCCAGCAGCGCGTCCAGCCGCCCGCCGTCCATGCCGGCGCACGAGCAGCCCGGCCACAGGTCTCCGAGCGTCTCCTCGCACGCCACCAGCAGGCTCGCCAGGTATGTCGACTTGCCGTGGGACGGCGCGCCGACCACGGCGCAGACCAGCCGGGGATGGCCGTCGTTCCCGACGTCGCGGAGGTCGCTGAGCGTCTCCAGAGCGATCGGCGCCTCGTCGGGAATGGTCTCCGGCCGGGGCACGAGCCGGCCGCCGTCGATGACGTACCCGTCCGGGCACCGCCGGGCGAGCGGCTCGTCGTGCGTCACCAGGACCACGGGGCGGTCCCTGGCCAGCCGCAGCAGCAGGGCGAAGATGCCCTCGACCAGCGGCGGCTCGACGCCGACCGTCGGCTCGTCGGCGAAGATCACCGTGGCCTCGCGCACGAGCACCTTGGCGATCATCACGCGCCGCTTCTGCCCGCCGGACAGCACGCCGACCCGCGTGTCGATCACGTCGCCGAGCTCCACCTGCGCCAGCACGTCACGGATGCGGCGATCCGCCTCGTCGGGATCGAGCAGGCCAATGTCGGCCAGGACCAGACGCAGGTTCTCGCGCACGGTGCTGCTGTCGAACAGGCGGATGTCCTGGAAGATGACGCCGATGCGCCGGCTCAGCCGCCTGCGCTCCACCTCCGTGCGCACCGACTCCAGCGGCACGCCGTCGACCACGACGCTGCCCTCGTAGCCGGTGCGGTCCCCGGTCAGGATCTCCAGCAGCGTCGTCTTGCCGCTGCCGCTCCTGCCCTGCAGCGCCGTCAGGCCCGGGCTGCTGAACTCCACGCGGCCGTCGACCTGGAGCAGGTTGCCCGCGTACCGTGCTCCGCCGTGGCGGTACCTGAGGTCCTCGATGCGGATGGCGGCGTCGCCCGCGGGCATCTCTAGGTTCGGTTCCCGAACACGTCGCGCAGCGGCGTGTTGACCGTGTCCAGCGCCGGCCGCAGGTTGGCGACCACCGTCGCGATCGCGGCCAGCGGCGGAGGCACCCAGTCCCACACGGACAGCCGCGCCGGCAGCGGGGTGGCGGCGTCCAGGCCCACCGCGACCAGGATGCCGGCGGCCGCTCCCGCCGCCGTCCCGACCAGGGCGACGGAGATCGCCGTCAGCATCAGCTCGGCCAGCACGCGGCGGCGGGGCGCGCCGTCGCCCCTGCGGATGCCGATCTCGAGCCGCCGGCCGCGCATGACGATCTCGCCCAGCACCGTGCTGTTGAGCGCGACGTTGACGAGCATGATGGTGACCACCGCCGTCGTCAGCAGTGCCAGCGTGCGCGTGATGAGGTCGACGTCGACGAGGCCGCTGCTCCGCACCAGCGGGCTGGAGATCAGGCGGGTGATCTTCCGGTCGACTCCGTTGGAGACCGCGATCAGCGCCTCGGAGCCGCCCACGCCGATCGTCAGCGAGACGAACATCCCCCGCAGCCCGAACACCACATCCGGGGGCGGGGAGGGCGCCCACGCGCCGGCGCCGCCGGCCCGCGGTCCCGGCCTCCAGAGGGACAGCGCCGGCCGCAGCAGCGCGCCCACCGCCCGTCCCGTCCACCGTCCGCCCGCCGCGACGTCCTCATCGCCCATGCCACACCCTCGCCTCCTCGCCGATCCACGTTCGGTGCCTTCCGAACTCAGTGATCAAGCAGGCTAGACATCGGGCGCGCGGCGGGCAATGGGTACAACGCCGATGCGGCTCGGTACGGGTTGCCCAGCCCGGCTCGGGTCCGCCGACCCGAGCCGGGACACGCGCCGGGGGCCGGCCGTGTACCTCAGCCGGCGCAGACGCTGGCCGAGGGACTCGGTGCCGTCAGGTCCCGACCCCGATGTGCTCGAACCCGCGGGTCGAGCACACGAGCGCTCCCTTGCGGGCGGCTCTCGCGATGTCGTTCCATTGCTGCCGTGACGCAGCAGCAGCGACCCGCCGCCGACGGCGGCCGCTGGGTGGACGTGCCGCCCGAGCGGCTGGCGCGCTGGCTCGACGACTTCGACGCGCGACACCGGGTCGTGCGGTCCTCGTACGCCCCGGAGGCGCTGACCCTGGAGGCCGCGGACGGCGCCGTGGCCGAGTGCCGGCCGGCGTTCCCGCCGCTGGCGGAGGAGGCCGGCGAGCACGAGGGCCTGGCCCCCGCCGCGCTGGTCGCCCACGCTGAGCGGGAGCGCGTGGTGGGCGTTCTCCTCGCGCGGCTGGGCGGCCACGCGGCCGGCGTGTTCGAGGGCGACCGGCTGACCGTCCACCGCGTCGGCTCGCGGCCGGTGCACGGCCGGAACAGCAACGGCGGCTGGTCGCAGCAGCGGTTCGCACGCCGGCGCGAGGGCCAGGTCCGCGTGGCCGGACAGGCGGCGGCCGACGACGCGGCGCGCATCCTCGTCCCCGCGCTGCCCCGGCTGGAGGCGGTGGTCCTGGGCGGCGACCGGCGCGCAGTCGACCCGCTGCGGGAGGACGCGCGCCTGGCCGCCGTGTTCGCCCTGGAGACCGACCGCTTCCTCGCCACGCCGGATCCCCGGCTGGCGGTCCTGCTGGGGACGCCGGCTCAGTTCCGGGCGGTCAGGATTCGGCTGGTGGAGCCGGCCTGAGGTCCAGCGCGCACGAGTTCATGCAGTAGCGCTGCCCGGTGGGCGCCGGCCCGTCGTCGAAGACGTGGCCCAGGTGCGAGCCGCAGCGCTTGCACAGCACCTCGGTGCGGACCATGAAGAAGCTGCGATCCTGGCGCAGCTCCACGTGCTCGCGGTTCATCGGCTCCCAGAAGCTGGGCCAGCCGGTGCCGGAGTCGAACTTGGTGCCGGAGCTGAACAGCTCGGCTCCGCAGGCGGCGCAGTGGTACGTGCCGTCCTCGTGGGTGTCCCAGTACCTGCCGGTGAACGCGCGCTCGGTGCCGTGCTGGCGCAGCACGTGGTACTGCTCGGGGGTGAGCTGCTCGCGCCACTCGCGCTCGGACTTCTCGATCTGCGTGCTCATGTGAGGTATCTACCCGCGAACGGGGGGCGGTAGTCCCGCCCCGCTCGTCAGAAGGCCGGCAGCTCGATCACGCCGCCATCGCCGTCGTGGTGGCCGGGCAAGCGGCCCGCGAACGTCACCCAGATCCTCGCCTGGTCGGGCGACGCGGCGATGCCGTTGAGGCGGGCGTCGCCCAGCGACCGGCCTTCGGCCCGCACGCGGCGCACCGCGACCACCGAGCCGTCCTGCCGCATCCGCACGATCGTGCCGCCGCGGTTGCAGACGTAGAGGTCGGAGCCCTCCTCCATCGTCGTGTTGCTGGACCAGTTCGGGTTCTCGGCCTCCACGTCGACGGGGGCCAGCGCGACCGGCTGGTCCAGCGCCCGCGACCGGATGACCCGGGAGCCGGCCGGCAGCAGCACCTGGCTGCCGGCGGGGCCGCCGACGACCAGGTCGATCGCCCTGATGGAGTTGGAGAACGGCTGGCTGACGTACAGGACGATCGTGGGCGTGTAGTTCACGATCGCGCCCAGCCGGGGCGTCAGGTGGCGGTCCGCCTCCGAGGGGCTCCAGCGCCGCCCGGCCAGCGGCTGGATCGTCCCGGCCGGCGCCAGGCCGTCCAGAGCCTTCCCCGTGTGCTCCTGCACGATGCTGCCGTCGGCCACCACCACCGCGAACACGGCCCGGCCGCTGCCGTCCGGCGACCGGCTCAGGAACGCGGTGCCGACCGCCGCCTTCGCGAGCGACCCGGGCACGACCTGGGTGGGCTGGCGCCCGGTCTGGCCGTCGAAGTAGACGCCGCCGGTCGTGGCGTTGGGCGCGCCCTTGAGCGGCCGGCCGTCCGGGTCGTCGATCGTGGACGTGCCCGGACCGTCCAGGCCGTACGGCGCGTTGGCCGGCCACAGGCGGCCGAACGCGTTGTTGATGGACAGGTCGAGCGGGTTGCTCACGCCGGTCTGGCCGGCCGTGACGGCGGTCGGGTTGTAGAAGCCGTTCAGGAAGGCGGGGCTCTGCGCCGTGTAGAGCTGCACCGCGCCGCCCAGGGCCGACGCCTGGTCGCCCGCGGCCGCGAAGCCGGGCGGCACCGCGAGCGTGCCGCCGCCGCGCGGGTCGATCGACAGGATGGCGCCCTCCGCCTGGTCGGCGTTCGCCTTCGGCGCGCCGAAGTTGGAGCGGCCGCCGACCAGGATGCGGGCCGGGTCCAGCACCCGGCCCGGCTGCGTGAACGCGGCCAGGGCCGGGTTGTCGTGGATCGGGCCGCCGGGCAGGAACGTGCCCACCGGCGCGATGGCCGACGCGCCCGGGATGCCGGTCGCGACCACGCGCCCGTCGAGGAACGGCGCGGCGCGCTCGTCATCGTCGGCGAAGAGCAGCCGCGTGCCGCCGGCGGTGGCGAGGCCGGCCATCCCGGCCGCCGAGGCGAGCATGCCGAGCGCGCGGCGCCGGCTGATCCTGTGCACCATTCCCTTCTCTCCTGCGGATCGGATACGAGCGCCTACGTCGGGCGCGGCGGCGGTGGGGTCTGGCCGGAGAGGCTGGCGAGAGATCCGTCGTCCAGGTGCCCCAGATCGTGGTCCGGCGCCGAGGACCGCGGCGAGCCCAGAACAATGGGTGAGCGAGGACCGCGGAAGTCGGGCCGCGATATGGGGTGCATGGGTGGGGAGGATCCGTCTGCCTTCCGGCCGGACCCCAGGTTGGCACAGCGGTCCGGCGGCCCGCTCGGGCGACCCGGGAAGGGACCGGGACAGGTGGCTCAGCCGGGCGGCCGGGACGGCTCCACCCAGGGCCCGGTCACGTCGATCCCGAACCGGTCGCGGAGCAGGGCGCGGTACTCGGCGTCGTCGGCCACCGGCCGCTCCGTGCGCTCGCCGCGCCGGGTCACGACCAGGCGGTCCTGGCCCAGCGTGATCCGGCCGTCCGGCGTGGCCAGCGAGCAGATCCGCCCCTGCGTGAAGTGGGAGTCGGGCGAGGTCTGCTGGTAGCGGCACATCTCCTCGTAGTCCGCCAGCCGGTGCGGCTGGCGCGTGAACCGGTACTGGGGACGGTTGGGCCCGTCCGGCTCCTGCCTGCGCGCCAGCACCAGGAGGCCGCCCTCCTCCTCGATCCGGTAGACCCAGCCGTCCTGCGCCTGCTCCTCGCCCGCGACCAGCCGGAGCGGCTCCAGGAACGAGTCCCCGAACCCGACGTCCGCCAGCCACGGCGTCGAATCGCCCGGACAGGTCACCTCCAGCGTCATGTGGTCGAACGGCAGGCCGTAGCCGCCCTCGCCGTTCGCCACCTCGGCCGCCAGCATGGACACCGAGAACCCCAGCGCCCCGAGCAGGTCGGCGAACGTCCCGTTGAGCTCGTAGCAGAAGCCGCCGCGCCGCTCCCCGACCACCTTGCGGAGCAGGGCGTCCATTTCGAGCACGATCGGGCGGCCGAGATGGATGTCGAGGTTCTCGAACGGCACGGCGCGCAGGTGCGCCAGCTGGAGCGCGCGCAGCGTCGCGGCCGTCGGCTCCAGCGGCCCCTCGTGGCCGATCCTCCTGGTGTACGCGGCGACGTCGATCACGATCGCATCAACCGTAGCGCCGCCGAGGCCACCGGTTCCAGGTCCGGCCGCAGGGGCCGGACCCACACCTCCAGGGGGCGCAGCCGGCAGCCGCGGGCCGCCTTGGCCCGCTCGTGGCCGATCCCCACGTCCAGGTGCCGGATCCCGTCCGCCGCCGCCTGCGCGGCCGCCTCGTAGAACGTGCACGCGAAGTAGAGGTGGCGCGCCTTCGGGTGCGCGTAGTCCTGGCCCACCCAGTGCGTGTGCCACCGATCGCCGCCGGCCAGGAAGAGGCTGAAGCCGATCAGCTCGTCGCCGGCGAGGGCGCCGATCAGCGCCAGCCGCCCGTCGCCGAAGGCGGCCCGCAGGTCGTCCAGGCGGGCGGCCTCCGTCGCGCGGTCCGAGTACCCGCCGTACTGGCGCACCAGGTGCATCCGCAGGTCGACGACGCGCTCCGCACGGTCCGCCAGCGCCAGGCGGCGGATCGCCACGCCCGCCTCGCGCAGCCAGGCCAGCTCGCGGCGGACCTCGACGCGGCGGTGGCTGCGCAGCGACCGCAGGTAGCCGTCGAAGCCGCCGTCGGGCAGCGCCAGCTCGGCGCGAACGGTGACGGGGGCGCCGAGGAAGCCGTGCCGGGCCAGCGCCCGGCGCAGCGCGACCTGGTCGTCCCGGCAGTAGAGCACGGCGGCGGCCGCCAGGCCGCGCTCCCGGGCCCACTCGACCGCCAGCGCGACGAAGCGGTCGACGGCGGCCTCGTCGCCGGCCTCCGGCCCGGCGGGATGCGCGTCGTAGCCGGGGTACGTCAGGACCAGGTTGGGGAACCACCGCGCGGCGGGCGGAGCCGCGGCGGCCAGCGCCCGGCGCCCGGCCTCGACGCCGTCCGCCAGCGGGTAGACGGGCGGGTCGCCCAGCAGCAGCGCCTCGAGATCGAACGGGTCGTGGCCGCCGGGCCGGTCGAGCACGCTGCCGTACATCCACACGCGGGGACCGGCGCCGTCGAGCAGCGCCAGGGAGACCGGCGCGCCGGGCAGGCGGCCGTGCGTGGCGCACAGCCAGCGGCGGCTGGAGAAGAGCCGGCCGGACGTCTCCGGCCAGTCCGGCGCCAGCCCGGGCACGGCCTCCAGCCGCATGGGCCCCCGTCAGCCGGCCGAGGTGGCCGCCGGCTCCGGTTCCAGATCGCGGCGCAGGACGACCGTCAGGGCGCCCAGGCCCATGATCGCGGCCCCGATCAGGATCACGGGCGCGAGGCCGATCGCGCCGCCCAGGCCGCCACCCAGGATCGCGCCGACCGACAGCGTGCTCCACGTCACCCACGTCACGGTCGCCATCACCCGCCCGAGCAGGTCGGCAGGCGTCCGCGACTGGATGACCGTGATGACGTTCGTGTTGTAGACGGGGAACGCGAAGTAGAAGATGAAGTAGCCGGCGCCCAGGACGAACGGGCCGCCGAACAGCAGCCCGGCGGGGATGGCGCCGAACCCGACGACGAACGCGACCGAGCACAGCAGCAGCGAGCGCGTGAACCCCAGCCGCGCGATCAGCCACGGCGTGACGAGCGCGCCGAGGACGAAGCCCAGGCTGCCGATGCCGACGGCCAGGCCGACCTGGCCGGGGTCGAGCCGGAGGTCGCGGTACGCGAACAGCAGCACGGTGGCCAGGACCATCGCGTTGCCCAGGTTGATGAACGCGGTGACGATGGTGATCAGGCGCAGCGTCGGGCTGTCCCACACGACCCGCAGGCCCTGGCCGATGTCGCGCAGCGCTCCGCGTGCGGACCGCGCCCCGCCCGCGTGCGCGCGCGCCGAGGGCAGGATGGAGAGCGACAGGGCCGAGGCGGCATACGACGCGGCGTCCAGCAGCAGCGTCTGGGCGGCGCCGAACGCCTGCACGAGCGCGCCCGCGATCGACGGGCCGAACACGACCGAGCCGGACGTGCTGAGCTGCAGCTTCGCGTTGCCGTCGGCGAGCTGGTCCTGCGCGATCAGGTCGGGCAGGTAGGCGCGGTAGCAGACGTCGAAGAAGATCGTCGCGCACGACGCCAGGAGCACCAGCACGTACAGCGCCGGCAGGCCGAGCAGGTGCACCGCGCCCAGCAGCGGGATGGCGCCGACCAGCGCGACGCGCGCGAGGTCGCACGAGATCATGACGGTGCGGCGCGGCATGCGGTCCGCGGCGACGCCGGCGATCAGGCTGATCACGATGTACGGCGCGGTCGCCACCGTGTTGAGCAGGCCCACCTCGGCCGGCGTGGCGTGCAGCACGATGATCGCGAGCGTCGGAACCACGAACAGGTTGACGCGCGTCCCGACCATGCTGATGGTCTGTCCGACCCACAGCGCCGTGAAGTTCCGGTTGCGCCACAGTGGGCTGCTGATGACCGAATGAATTGCCACCCGCTAACTCGCGGCCCATAGTACCAGACGCCTGGAGAGGTGCTAGAGTGCGTCCGGATGGAGGGGTTCGTCGCCACCACGTACGGCGAACGCATCGTGTCTGTGTACGACACGTGGTACGCAGACGAACCCGACACCGACGGCACCGTCGAGGCCATGGCTCGCATGGCCGGGACCGGTCCCGTGCTGGAGCTCGGCATCGGCACCGGCCGTGTCGCGATCCCGCTCGTGGAACGCGGCGTCGAGGTGCACGGCATCGAGGCGTCAGAGGCGATGGTCGAGCGGCTGCGCGAGAAGCCGGGCGGACGTGACATTCCGGTGACGATCGGCGACTTCGAGCACGTCGCGGTGGATGGCGCGTACTCGCTCGTGTTCTGCGTGTTCACGACGTTCTTCTGCCTCACGTCGCAGGACGCGCAGATCCGCTGCTTCCAGAACGTCGCCCGGCGCCTGCGCCCCGACGGCGTGTTCGTGCTGGAGACGATCGTCGCGGACCTGGCGCGCTACCACCGCCGCCAGTCGCTGTCGATCGGGCACATGGACGCCGACGAGGTGGTGCTGATCACCACGGAGGTGGACCAGGCCGCGCAGACGCTCCAGCTGCAGCACATCGTGCTGTCGGCGGGCGGCATCCGCCTGATGCCGGCGGTGATCCGCTACGCGTGGCCCTCCGAGCTGGACCTGATGGCGCGCATGGCCGGCCTGCGCCTGCGCACGCGCACGCAGAACTGGCGCGGCGACGCGTACACGGCGAAGAGCAACGGCCACGTGTCGGTGTACGAACTGGCCTGAGCTGAAGCCCCTCCCCCCTCGCGGGGGAGGAGGCCGAAGGCCGGAGGGGGTCGCTCGAGCCGAGGAGATGGTCCCTGTACCGAGCTGCACTGGTCGCTGGGGGCAGGCATGTGCGCTGGCGCCGCGTCCGCACTGTTTGAACGAGCCCCCCTCCGGCCTTCGGCCTCCTCCCCTGCGGGTGGGGAGGGGCTAGCGGATCTCGGACGCGCTCGTCACCACGCGGTCGACCAGGCCGTACGCGACGGCCTCCTCGGGGGTCAGCACCCGGCCCGCCGCCGCGTCCTCCCCCACCGCCTCGGCCGGCCGGCCCGAACGCTCCGCCAGCTCGCCCACGACCAGCTCGCGCAGGCGCGGGAGCGCCGCGGCGTCGAGGCGGACGGGCGCGGCGGTCGACGTGCTCGGCGGCACCAGCTCCAGCGACAGGTACGTGTGGGGCAGCGAGTAGCGCCGGCCCGGCGCGCCGCTGGCCGTCACCAGGAGCGCCACGCCCCTGGCCTGGCCCATGCAGAGCGTCGACACCGGGCAGGCCGCGTCGCGCACCGCCTGGGCCAGGCCCAGACCGGCGGCCAGGTCGCCGCCCGGCGACGACACGCACAGCCGGACGGGGGTCAGGGCGTCCAGCTCCTGCAGCGCCCGCAGCTGCGCGCCCGCCGACTCGGCCGCGGCCTCGTCGAGCGGGCCGTTGAGCAGGATCGTCCGGATCGCGAGCATGGCCAGGCCGACCCGGCGGCCCGGCCCCTCGTCGCGGGAGATCCAGCTCAGCTCAGGGCGCCACCACCGACCGGCTGTCGGTGCCGAGCTCGCGCAGCGTCTGCTGCGGCACCGACAGGCCGCGCCGGGGCACGATCACCTGGTCGATCACCCCGTAGGCCCGCGCCTCCTCGGGCGTCATGAAGTAGTCGCGGTCCATGTCGGAGCGCACCTTCTCGACCTTCTGGCCGGCGTGGTGGGCGATCACCTCCGCCATGCGCTGGTACGCGGACAGCGCCTCGCGCAGGTGGATCTCCATGTCCGTCGGCTGGCCGCGCATGCCGGACGTGCCCTGGTGGATCATCACCTTGGAGCTGGGGAGGGCCATCCGCTTGCCCTTGGCGCCGCCGGCGAGGATGAACGCCGCGGCCGACATCGCCATGCCGACGCAGACGGTCGAGACGTCCGGCCGCACGTACTGCATGACGTCGTAGATGGCCAGGCCCGAGTACACCAGCCCGCC
>Ga0066903_100003064_pt1 | contig 13460 bp, 21 predicted proteins | sample PanSoiMetaGPlot1_FD_67491 | JGI IMG/M metagenome (GOLD analysis project Ga0066903, IMG submission 67491) | Tropical forest soil microbial communities from Panama analyzed to predict greenhouse gas emissions - Panama Soil - Plot 1 (version 2) | ecosystem: Environmental > Terrestrial > Soil >... | reverse complement strand
AGTGTCATGCCCAGTAGGGTAGCAGAATCGACCCAGGGTCTGCTAGGCGGCAGCCGCCAGGAGGTTTCCCTCCTGTAGCTCCAGCATGAAAGCCCACATGACCGCGAGCGCGTCGTACTCGTCCGCCGGTTGGATCGCCCTGGCCTTCGACCCCTCCGGCCTGGGAATGTTCCCGCTCTTCGACGTGATGATGTCCGGGAGATCCGGAATTTCATTCGGGAACAAGCTCGGCACTCCTCGCAGCGCCCACTCTTTGGCACGGAATTTCCCGGTGTCCTTCGGGAGGCAATTGTACGTTTTCACAAAGTCGGGATTCTTCCACTTGGTGTGATGCGTTGTAATTCCCAGGTCATCAGCGATCATCTTGCGCCAGCGCATGGAATTCATCTGCACCACGTTCGCATAGCCGAAGCGCAGAAGCCCGGCCACGAATGCGCCGGAGATTTCAGCCTGCTGCTTGAGGTAGCTCGACGTGAAGCTCTTCGTCGCTCCGGCCAGGCCGAACGGCCACGGCTCTTCCTGAGCGATGTAGACGTTCTCGGATTTCATTCCGATCAGGCCCAGCTTGTGGATCAGTTCGAGCACAAGCTCGTAGCTGTACGCTCCTCGGCGGATCCGCTGAAAATAGTCCGTGTCGCTCGCCCAGCGCTCGATCGTGAAAACCGGCCCCTTGTACTTGTTCAGCGTGCGGTCGTACCCTACTGCGGCTCCGGCCATGCACGAATGGCTCGTATCGAAGCCGCAGATCACCCAGCCGGGATCTCGCCCCTTTGTGTTGGGTACCCGATGCTTGTGCTTTTTCATCGGCTTCATTCTTCTGCTCCGGCGTCGATGTGCCAGCGCACGAGCACAGCGATCAGTTGTGCCCTCTCTTTCGCCATCGTATGCCCCGGTACTTCGTTACGAGTCCGGCAGGCCCACCTGAGATCGTTCCACTCGTCCATAGCGATTTCAAGCCAACGATCGTCCGGCAGGTTTGTGTTCGAGTCCCCCCACTTCGCTAGCTGACGCTCGATCTCGATCCAGATGTCGTCGGGAATTTCAACGTCCGCATTGATCTTAGGCATTGTGCGCCTCGCAGAGGTAGTGGGGAACTGACTTGTCGTCGGCTCGCGCCTTGCCGTAAATCGAAAGATTGCGCCAGAGCACGAGAGCCTTGTCCTCGGCGTTTACACGATCGATCTTCGCGCCCATCTCGAAGTAGAGAAGCTCGATCTCGTCGGCCATGATCTGGACAACCTCAGCCGTGGGTACTTCGTGCCGGGGCTTGCGCACCGGCTCCTGGCGGACGACGTTTTCAACTACCGCCTTGTCGAAGGCAGCAATCGCCTCGTCGTCCGCCAGCTTCCGCTTGGCCTTGGCCTGAGGTAGCTTCACTCGCCCTCGACCGTGACCGTGATCGTCGCCGGGGGATCGCCCGTGAACGCCGCCCGCTTGATGTACAGCGTTGTGATCGGCGTCTCGTCGGTGTCGTTCGTGAAAACGTGCGTGCCCTTCGTGCTCTTCGAGTGATCCATCGAGACGCTGAACGACGGTGCCGTCTTCTTCGCTGCCGCCGTCTTGCGTGTTGCCGCTGTTGCCACTCTATCTCCTTCGTTTCGTTGGCTTTTTCACTTCGCACTTTGCGCAGTGATCTTCGGGGAGCTTGAACCCCGAAATTTGAACGTCCCAGACCGCACATGCTGCGAGTAGTCTCACTGCGATCCAGACGAAATTCCTCTCCTGGCATTGTAGCAACCTGCTAGGGGAGGCAGGGTAAGCGCTGCCTTTGTACGTGAAGATCGGCGTTCCGGCCATCCTCTTCATCTGCTCGACCAGCACATCGACCGCACCGAGTACGGCTTGGTTCTGCATTTTCAAGATCCCTTGCGCGTAGTCGTAGCGGCGATCGACTTCCTCCTCGTAATCGATCAGCGCGTTTTCCGCGTCCCGCTCGTACTTGCGTGCGGCCCTGGGAGACATCACTTCCGCGATCTCTTCCTGGCGCTTCTTGCGCACAGTGATCTTTTTCACAGGCGTCACTTGAATGCCTCCGTCAGCAATTTCAATTGTTCGAGCACGTCCTCGTGATACCTGAGCGCTTCGCCCTCGGTTCGATGGCGACGGCAGTCGATTGGCTCGGGACTGAAAATCATCGTCTCGAAGATGAGCGGCATCCGATCGGGATCCCACTCGTAATTCAGGCCCAGCCAGACGGTTGAAACCTCGGTGCCTCCAACTGTGTCCTGACGCAAGACCGAATACCCGTGATCCTGCTTTAGCTCGACCCAGCGCTCGAATGAAATCTCGCTTCCATCGCGATCGAAGTATTCGAGACTCATCTCGCCCTCTTCTTGATCAGGCCGCATATCTCACACGATGTGAAAACCTTGTCCACCGAGATCGCTAGCTCGTACCAGCGGTGCTCGCAGTCGTACTCCTGGAATTGCTCGATCAGTTCCTGGATCGTCAGGTCGTCCGCGAGATTCTCATGGACATAGCGAGCCAGCGGAGACATGGCAGAGACGTTGAGCGTGTCCGCCCATGCGTACTTGCGGTGCTTCTTCCGGGGCCGCTCTACCTTCAGGATCTTGGTGACTGCTCTCATCCCTGGGACTATATCCATCCCAGAGAACCAGTGTCAAGCTAGTCGATTGCTGCCCGCTCTCCTATGCGACGGGATATCTCCCTGGAAGCTGCACTGCGAATTCCCTCGTACGTCTTGGTCACGGCTTCGAGAATCGTCACCTTGATCTCGACTTCTGAAATTGTGTCGAGCAATTCCGAGATCGTCGCGTCGTCTTCCATCATCGCGTCGGTGATGTTCTTCGGCTGACCCTTGTGCCGCACACGGAATTTCGCCTGTTCCATTTTCAATTCGCGTCTCAACCGGAGAATGTCACTCTCCAGGAGCGCGACGTTGTAAAGCGCATGTCCATGCCTGACGGCGTAGCGGGACTGAAGCTGCCCGATTCCACGAGATGAGAGCGTCGTGAAATCGAGTGGGATCCGCTCTTCGTCCAGCGGGATGTCTTCAGGGACGACGATTCCTGCATCGGCCAGCCACTGAAGCTGCCTCGTATGCGGCGTGCTGATTTTCAGCACACCACTCGGGCGCTTCTTGCGTACAGGCGGTTGCTTCTTGCGCAGTGTCGGCATCATCGCCTCGCTTTCAGAACCTTGGCAACGCGCTGCGCTGTTGTCGGCTCTTTTTTCGCCATCGCCTCGCGAACGCGCTGCGTTTTCTCTTTCCCAGCCGCTTCCACTTCAGGCCAGCAGATCGTCTTGAACTGGCAGTCCTGAAAACCCTTGTCCTTCAGCGAGTGACAGGCCGGAGGAGGAAGCATCCCAGTTGTCTCGTGCGCCCTGAGCTTGTCGAGCCTACGCCTGGCCCGCTTACCGTCGCGCTCCAGTGTGATCAGGGCCTCCTGAAGGAATTTTTCACCGCCGCCCTTGTCCTCGACCATCAGCAGAGCCTTCTCGATCCGGAACGGGAGCTTGCGCTGCGAATTCCAGAGCACGAGGTAGTCGCCCACCTGAGTCCGGTACTGAATCGGCACCTTGCCCAGGCCGATTTTCTTCGCACTGAAAACGTTCAGGCCCTTCCAGTCCAGAATATACGGCTCCTCGTAGATAAAAACGATCTGATCGATCGTGCCTCTGTGGTCGCCGTGCTTCGAGGCTACCGGGATCTCCGAGTCATGCACCCGGAAGATGGACGAGTTGGCGATGTACTTTTCCAGCTTGTACATCGCGAACTGCCACTTCAGATGAATGAAATTCCCGGTGAAAAAGTAGTAGTGCGACATCAGGCCGTAGGGAGACGGCGCGTCAGGATTGATCACGGCATGTCGGCCCAGGTATGACTTGCGCAGACAATGCTCACCCAGGGAGCTTGGCGAGTAGTAGCGCTTCCCATCCCGGCGCTCTTCCTCTCGAATCATCGTTTTCATCATCAGATCGGTCAAGCGCCCGATGTCCTCTGCCGTCTCGATCTCGATCGGACAGTGCTGCATGAAATTCATGACCATCGGCACGAGAATGCCCCTGCGCTCCTTCTGCCTAATTTCCCGCTCGATCATCCCTGTCCCTCTCTGCTAGCTCGATCAGCCGCTCGTACATGCTCGTGAAGTCTGCCAGATCCATCACGAAGAGATCAAGCTCATCGATCGTGATCTGCATCCCCGGCTTCATTCCCCCCGGCTGCTCCAGCGCCTGGCGTCTCAGTTGGAGAAACTCGTCCTTTGAAATCGTGGCCGACTTCGCGCCCGGCTTCTGATTCGTTCGCGTCTCGACCAGGAAGTCGTAGATTCGGCCATCCCTCGGGAACCTGTGAAATCGTCCGCTGTTGACTCCCTTCTGGCCTCCAGGCAGAGAATTGAGCCGCTGCTCTTGCTGCTCGTATTTCAGTTTCCTTGCTCGCGTCCAAGGCGTCTGAAGTGATTCGCTTGTAGCTGACGACGATGACCCACCCGAACGGGAGTCTGTGACTCCTTGTTTTCCACTTGCGCCTCGTGTTGACATAGATCCACCGACCCCTGAATGAAAACGTTGTCAGATGCCTACGCGACACGTTCGCCGCGTCGAGCCGCCATGTACTCCTGGAAACTTCGCCGCCTGCGGAAGCCGATCGTGTTCAGCACCTTGTGGCGGCAACACTCGCCCACGTCGGCGGAATGGCTGTAATTCGAGTGACTCGTCCGGGAAGCCCCAGGAATCAGCGGGACGAACATCAGCTTCCCGACGATGTTCTTCGTCGGCTTTTTACAGACATCGCATGTGAGCGTTACGTCTCGTGCCAACGCTTACTCCCCCTTTCCTTGCCGGACGGACTCTTCAGCGATTGCCTCGACAAGCTCCGCGAATACCTGCTCGTTTTCACGGAGGATCTCCCTGAAGCTCTTGGCGTTCCCCTGCCATTCCTGCTCTTCCAGATCGAAGTACGAGTACCGACCTGAAGTGTCGCGCTCGATCAAGCCATCCTCCAGGCCGAGTGAAATTACCTCCCACATCGGATCTATGGTCTTTAGATCGTAGTCGAACACGAAGCTCTGCTCCCGGAATGGCCTCGTGCTCTTGTCTTTCTCGGCGCGAACTGAAATCCAGCGGCCGATCGTGACATCCGTCTCGACAAGCCTGCCGTTGCGCACGATCCTGCGCTTCTCCTTGATCCGCTGGCTGCGCTTGAATTCCAGACGGCCGGTCGCGTAATAGCGCAAGGCTCTACCGCCGGATGTCGTGTTCGGATTTCCAAACGTGACGGTCACGTTCACGCGCTCCTGGTTCGTCCACAGGAAGAGCGTCTTCTTGTTGACCGCTGTAATTCGCCGGAGCGCTCTCGACATCATCCGGGCCTGGGAAGCGATCATGTCCTTTTCACGCGGATCCTTGGACATCTCCTCCGTGGGCACGAGGCTGGACACGGAGTCGATCCCGATCACTTCGAGCGTCTCCTCCTTGGCGTGCTTGGCAAGCAGCATCATGACCGCGATTGCATCTTCCGCGTTTTCAGGATGGTGCGCGAGTAGCTCGTCCGGCCTGCCGCCCAGAAACTCAAAGCGCTCGTAATCGAACGAGTGCTCCGGATCCACGATCGCACACAACCGGCCTCGCTGCTGGCTCAGAGCCATCGTTCTGTAAACGATGTAACTCTTCCCGGACGACTCGTCTCCGTAAAGCTCGTAATGCCTACCCAGTGCGAAGCCTCCCCCGGTCACTCGATCCAGGATCAGGCTCCCAGTAGGAATCCGGTCGATTCTGAAATAGACATCGGATCCCAAACGCAACCCCTGCTCAAGGCCAAGCGTCGTGTTGACCTTCCGCATGAGCGCCACTGCGTTCGTGTGCTTCTTTTTCACCGCCATGCTTCGACCTTCTCGCGCCGGAGCTTCTCACGATGGGCGATGTTCATCTCGGAGACGTAGCCCTGGATCCGGTTCAGGCACTCGCTATTGAAAACCGTGTCGGGTTGCGGCCGGAACACGTACTGCCGCCACGGTGCGTACCAGTTGATGTAACCCAGCACGACATTGCTCCTGACCGTTCGCACCGAGACATTGCGCGTCTTGACGATCGAGTCCTCTTCCTGGAACATGATGTACTCGGCCTTTTTCACCATCGATTGTAAGCCTCTCTAAGCCTCAGGAGACTCCGGAGGCTCCAGGGGAAGGAGTGAAGACCCCTAGAGCCTCTCAGAGCCTCTCACGGCCTCCTGGCGATACCCAGAAGGCTAGTCGCCCTCGCCCTCGGCCTCTTCTTCGCCGTTGCCCTCTTCGGTGTCCGGCTCGTCCGGCGTCGGCTCCGGCGCTGGCTCTTCGACTGGCGTCTCGTCACCACGCATTTTCATTCTCCTTCCTCTTGTTGGACTCCACCTACAGGCCCGTCGGGAACGCGATCGTCGGACGGGTCGGGAGGGAGGCTATCAGGGGCAGGAACCTGGGGATAGAGCGGCTCCTCTCCTGTGATCTCCGGCGAGTTGATCGTGTACTGCATCGGATTCAGCGTGATTTCATAGGACACGGCATCGGGTGTCCCGAACTGAATCCTCGTGTCCGTCTCGCTGAAAATCGGGCGGATGAACTGCGTGCCCTTGAGCGAGTCCTCGTCGGGCAGAGCGACGGCCGGATCCTTGTTCGTGATCAGCGCATCGCCGTCGAGCACGATCGTCCACTCGCCAGCGTCCCCTTGGTCGAGCCTGTCGAACGGACGACCGATGAAATAAGTCAAGTCCGGAATTTCAACCACTTCCTTTCAGACTGAGCGCAGCATTCGTGTACGTCACGTCGTCATCGTGCAGCGGATGGATCTGCGGGTGGCCCTGGTACGTACCCGTGACGCCGAAGAGCCGAAACGCTGCCGGGCCGTTCATCACGAACGGCATCCTCGTCATCCCGTCGAGGCACACCGCCCGGCCCTGGCATCGCTTGTGGAGGAATTTCATCAAGAGCGCGAGATCCTTCTTGCCCTCCGGCGCGAGGATGTGGAATTTCACGCCGTTCTCGTCCACGGCCTCCATGAGATGCGTCTTGGCCTGCGCCCACGGAGACGCCTTCAACTCCAGCTTGACACCCGGTGGAATCCAGAATGTCTTCGAGACGCTCACACGGCCTTGCAGAGGCTCCAGACCGCGCATCCTGCCCAGGTGCTTCCAGCCGGACTCGGATACTCTGGGGCTGGTGTGGCTCGGCTTGAAATTCTTCAGCGCTGTCGGCTTCTTGAGCGTGAAGCCCAGGGCGTGAAATTGAACCTCGTCGTCTCCCTGGCGCTTGATCCCGAGAGACTCCAGTGCCCCGATCTCGGCCAGCTTTTCCAGCCGTGGGGCGTTGAGGCTTCTCCTGGTCGTGCGCTCCTTGAGATCGTCGTACGTCGAGAACGGCTGACCGGCCATGATTTCACCGACCGCGACCGGGCCTAGTCCCTTGATCTTGCCCAGGCCGACTCGGATCGTGCCGGAGCGTTTGTCGATCGAGAACCCTGCCCCGGAGAAGTTGATGTCCGGAAGTGAAAACTCGTAGCTCTCTGCTCGTGCTGCGGCAAGGTACTGGCTCCGCTCCGGGAAATGGTCGAGAAGAGCGGCGAAGAATTCCGCCGGGCTGTGGCATTTCAGATACGCCATCCTGTCGGCCAACTCGCCGTAGCTCGCCGCGTGACCCCGGTTGAACGAGTAGCCCTGGAACGCCTGAACCCACGGCCAGAAGATTTCACCGTCGAGCTTGTTGCTACTCGCCGCCTTCATGAAATCGGGCTTGATCTTCGCGAATGCTTCCTTGGCTCCCCGGCCCTGGCCCTTCGCCTTCTTGATCGCCTGGTAAATGTCGTCCACCCCGGCGTCGTCCATGCCGACCGCGTAGCCGATTTCCATCGCCTGCTCTTGATAGACTGGCACGCCATGAGTGGCTCGCATGATCGTTTCCAGGATCGGGTGCTCGTACTCGAATTCCTCCTGGCCGTGCCGACGTTCCACGTACATCTTGTCGCGTCCGGTGCGGGTGTTCGCTGGTCGGTAGAGGGCGGCGGCGAGAGTGAGATCGAACACGTTTTCAGCGCCCATCGCCACTACTCCCCGGCGAACCTCTTTCCCTTGCAGCGTGTGGACTCCATCGACCTTTCCCGCGCGGATCATCTCGTACGTTTTCGGATCGTCCGTGGGAAGGTCGAAAAAGTCGAGTGGGCTACGGCCGATCATCTTCAAGACATCAGCGGCCACGTCGAGTGTCTTGAGCCGGAGGAAATCTCCCTTGACCAGGCCGAAGTCTTCGAGTGTTTTGAAATCGAACTGAGTGACCAGCCGTCCGGAACTGGCGATCAGGTACATGGGGATCCAGGTTTTCAAGGGGCGCTCTGGAGTGCCGAACGCCCAGGCACAGGCGTGCTGGCTGACGCTCTTGATCGAGTCGAAGATGCTGGACGTGATCTCGTAAAGCTCCGGGTAGTCCTCCCTCAGGGCCATGAAAACGTCCGTGTCCTCGTCCACCATCCCGGAGTCGATCATCTGGGGCAGGAGCTTGGCGATCTCGTCCTGCTCCTCCTTCTCGATCCCAAGCGCCGTAGCCGCCATCCGGAACGCTGAGCGGTTCGCAGCCGTCCCGTAGTTGCATATCTGCTCTACCTGGCCCGGCCCCACGAGCGGCTCCATGTGCTCCTGGACGATTCTCATGAAATCTTCGTAGCGGCTTGGCTGGATATCCACATCGATGTCCGGGAGCTTTTTTCTGGCCGGGTTGAAGAATCTGCTGAAAATCAACTCGTGCTTGATCGGGTCGATCTCGTGAATCTGGAGGCAGTAGCAAAGCAGGCTGGAAGCCGCTGAGCCGCGCGTCCAGGTCAGGATCCCCTGTGCGCGAGCTTGAACGATAAAATCTGAAATCAGAAGCAGGTAGTGGGCGAAATCCCCCATTGCTTCGATCTCGATCTCGAATCTTTTACGGGCGTTTTCACCGTGAAGCTCGATCATTCTCGCTAGTCTCTTCTTCGATCTCATCCGCATTTTTTTCACGGGGTCGTCGTAGCCCGAGTGCGGGATCGAGTAGCTGAAACTGTCCAAGGGTTCGAGCACGATGTTCGCTTCCTTGACGATCTCTTCGACGGATTCGAGCGCATCGTCGGGAATCCCAGTCCGCTCCATGTCCCGCATGTAATTCGCGAAGTAGGTGTAGTCCTTGAGGTAGCCGACAACGACGTGCTCCTGAGAGACGCCGTAGTGCGTGTCGTCCCTGTTGCGCCACGCACTGGCCTTCATCGCGACGTGAGCCTTCCTGTCGCCCGGCCGCTGCATGTGCGAGTCGTTCGTGTAAACGAGCGGCGTGCCCGTCTCCCTGGCGAGCCTGATCAGCCGCGCTCGTAGCTCCTCTTCCTCCCAGACCATCCTCAGGTACGCCGGGAACTGTTCCTCCAGGTATTTCACAATGCTGTGATCCTGGATCTCCAGGTAGAAGTTGGGGAACAGCATTTTCATTCCCTCGATGTACTGGGGGCCGTTCTTGAAGCCGTGCAGGAGTGACTGGTTCAACTCGGAGCCGAGACAGCCGGAGAGCACGACGTTGTGGTGGAGCGGCCAGGGGGCTATCTCGGCCATCCTGTAAACGGAGATCCTCGGCTTGCGGTAGAAGTGATCCCGCTGCATCGAGTCGGTCGTCCAGGCCACGAGGTTCTCGTAGCCCTCCCTGGACAGGGCCAAGACCGTGAGATGGTACTGCTCCGGCATCAGGTCTTTGCCTTTTTCACCGAACGCCCAGTCCGGCGTTACGTATAGCTCGCAGCCGATGATCGGCTTCAAGCCCTCGCGCTTCGCCTCCTTGTAAACCTGCGGAGCGCTCATCAGGTGCCCGTGCTCCGTGATCGAGACGGCCGACCAGCCAAGCTCCTTCGCACGCTCAACGACAGCCTTGGGAGTCCCAAAGCCGTCGAGGAGTGAAAACGTGGAATGGCAGTGCAGATCAATCAGGTTGCTCATCCGGCCTCATTTCTTTTTCCTTCCGCCTCCGGACGGCGTGTCACGAATCGGATCCGCGTCCTCCAGGTTGATGTCGATTTCATCCGCACCCAAAGACGCAAGCGCCGCCATGACCCGATCGTAGTGCTCAGTCGTCAACCCGGTCGAGTGCTCCGGGTCGGACGGTTCTAGCTCGAAAACCACAACGACGGTTTTCATTTGTCCACTTCCCCGATTGCGACATGGGCAAGGTGTGCATACTCTTGGGTCGCTTCCCGCTCGCCTTCCAGGATCGCCTTAGACATCTGAAAACCCATCATGACGCCATCGACCCACATGAGTAGCTTCTCAGATGAAATCGGATCTTGCTTGCCGTCGAATTCGAGGAACCTCTTCGGCTCTGCACGGTTCTGAACGAAGATCCAGAAGCGGCCCCGATTCGCACCACCCACGTCGGCAGGTTTACAACCGAACGTCATGTGTTTCATGCTCATGAAATTTTCCCTGACGTAGCTTGTGAGCTTCGCAAGCTCCTCGGGAAGGCTCCTGTTGGCGTTGGTACTCATGCTGCCAGCTTGCGCTTGAGCTTCTGCACGGACGGGACGGCTTCCTTGATCGGCTTCGTCGCCGTGAGCTTGATCCGCACGGACGCGGGCCTGGCGGCAATTTCAACCGACTCGCCGGTCTGGGGATTGCGACCCATGCGCCTCTTCGTCGCCTTCCTGAGCGCTGGCTCGATGATCACGTTCGCGAGCTTGACTCGCTCGCAGTTCACGACCGCATCCTCCACGATCGCGTTCAGGGCAGTGAGTGTGACCCGGATTTCAGACTGCGAGTATCCGGTGTCTTCCGCGAGTCGCCTGACCAACTCCGGCTGAGTCACCATCGGTAGGGCCATTTCATCTCCTTGGATTCGGGCTGAAAATGGATCAGGCTCCGACGGGGACACCGCAGAATCCCCGCCAGAGCCTGAGCTTGTGGAACTACTTCGTCCTGCGCCGTGTCGTCGTGCGAGCGGCGCGAGCGGGCTTGGGCTTGATCGCCGTGATGATCAGGTCGCCCTCCTCGTCCTGCGCGGCGTCCACGACGACGGCCGCGCCCTTCTTGATGACCTTGTAATCGACCTCCAGGCCGTCGCCCAGCCACATCTTGAGCGTGCCGTACTCCTCGCTCTCCAGGTCGAAGATTTCATCGGTCTTGTTGATCGTGACGACGGTGAAAACAGCCGCCTTCACCTTCTCGGGCGTCTCCTCTTCCTCGCCCTCGTCCTCCTCCTCTTCGTCCTCTTCCTCCTCATCTTCCTCTTCGTCGTCCTCTTCCTCTTCGTCCTCCTCCTCGTCTTCCTCGTCTTCGTCTTCCTCGTCTTCCTCTTCCTCTTCGTCTTCCTCCTCCTCGTCCTCCTCCGGCTCTGCCTTGGCCGTCGTGCGGCGACGACGCGACTTCGGAGCCTCTTCCTCCTCGTCCTCGTTTTCATCGTCGGCGGTGTCGTCGTCCTCCAGGAGATCGAGTGCCTTGAGCCGCTCGATCTGCCGCTTCAACTGCTGGAGCACGAGTCCCTCCATGCCCTCGCCCTTGAGGATATCGTCTTCGAGCTTTTTCAGAAGCTCCTTGCGCAGCTTGAGCGTGATCGCCTTCGTGGGCAAGACCTTGATCTTGTAATTCCCGCGATCGTCCAGCCGCTTGATCCTGATCGTCTTGCCCAGGATCCCGTCCTCCTCCTCGGCCTCGTCCGTGATGTCCTCGATCGTGCTGTAATTCATCGTGAACAGCTTGATCTTGTCCTTCTCGTCCGCTGCCTCGGGGAAGTACCAGGCGGTGAGTGCGCGGGTCGAGGGGTTTTCACCGACCGCGCAGAACGGGCAGTCCTCCCCGGCGCACGGAACGTACGTGTTCCCGGCCTTGTCGTAGTGGTCGTAATACTCGAAGTAGCCGGGGTTTTCACCCTTGAGTGCTGCCTCGGGATCGGGATCGAACAGAGCCACGCCCCGGAAGCTCTCGCCGTCCTTGAGCCTCATGAAAACGCTCGGGCGCTTGCGGTCTTCCTTCGACCCGACGGTGCGAATCCGCATCCGCCTGTCTTGTCTCGTCTTCCTCAATGCCATCCTGTCTCATTGCTCCTTTTGTCGGTTGCCCACATTCGGGCTTCGTCGCGCATTCTACATCATCCCTGGGACGATATGTCAACCCTTTCTGATCCGCTCGTTGACACGCTTGCGCCAGATCAAGATCGGAATCGCGTTCCTGATCGAGCGCTCTGCCTCTCTCTCGGTCAACTCTGCCGGGTCGTACTTGCCTCGCGGGAACCGGCAGACATGAAGCGGGTAGCCCTTGAGCTTTTCATACGCGATCTCGATGTTTCTCACACCGGCCGCGTCCCTGTCGAACATGAGGAAGATCATCTTCGGCCGCAGACGCCCGATGATCCGGACTTGTTGATCTGAAATCCCGGTGCCCAAGATCGCGACAGCGGGAAGGCCGTACTTGTTCAGCTTGATTACATCGATCGCTCCCTCGGCAAGGATGATCCCGGCCGGGTTTGGTGAAATCGTGTCGGCTCCGTAGAGCACGCTCGTCTTGTCCACGCCTTCGGTGTAAAGGTACTTCGGCTGCTGGCTGTCCTTGATCGCTCGCTTGATCAGGAATTTCAGATTTCCGTTCTCGTCGTTGGCAGGAATGACGATCCGGCCCTCTTGAGAATCCCAGCCAATTCCCCACATCGAGATTTCATGCCCGGTGATTCCCCTGGATCTCAGGTACGCTTGGGGATATTGCGGAATGAACGTCTCGTAATTCAGCTTGTTCTTACGCTTGGCCTTTGCGACCGGCCGCTTTTCAGAGCGCACCCTCACATTCGAGGGCTTCGAGCCTCGGAGGATCATCCGCCTAGCCTCGCGCTTGGCCTTGTCGCTACGAATCTTCTTCTCCCGGAGCGTCGTCGCCTCGTTTACACGGTACTTGTCGTACAGTCCCTCGATAGTGCAGACGGCATGCTCATAACTGCCTGAAATCCCACAGCGCGAGAAGCAATGGACGGTCGCCTGCCTGAGGTTGATCTGAAACGCCGGAGTCTTGTAGTTGTCGTGACCCGGATTCGGGCAGAGCACGAGCGGTGAAAACTCCTGGCCGTCCTCTTTGGTGTTGTGCGGGAATTCCACGTAGTTCGCCCAGAAGGAGAGCGGATCGATATCGTGACCCCGGAATTTCATCAGTCGTGCTCCGGCTTGACCCAGTAGGAAAACGCCTCGGTGTACTCCGGCTCCACGAACCCTGCGGTCGTGTTGACGAGCTTGAAAATCCGCTCGCCCCAGATCAACACGTCCGGCGGCTCGTTGAACGGAGGGATTTCCACGTCCACGACGTGCTCGTGAGCCTTGGTAAAAAGCCTGCACTTCATCATGCCCCCCACGGCCCGTCGCCAAGGTACGTCGGATCGCTCCAACGCTTGGGCCAGCCGTCCCTGCCCATGAGTCCGTCCTGCTTTTTCACGATCGTCTCCGTCTCGCTGCCGGGGCAGGCAAGAATCTCACGGCCGATCGCCTGGGGATCCCTG
>Ga0066903_100003063_pt1 | contig 13460 bp, 6 predicted proteins | sample PanSoiMetaGPlot1_FD_67491 | JGI IMG/M metagenome (GOLD analysis project Ga0066903, IMG submission 67491) | Tropical forest soil microbial communities from Panama analyzed to predict greenhouse gas emissions - Panama Soil - Plot 1 (version 2) | ecosystem: Environmental > Terrestrial > Soil >... | reverse complement strand
AGCCATCAGCCATCAGCCATTTATTTATTTGTAGCTCCTCTGCGTCGGGTGCACTTCCTCGAACTCGAGCGGCTCCTTGTGCAGCGCCGGCTCGCGGCCGACGCCGGCGAATTCCCACGCCGCCACATACGAGAAGTTCGCGTCGTCGCGCAGCGCCTCGCCATCGGGCGTCTGGCTCTCCTCGCGGAAATGGCCGCCGCACGATTCACGGCGGTGCAGCGCGTCGAGCGTCAGCAGTTCCGCGAACTCGAGGTAGTCGGCGACCCGGCCGGCGTATTCGAGGCTCTGGTTCAGGTTGTCCGGCCTGCCCGGTACTGAGACGTTGTGCCAGAAGTCGTCGCGCAGCTTCGGGATCTCCTCCAGCGCGGTCCTCAAGCTCTGCTCGGTGCGCGACATGCCGACGTTGTCCCACATGATCCGTCCGAGCTCGCGGTGGATTTCGCGGATACCGCGCGTGCCCTTGACTCCCAGCAGTTTGTCGATCCGATGCTGGACGTCCTGCGCCGACTGTTTGAACGCGTCGTGATCCGTCGTGACCTTCGGCAGTGACGCGCTGGCCAGGTAGTCGCCTATGGTGTAGGGGATGACGAAGTAGCCGTCGGCGAGCCCCTGCATCAGCGCGCTCGCGCCGAGACGGTTCGCGCCGTGATCGGAGAAGTTGGCTTCGCCGAGCACGTGGAGCCCCTGCACGTTGCTCATCAGGTTGTAGTCGACCCAGAGCCCGCCCATCGTGTAGTGGATCGCCGGGTAAATGCGCATCGGCACCTTGTACGCATCTTCGTCGGTGATCTTCTTGTACATGTGGAACAGGTTGCCGTATTTCTCCCGGATCACGTCGGCGCCGAGGCGCTGGATCGCGTCGCGGAAATCGAGATAGACGGCCAGCCCGGTCTCGCCGACGCCGCGCCCCTCGTCGGCCATCTGCTTCGCGTTGCGCGACGCAACATCGCGCGGCACGAGGTTGCCGAACGACGGGTACTTCCGCTCGAGGTAGTAGTCGCGCTCGTCCTCGGGAATCTGCTCCGGCGGGCGCTTGTCGCCTTTGCGCTTCGGCACCCAGACGCGGCCGTCGTTGCGGAGGCTCTCGCTCATCAGCGTGAGCTTCGACTGGTGGTCGCCCGTCACCGGGATGCAGGTCGGATGGATCTGCGTGAAGCACGGGTTGGCGAACAGCGCACCACGCTTGTGGGCGCGCCACGAGGCGGTCACGTTGGAATTCACGGCGTTGGTCGAGAGGTAATAGACCGTGCCGTAGCCGCCGGTGGCGAGAATCACCGCGTCGCCGGCATGACGTTCGATCTCGCCGGTCGTGAGGTTGCGAACCACGATGCCGCGCGTGCGGCCGTCGATGACCACCAGGTCCAGCATCTCCCGACGGGCGAACAACCGCACCTTGCGGTCGTGCACCTGACGCATCAGCGACTGGTATGCGCCGAGCAGCAGCTGCTGGCCGGTCTGGCCGCGTGCGTAGAACGTGCGCGACACCTGCGCGCCGCCAAACGATCGGTTGTCCAGCAGCCCGCCGTACTCGCGCGCGAACGGCACACCCTGGGCGACGCACTGATCGATGATGTTGACGCTGAGCTGCGCCAGCCGGTAGACGTTCGCTTCGCGCGAGCGATAGTCTCCGCCTTTCACGGTGTCGTAGAAAAGGCGATAGACGCTGTCGCCGTCGTTCTGGTAGTTCTTCGCCGCGTTGATGCCGCCCTGCGCCGCAATCGAGTGCGCGCGCCTGGGGCTGTCCTGGATGCAGAAGTTCAGGACGTTGTAGCCGAGCTCGCCGAGCGAGGCGGCCGCCGACGCGCCAGCCAGGCCGGTGCCGACGACGATGATGGTGTACTTCCGCTTGTTCGCCGGGTTGACCAGCTTCATCTCGAACTTGTGCCGGTCCCACTTCCGGTCGATTGGCCCGGACGGAACCTTCGAGTCGAGCGTCATGCGTGCACCTGTCCCGTCTGCGTCAGATAAACCCACGCCGCGATCACGATGAAGCCGGCCGCGATCAGCACCGCGATGATCTTCCCGGCTATGAGCAGCTTCGCCGTCGCCCTCGGGTGGTCAGCGCCGATCGACTGAAAGCCGCTGGAGATGCCGTGCCAGAGGTGAGATCCGACGACGACCATCGACAAGATGTAGAAGCCGACCATGAACGGGTTGGAGAGGTTCTCGAACTCCTGCCGGTAGAGATCCCGTCCACCGGCCGGCCACGGGTACTCGGGGCTGAAGCGAAACGCCTTCACGTGCACTAACAGGAAGATCAGGATCCATAGCCCGGAGACGATCATCGTCGATGAAGCGAGCGACTTGCGGCTTGGCTTGCCCGCGTACTTCTTCTGCACGTAGCCGACCGGACGCGCGGCCTGGTTGCCGATGAACATCGTCACGGTCTTGTAGATGTGCACCAGGAAGACCAGCAGCAGCGCGATCTCGATCGCCGGCAGCACCGGGTTGCGGACCTCCAGGGTGTACGCGTAGGCGTTGAAGACGTTCGGCCCGAGGAAGATCAGCAGGTTTCCGGCGATGTGAATGAGGAGATAGATGAAAAGTGCGAGCCCGCTGATGCCGATGAGGATCTTCGTGCCGACGGAAGTAGAGAAGATGCCTGTTCGTGAAGCCATCAATCGACCAGTTTACTTTCTTGTTCGCGAGCGTGTCCAACCGGACGCGGTGCATCCGGTTGGACACACACGTGGATGAAGCATGGCTCCGTGAAGGCAGCGAAGACGGAGGCGCACGCTGGCGCGAGCCGTGCAACACGATCGTGGGACGAGGCAAACATGCGTAAGCGCGTGATGCTGGCGTGCAGGACTGTGTTGGGTGTGATCGCCTTGGCGTCCTCTGCGAGCGGGCAGACATCCCCTGCGCCCTCCCCGCCGTTGGCGATCGTGAACGCACAACCAACTGGCGAAATCAGCAGCCTCGAGCAGGCGGCGGAAATCCGCGTCCGCTTCTCCGAGGCGATGGTGCCCCTCGGCCGCATTCCTGATACGGTGACGGCGCCGTTCTTCTCCATCCAACCGCCGGTCGCCGGCACGTTCCGCTGGGCGGGACCGACGCTCCTGGTCTTCACGCCCGATCCGAAGACACCGGTGCCGCGCGCTACGCGCTTTGACGTCACGATCGGCATCGGCGCCACGGCGGTCAGCGGCCGCGCGCTCGCGCGGCCCTACACCTTCGCGTTCACGACGCCGACGGCGCGGCTGCTGTCCACCGACTGGTATCGCGTCAACCGGCGGTACGACCGGCCGGCGATCATCGCCCTTCGCTTCAATCAACCGGTTCGTCCGGCCGACATGCTCGCGCACGTGTCGGTGCGCTACCAGCGTCACGAGTGGACGCCGCCGTCGGTCACTTCCGACGAGCGTGCGCGAATGGGTGCGGAAGAAGCGGCCCGCTTCGACGCCAAGGTCGCCGCGGTGCGAGCGGTCGCCGCGTCGACGGCAACCGTCCCGATTGTCCTGGCGCAGGACTGGGACCGGAAGCGCTTTCCGCCGTCGCCCGATCTCGTCGTGCTGCAGACCGCGACGTCGCCGTCGCCGGATGGTTGGCTCAACCTGACACTCGACGTGGCCGTACCGGCCGTCGAGGGGCGCGCCACGCCGCCGCGGCCGCAGTCCTACACCATCCGGCTCGCGCCGGCGTTCCTCGTGCAGGGTTTCCGCTGTGCGGCGCAGTGCGATGGCGACAGCTGGAACGTCGCGTTCTTGCGCGCCGATGCGAGTCTCGACGCGCTGCGCCGCGCCGTCAGCGTGCGCGACATCACGAACCGCGCCCAGGAAGCCGTCGTGCCGACGTCGGCAACGCCGCGCGAATCGCGCCTCGCCCGGCTGGAGTCGACACGCGCGTTCGCCCTCGAGGACCTCGGCTTCGACCGGCAGCCGCCGGCGCGAACCTTCGCGGTGTCGCTCGACAGCGGCCTCCAGGCCGACGACGGCCAGACGCTCGGCTACCGCTGGACCGGCATCGTCGAGAACTGGCATGAGACGGCGTTCACCAGCTTCGGCGACGGCCACGGCGTGTGGGAGACCGGGGGAGGTGCGCTGCCGTTTCACGCGAGAAACTTCAGCGATGCGCGGCAGTGGGCGCAGACAATCGCCGTCGATCAGCTGATGCCGACGATTCTCGATTTGACGAAAAGCGGCTTTCACGCGGCGCCGGCAGGCGCGGGCACGCGCCGTTCGTTCAACGTCTCGCCCGATCGCATTCAGTCGTACGGCCTCGACTTGTCGCGCGTACTCTCGCCAGGCGGCACGGGCCTGGTGTGGGCGGCGATTCAGCCTGGGGCGGCGATCCCGCGCACGCACTCGTACGGCGAGACCGACCACCCCACGGCGACGATCGTTCAAGTGACCAACCTCGGCATCACCGTGAAAGACAGTCCCCAGAACACGCTGGTGTTCGTCACGCGGCTCGACACGGGCGCTCCGGTTGTGAACGCCGAGGTCGCAATCGTCCGCACCGACAACAGCACCGCGTGGAACGGCAGGACCGACGATCACGGCATCGCGATCGCGCCGCAGGCGCGCGTCAGGAACCCGCGACAGCCGCACAAGTTCTCGTTCATCGTCACCGCGGCGAAGGACGACGACGTCGCGTACGTCGGCAGCGACTGGAACGAAGGGATCGAGCCGTTCTTTTTCGAAACGCCGTACGACATCAGCGAAGCAGAGCCGCTCTTGCGCGGCACCGTGTTCAGCGACCGCGGCGTCTACAAGCTCGGTGAAGAGATCCACTTCAAGGCGGTGCTGCGCCGCGACACACCGTCGGGCATCCAGATCCTTCCAGGCGGCACCCCGCTCAATGTGGTGATGAAGGACAGCCGCGACCAGGTAGTGGATCGCCGGACGGTCGCGATGAACGCGTGGAGCACGACCGAGTGGACCGCGAAGCTCGCTGCAAACGGCTCGCTCGGCAACTATCAGATTGAGGTCGCGCTGGACAAAGAGTCGCTGGAGGCGAAGACGCCTGAGCCGCCGCGCGATTCCGACGACATCGACGAGGGGTGGCAGCCCGAATGGCGGAAGGTCGTCCGCGGTGGCTTTCTGGTGGCGGCCTACCGGCGTCCGGAATTCCGAGTGGACGCCACGCTCGGCGCCGATGTGCCGAATGCCATGGCCGGCGCCTCGCTGAAAGGCGTTGTCGACGCGCGATACCTGTTCGGTGCGCCGATGGCCAACCGTCCGGTGCGGTGGACGTTCTCGCGCGCGCCTTCGTATCAGCCGCCGGCGGCAGTGCAGAAAGCGTTTCCGCAGGATCGGTTCGCGTTCGTCGGCTATCGAGACTCCGCGGCGCGGATCGACGACGGCACGCTGGCGTCGAAGTCAGGGACGCTCGATCAGCAGGGACGTCTGGCGCTGGATCTGGAGACGCGGCCAAGCGACGGTCTGCCGTATGAATACGTGCTCGAAGGCGACGTCGAAGATCTGTCCCGGCAGCACATCGCGAATCGCACGTCATTCCTGGTGCACCCGGCGCCGTGGTACATCGGCCTCAAGCGACCGTCGCTCTTCGTCGATCAGAGCGCCGGGCTGAACACCGAAGTGGTGGCCGTCGCGCCAGACGGCACTCCGGTCAGCGGAGTCGCGGTCGACCTCACGCTCGTCGAGATGCAATGGCACAGTGTCCGGCGCGCTGAAGGCAACGGCTTCTATACCTGGGACACCGAGCGCAAGGAAGTCGAGGTCGGCCACTTCAGCGTCACGACCGGAGCGGCGCCGGTGCCGCTCGCCATCCCGCTCGCGTCGGGCGGCGCGTTCATGCTGCGCGCCGACGCGAAGGAAGGGGCGTTCAGGTCGGCGACGCGGCTGTCGTTCTACGCGGTTGGATCCGGGTATACCGCCTGGGCTCGCTACGATCACAACCGAATCGATCTCGTCCCCGAGCGCGACACCTACAAGCCGGGCGAGACGGCGCGGCTGATGATTCAGTCGCCGTGGGAGAGCGCGACCGCGCTGCTCACCGTCGAGCGCGAAGGCATCCGGTCGCACCAGCAGTTCGCGCTGACGTCAACCCAGCAGACGGTGACGGTGCCGATCACGGCCGCCGATATCCCCAACCTGTTCGTCTCGGTGCTGCTCGTCAAGGGCCGCACGAAAGCGGACGCGGAAGATACCAGCGACCCCGGCAAGCCGTCGTTCCGTCTCGGCTACGCGCGACTGAACGTCGAAGATTCGACCAAGAGGCTGACGACAAAAGTAAAGGCGAACCGTCCGGAGTTCCGCCCGGCCGGGAGCGCCAGGGTAGACGTGCAGGTGAACGATTACGCCGGCGCGCCGGCTGCGAGCGAGGTAACGCTGTGGGCCGTCGACTACGGCGTGCTCTCCCTGACCGGCTTCCGCACGCCCGACGTGCTGCGATCGGTGTACATGCCGAAAGCGCTCGAGGTGATGAACGAGGACAGCCGCCAGCGGATCATCAGCCGCCGTGTGCTGACGCCGAAGGGGACCGACGAGGGCGGCGGCGGCGGCGAGGACGCTGGCGTCAGCGCAATGCGCCGCGACTTCCGCGTCCTCGCGTTCTGGCTGGGCTCGGTGACGACCGATTCGAAGGGCCACGCGTCAGTCGACGTGAAGCTGCCTGAATCGCTGACCACCTACCGCATCATGGCGGTCAGCGGCGACAAGGCGTCCAGGTTCGGGTCAGGGGAAAGCGAAATCCGCATCAACAAGCCCGTTGTCCTCAAGTCGGCGTTCCCGCGCTTCCTCACACGCGGCGACTCGGCCTATTTCGGCTCGGTCGTCACGAGCCAGCTGAGCAGGGCAGGGACCGCGGAAGTGACGATGCGCAGCCTCGACCCGGAGGTGCTGCAGATCAGCGGCGACACCAGGCGGACCGTACCGGTCGGCGCGAATGCGTCGGCCGAAGTGCGCTTCGACGTCATCGCGCGCTCGGTCGGCCGCGCGCGCATTCAGACCAGCGTGAAGCTGAACGGCGAGAGCGACGCGTTCGAGGAGTTTGTGCCGGTTCAGGTGACCGTGTCGCCCGAGAGCGTCGCCGCCTATGGCGAGGCGTCGCCCGATGCGTCCCAGCCGTTTGCCATGCCGACCGGGATCGTGCCGAACGTTGGCGGGCTTCACCTGGAACTGGCGTCGACGGCTCTGGTCGGGCTCGGCGAGGGCGCGCGATACGTCGTCGAGTACCCGTACGGATGCCTGGAGCAGCGAGCGTCGCGCACATTCGTGCTCGCTACCGCCGCGGATCTCGGCGCCGCGTTCAAGCTCCCTGGCATCGACGCGCGCGACATCAAGCCGCGCGTTCAGTCGTCGCTGCGCGATCTCGAAGCCTTTCAGTGTCCGTCTGGCGGCTTCGCCTTCTGGCCCGGCATGTGCTGGTCGGTGTCGCCGTTCCTCACCAGCTACGCCCTGCACGTATTTCAGGTGGCCGCGTCGCTGAAGTACGACGTCAACGAGAGCGTGATGACACGCGGGTACGACTACCTCCAGCACGAGCTGGCTGAGGATCCGCCGGTCAACGAAGGCTGGTGGCCGATGTACACCGCATGGGAGGCGTTTGCGGTCAAGGTGCTCGTCGACGGTGGTCGCAATCAGGACTCGAACATCAACCGGTTGTATCAGTTTCGCGATCGGATGCCCGTGTTCGCGCTGGCGTATCTAAGTGACGCGATGCTCGCCAAAGGCGAGACGGGTTCGCGGATCGCCGATCTGCGGCGGCGCATGACGAACGCCATCCTGCCGGAAGCCGGAACCGCGCACGTTGAGGAGCTGAACGATCCGTATCTGCTCTGGTTCTGGAACTCGAACGTGAGGTCGAGCGCGATTGTCCTGAATTCGTTCGTGCGGGCCGGCGCTGAATCGGGAGAGGTCACGCCGATCGTGCGCTGGCTGATGACGGCGCGCAAGAACGGACGGTGGGGCAACACGCAGGAAAACGCGGTGGCGATGCAGGCGCTCGTCAACTACTACCGCAAGTACGAGACGGTGACGCCGAATTTCACGGCCACTGTGAAGCTCGGAACCGAGGATCTCGTCCACGCGACGTTCAAGGGCCGATCGGCGGAGGCGGCGGTGAAAGACGTGCCGATGGCGATGCTCGCCACGGCCGGCGCGAGCGCGCGCGAGGTGACGCTGCGGCGCGATGGCGAAGGCACCCTCTTCTATTCGACGCGCCTGACCTATGCGCCCGATGCCGCCACCCTCACGTCGCGCGACAACGGCTTCCACATCGAACGGACGTACGCGGCTGCGGGCGGAGGCGCCGCGGCAACGAACTTCCAGGCAGGCGATCTCGTCCGCGTCACGCTGTCGTTCGATCTGCCGAAAGAACGGCGCTACGTCGCGGTCACCGACCCTGTGCCGGCCGGCTTCGAGCCGGTGGAGTCGTGGTTCAACACCACGGCGTCCGACGTCGCGAAGCAGGCTGAAGAGCAGGACGGCACGGATCAGCCGCGATGGGAGGACGTCTGGAAGCGCGGCACGTTCGATCGCGTCGAGCGCCATGACGATCGCGTGGTCCTGTTTGCCACGCGGCTGGCCGACGGCCACCATGAATTCTCGTATGTGGTCCGCGCGACGACGGCGGGCCGGTTCGTCGTCGCTCCTGCGCGCGCCGAGGAGATGTACGCACCCGAGGTGTCGGGACGAACGTCCACCGTGACGATTGAGGTCAAGCGGTGAAACGGCCGCGATTGCTCCGACGACCAACGGGATCGGCCCGTACTGTGGTGGCCTGTGCGGCCGCCACACTCGCGCTGGCTACGGCGTGGATTCGCCTCGGTCCGCTGCCGCAGGATCTGCTCGAGCCCGCCGCTGGCGTGTCGACGATCGTCTACGACCGCAGCGGCGAGATCCTGTACGAGGCGCGCGCCGGCGACGGCAGCCGATCCATGCGGCTCTCCGCCGCGGCGCTCCCGCAGGCGCTGGCCGACGCGACCGTTGCCGCCGAGGACCACCGTTTCTGGCGGCATCCGGGCGTCGATCCCATCGCCCTGGTCCGCGCGGCGGTGCGGAATCTTCGCGCCCGTGCCGTCGTCGAAGGCGGATCGACCATCACACAGCAGACGGTCAAGCTGCTGCTCGCAGGCTCCGAGGGAACGATGCCCACGCGCAGCGTCCGCGCCAAACTTCGCGAGGCGGTGCTCGCGCTGCGGCTGGAGCATCGCCTCACCAAACGCGAGATCCTCGCGCTCTATCTGAACACCGCGTCCTACGGGAATCAGCTGACCGGCGCCGAACGGGCGAGCCGCGCCTATTTCGGCGGCGGCACTTCCGTGCTGACGCCGGCCCAGGCAGCCTTCCTCGCCGCGCTGCCGCAGCGGCCGACGACGCTCAACCCGTATCGCGATCCGTCGCGCGCGCGGCGGCGCCAGGAAGGCGTGATCGTGCAGATGGGCGTGCAGCGTCTGCTCTCCCCCGAGCAGGTGCGCGAGGCGCTTGACGAGCGGCTGACGCTGGTGCGCGAGCCGGCCGTGTTCGTCGCTCCACACTTCGTGCAGCGCGTGCTGGCGCAAGCGGCGCGGCCAGGGCACGACGGAGAGAAAGGGCACGAGGGCCAGGAACGGCGTATCTCTGCAATCCACACGACGCTCGACGCCGACCTCCAGCGCATCGTGCAGGGCATCATCCGCGCCGAGCGGCCGGCTCTAACTCGGATCGGCGCGCACAATGTCGCCGTGGTGGTCCTTGCCAACGAAAGCGCCGAATGGCTTGCCTGGGAGGGATCCGGCGATTACGCCGATCGACATAACGGCGGAGCGATCGACGGCGTGACCACGCCGCGTCAGCCCGGCTCGGCGCTGAAGCCGTTCACCTATGCGGCGGCGTTCGAGGATGGCGCCACGCCGGCCAGCGTGCTGCCCGACGTGCCCTCGTTCTTTCCGACGGCAAGGGACGGCGTGCTGTACGCGCCGCGCAACTACGACAACCGGTTCCGCGGCCCGCTGCTCGCGCGCCGCGCGCTTGCCGGATCGGAGAACGTGCCGGCCGTCGCGCTGGCGTCGCGTGTGGGTGTGCCGACGCTGCTTCGGCTGCTTCGCGGCGCCGGGCTGACAACGTTCGACAAGAACGCGGCCTATTACGGTCTGGGCCTGACGCTCGGCGACGCGGAGGTGCGGCTGGACGAGCTCGTGGCCGCGTACTCGATGTTCGCGCGGGGCGGCGTGTTCGTGCGGCCGCGTCTGATTCGCAGTTCGGCTGATCGCTGCGGCGTCAGCAAATGTAACGGGGGTCGGGACTCGGAGACAGCCTTCCACGCCTCCTCGAGTCCCGACCCCGTCCCTGCCGAACCGGCGGCCTCAGAACGCCTTGTATCCCCCCGGACAGCGTTCTGGATCACAGACATCCTCTCCGACAACGAGGCGCGCGCGTATGTGTTCGGCCGCGGCGGCAGCCTCGAGTTTCCGTTTCCGGTCGCAGCGAAGACCGGCACGTCGCAGGCGTACCACGACAACTGGGCGATCGGATACACGCAGGACGTGACAGTCGGCGTCTGGGTCGGCAACTTCGATCGGCGCCCGCTCACGGGATCGTCGGGCGTAGCCGGCGCAGGGCCGATATTCCACGCCGTGATGGTCGCCGCCACAGACGCCACCCGGGGGTCCGAATTTGGAACTTCGAAGTTCGCAATCAGCAACCAGCAATCAGCAATCAGCAATGAGAAGGAAACGATCTGCGCATTGTCAGGGATGCGAGCCTCCGCGTGGTGTCCGACGCAGACCGAGGAATGGACCGCCGGCGACTCGTCGACGGGCGATCAGGAGTGCACATGGCACGTACCGCGCAGCGGCGGCGTCGCCGTCAAGTGGCCCCAGGAGTACGTCGCGTGGGCGCGGACCCAGGGCGTCTACGATCGCGTGACGCCGCCGCCGACGCGCGCGGGCGACCTGCTCGGCCAAGCACGTCGCGTGGGGCGGACACCGGTTGTGATTGCGGCTTCGGCGCCTGCCGCCGCGCGCGCCGGCGCGCCAGCGCTCCGCGTGGTGAGCCCGCCCGACGGCGCCGTCTACCTGATCGATCCGACGCTGCGCCGCGCTTTTCAGACGCTGGCCCTGCGCGCGGCGGCCGCCGAACCGGCCAACATCGAATGGCGTATCGATGGGCGGGCGGTGGGCCGCGGGGCCGCTGGAGCTTCGATCGACTGGCCGCTGACAGCGGGTGCACACGTGGTCACGGCGCGCGACGCGAGCGGCCGCGAAGCAAGCGCCGCCATTGTCGTCAAGTAACCAACCAGTTGGCCATTTGGTCATCTGGGCATTCCATCATCCTCGCCGGCGCTGCGTTGACGGTCGCGGCGGTTCCGGTCGCCCGCGCCGCTCGCACCGATCCAGCCAGCTCCCTGCGCGCTGAGTAAGGCCGCCGAATTCGGTCTCCTCGCTTTGACAATTCGGTCTCCTCGCCTTGACGCGTTCGCGCCAAGCCGATTAGCATCAGGAGTTTCCTGCCGTCATGAAAATCCACGAATATCAAGCCAAAAGCATCCTGGCGCGCCACGGCGTGCCCGTGCCGCGCGGCGAGACGCTCACGAGCGCGTCGGAGGCGGCCGCGGTTGCGCGCCGGCTCGGCACGAAGGTCGTCGTCGTCAAGGCGCAGATTCACGCCGGAGGTCGCGGCAAGGGCGGCGGCGTCAAGCTTGCGAGGTCGCCTGAGGACGCTGAGAAGCTCACGAAGGGCATGCTCGGCATGACCCTCGTCACCCACCAGACGGGTCCCGAAGGCCGTGTGGTCGGGCGCGTGCTGATCGAAGAGGGCCTGCAGATGCAGCGCGAGCTGTACCTGAGCATCGTGCTCGATCGCGCGGCGGGCAAACCGGTCATGATGGCCAGCGCGGCCGGCGGCATGGACATCGAGGAGGTGGCGGCGTCGACGCCGGAGAAGATCGCCAGGGTCTACATCGAGCCCGGCGTCGGCATGGTGCCGTTCGAAGCGCGGCAGCTCGGGTTCGCGATCGGCCTTGATGGCGCCGAGGTGAACAAGTTCGTCAAGGTCGCCACGTCGCTGTACGAGGCGTACCTGGCCACCGACGCGTCGCTTCTCGAGATCAACCCGCTGGTCGTCACCGCGTCGGGCGATCTCCTCGCGCTCGATGCGAAGATGAACTTCGACGACAACGCGCTCTACCGGCATCCGGACATCAAGGATCTGCGCGACCTGAGCGAGGAAGATCCGCTCGAGATCGAGGCGTCGAAGTTCAGCCTGAACTACATTCACCTCGACGGCAACATCGGCTGCATGGTGAACGGCGCCGGCCTTGCGATGGCGACCATGGACATCATCAAGCTGGCGGGCGGCGAGCCAGCCAACTTCCTCGACGTCGGCGGCGGCGCCAACGCCGAGCAGATCCGCAACGCCTTCAAGATCCTGATGTCCGACGCGAACGTGAAGGCGGTGCTGATCAACATCTTCGGCGGCATCCTGCGCTGCGACGTGCTCGCGCAGGGGGTCATCGCGGCGGTGAAGGAGCTCGGCGTGCCGGTGCCGATCGTGATCCGCATGGAAGGAACCAACGTCGAAGAGGGCAAGCGGCTCCTGAAGGACAGCCACATGAACTTCACGACCGCCGACTCGATGGACGAAGCAGCCGAGAAGGTCGTCGAGCTGGCAGGGTGATGCGGACGCTATGGCAGCACTGATCGACAAATCGACGCGGCTGATCGTCCAGGGCCTCACCGGCCGCGAGGGTACGTTTCACGCGAAGCAGGCCGCCGCCTATGGCACCACCGTCGTCGGCGGCGTGACGCCGGGCAAGGGCGGCACGAAACACGAAGGGTGGCCGGTGTTCGATACCGTGCGCGACGCGGTGAGGGAGACCGGTGCGAACGCGTCGGTGATCTTCGTGCCCCCGCCGTTTGCCGCCGACGCCGTGATGGAAGCGGCCGACGCCGACCTTCCGCTCGTGGTCTGCATCACGGAGGGGATCCCGACCCTCGACATGATGCGCGCGATGACGTTCCTGAAGGAGCGGCCCGGCACGCGTCTGGTCGGACCGAATTGTCCCGGCATCATCTCGCCCGGCAAGGCGAAGGCGGGCATCATCCCGGGGAACATCTGCAAGGAAGGGCGAATCGGGATCGTCTCGAAGAGCGGCACGCTCACATACGAAGCGATTCACCAGCTGACGCGGCTCGGTCTGGGCCAGAGCACCTGCATCGGCATCGGCGGCGATCCGCTGATCGGCACGTCGCACGTCGACGCGCTGCAGCTCTTCGCCGACGATCCGGAAACCGACGCGGTGATCATGATCGGCGAGATCGGCGGCAGCGCCGAAGAAGACGCCGCCGCTTGGATATCCACGAATTTCCGCAAGCCGGTGGTCGGCTTCATCGCCGGGCAGACGGCGCCGCCCGGGCGCCGCATGGGCCACGCCGGCGCGATCATCGCTGGCGGCAAGGGCACCGCCGCCGAAAAGATGGCCGCGCTCACCTCGGCTGGCGTGCACGTGGTCAAGAGTCCCGCCGATATGGGCAGGGCGATCAGCGAGCTCGTCGGGAGCTAGCGGCCGCGGCCGAT
>Ga0066903_100003061_pt1 | contig 13462 bp, 13 predicted proteins | sample PanSoiMetaGPlot1_FD_67491 | JGI IMG/M metagenome (GOLD analysis project Ga0066903, IMG submission 67491) | Tropical forest soil microbial communities from Panama analyzed to predict greenhouse gas emissions - Panama Soil - Plot 1 (version 2) | ecosystem: Environmental > Terrestrial > Soil >... | reverse complement strand
ACGGGCGTGAAGCCGCCGTTCGAGGCTGCGACCGTGCTCGCGGACGCGAGCGCGACCAGCACGGCGATGACGAAGGACGGCAGCTTCCGGCGCACCCGACGGGCATTCTATGAAGGTGTCGCAGCGCACGCGGATCGACCTGCCGGGACACATCCCGGGCGCGTTCGAGGTGTACGTGAACGGCGTCCGTCAGGTGCCCGGACGCGACTTCGAGGTGGACGGCCGCTCGCTGGTCTTTCCGCGTCCGCTGGCCCAGGAAGGCCGGCTCGGCTTCTGGCGCTGGGCGTCCATGTGGCTCGGGATCGCCGGCACGTACCGCAAGCACGAGACGGTCGACGTCGTCTACGAGCTGGACGGGCGGCGCGAGGTCGAGACCGGTCTCGAGCCCGAGCCGTACGAGGCCTAGAAGGCCGCGAGCGCGAGATCGGCCGGACGAGCAGCACGCTCGGCGAGCGCGGCGACCGCGTCCGAGAAGACGTTTCGGGCGGGCGCATAGACGGGCCGAAAATCGACCGCACCGTTGACCTCGAGCACGACGAAGCCGTTGCGCGTCGGCATGAGGTCGACCCCGGCGAGATCGGCTCCGACTGCGGCGACGGCCGAGATCGCGAGCGTGCGCGCTATCCCGGGGGCAGCGGCGGCCTCGACCGACGCTCCGAGGGCGGCGCTCATCCGCCATTCGCCGCGCGCGGGGACCCGACGCGCCGAGCCGACGACCCGTCCGCCGGCGACGACCACGCGAAGATCCCATCCCATCGGAGCGACGACCTCCTGTGCGAGCGCGCCTTGTTCCCGGAACCACGGCCGCGACTGCAGGCGTAGGAGCGCAGACTCGAACTCCTCGGCGGTCGAGCAAAGCTCCACATCGCGACCCCAGCTTCCGAACCGAGGCTTGAGAACGAGCGGTAGCTCGGGCACGACGATCGGCATGGACGGCGCGAGGTGGGTCGTGTGCGGGTGCGGCAGGCCGGCGAGCCGGAGTGCGCGGGCGGTCAGCAGCTTGTCGTGAGCGACGACGAGCGCGCTAGGAGGGTTAAGCACGTCGATGCCGCCGTCTACAAGCCGTTCCAGCTCGCCGGTGCCGCTCTCGATGCCGTCAAGCTGCTCGCGCACGTCGAGCCGGGCGAGCGCGATGTCCCCGGGCTCGAGCAGTGTCAGCGCGCGGCGCGGCTCGACGAGGACGGCCTCGAAGCCGGAGGCGCGGCCCGCGGCCGCGAGCGCCTCGTTCGTCGAACTACGCCGATGAGCGACGACGGCGAATCTCATGGGGAAAATCGTGCGCGCGGCATGGTCAGAAGTGGGGGTCGATCCGGTGAAGTCGTGGTTTCGGAGCGGTACGCATATTTTCGTGACCGCAGAGGGCTAGCGGAGCGCCGCAGCGGCGTCCTTCGCCACCGGCTCGAGCCGGTAGCCGACGCCGTAGCGCGTCTGGATGAACGTGTGCTGCGACGAGCGGCGATCGACCTTCTCGCGCAAACGGCGGACGAACACGTCCACCGTCCGGTCGCGATGCGACTCGCGGCGGCCCCAGAGCTTCTGCAGGAGCTCGTCGCGGGTGACGACGCGACCCCGGTCGAGTGCGAGCTGGTACAGGAGCCGGAACTCCGTCGGCGTGAGCTCGGCGCTCTCGCCGTCCACGTAGGCCTGCACCTCGAGCGGGTCGATCCGCAGCTCCTCGATCTCGATCGGCTCTCCGCGCGGCGTCTCGTCACGCCTGATCGAGCGGCGGGCCGCGGCGCGCACGCGGGCCACGAGCTCCTTCATCGAGAAGGGTTTCACGAGGTAGTCATCCGCGCCGATCTCGAGCGCGTGCACCCGATCGTGCTCCGTGCCACGCGCGGAGACCACGACGATCGGCGTCCCGATCCCCTCGTTACGCGCGGTTTCGATCACCTTCCAGCCGTCGACCCCCGGCAGCATGAGGTCCAGCACGCAGACGTCCGGCTGCTCGTACCGCAGCCGTGCGAGCCCCTGACTGCCGTTGCCGACCGAGACCGGGTCGAATCCGGCCGCACCGAGGTGCCGCGACATTCCCTGCGCGATGACCTCGTCGTCCTCGACGATCAGAACCTTCGGCATGCTTGCTCCAATTATCGGGTTCCACTCGGTAGGAGAAGGGTAGACAGATGGTGGAGGAGTGGTGAACGAAGATCGCGCACGCCACGTCGCCGAGACCAGCCGCGAGGCACTCGTCGTCCTTGACAGCGAGCGGCGGGTCGTCGCCGCGAACCGCCGCGCGCTCATGTTGCTGCCGGCAGCCGAGACGGGAAGCAGGCTGACGGAGGAGGCGGTCGCGGCGCAGCCGGACGTTCTCGTCCTCTTCCTCGACTCTCCCCCCGAGCTCTCGGCGTACCAGGAGCTCCGAGCCGGTTTCACCGCCGCGGTCTCACACGAGCTCCGCACCCCGCTCGCCCGGCTCCTCGCCCTGCTCGAAAGCGCAGGCCTGCCCGATGCCGACATGGAACGCCTCCTCGAGCAGGCCCGCGAGGAGGTGGAGCAGGCCCGCGAGCTGATCGACGACGTGCTCTTCCTCGGAGAGCTGGAAACCGGCCGCGAGGTCGTCTCCCTCGGACAGACGCGCGCGTTGCCGGTCGCCGAGGACGTGGCGGCGTCGCTGGCCGAGCGCGCCGACCACGCGCAGGTCGCGATCGAGGTTCAGGTGGACGACGGCGTCGAGCTACCTCTGCGGCCGAGGATGCTGCGCGTCGTGTTCGAGAACCTCGTCGCGAACGCGATCCGCTACGCAGGTCCGGGGAGCACCTGCCGCGTCGAGGCCGCACGCGACGACGGCGAAGTCTTCCTGGCCGTCTCGGACGACGGCAACGGTGTGCCCTCGGTCGACCTGCCCCGGCTGTTCGAGCGCTTCTACCGCGGCGACCAGGCGAGGACGAGCCGCGGAACCGGGCTCGGGCTCGCCATCGTCAAGCACGTGGTGACCGCTGCGGGCGGCGAGGTCGTGGCGACGGGCGGGCCCGGACGGGGACTCGCGGTCAGCGCCCGCTTCCCCGCCGCCTGAGGACCTGCTCTAGCCGAAGCGGCCGGTGACGTAATCCTCCGTCCGCTTGTCGGACGGAGCGGTGAAGATCTTCTCGGTCGCGTCGTACTCGACCAGCTCGCCCCAGCGCTGACCCTCCGCGCCGCGCGAGATCGAGAAGAACGCAGTCATGTCCGCCACACGCGCGGCCTGCTGCATGTTGTGCGTGACGATCACGAACGTGTACTGGTCCTTGAGGTCGTGCATCAACTGCTCGATCGCCTGGGTAGCGATCGGGTCCAGGGCCGACGCGGGCTCGTCCATCAGGACGACGGCCGGCTCCACGGCGATCGCGCGCGCGATGCAGAGCCGCTGCTGCTGGCCGCCCGAGAGAGAGAGCGCGCTGGCCTTCAGCCGGTCCCGCACCTCGTCCCAGAGCGCCGCCTGCGTCAGAGCGCGCTCGACCCGGTCCGAGAGGTTGTCCTTCATCCCGAGCACTCTCAGGCCCCACGCGACGTTGTCGAAGATCGACTTCGGGAACGGGTTCGGCCGCTGAAAGACCATGCCGATCGTACGCCGCACCGCCACGGGGTCGACATCCGAGCCGCAGATGTCCTGACCGTGGAAGGTGATCGTCCCGTTCATGCGGAACCCCGGGACGAGGTCGTTCATCCGGTTAAGGCAACGGATGAAGGTGCTCTTGCCGCAGCCGGAGGGGCCGATGATCGCCGTGACGAGGTTCTTGTACACCTCCATCGACACGCTCTTCAGCGCCGGCTTCGAGCCGTAGATCGCGTCGACGTCCTGGATGTCGAAGACGGTCTCGAGACGCTCGCGCGGAGGCAGCGGCTGGCGCTTGGTCTCGACGCGCACGGCGTTTTCGATGGTACTCGACACGGTCACGACGTCTCCCTTCATCTGGTCGCTCATCTCGCCGCGCGCCCGAGCTTACGCCGACTCCGGGTGGCGAGCCAGCGGGCGCCCAAGCTCGCGAAGAGGATGAACATGAGGAGGACGAACGCCGCCGCCCACGCGCGCGCATGATCGGTGGGATCGGGCGACTCCGACAACTCGAAGATCGCGACGGGCACCGTCTGCAGCGGGTGCGCCGGATTGAAGCTCGTGTTGTACGCGACGAGTGAAGAGGTGAAGAGCAGCGGTGCGGTCTCGCCCGCGACGCGGGCCACGGCGAGCGTGGCGCCGGTGAGCACGCCTCCGATCGTCTGCGGCAGGACGATCCCCAGCGTCATCCGCCACCGGGGCGAACCGACCCCGAGCGCCGCCTCGCGCAGCGAGTTCGGCACGAGAGCGAGAACCTCCATCGTCGTGCGAGCGACGAGCGGCAGCATCAGGACGGCGAGCGCGAATGCCCCCGCGAGCCCGCTCTGCCCGTGCGCCACGACGATCAGGCCGAAGACGAAGAAACCGATCACGATCGCGGGCACGCCGTTGAGCACGTCGAGGACGAAACTGATCCCGTTGCGGATCATCCTCGGCGCGAACTCGTTCACGTAGATGGCGATCAGGATCCCGAACGGCAGTGCCATGAGGGTCGCGAGACCGACGATGACGAACGTGCCGACAAAGGCATTCGCAAGCCCCTGTTTGGCAGTCGGGTCGTACGGCACCTGCGTCTTCGTCAGGAAGTCGAAGCTGAGGGCACTGGCCCCCCGCCGCGCCACCGAAAAGACGACGATGCCGAGCGCGGCGACGGCTACGGCCGCCGAGAGCCAGGCGAGGAACTCCATCCCGCGGTTCACGGCCTTGCGCCGGCGCAGCCGGTCCGTCGGACGCTGAAGCGGGGTGAGTTCCGCGGCGCTCACGTCGAAGCCAGCCCCTGACGTCGCGCCACGCGCCGCACGATCAGCTGGGCGAGGAGGTTCACGAGAATCGAGAAGACGAGCAGGATCAGCGCGAGATAGATCAGCGACGACAGCTCGAGCCCGGAGGAGGCGCCCTGGTAGTTGAGGGCGATCATGGCGGCGAGCGTGTTCCCGGGGTTGAAGAGATTCCAGCTGATGCCCGTGAAGGCACCGATCACCATGGCCACGGCGATCGCCTCACCCAGGGCACGGCCCAGGCCGAGGATCATGGCCGCCGCCACGCCGCCGCGCGTGTAGGGAAACACGACTCCGCGCACCATCTCCCAGCGCGTCGTCCCGAGACCGAGCGCACCTTCTTTGAGCTCGGACGGAACTCCGAGAAACAGTTCCCGGGAGATGCTCGAGATGATCGGCAGGATCATGATCGTCAGCACGATGATCGCGGTGAAGACGTTCGCGGAGTAGGTCGCGGGGCCAAACAACGGGATGAAACCGAGTGCCGAGTGGAGCGCCGGGTCGACGTGGTCGCGGAGGAGTGGGGCGAGGACGAGGATGCCCCAGAGACCGATCACGACGCTCGGAATCGCGGCGAGTGTCTCGACGAGCGCGGTTACGGGCCCACGGATCCCGGCGGGGGCGAGCTCGGTGAGGAAGAGGGCGATGCCGATCGCCAGCGGCGTGGCCAGTATCAGGGCGCCGAGGGACGTGATCGCCGTTCCGAAGAGGAAGCTGCCCGCGCCGAACTTGAGGTGAACCGGATCCCAGCCGACGTGGGTGACGAAGCCGAGACCGAACGTCGAGAGTGAGAGCCGCGCTCCCTCGACGACCTTGTAGACGATCAGGACGACGAGCGCGACCGCGCCCAGTGAGGCGAGCGCGGCCGCCCCCTGCAGAAGCACGTCTCCCAGATGCACCCGCCGCCCCGAGAAGGGGCGGCGGGCTACATCCGTGGTCGTATCGAGTGTGCTCAGGAGAATTCTCTCCTAGGTCGCTCTACGAGTGGATCTTCTGGATCTGCTTCTTGTCGAAGGTCACGACGGGCTTGGGCAGGGGCGCGAAGAAGAGCTTCGGCCCGTACGTCTGGCCCTTGGTGATCGCCCAGCCGATCAGCTTCTTGAGGGCCGCGGCGTTCGCGCCGGAGGCCTTCTGGACGTCGACGTACGTGTACGTGGCAATCGGGTACGCGTTGGCGTACTTCTTGCTCTTCGGCGGATTGACGATCGACAGCGACCCATCCTTCGCAGGATGCGTCTGGAGCTGCGCCGCTGCGAGGATGCCCTTCAGCCTCGGGACGACGAACTTGCCGGTCCGGTTCCGCATCTTCATGTAGCCGAGGTGATTGACGACGGCGTAGTCCACGTCGACGTAGCCGATCGCGCCGGGCGTCGACTTGACCGCCGCCGACATGCCGGCGCTCTTGTTACCGCCGATACCGGTCGGCCAGCTGACCGCCGTACCGTTGCCGACCTGCGACTTCCAGGTCTTGCTGACACTCGACAGGTAGTCGGTGAAGTTGAAGGTCGTGCCCGAACTGTCGGAGCGATGCACGACGGTGATCGCCTTGTCCGGCAGGTTGCGCCCGGAGTTGAGCTTCTTGATGGCAGGATCGTTCCAGTTCTTGATCTTGCCGAGGTAGATGTTCGCGAGCGTCGACCCGTTCATCTTCAGGAACGGGAGCCCGGGCAGGTTGTAGACGACGGCAGTTGCTGCGAGCGCCCACGGGATCTGCACGCACGTGGTGCAGGTCGGGCTGAACTGCGAGAGCGGCGCATCGCTCGCACCGAAGTCGACGCCCTTCGTCGTGATGGCCGAGACGCCGCCGCCGGAACCGATCGGGTTGTAGCTCAGCGAGATCCCGATCGAGCTGACGGGGTTGATCCAGGCGTTCACGAGCGGGGCGACGAACGAGCTGCCGGCGCCCTTGATCGCGGTGGCCGAGCGGGCCTTGTGGGATGCGCCCGCCGTGCCGACAGCAACGGCTGCGAGTATCGCGACCGCAGCAACGACAAGTGTGATTCGTACGAGCATGCCGTTCTTCGGCATCTGGATTTCCTCCTCCTCCAGGGGTTCGCGGGCAAGGTACGACCAGCCCTCAGGTGAATGGGATACGCCGACGTTTCGAGCCGGAGACGAAGTGGTTACAAAGTGTTCGGCTTTCGTGGTGGTGGTTCTCGTGGCGGACGAGGTAGTACGCTGATCGGATGCCGATCGACGCAGCCCTCGAGCAGATCGAAGCCCAGCTCCAGGAGATGGGGCAGCGGGTTCTCAGCGCCCTCCGCGGAGCGATCAGAGCGCTCGAGGACCGCGACCAGGAGCTCGCCGGGGAGGTCATCGCCTTCGACGACGAGGTCGACAGCCACTTCCTCGGCATCGAGCACTCGATTCAGGCGCTGCTCGCACTCCAGACGCCGGTCGCCCGGGATCTCCGCCTCCTGCTGGCGATGATCCACATCAATCTGCTGCTCGAGCGGAGCGCGGATGGTTGCGTGACGATCGCCAAGCTGTCGCAGCTCGTCGCCGATGTGGAGCCCGACCCGGCGCTGGTCGAGGTCCTGACGGAGATGGGCGAGCGCGCCGAGCAGATGCTGCGCGTGGCGCTCGACTCGTTCAGCCAGCGGGATCTGCCGGGCGCCGAGAGCCTCGTCGAGCTCGACGAGCTGATCGATCGGGCGAACCGGCGTTTCGTCGAGCGCCTCGTGGACGTGATGGGCGAGCTCGAGATGCGCGAGTGGGGCCTGCGGATGGTCGTCGTGGCGCGGACGATCGAGCGGATCGGCGACCGCGCAGTCGACATCGGCGAGCAGACGGCCTATCTGCTCACGGCCCAGTTCCGCGAGTTCACCGACGCCTCACATCCGGTCAGTTAGCCTCCCGATCGGCTGGAACCAGCCGACGTCCCTGGTAGAGGAGCATCGATGTCGAACAGAAAGCTGCTGACCGTGATCGCGGTCGTCCTCGGAGTCGCGCTCATGGTCGTGGCGGTGATCTACTGGGCCGAGTCGGCGAGCTCGCTGCCGTCGTTCTTCCCCGGCCACGAGGCCGGTTCCCAGCATCACCATGTGAAGCACGGAATCGCCGCCTTCCTTCTCGGCCTCGCCTGCCTCGCCTTTGCCTGGTTCAACAGCGGGCCGAAGAAGGACGCTGAGCGCGCGTCCGACCCTTCCTGAGTGCACCCGATCAGCTACTTCCAGGCGGCGATCCTCGGGCTGCTCCAGGGCGTTTCGGAGCTCTTCCCCGTCTCGAGCCTGGGCCACAGCGTCATCCTCCCGAGCCTCTTCGGCTGGAACATCCACCAGAACGCGCCGTACTTCCTCACCTTTCTCGTCGCGCTGCACCTCGCCACCGCGCTCGTGCTGCTCGGCTTCTTCTGGGAGGACTGGGTTCGCATCATCAAGGGCCTCGGCCGCTCACTGCGCGACCGGGAGATTCGTGACGCCGACGCAAAGCTCGGCTGGCTCCTGATCATCGGCACGATCCCGGCCGGGATCCTCGGGCTGGCGCTGCAGGACTACCTCCGCAAGCTGTTCGCGTCCCCCGAGTACGCCAGCGTGTTTCTCGCGCTCAACGGCGTCATGCTCTTCGGCGCCGAGCTGCTGCGCCGGCGCGCGCCGGTGGCCGAGGAGGACGACGACATCCGGATCGCGCGGACGGTCGGCTGGGGTGAGGCTGCCGGGGTCGGCGCGGCGCAGTCGATCGCGCTCATCCCCGGCTTCTCGCGCTCGGGTGCGGCGATGGGCGGCGGACTGCTCGTCGGCCTCTCGCACAAGGACGCGGCGCGCTACGCCTTCTTGCTCGCGACGCCGATCATCCTCGCCGCCGCCGTCCTCAAACTCCCCGAGCTCGCCGGCACCCAGGGGAACGGCGTGCGCGGGCAGGCGCTCGTGGGCGCGCTCTGCGCGGCACTGACCGCCTATCTCTCCGTGCGCTTCCTCATGCGCTACTTCGAGACCCGGACGCTGATGCCCTTCGCGATCTACTGCCTTTGCGCAGGCGTCGCGTGCGCGATCTATTTCGCCGTCACGTAGGCACCTTTCACAGGATCGAGGCATCTAGCGGCCGTACTGCCTGGCGAGGCGGCGCAGCCGTCTCGCCAGTGGGGGCGTGAGTTGCCCGGCCTCCAGCCGCCAGCGCCAGTTCCCGCCGATCCTCCCTGGATGGTTCATCCGAGCCTCGCTGCCGAGCCCGAGCACGTCCTGCGCCGGCACGACCGCGAGCCTCGCGGGCGAGGAGTACGCGAGCTCGATCAGTCCCCACTGCGGCTCGGCGGGGTCGAGGCCGGTTGCCGCCCGCAGGCGCGGCCGCAGTCCGCGGAACCAGCCGACGGCGGTGTCGGTGTCGTGGGTGCTCGTGTAGACAACCGAGTTCTCCCGATGGTTCGCGAGGCGGTGCGGACTGTGGCGCCTCCCACCGAAGGCCCAGAGGGCAACGACCATCCCCGGGAGGCCGAGCTCGTCCCGCAGCCGATAGACCGCCGGCGTGATCAGGCCGAGATCCTCCGCGATCAGGGCCAGATCGCCGAGTTCGCCCTCGACCGCCCGGAAGAGCTCGGCGCCCGGCCCGGGGCGCCAGCGGCCGCGCTTCGCCGTCTTGTTCCGCTCCGGGATGGCCCAGTAGGAGACGAACCCGCGGAAGTGGTCGATGCGGCACAGGTCGACGAGCTCGAACGTGCGTCGGAACCGCTCGCGCCACCAGCGGAAGCCGGTCGCGCGATGCGCCGGCCAGTCGTAGAGCGGGTTCCCCCAGCGCTGGCCCACGGCGCTGAGCGCGTCCGGCGGCGCCCCTGCCACCTCGCCGTGCTCGAACAACTCCGGCCAGCCGGCGATGTCCGCACCCGCGTCCGAAACGTAGATCGGCAGGTCGCCGATGAGGCGAATGCCGCGCTCGGCCGCATACACGCGGAGAGCTCCCCAATCCCGCTCGAACCGAACCTGGTCCGCGATCGCGGTGCCACCGGCGAAGCTCGCCCAGGCTCCGGCCCAGTAGGGGTGCCGCGCGACGAAGTCCCCGACCTCACCGGCCGTAACCCGCGCTTCCGGCCTGGCCAGCAGCTGCGCGGAGCCCGCGAAGGCAGATGCCGACCGGTACGGAGACCCGAACTCGTCCGGCGGCCCCAGCGGCAGCACCTGCCACCACGCCTGTCCGGCCGACGCGAGCCAGTCGACGAAGCGGTACGCCTCGCGGTCGAGCCGCCCGGAGGGAAGGGACGTCGGATGCAGGAGGACGCCGGACGAGCGAGGGATCTCCACGTTTCGATCCTCCCTCATCAGTGAGACTCCGGGCGTGCCCCTGCCCAAGTCGAACAGCCCGCCGGCGCGGATCCAGATCCTGGAGGTCACTCCGCAGGTCGACTGCGGCCGCTACGCGGTCAAGAGAACCGTCGGCGAGCGCGTCGACGTGACCGCCCGGATCTTCCGCGACGGCCACGAGCAACTCGGCGCGGCGATCCGTCACCGCCGTCCCGGCTCCACCCGCTGGACGGAGGCGCCTTTCGAGCCGGTCGGCAACGACGTCTGGGTGGGGTCATTCGAGGTCGACCGACCGGGGCTCTGGTCCTTCCGGGTCGACGCGTGGGTCGACCGGGTCGGCTCGTTCCAGGAGGAGTTGCGGCGCAAGCTCGCCTCTGGACAACAGCACCTCGCCGGCGAGCTGTCCGAGGGAGCCGTACTCCTCGAGCGCGACGAGCTGACGGTCGAGGAAGCCCTCGCCGCGCCGACCGGCGACCGATCGGAGAGCACGACCTCCGCGGCCTACGACGTCGACGTCGACCGGGTCGTCGCCCGCTCCGGCTCGTGGTACGAGCTCTTCCCTCGCTCCTGGGGCGGCTTCGCGGGGGTCCGCGAACAGCTTCCGCGCTTCGCGGAGCTCGGCTTCGACGTCCTCTACCTGCCGCCCATCCACCCGATCGGACACACGAACCGCAAGGGTCGCAACAACGCCGCGCGCGCCGAGGCGGGCGATGTCGGCAGTCCGTGGGCGATCGGGTCGGAGAAGGGAGGGCACGACGCCGTCGACCCGTCGCTCGGCAGCGAGAAGGACTTCCGCGAACTCGTCGCCGAGGCGAAGGAGCACGGGATCGAGATCGCGCTCGACTTTGCGATCCAGTGCTCGCCCGACCACCCGTGGCTGCGCGAGCATCCGGAGTGGTTCTTCCGCCGCCCGGACGGGACGCTGAAGTACGCCGAGAACCCGCCGAAGCGCTACCAGGACATCTACAACGTCGACTTCGCGAGCGAGGACTGGCGCGGGCTGTGGCAGGCGCTGCTCGACGTCGTCCTCCACTGGGTCGACTGCGGTGTGGCCGTCTTCCGCGTCGACAACCCGCACACGAAGCCGGTGCCTTTCTGGGAATGGCTGATCCGCGAGGTCCGGCGCGACCACCCGGAGGTGATCTTCCTCTCGGAGGCGTTCACCCGGCCGGCGCCGATGACGACGCTCGCCAAGGCCGGCTTCGCGCAGAGCTACACGTACTTCACGTGGAAGAACACGCGCTGGGAGCTGCTCGAGTTCCTCGGCCAGCTCCTCGAGTGGCGCGAGTTCTACCGGCCGAACTGCTTCGCGAACACGCCCGACATCCTGCACGAGTACCTCCAGACCGGCGGCCGCGCCGCCTTCGAGGCACGGCTCGTGCTCGCCGCCACGCTTTCCCCCTCCTACGGCATCTACTCCGGCTTCGAGCAGTGCGAAAACGTGCCGGTGCGACCGGGCTCGGAGGAGTACCTGAACTCGGAGAAGTACGAGCTCAAGCAACGCAAGCTCGACGGCCCGCTGCTGCCGCTCGCCGCGAAACTCAACGAAGCGCGGCGCGAGAACCCGGCGCTGCAGTGGCTCGACCCGCTCACGATCCTCGAGACGGAGAACGAGCAGCTCTTCGCCTTCCTCAAACGGCGCGGCGACAACGTGGTCGTCGCGATCGTCAACCTCGACTCCCGCTCCCCGCAGGAAGGCGTCTGCGTCCTGCCCGTCTCGACGGGCCTGCCTCCTGCATATCCGGTCCGCGACCTGCTGTCGGACGACACGTGGACGTGGCGCATCGGCCGCAACTACGTCAAGCTCGCCCCCGGTCGAAGCCATGTCCTGAGGATCGGAGGCTGATGTCGGAGCAATGGTTCGAGCGAGACCCGCTGTGGTTCAAGCACGCGGTGTTCTACGAGATCCACATCCGCGGCTTCTTCGACGGCAATGACGACGGCTCCGGCGACTTCCGCGGGCTGATCGACAAGCTCGACTACCTCGAGTGGCTCGGCGTCGACTGCCTGTGGCTGCTGCCGATGTACGAGTCGCCGCTCCGCGACGGGGGCTACGACATCTCGAACTTCTTCGCGATCCACCAGGACTACGGGACCGTCGAGGACTTCCGCGAGTTCGTCGAGCAGGCGCACCAGCGCGGGATGCGCGTCATCGCCGACCTCGTCATGAACCACACGTCCGCCGACCATCCGTGGTTCCAGGAGTCGCGCGCCGAGCCCGACGGGCAGCGGGGCAACTGGTACGTCTGGTCGGACACGGACGAGGGTTATCCCGATGCGCGGATCATCTTCATCGACACCGAGCCCTCGAACTGGACGCTCGACCAGCTGCGCAGCCAGTACTACTGGCACCGCTTCTTCCACCATCAGCCCGACCTCAACTACGACAACCCCGAGGTGCGGGAGGCAATGCTCGAGGTCCTCCGCTTCTGGCTCGACCTCGGCATCGACGGCTTCCGGCTCGACGCGGTGCCGTACCTGTTCGAGCGGGACGGGACCAACGGCGAGAACCTCCCCGAGACGCACGAGTATCTGAAGCGCGTGCGCGCGGAGATCGACGCGCGCTACCCCGACCGCCTCCTCCTCGCGGAGGCGAACCAGTGGCCGGAGGACGTCGTCCAGTACTTCGGCGACGGGGACGAATGCCACATGGCCTTCCACTTCCCGGTCATGCCCCGGATGTTCATGGCACTGCGGCGAGAGGATGCGACGCCGATCTACGAGATCCTCGACCGGACCCCGCAGATCCCGGACAACTGCCAGTGGGGCCTGTTCCTCCGCAACCACGACGAGCTGACGCTCGAAATGGTCACCGACGAGGAACGGGATTACATGTACGAGGAGTACGCGAAGGACCCGCGGATGAAGCTGAACCTCGGCATCCGCCGCCGGCTCGCGCCGCTTCTCGACGCCGGCCGCGACGAGGCCGAGCTCCTCCACGCGATCCTCTTCTCGCTGCCTGGTTCACCGGTCCTCTACTACGGGGATGAGATCGGCATGGGCGACAACGTCTACCTCGGCGACCGCGACGGCGTGCGCACGCCGATGCAGTGGTCGGGTGACCGCAACGCGGGCTTCTCGCGCGCCGACTGGGCGCAGCTCTACCTGCAACCGCTGATGGACCCGGTCTACGGCTTCCAGGCCGTGAACGTCGAGGCGCAGCTGCGGACGCCGACCTCCCTCCTGCGCTGGCTGCAGCGGTTCATCGCGCTGCGCAAGGAGCACCCCGTCTTCGGGCTCGGCTCGTATCAGCCGCTGCCCGGCGACAACACGCGCATCTTCGCCCACATCAGGACGTGGGAAGAGGACATCGTCCTCTGCGTCCACAACCTCGCCCGCTCGGCGCAGGCCGTGCAGCTCGACCTCTCGGCCTACGCGGGTATGGTGCCGGTGGAGATGCTGGGCCAGACGGCCTTCCC
>Ga0066903_100003060_pt1 | contig 13463 bp, 10 predicted proteins | sample PanSoiMetaGPlot1_FD_67491 | JGI IMG/M metagenome (GOLD analysis project Ga0066903, IMG submission 67491) | Tropical forest soil microbial communities from Panama analyzed to predict greenhouse gas emissions - Panama Soil - Plot 1 (version 2) | ecosystem: Environmental > Terrestrial > Soil >... | reverse complement strand
GGCGACCAGATCGCAAACGAAGTATACATCGACACGGTGACCGAGATCGAGAACGCCTTTCGCCTGGCCAAGCTCGTTGGCTTCTTCCCGCAGCCACCGATTTCCGCCCGCTCGATGTGGTCGGCCCGGCTGAACAACCCGTTATTACAAGACCTGGCCATCCCCGCACCCCTCGACGTGCAGGTTACTTTTGGCGACCAGAACATGACCATCGAACTGTTCCCGGCGGACGCCAACAACAATCCAATATATGACCAGGATATTATCATCCCGGCGGGGGCCATTGCCAACAACAGCATCGTCGGCCTGGAGGGGACTACTTATATAGACCAATTCGGCGGTACAGGTGCCATTAACCAAACCTACCGACTTGGTTTCTTCCCGGTTATATGGGATTCGATTCGCGTGGACGTGGACGGGGTGCGGTGGACCCAGGTGGACTACTTCACGGACTCGCAGCCCCGGCGCGAGTACCGCGTCGAGTTCGATTCCACCTACACTGCCTACATCATTTTCGGCAACAATCGCGCCGGCCTCATACCGGCCCACGGTGCCGTCATCCAGGTGACCTACCGTTCGGGCGGCGGGACGAAAGGCAACATCGTAACCAATTTCGCCCAGACGGAGGCGGTGATCCCGGTTGAAGGTTTCGACTTTAGCGTTCCCGTCAGCCTGTCAAACTATACCAAGGGTGAATTCGGTTACGACGGCGACACGATAGACGACATCAGGCAGAAACTCCCGGCATACTTGCAGACACAAAACCGAGCGGTAACGGGCCTGGATTACAAAACGCTGGCGGATCAATTCGCCACCCCTTACAACGGCAAGGTCGGAAAAAGCATCGCTGTTTTACGGAATTATGGCTGTGCAGCCAACGTAGTGGACCTGTATGTGCTGGCTTATGATGGCTCGCTCCCATCCGGCGGCTTGGTGGAGGCGTCTAACGACCTGAAGGTGGCCATTCAAAACTACTTCGACGGCGTGAAAATGTTCACGGACTACCTGTGTATCAAGGACGGCATAGTGATTACTACTGATGTGGGCATCGAGGTCGTGATGGACAGGTTTTACCGCAAGTTCGAGGACCAGTTCAGGCAACAGGTCAACAATCGCACGACGGCTTTCTTCAACCTGCCCAATTGGGAATACGGGCAGACGTTGCGTGACACGGATTTGATTCGTGCCCTGTCGGACATCAAGGAGGCACGCCGGTTCGAGGTACTGTACACTACCAACGATCCGACCAACTCCGGCCAGATCGTCACGGCCCAATTCAACGAGATAATCCGGCCCGACGTGACGACCATTAGTTTCCTGTACGAGTAAGGAGCGGCATTGGCACTAAAGACCATAGATCAGAACCCGGCCATCACCGACACGGTGTTGTTTGACATCCTAACCCCGGATGCCAAGGGCTGTTTCTTCGCCAATCCGTACATGGTCAACAACGTAATCATCTATTACGTCCAGAGAGACTTCGCTCTCGGCAACCCCACCGAATACGACAAGGTGACCTACGACAAGACTCAGGAGGCGGCGGTCGAGGATGCCATCGCGGTCGTCTGCCAGTCGCCTACGCCCGACAACATTGCCCTGGCACAGCAGGCGCAGTTATTGGCCGCATCACACGCAACGGTCAGTCCCGTTTACTTTAACGAAGCCCTTCCCGTAAATGTGGTGGGCAACACCGATTACCCCGCCTGGCTCTCCACCGACACAGGCAACGCTTTTATCACGAATATACCCACTGACGCCCAGGGCAATCCGCAGTACGGCCACTTCCAGTTCACCTGGGAGCCGTTGGGAATGCGTGAAGGCGACTATTTCATCTGCTGGACATGGACCCCTTTGCCAGCCGGGGACAGCCTGTCGGCCCACACTCCGTTTACCCTAAAGGGCGACACGCAACAAACGACCAGCATACCGACCCACCAGACGGACCCGCGCAAGTATCCCACGCTGTTGGACCGCTACCTGCCGGAGATGTTTAAGATGACCCTGTGCCCCGGTGACCTCACCGCGCCGGTGCTTAATCAGTTCAACCTGGCGGTGGCTCAGGGATTCACCGACCTGGAGAACCTTTATAACCAGATTGTAGACCTTTTGGATGCCAACGCCGTTGCCGAGGCGTTTCTGCCTCTGCTGGCTCGTCTATTCAACTTGAAGCTCAAGTCCCACGATCCGACCCGTTGGCGGCGGCAGATCAAAAGGGCGATACCGTTATTCAAGGCCAAGGGCACGGTGCCGGCGATGGAAGAAGCCTTCCAACAGGCCGGCATGAATATGACCAAATTGACCCGGATGTGGCAGGTGGTATCGGCCTACACCTGGCAGGACCAATTCGATTATGTGGGCAGCAATGATTTCATTCTGAGTCATATGGCAGTGCCCACCGATACGACCAACTTTGCCCTCTCCATCCGCCACGCCGCCGACACGAGTTATTCGCCTACCAGCTACACTAACGTGTCGTTTACCACGGACGGCGGGGTTACCACCATGACCTGGACCGGGCCGGCGCTGCAAGACGGCGACAGCCTGTTGGTTTTGTATCTTGTTACCCCGGTGCCGGACCACAACAGTCAGTTGATCGAGAACTACATTCGCACCCTGCCACTCGCGGACCAGAGGGACGAACGTGAGCAGGCATACCCCCTGAAGAACTGGAACGTGCGGATGATGGAGGAAGACGATCCGATGTTCGGCGTCGTCATTCCAAACCGCCACCCTTACCACGACCTATTGGTGTTTGGAAAGATCAGGACAGAATTCCCTTATTCCGAAAATACTTACCTAATGGACGAATATAACGGCAGTTTACGCGACTCCCTGGACCCCTGTGATATAGATAAGGATTTCGTGGACCCTTGCGGTGCGTGCCAGGGAAGCAAATTCAGCATCGACCTGGAAATCCAAGACCTTTCCAACGACCGCCTGGTGGAAGCCCAGGACATCATCCGGGATTTCTCGCCCTTCCATGCCGTCCTCCACTCGATTAACTTTAGCGGGGGCGTGGATGAATATATGCAGCCGCCGGTGGAAACGATTGAATGCCTGGTTCAATACACGGGGCGGGAGGAAGTCGTGGCCGGCGGCGCACAATACGTCTTCAGCAGGGCGATGTTCGGGGGCTTCGATGTAGCGCAAATCAAGCGTAATGTCCTGGCCAACGCGATTCTGGTCGTCAATAACGCCAGTGCTACCGCCTACAATGATAACGTAGTGATCGCTTGCCCGCAGGTGAACTTCAGCGAGATCGGCATGAACGTGGAAGGCTCCAACGTACTGGAAATACTGGCACCCTCGCCACTGGCGGGGAAATATGTGCTTTCTTCGCCCAATAACAACTACGCCATCCTTACGCCCGTGCCGCCACAGCCGGTGAGCCATGCGCCGTTCACGTTCCGGCTGTCCAACAACGTGTACACCAACACCACGGCGAGCATCACCCAGGACAATTATGTGGAACTGACGGACCCTAACGTATCGTTTTCCACGCTGGGGGTCGTCTCCGATTGGGACATCAACCAGGGTCATCTTGGCGGGCCGTGGAAGGTACTGATTCCGGCCTACTCCACCACCCCCTACACGATTCATCAGGTGTTGCCGGACGGCGGATTGGTGTTGAACTACGCGCCTAACATGCCGTCGAGCAATGCCTTGAACATAACGTACCAATTACTCACGGATACGAACGTGGTGATGGCGAACAGCACAACGGGCAACCTGGGCGTAAGCAAGCGGGCGCTTGTGGACATCAGCAGCGATCCCCTCATGAACGACCTGGCCACCATCACCGAGCCAGGCCAGTGGATGTTAGATAGCACTGGCACACAATATCAGATCGCGGACTTGATAGCCAGCACCACTGGAAGTGCCACGCTGAGGCAGAAGTTCCACATCTGGGGCTGGAGCATTGGGAATGTGGGAAGCCGAACGATCCATATTTATAACCGCCTGGTAGACAACCAAGTGGGCTACTTGAGCTATATCGGTCAGGAGTTGCAGGCTGCCACCAACCTGGAAACGAGCCTGGGGATCAACAACGGGGCGAACCCGCCTGCGGTCCCCCTGGAGGACAGCCACTTCAAGGAGAACTTCCTGGTGGTTATCGGTGCTGATTACTACTCTATAGCGGCCATTGACGGAGCGCACCTGACCTTGGTGGGCACACAATACGACTGGAAGACCTTGGCGGCGGGCGGCACCCCGGTGACCTACAACGTCTACCGTTACGTCCGGCAACCCTACACAATCCAGGGCATGAAGTTCGACCAGATCGACCGCCGGGGCAAGGAGATCATTACCAACGACATAGATGAGGCCCAGGTGTTGGGCGCGGCCCCGCCGGAATTCCTGTTCGCACAACTGAACAAACCGGCCAACGAAGTCGTGGAGCCGGTGGAGCAGAGCGAGTCGATCAAGTTCACCATTGAGTACGCGGACGGTACTAAGGAAAAAGGAGAAATATGACAGAAGACGCATTGACCCTAAAGGGGTGTGTCGAAGCGATTGTTGAATACAAGGATAGGCCGACCGAAGTTATCCTATTTCCCAACACTATTTTGCGGCTCGGCAGGCAGGCGTTGGCGCAATGTCTGACCAACCAGATCGGTGGCGCGTTCGACTTTTTCATTTCCCGGATGTTGTTTGGCGACGGTGGCACCAACGGGGGCACGATCAAGTTCGTCAGCACGGAGCGGAACGGTCTGTTCGGCGTCACGCGAGCGAACAAACCCGTGATGGCGAGTACCGACCAGACGGCACCGACGCAGGCGATTTTCACGTCGGTCCTAACCTTTCAGGAGGCCAACGGGTTTACCCTGAATGAAATGGCCTTGCAGATGAACACCGGCGACTTGTACAGCATGGCCACGTTCCCCGACTTGAGCAAGACCGCCCAAATGCAGATCACCTGGAACTGGAGACTTTCCTTTGTCTAAACTGGAAATATGCAAGGTCCATAGCGAGGACTTCGGGCGGGAGATAAATGTCTTGTATGTGGACGACCAGATGTTCGACTACTTGATCGAGGAAGACTCCCTCCGTAGCGCGTCCATCTACTGTAACCAAAATCCGCACCTGAAGAAAGCCGTCCACGGGGACATCATTAAGCACTTCGTTGACAGTTTCAGCGAGTTCATTGGCAGACCCGTGACCCTCGCCCAGATTTGTCAGGGCATCAAGGCACAAGAAATATAACCATGTTCATCGTAGACGAGACGGACCATCGCTTTTGTATCAAAACCAGTACCCTGCCGAACGCAGGTCTGGGCTGCTTCGCCAAGGAGCCGATTCCCAAGGGCGATTACCTGGAAGTCATCGGGGTGCTGGTGCGGTGCAATTCCAGTGCGGACCACTGTACCCATTACGCCAACCGTTATAAGTTCGCAGCCAGGGAGAATCACACCGCTTACGTCGTGCCGATGGGCTATGGCGGCATGGTGAATCACACCGATGATCCGAAGCTGCAAAACGTGGAGATTCGCTGGATGAAAAACACGAACAAGCGCAGCCCGCACGCGGGCGAGGTCGTGTATGTGGCCCTGCGGGACATCGAGGCGGACGAAGAATTGCTGGGTCACTACGGCGAGGCGGTGGGCAAGGAAATCCAGTGGCTTGCGACCAACACCGACAAGTTTATCGAGGAGGAAGATGTTTGGGAGAGCTTTCTCGACTACGACCTATATAACTTAGGCACGTTGCGAGAACGCCTTTAAGGAGGAGAATGCCCGAACTTGATTTAATCCCGGTCCCACTTTATAATGCACTCCAGCCGTACCACGTCAACTTTGACAACCTTCCCTTACAGGCTTTAATAACCCGAATCGGGGTCGTCAACGACGCGGTGGATATAGTCTCCAGGGACATCCAGAACTCGGTGGGGTCGCAACCCACCCTCTGGCAGAGATTAGGGATGTCCCTTAATGACGATGGCACCCTGAAGGCTTCGGCAGTCGATAACGCCCAGCACAACATCGGCTATCATGCGGACGGAACGGGGCCGGACAGTATCGCCTACGTCCGAATGCAATTATCGGAGCGAGACAAACTCGCCTTGATGGCTGACGAGGCCACGAACATGACGTTGGAGGTCCAGACGATCTCCAACATCGTGATGTTCGGCCAGGGGCCTGTCAAGTTGGAACCCTCGCCGGGCGTGACCTGGGTGGTGACCCCGCCCAACAAAGTCGCGGCCCAACTGTCGTTCCCTCTGGACGTAGCGCACCGGCATTATTACGACATTAAACCCGTTACCAGTGACTACAAGAACTTCACGACCGGCTCGCCCCTTCCCTACATCGCGGGAAGTCTGCGGGTATTTATCAACGGCGTCAGACTTAGCACTTCGGCACAGGTTTATGTCCCAAGCGCGACAATCACGGCACCCTGGACGCCGAACCAGTACACGCCGACTGGCGATGATCTTGGGTTTACCCTACAGAATGCGATCACTGTAAATGACACCATCCAAATCGACTTTGACCTCTCCCTCTCCTAACGGGGAGGCCACGTTAAAGCTATATCACCATAAGCCCTTGAACTTCGGGTTTGTGGTTCTGTGCGCCGACAACAACGCCGGCCTCGCCAAAAGCAGCGTGCTTACGATCCGCCGGAATTACTCCGGGGTCGAGTGCATTGTCGCGGCCAGCGATAAGATGCACAACGACGACGTGAAGGCCCTGCGGGGGTTGTGCCCGACCTATCAGGGCAAGGACACAATTACTTCCCTGATAAACTGCGGTATGAAGCACGCCCCGGCGGACTGGAACTTTATCGTCTTTGCCGGGAGCTACATCCGCCCGAACCTGGACAAGAAGTTTTCGCTGTTCGTGGAGCGAGACACCGACATCCTTTTCCCGATTGCCGATGGCAAGTACACGTTCGTAGACGGCACTATGAACGGCATCCTCATGCACCGCGAAACCTTCAAAAAGGTGGGCGACATGGCGGACAAGAACCCCCTGGAAATATGTAAATTGTTCTGGTCGATGGCGGCGACGGAGAAGGGCTGCAAGTTCAAGGCCATCGCCGGGGCGAAAATTTGCTAAATCAGTCCGTAAACATAGGCCCAACGATTGTTGTCGATGTGTTTCTTCGCCTCTACGGCCCGTAAGTAATCGAAAAGCTCATCCCAATTTCCGAACATGACCTCGTGGGGAATGAAGCCGTAGTACCAGAGCGGCACATATTCTTTCCCTTGAGGACAGACGAGCAGGGTGGGCTTTTTTGCGTTGCTACTGTTGATGATCTCGTGATGGGTGCCGGTGGTCGGAACCTTGTAGGGGAGGTAGGAGATGATAAAGTCGCTCCGGTCCACCATGCACAGGTCTTTGCGGACGAATTGCCGCGATATTCGGGCCATCGTCTCGTAGTCCTTGTGCTTCTGAGCCTCCATCAGCATCGGCACCCACTGCTGCTTGGGGTCGTCAAACGGGTCGAAAAGGTCCAGCCCGAACTCGTGGATCAATACTTCCTTGGGACCGTTGCGCCAGTTGTGGCCGGTGTCGTCGTACTGGATCGGCCCGGATAAATAACAGCGCTTGCCACGCAGGACGCCCATAAATGCCTCCGTGCAACTCTAATAAACCAAACGTCATTCTGCCAGGAGTAAAACCCCATGTCAAGCGAGTTATTGACCAAAATGGAGGCCCTTCTAAAAAACGAAGTGGTCAGTCGCCACAGCTACTTTCAACTTAAATACTTCATCGTGGGCAAGGAGCCAACCCACCAGAGCAAGCTCTGGCAGTGCCTCCGCGAGCTAAAAAGTCGCCGCGAGTCCATTCGGGCGATAATTCTGGAGCTAGACGACACAAATGACAAGCTCGCCTTGCTAGATATAGAAGAAGAACGCCTCCAAGTCAAGAAATCCGAACCCCTCTCCCCAGCCTGCTTCGAGCAGCAGTGTCAGGAACTCGAACGCAGGGAATACGACATCAAGCTCCGGCGCTTGAAACGGCAGCGATTTGCACTGGTGGAAACCGTTACCCAACTGAAGGAGAAGCTGAAGAACAACGAGGACGAGGCCCGGTTCTTCGTCCAGGCGTTCGAGGCCCTGGAGCGGCTGGAGAAACTAAAGCCCTACGACGACCTGGACTCCCAAAAGGAATACTGGAACGCGCGGCTGACCCAGGACATCAACATGCGGGTGTTGCTGCAAAACCCTGTGGACGTGGAACTTATGAAGACCATCCTGGCCCTCAATAATGATGCGCCAATTAAGCAGCAGGCCCTAAATATATTGGATAGTCGCCAGGCCGAAATGGAAATGGCACGGGCGGAACACTTGAAGCTGAGACAAAAGGAGTGCAATGAGTAGAATATCGTCGCTTGACGCTGGGTACATTACCGGAGATTTATCGCTGTACCCGTCAGCGCGAGACAATACTTCCCAACTATACGTTGCCAAGAACCTGTCGGAAACCATCCTCAAGCAGAGCCTCGTTTACAACGGAAAATACCTGATCGTAGACGACGCGACCTCCTTCCCGGACACGGGCCTGCTACGGATCGGGCCGGGACCAACGGGCGAGGCGGAACTTATCTATTACGGCAGCAGGTCCGCCACCAAGTTTACCGACCTGATCCGGGGTTTCGCCGGGTCACGGCAGAACCAGTGGCCCGCCTACACCCCGGTGACCAGTGGCGTCATGGCCGAGGCCCACAATGCTATCAAGGACGCTGTTCAACAGGTGCAGGTTAACCTGGGCGTGGCCGACTTCCCCAACCCCAGGTCGCTGAACGGACTGCTGAAGCAGGCCGAAACAACCTTTCTCGCGCCAAAGCCCCTTTTCCGCGCCTACCCGTTGTCAGGACCGCCGCCCCTGCGAGTCCGGTTCCAGAACTTCAGCAACAGGGGCGAGGTCCGTTACCTATGGGACTTTGGCGACGGCACCACTTCGGTGGAAACCGATCCCACGCATACCTATCTGACCGAAGGGGCGTTCACGGTGAGCATGAACCTTATCACCCAGACGGGGGCGTTGGGCGCTGTCACTAAAAGCAACTATATCACCGTGAGCAATGACGCGAAAACGCCGTTCTTTTACGCCACACCCGTCCAGGGCGATTCGGTCCAACGGGCTGGGCAGATCGGCGGGCAGCCCACGGTTTTCAACTTCGTGGACCAAACAGACGGCAATATTGCGGAACGGTACTGGATATTCGATGACGGCACCAGCCTGACCGTGCCTGATCCGAACATTCACAGCGCCACCCATGTCTACGAACTTCCGGGCAATTATTCGGCCTCGCTGCTGGTCGTATTCGCCAACCAGCAACTCAAAAGGGCCTTCTTGACAGGAAATATAACGGTGTTCTAATGATCCCAACCTCCAGCAACTACCCATCCTTCATCGACACCAACCAGAACCTTTATGTGGTACATGACTCGCTGCGGATGCGATTGTTTCAGGACTACCTCCCTGGCGACACGACCATCCAGGTGACCGGCGACTCGACCATCTTCCAGCGTTTCCCCACGACGGGGCTTATCACGCTCACCGAGCAGTGCAGCGACCCGGAACTTCGTGCCCTGTCGTTCTTCTACAACAGCCGGACGATTTCAGACGACGGGAGCGTGATGACGTTCGACGGCCTGGAATTGCTTCCCTGCTTTATCGACAACCCGAAGCCGAAGCTGGTTACCGACGTGACGATGAACGTCATGTCCGACCACCACAATAATATCAAGAACGCCGTGATCGCGGTGGAGAATTTCATCGGCATCAAGGGCACGGTGGATGTAAGACCCTTCGGCCCGACGATGGAGGGCCGCATCAACTTCCTGCGCAAGTTGGTCCTCGTTCCGCGAGCGTGGTTCACAGTTGACAAGACGGTGGGCCTTGTGCCCTTTACGGTTACCTTTAAGGACCAGAGTTTCCGCCTGGCCACTGATACCTCGGAGGGGCCAATCACCTACGAATGGAATTTCGGAGACAATACCGGCAGCATCATCTCGGTGGTATCGCTCATTTCCGTGGTGCCACCCGGTATGAGCAACGTAATTGTGGTGGACCTGGACGGCAACGACATCCAGAAAACTTACAACTCGCCGGGCCTTTTCGACGTGACCTTGACGGTCACCAATGACTTTGGCTCCGACAGCGTGACACTGCCGGACCTTATCAATGCCCGCATTCCCGCCCCCGACCCCGCCGTGTTTGTATTTGTGCCCTTCACCGGCCAAATTGTGACCCCTGGCGTGCCCGTGGGTGGTCCGTATACGACCCCGCCGGTAATCAGGGCGGCTACGGGAACGGTTGTGGAAATGGAACTGCCGGCAGGCGTGAACCCGAACACAGGACGTTCCTTCGGCGGCGAGCTTCTGGACGGCAATCACCACCCCATCGACCCGATAACCCACTACACTTGGTCGATGGGCGACGACTTGCCGCACAGCAACTCCCCAAGCACAAACGCCTCGTTCAGCGTCGGCGGCATGTACGACCTCACCCTGCGGGTAGATACGACCTTCGGGGCATACCGGATCACCAAATGGTACGGGACGTTCGATATTATCGAGCAGGTCAATATGTGGCTGTGGACTATAACGAACGGCCAACAAATAAGCTCACACGAATTTGGCCTCAGCAGCGAATCGTTCAAGGCCAAGGTCGGGACGGCCTTCCAGGTCCACTTCAACAGCAGTTTCCTGTCCACAACCGACCGCAATGCCGTGCAGCAGCATTACGAATTCTCCCACAATAACGGCTTTGCGCCGCGTGGTTCCTTCCCCTCCGGTAGCGCCGGCTCGTGCATGGTTTATTGGGCGAGCGGCAGGAACCCAGGCGACCCGGCAAGTGCGGAAACGGTGGAGTTTCTGGAATATCAAGCGTTCAGTGACGCCTACACCAAGCGGCTCAGTATCAACCGACCGTGGAACTGGTTGACCCTGGCCTCGGCGTCCAACATATATTTCTTCTTCGGCGGGGTAACCGGCTCCATCGCCCCCTACAGTTCCCCCACCAACCAGAACTTGGATACCACCGACCTTGTAACCGAAACAAACTCAACCACGCCGATCTACACCACCAACTACCTGAACGGGGCCACGGAGTTGATGCACAACCCGGCCCAATACGACAACGTTGGCCATCCTCTGGACGGGTACATGAGTGTGTACCGCACGGCCTGGAAGGGCGGGAGCGGGTACTTCGTGCGCAATGATAACGTAGGCGACTTTTACAAACTGAGAAACTTCTACCGCACCGAAAGCGTGGGGACGGTGGAAGTCGTGAACGTCAGGAAACTGCCCGACATGGCGGGCCAGGTGAAACTGGAGGGGCGACTGGTGCCCCTGACCTCCGGCTTATATTTCTTCAATAATTCTGGGGCGGTGTCCGCGTATAACGACGCCAGTGGGGTCTGGGAAACCAACAACGTCGGGTCAAATTCCTCCTCCTTCCAGTCGTTGCAAGATACGACGGTCATGGGATTCGATAACCCTAGCAACACCCTCCTGGCGGCGTCGGACGGCGACCACAGGGCCTACCTCAGCTTCGACTACAGCACCAACGCCTTCACGAAGTTTACCGACGTGGACACGACCTTCTCGAAGCTGGGGTCCAGGCCGGATGGGACGCAATGGCTGATGGGGATTTTCTGAAAGCCGGGGCCGGCACAGGTATATAAGGGAAAAGGGAGCTACATTGCCAAGCGGCTTTCCACCACAATCCGTTTACCCGTATGGGATCGACAGCGACTACACGCTCTTCCTCGTGTATAACACTGCGGAAACCGTCACGACTGCGGACACCCAGCCCTGGTCCCTGGAAATCCCCATTGTGCCGGTTGCAGCCGAGTGCCAGGAACTTTGGGCCGACAACGGGTTCGCGGTCATCAACGGGGAGATGTTCTATTATGACGCCGTGGACAAGGACGCCAACGGCCATGTCACCAACCTCAAACGCTGCCTCCGCAACCTGGGCGGCAGCAAGACGCAGTACAACAAGGCCGGCACGGACGTGCGCGGCTTTGTCATTGCCGAACACCACAACCAGTTGGTAGACGCGATCCTGAACGTCGAGGATTTCATCGGAGAAAACTTTTCCGGTGACCAGGCCACCCTCGACTGGCGTATTCGCCACCTGCTGGCCACCCCGGTGATATTTGACGACTTTAGTTGCCCGGATATTACGTTCCAGTTCAACATCGTGTCCAGCGACCCCGCGACCGGCACGGTGGCGCAATTTAATGTCCAGATTACCGGAAATTACACCAATTTCCGCCTGGATTTTGGTGACGGCAGTTTTACTACGACGCAACTCGCCGGCACCCACACTTACGCGCCTAGTGCAAACGTCGATCCATTGGTCAGTGTGTCCAACGGCAAGTGCCAGGTCGTTCAGACGCCCAACAACCGCAACAACGTTGCGGAGCCGCCGACCCCGCCCGTCCAGGCACCCTTTGAAATACCCATACCCGAATGCCCAGCCATCCCGCCGATCATTTTCCCCAGCGTGGCCGTGCCTTCGGTAAATATCGTTCCGCCGCCGATTGTCTTCCCGTGCCTGGACATTAGCCCCATCGGACCCATCTCGATCCCGTCCGTCATCGTAGTCGAGCCGCCGATCCAGATTCCCAGCCTGATCGAGTTTGGGCCGGTCAGCATACCATCCGTCATCGAGGTTGTATTCCCGCCGTTTGAGATAGGCTCGATTATTGAGATCGGGCCAATCCATATACCGTCCGTCATCAGTTTTGGGCCGGTAAGTATTCCGTCCCTCATTAACTTCGGCCCGATCAACATTCCGTCGATCATCAACTTCGGGCCGATTAGCATACCCTCGGTGATCTCGATTATACCGCCGGTAATCCCGCCGGTCATTAGCATTATCCCGCCGGACATTCCGCCGGAAATCAGCATTATCCCGCCGGAAATCCCGCCGGAAATCAGCATTATCCCGCCGGAAATCCCGCCGGAAATCAGCATTATCCCGCCGGACATCCCGGACATTAGTGTGATCCCGCCCTACATCCCGGATATTAGCATAACCCCGCCGAATATACCGAGCGTGATTAGCTTCTATCCGCCGAACCTGCCGAGCGTGATTAGCTTCTATCCGCCGAATATACCGAGCGTGATTAGCTTCTATCCGCCGAACATACCGAGCGTGATTAGCTTCTATCCGCCGAACATACCGAGCGTGATTAGCTTCTATCCGCCGAACATACCGAGCGCGATTAGCTTCTATCCGGCGCATGTGCCGACGACGATTAGCTTCAGTCCGTCGAATGTACCCAGCACGATTAGCTTCTCTCCGGCCCATGTGCCCACGACGATTAGCTTCAGTCCGTCGAATGTGCCCAGCACGATTAGCTTTTCTCCGGCACACGTTCCAACGACGATTAGCTTCTCGCCATCTGGAGTGCCAAGCACGATCAGCTTCTCTCCTGCGCATGTACCAACGACGATTAGCTTCTCGCCATCTGGAGTGCCAAGCACGATCAGCTTCTCT
>Ga0066903_100003059_pt1 | contig 13465 bp, 11 predicted proteins | sample PanSoiMetaGPlot1_FD_67491 | JGI IMG/M metagenome (GOLD analysis project Ga0066903, IMG submission 67491) | Tropical forest soil microbial communities from Panama analyzed to predict greenhouse gas emissions - Panama Soil - Plot 1 (version 2) | ecosystem: Environmental > Terrestrial > Soil >... | reverse complement strand
AGCTTCGCGTTCTTCGTCGAGGAGTTCGGTTTTGGACAGGGTCCGACGTTGCGCCCGGATCTCGCAAGCCGCAACCCGGACCTGGTGGACGAAGCGTTCCGCCAATATGCGATCGACTGGGGCGTGACACGCGTCGGGCGGCTGTTCAGGGAACTGAACGTTCCGCTCGACATCGTCCTGAACGCCGAATTTCCAGGGAAGCACACCTCGGTGTGGACGGAATTCAGAGCGATCCAGCCGACCGCGCCGATCATTGCCCATGGCATGAACAATACCAACAGCCAGTTGCCGCTCGGGCGCGGTCTTGCCGAGCAGAAAGCCTACGTCCGCCGGACGCTCGATCTGATCGCCAGCGCAACCGGAGTGAGGCCGACCGGCTGGTCATCGCCGAGCGTCTATTCCAATGGCGACACCATGCAGGCGATCGCCGCCGAGGGCATCACCTACACGATCGACCAGATGGATTCCGACATCATTTCACGATTGAAGACGCCGGACGGATCGCTGGTGCTGCTGCCCTACCCGACCGTGACGGTCGACATGGGTCAGTTTCTGGCGCGGATGAAGGGGCCGACCGAAATCGAAGCAATGTGGCTCGACTATGTGCTGGAGCTCGCGCGCGAGGCGCGCGCAGACCCGGCCCGCGAGGCAACCACGGTGGTCATCGGCATCCATCCGTTCGTAGTGGGCACGCCCGATGGCGCCGCAGCAATGCGGCGCGTCCTCACCCGGCTCCAGAAGGATGATGCGGTCTGGCTCACCGACACCGCTGCCATTCTCAAGGCTGCCGACGCAAAATGAACGTGATTTTGGGCGTCGCTGCCCTTCTGGTGTCAATGGACATCACTCCACCATCAACGGATGGCTGCTATCACCGCGGGTGCCCGGCTTCTTGAAGACGACGAGCAACAACATCGCGGCAAGCGTCGCAATCATCAACAACTTGTAATCATCGATGTAGGCGATGATCTGCGCCTGCTGGGTAACGACGGCGTCGAGCGCGGCCCGCCCGGCGGCGGTCATCGGATTCCAGAAATGGACAACCAGCGGATTGTCAAACTGCCGGTTGACCGCAGTGACGTGGGCTGCGATGTCGGCGTGATTGGCTTGCGTGTTCTGCGTCACCAGGCTGGTGACGACCGAAATGCCAACGCTCGAGCCGATGTTGCGCGACAAGTTGTAGAGGCCGGCACCCTCGGTTCGCTGCTCCGCCGGCAGCGTCGCCAAGGTTGCGGAGCTCAAAGGCACAAACAGGAATCCGAGACCGGCGCCCTGAACCACTCCGACGATGATGACCTGCGCCTGTGAAACGTCCGGGGTCCAGCCGGTCATCGCGTAGAACGACCAGGCGGTGAACCCGAGGCCGATGCCGAGCAGAAGACGGGTATCGAGCCGGCCGACAAGCCGCCCGACGACCAGCATCGTGGCCATCGTACCGATCCCCCGCGGTCCCATCACAAGGCCGGCAGTGACCACCGGGTAGTTCATGAGATCCTGCAGGTAGGGAGGTTGCAGCGCCATCGAGGCGTAATAGGTGAGGCCGACGATGGCAATGAAGAGCGTGCCCGCGGCAAAATTGCGATCGCGGAACAGCGAGGGCCGCACGAACGGCTCGTCGGTCGTAAAGATATGAACGAGAAACAGATAGAACGCCGAGGCCGCGATGATTGCCTCGATCCAAATCTCTCCCGATCCGAACCAATCGAGTTGCTCGCCGCGGTCGAGCAGGATCTGCAAGGCACCAATCGCAATGCTCAACGTGCCGAAACCGAACCAGTCGAGCTTCTCGCCAAGCCTGCGCCCGGACTGAGGTAGAAAGAACCACATGCCGAGAAAGGCGAGCACGCCGATCGGCAGGTTGATGTAGAACACGTAGCGCCAACTGTAGTTCTCGGTCAGCCAGCCTCCCAGGACCGGGCCGAGCACCGGGCCGGCCATCACCCCGACGCCGAACAGCGCCATCGCGAACCCCTGGCGCTCGGGCGGATAGATGCCGATCAGCACCGACTGCGAGAGCGGCACGAGCGCGGCGCCGAACATCCCCTGCAGAATGCGAAACAGCACGATCTGCACCAGCGATTGCGCCATGCCGCAAAGCATGGAGGCGACGGTGAAGCCGGCGACGCAGATGAGAAACAGCGGTTTGACTCCGAGCCGGCCGGCGAGATAGCCGGTCGGCGGCGTCATGATTGCAGCCGCCGCGATGTACGACGTCAGCACCCAGGCGATCTGATCCTGACTGGCAGCGACGCTGCCTTGGATATAGGGCAGAGCCACATTGGCGATGGTGGTGTCGAGCGCCTGCATCAGGGTGGCCAGGATCACGCACGCGGTGATCCCCGCGCGGTTGGCGCCGCCTGCTGCGGGTGCCGCGTGCATCATGCCCTCTTCTGGCTTTTGCCGAGCAGCGCGCCCAGGACGTGCGGCACGCCGCGGGCGTGACCGGTGTCGACATCGACTTCGACGCTCATCCCGGCCCGCAGCGGAGGCAGACTCTTGTCGCTGGTATCGACACGCACGCGCATGGGAACCCGCTGCACGACCTTGACCCAGTTGCCGCTCGTGTTCTGCGCCGGCAGAAGCTGGAATTCCTGCGCGGCCGCCGGGCTGATGCTCTCGACGGTGCCGTGCCATTCGAGGTCCGGGTAGGTGTCCACCGACACGACGACCGGCTGCCCGGGCCGCACATAGGTCAACTGCGTCTCCTTCGGATTCGCGTCGATCCAGACGTGATCGGTGGCGACCAGATAAAAGCCGGTCGCCGATGCCGCGAGATATTTGCCAGGCGCGATCGACGGCACGTTCGTGACGACACCGGCGAACGGTGCTTTCACGACTGTATGGTCGAGCTGACGGGCAGCTTCGTTGCGCTGTGCCACTGCATCGCGATAGCGGGGGTGCTGCTCGATCGGGATGTCGGGGTTGCCATCGAGGTTGGCCGCAATGGCGGCGAGCTGCTGATTGAGGGACGCGAGCTTCTGTTGCGCGTTCTGCAGATTGCGGCGCGCGGTGTCGAACGTCTGCTGTGATGCAAAGCCTTTGCCGGACAGATCCTGCTGCCGGTGGAACTCGAGCTCATAGTAGGCGATATCGTCCTGCCCCTGCTTGATCTGTGCCTGCATGTCCCGGTAATTCGCCTTGAGCGCATTCAGCTCATCGCCAACGACGCCGACCTGGGCGTCGGCGCGGTCGAGCGCGAAACGGTATTGCTGATCATCGAGGCGATAGAGAACCTGTCCGGTTTCGACCCGCTGGTTTTCGGCGACGTCAACTTCTTTCACGATGCCGGAGACATCCGTTGAGATGCCGACCTTGTCGGCTTCGACATATGCGTCCTCGGTCGACATCACCTGGCCGCCAGCAACGTACCAGTAGCCGCCGCCGATCAGGGCGAGCGGCAGCAGCGCGAACATCGCGTGGCGTATCCAGCGCCGGTGCGTTGAACGCTGTGACTGATCGGCCGCCGCGGCGGTTAGTGCCACCGGCTCCGGCCGTTGATCAGGGCGCGGCGACGGAGCCGGCGGCCGCTCCTTTGCGGGAGTTGATTTTGCTGATGGCATCTCGCTAGAGCCGGCGCGCAGCGCGACCACTTCGCCCTCGGCGAGTTCGGCGCCACGTTCGCTGACGCGCAACGGCGAAACCGATGGATCGGCCAGCCCCTCCGGCCGATTGATCCGTTCCAGTCTGGACATGCAACACACTCCTTACGCCGCCGCTTTTGCAAGCCGCCGACTACTCACGTTGTCCTTCATCTGGCGCAGACCGACGGCCATCGCCTCCAACACGGCAGGATCAATGCCCTTGGTCATGACCTTGTGCAGCTTCACACGCTCCTGACCGAGCTCACGCAGAACCGGCGCGGCCGCCGGCGTCAGGCGCAAGCGCCAGATGCGCCGGTCGGCGGGATCGGTGCAGCGTTTGACCAGGCCAAGGGCCTCGAGGCGGTCGACCAATCGGGCGATCGTCATCGGTGAGACCTCCGCCAGGGCTGCAAGCTCGTTTTGCGACAGATCGGGTTGCCGCTCGAGCCGCGCCAGAATGACCCACTGCGCCCGGCTCATCCCGTGGGCCTGCGCGATCTGGTCCGCATAGGTGCGCATGTGGCGCGCCGCGTCGCTCAGCAGGACCAGCAAATCGCGCTCAAGATCGGCAGGCATCGGTCCGCTCCAAAGTTTCCTTAATCGGGGATAATATAAGCATGCTTACGATCTTGCCAAGGCCTCGGCCCGCTGCAGCTTCTGCATGGCTCACCTGCCCGGGCCGCGGCTCCGGTTCCCGGACACGAGTATCGAAATACTCCGGTACGCGCGCCGAGGTGCAAGCGCGCATCGCAGATTCTGCGCGAGCCCCCGTCGGGCTCAGGTCGCGTTCACCTCGGTCAGAAGAGCTGCGCACGCCGCCGTCAGGCTGGCGCGCTTACGCGGCGCCAGGTCGAGGACGAGCAGGCTTTGCCCAAAGATGTAGGCATAGAACAGCACGGCCCGGGCTTGCGCGTCTTCGGCTGGGAGACCGAGTTGACGATAAAGATTTGCGACATTCTTCAGACGCGCCGCGTCGACGGCCGCGACCGCCGCAAGCGCGGAGGCGTCGGCGCGCGACCACTGACGGATCGCGAGCTCGATTGCCATGGCTTCCGGATTGAGCCGCTCGGAGTAGAGCCGTATCACCGATTTCAACCGCTCGCGCGGGCCTTCGCCGTCAAGCGCGGTCTGTTGTTCGACTGCCGCAATGCGCGCCCGCCCCCAGGTTTCCAACAGGGCGTCGAGGAGCGCACGACGATCCTTGAAGCGGCGATAGAATCCGCCCTTGGTGATGCCGAGCCGTTCGGCCAGCACCTCGACGCGCACGCGTTCGACGCCGCCCTGCCCGATCTCCTTCAGCGCGGCCTCGATCCACATCTCGCGGCCGCTCGCACCGGTCATTTCGCCACCTCACGATTTTGCGATACGGTACCGTATTGACAAACCGGTCATCCTTGATACGCTACCGTATCAAGAACCTGACCGGGGCGCAAAGCCCCGGGTCGTCGCGGCGGCGACTCGCGCAAAGCCATTTTTGGACCTCGTGCCCGTACGCCGTGCCGGCGATACCCAATGAGGAGACGCCGACGATGAAGCGGCAAAACCAGATCGATCTGTTGAACCGATTGCTGCGCTACGTCGAGACCAGGACGACGTATCTCGCTGACGCGCCCTGGCGCAACGATGTATCGGTTTATACGGACGCGGCGCACCTCGCGCGCGAGCAACAAGTCCTGTTCCGTGAGCACCCGATCCTCATGGGCTTCGCCTCCGAGTGGGCGACGCCGGGCACGTTCCGCACCGACGATTTTGCCGGCGTGCCGATCTTGATCGTGCGCGGCCACGATCATCAGCTGCGGGCTTTCCTCAACGTGTGCCGTCACCGCGGCGCCCAGGTGGCCCAGGGCTGTGGCCAGGCGCGCCTCTTTTCATGCCCCTATCACGCGTGGACCTACGATCTTGCCGGACAGGTGACCGGCATTCCGCACGAGCAGTGCTTTCCGGACGTGCGACGCGAGCGGCAGTCGTTGACCGTGCTGCCATTGTGCGAAAAGCACGGGCTGGTGTGGGTGATCCCGACACCGAGCGCCGACGCAGCGACCGGGTTCGACATCGACCCATGGCTTGGCGGGCTCGGGCCCGAGCTTGGATCGTACCGGTTCGAGTCATGGGCGTTCTACGACAAGCGCGTGATCCCGGAGACGATGAACTGGAAGATCATCGTCGATACCTTCCATGAGGGTTATCACATCGGATTTCTGCACCGGGACTCGCTGCGTTCTATCCTGCACGGCAACGTCGCGGACTTCGAATCATTCGGCCGCAACCATCGTCTGACCTTCCCACGCAAAAAGCTCGAGCGCCTGCGGAGCGAACCACAAGAGAGCTGGGACCTGATGTGGAACACGACACTGATCTATTCGCTGTTCCCCAACACCGTGTTGATGGTGCAGGGCGATCACGTCGAGCTGTCGCGCGTCTTCCCGCGCGAGGGGCGTGTCGACCGCGCCGTCATGGAGCTCTCGCTCTACGTGCCGCGCGCACCCGCCACGCAGGAGGAGCGGACCCACTGGGACAAGAACATGCAGCTTATTCTTGATATCGTGACCGGCGAGGATTTTCCGGCTGGCCGCAGCATCCAGCTTGGACTCACCTCAGGCGCGCAGACGCACACGGTGTTTGGCCGCAACGAGCCCGCCATGATCCACTATCATCAGGGGATGCGAGCCGCGCTCGGGCCGGTCCCGGCGCACGACGTGCGCGTCGCCGCCGAGTAAATCGACCAGCCCATCCTGTCACGTCACTCGGGATGGGATCGTCGCCGCTCCGGGACAAAGTTCCCCCTAGAAAAACCCCAGCGACTCGCACCCGGTGCCGGCTTTGAAGCTCGCTTTGTGACGCCGGTTCGGAATATCGATGACGTGCACGGAGCCGTCGCCCTGGCAGGCAACAAACAATTCGTCGCCACGGAACGCCATGTCCATCGGCTGATTGCCGACCTTGATCGCCGTCTGCGTGCGAAACGACGGATCAACCAGACTCACGGTGTCGCTCTTGAGACTGGTGACGCCGATCAGGCTGTTGTCGGGGCTGTAGCGCGCGATCTGCGCGGCCTGCGCGACCCCATCGAGGCGGATCGTATCAACGACGCGCTCTGCCGCCGCGTCGATCAGAAAGAGGGTCGGCTCTTCGTCGTCCACCGCGACCACCGTACGCCCGTCGGCCGAGATGGCGATGCCGGCCAGCGGGCGTGGGGTTTTGATCTTGCCAAGGAGTTTGCGCGTTTCAAGATCGATCACCGAGACCGTGCCGTCCTCCTCGTTCTCGGTGTAGAGCCGCCGACCGTCCGGCGAGATGATCAGGCGGTGACCATTGGTCGAGCCCGAATCGATCGCCTCGACGACCTTGTGGGTCGTGCGATCGATCACCGCCACCACCGCGCTGTTCTCGCAGGTGATGTAAATCAGGCCGTCGGGCGCGAGCTTCAAGGTATGCGGCGCAATATAGGGCCGCAGATCGATGTCGCCGACATGGGTGCGTCGGACGAGGTCGATGATGCACAGGAGGTGGCCGGGATTCGGATTACGCCCGTGGATGCCGTCGCCAAAGATCGGCACATAGGCAAGCCCGGTTTCCGGCACCACCAGCAATTCGTGGACGGTTCGCTGAAAACCATCGATCACGACCTCGGTCTCATAGGTCGCCGGATTGAGAAACAAAACCTTCCCGCCCATCTTGTCGACGGCGATCATTCCACGGGCGTTGCCGGTGTTGGCCATTGTTGTTTTCCCCTCGCTTGTCGGACGTTTCAAGTGTAGCGCCGTTTCGGCACGAAATCACAGCGTGCGATCCGCCGCACGATGAATCCGAAGATAGTGCCGCTGTCCAGATCAACGCGTTGCGGTCGGACCGTTATCGGAGCTGAAATAGACATCCGCCTGCATGCCGACCGCCAGCGGCCCCGGATCGGTCAGATCGATCATCACGTCAGCCACGTCCACGTCGGTCAGTTTGTTGCGCTGGCCCTGCGAACTGAGCCGCCCGGGCCCGACGTAGCGCGCAATGGACCGCACGCGTCCCTCAAACTCTCGATCGGGAAACGCGTAGGCGCGCACCACGACCCGCTGACCGACGCGCACCTTGGCAAAGTCATGTTCGTCGAGCTCCGCCCGCACACTCAGACCGGATAGGTCGCCCAGCAGGACAAGCCACTGGTCCGGCGACGGAATGGCCATCTCGCCCACTCTGGCGCGGAGCTGCAGCACCGTGCCCGCGATCGGGGCCCGGATTCTGGTCTTCTGCAGCGCCGCCTGGGCCAACAACAGGTCGGCCCGTGCGGCGCTCAGCTCGCTCTCTTCGCGCGTCGCAAGCCCCGTGTCGTCCTTGACCCGGCGCAAGGCTTCCTGCTTTTGCCGAAGCTGATCCTGAGCGCGGCCGAGCGCGGCACGCGCCGAGCCCAGTGCCGCATCTTCGACCGCGGCCGAGGTGGTATCGCGAGGCGCCGAGATGATATCGAGCGCTTCCCACGCCCGCGCCACCGCGCGTGCGGCGTCGGCAACCTCGTCCTCGGCGCGGCGAAGATCGGCGGGTCCCTTGCGTCGTTGATCGTCGGCGACGCGCTCGCGCGCGGCAACCTGCGCCTCGGCGGCGGCGACCCGGGCCAACGCCTCCTCGTCATCGAGGCGAATCAGCAACTGGCCCGGAAATACCTTGTCGTTGGTCTTGACCCGGACGTCCGTAATACGGCCTGCCGCGCCGGCGACGACCCGCACGTCCGGGGTGCGCGGCTCGATTCGTCCGGGGGCGGTCGCATCCCATTTGCGCGCGGCCGGATCGGATCGGGCGGGAGAACGATCCTGCGCCCGCACGAGCGGCGGCACTGAGCAGACCGCCGCAACCAGCACGACCAGCGCCGCACTCAACAAAACACGCATTTCATCGATCTCCAGTCGCAATCACTTGCACACTCACGTTGGATTTCATGTTCCTAGCAGCTTTTGCGGGGCCTGAGGCGTCTCGATAAGTCGCCCGTCTTCAATTTGTACGATGCGGTCGGCAAACGGCAGAACCCGCGGATCGTGCGTGACCACGAGCACCGTGCGCGATGGATCCTTCGCGATCCGGGACAGCAGCGACATGATCGCGTGCCCGTTGGCGCTATCCAACGCTGCGGTCGGCTCATCGGCGAGGACGGCGGCGGTATTTCCCACGATCGCCCGCGCGATCGCGACCCGCTGTTGCTCGCCTGAGCTGAGATGGCTTGGAAACGCGGTGATCTTGTGGGCTAGCCCGACCGTTGTCAGAGCGGCGGCGGCTTTGTCGTGTGCGCGCCACGCACGCTCGCCCCCCATCTCGAGCGCCAACCTGACGTTCTCCACCACGGTGAGCGTGGGAAACAGATGATAGCTCTGGAAGATGAAGCCGACATGACGACGCCGAAGATCAGCAAGCTTTTCAGGAGGGACTCCGGAGGTCGCCTGGCCGAGCAGACGGACTGTGCCGCTCGTCGGCGTCAACATGCATCCGAGCACGCTCAGCAAGGTGGTTTTACCGCTGCCCGACGGCCCCATCAGCAGCACCAACTCGCCCCCCGAGAGTGAAAGGCTGACCCCCCGCAGCGCCGCGACGCGCCCCGGCCCGGAGCCCAGATATTTGACGACGTTACTCGCCTCGATCACCGGCTGTGTCATCGCGCCAGGACCGTCACAGGATCAACTTTTGTCACGACGACGATCGCTGACATCGCCGATGCGACGCTCATACCCACCGTCAGCACGAACAAGATCAAGATCAGCGTGGGGGTCATGACGATCGGGAGCGCAGTCTCGCTACTGCCGCGCGCGAGCGCCAAACCGACGCCGGCCGCGATGGTGAATCCGATCACCGCGCTCAACAATGCCTGCCAGAGGATGACCTTGTAGAGATAGCGGCGCGAGGATCCCATCGCGCGCAGGGTCGCAAACTCGCTGAGATGGTCCTTGGTGCTGGAATAAAGCGTCTGCGCCACGATGACCGTTCCCACGATGATTCCGAGCACGGCGCTTCCAAACAACGCGGCGCCGGCGCCGGTCCCGAACAGCCAGTAGGACCGGCTGCGACGGCTAAACTCGTCGGGCGTGATGACCTCGAGATTGGGCAAGGCCGCCGCAAGCCGCTGGCGAACTTCACCCACGTTCGCGCCCGGCGATGTACGCACCAGAAAATAGGTTGCAGACGACGGCGGCGCCCCGATATAGGCGCGCGCCCGATCAATCGACGTGAACACGTAGGGCGTCGTGGTGAACGACCGTATGCCCTTGGTGACCGCTGCGACCCGCGCTTTCTTGTCGCCGATCTCCGCATAGTCGCCCAACCTGGAGACCCCCAGCCGATCGAAATAGGAACGGTCGACCGCGACGGCCTGCGGCGCGGCGAGATCGTCAACCGTTCCCTCGATGAGATTCCAGGGCTGCAATCCGGCGGGCCCCGGCTGTGAACCGATGAGAAAGATGGGCGTGAGCGACTTCCCGTCCGGCTTGCGCCAGTACGTGAAGCCAATGATTGCAGGAGTGACCTCCTGAACGCCCGGAACCGCCAATGCCCGAAACCGCTCGCGCCCGTCGAGCAGCGCAGTCGCCTCGAAGCTCTTGGTCTCGGCGGGCGCGATCCAGAGGTCGGCCTGGGCGTGGTCGATCATGGTCGTGACCATGCGTTCAAACCCCAGAAACAACCCAAGCTGTACGGTAAACAGAACAACCGAGAAGATGATCCCGACCAGGGTGGCAATCAGTCGAACGCGGTCGTGAAATAAATTGCGCGACGCGAGCGTCAACACGATGGGTGTAAATCGACCGATCTCCATCACATAGTCCTTGGCAAACAATCAGCCCAACAGCACGGCCAACCAACTGGCGTGTGCATTCAATCGAACCGCGGTCCCTGAGATTTTCATCGAACCAGTTGGTTGCATGATTGTTGGAATGATAAGATAGTGAGACGGGCTGTTGGGCGGCCGACGCCGCCGCAACTATTGCGGCCCGCACAAGGGGCAACGCGGGCATGCACGGCTCGAGTACGGCGCTGAGCAACCTGCGCGCCTTCGTCATCCTCATCGTCGTGGCGTTTCATTCGGTCCTTGCCTATCAGGGCCATTCGCCTGCTGCTTCGGCGCCCTTTGACGACCCGCCGTATCTCTGGCTCGCGACCCCCATCATCGACAGCGACCGCTGGTTCGGTTTCGATCTCTTCTGCGCCTTTCAATACGACTACCTGATGCATTTCATGTTCTTTCTGTCGGGCCTGTTCGTCTGGCAAAGCCTCAAGCGCAGGGGAAGCGGACGCTTTCTATATGAACGCTTCATGCGCCTCGGAGTGCCGTTCTTGCTGGGCGTCTACCTGCTGATGCCGATCGCGCACTATCCTGTATACCGGGTCACGGCTACCGATCCGAGTTGGTCCGCATTCTGGCAACACTGGATGGCGCTGCCGTTCTGGACAAGCGGCCCGTTGTGGTTCCTCTGGTTTCTTCTGGCGCTTAACGCAATCGCCGCGGGACTTTACCGGATTGCGCCCGGTAGCGGTGAATTTCTAGGGCGGCTGTCGGTCGCTGGGAATGCCTATCCGGGCCGGTATTATTTCGGGCTGGTCGCAATTTCGGCGGTTGCCTATGTGCCGCTCGCCGCCGTGTTCGCGCCGTGGGATTGGGTCCGATTCGGCCCATTCAACTTCCAGCCGAGTTTCGCGCTGCACTATATGGTTTTCTTTTTCGCCGGTCTGGGCATCGGCGTCGGCGGGCTGGAAAACGGTTTGCTCGGACAGAATGGTGCGCTGGCGAAGCGCTGGGCGTTCTGGGTCGCCGCTGCGTTCGCAACTTTCCTGCTGTGGATCATACCGACCGCGCTGGTCTTCGAAGGCTATGTGGGCCTGAAAATCGTCGCGGACTTCGGTTTGGTTCTGGCAACCGCCGCGAACTGTTTTGGCTTTGCGGCCGTGTTCATACGCTTCGCCGTCAGACGCTGGCCGGTCGCCGACAGCCTGTCGGCGAATGCCTATGGTATTTATTTGATCCATTACGTGTTCGTGACCTGGCTGCAATACGCGCTGCTCGGAGTGCCGCTGTTTGCAATTGTTAAAGCCCTGATCGTGTTCAGCGCAACGCTGATGCTGAGCTGGGGAGCGAGCGCAACCATCAGCCGCATTCCGATCGGTGCACGCCTGATCGGCACCGAACCGCGCGGCCTGGCAAAAGCTGGCCGCGCGAGCGCGCCGGCGGAGTAACGCGGCAGCACATCTTCAGATCAAGATCAGACACTGGGAAGAAACGAAATGCCCCGCGCAGGCGCGGGGCATGGACACGCTTGGCTGGACCGCAAAGATTACAGCAACTGGTAGAGGATCTCCGAGCCGTCGCTGGCAATCAGGCTGGCCTTCACCAGCTGTGATTGTTCGTCGTACCAGACATCCTGGGTCCACTTGCTCTTGAGTGTGTAATGACGCGCCTTCACAACGCGCGACTTGATCTTCACCTGTTGCGGCCCATGATCGACAACCGACAGCGGCAAGATTGCTCCGTCCTGCGCATCCAGCATTACCGTGCGACGCAGCAGCTCCTGATTCCAAAGGCTGCCGGGCATCAGGTTTCGGTCGGCCTTGACCGCCTTGCCGTCTGCACGAACCTCAACGCCCGCCGGCGTCTCGCTCACAGACACTTTGTGGCGTGTGCCATTGTTGTCGGTGCTCGAATTGAGCGCGACCAGATGACCATCGACCCAGCGTTCGGTCGCCGTGTGCTGGAGCCGGTAGGCGGTGATGAAGAGAACCTTCACATTGAGATCGGTGACGATCTTGACGGACGTCTCAGTCCCGGACCGATTGATCTCGATCGCATGGGTGCCGATCTGTTCCCCGTTCCGCATGATCGCGAACCGGATCGTTTCTGCGTAAGCCTGCGCGCCGCTGGCGAGCAGCGCGATACCGACCACCCCTGCCAATAGCTTCATGCATTGCTCCTTCCGGGGCGTTGGCCCGCTGTGCTGCGGCCGCGATGTGCGCCAGAAGTCCCCAAGCCCCGAACTGCCTGTATCGGCAGCAAATTTGGCGTTCATTTGGCGATATGGGGAATAAATTGGGCGGCGATGGACCCACCTGCCCTGCCCGACGCGACTACCCCGACCCATCCGGGTGCATCCCCAGAATGTGCTGGCCCGCGACCTCAAAATTCCAGGCATGGGCCTGGACCTGCTGGGACACGGTGTGCATGTCGCGAAACCGGCGCTCAAAATCCTGGCTTTCGAAAATTGCCGTCGAGCCGGCCGCCCGATAGGCGGTGTCGACGACGTCGCGGGCTTGCCCGATTACATAGGTCGAGGCCATCCGCATGAGCGCAAGTTGCGCCGGCATAAAACCGCCGGCGGCGGCGTCCCAGGCCTCCCGCGCGGTCTCGAACAGGTAGGCTCGCGCCGCACGCAACCGCGCCTCCGTCAACGCTACCTCGGATTGCACCACCGGATCCCCGGACAAGAGCCGCCCCGACACGCGTGGCGCCTTCACGGCTGCCAGGCGGATAAATGCGTCCAAGGTTGCCCGCGCAATGCCAAGCGCAACCGCCGCGAAACTCAACCCGAAGATGTTCAGGAGCGGGAAGCTGTAGAGCGGTCCCGGCTCGCGCCGATCGGCGGTGGAATCGCGCGAAAACGAATAAGCCTCGGGAACAAACAACTCGGCGACCGCGTAGCCGTGGCTGCCGGTCCCACGCAGGCCGATCACATCCCATCCGAGATTGATTGCGGCGTTTGACTTCGGGAAGAACAGTGTGCGCTCGCGCTGCTTTCCGTTGGCCATGCGACGCGGCGTGCCGTCGCGCTCGTAGACCCCGCAGTGAGCTGCCAGCCAGGTCCCGTGCGTGATGCCGCTCGCGAACGGCCAGCTGCCGGTAATGCTAAAACCGCCGTCAACCGCAATTGCCC
>Ga0066903_100003058_pt1 | contig 13467 bp, 14 predicted proteins | sample PanSoiMetaGPlot1_FD_67491 | JGI IMG/M metagenome (GOLD analysis project Ga0066903, IMG submission 67491) | Tropical forest soil microbial communities from Panama analyzed to predict greenhouse gas emissions - Panama Soil - Plot 1 (version 2) | ecosystem: Environmental > Terrestrial > Soil >... | reverse complement strand
AAGCGGCTGATGGGATTCGAACCCACGACCTTCTGCATGGCAAGCAGACGCTCTAGCCAACTGAGCTACAGCCGCGTGAACGGGGGATTCTAGCCGTGGCGAACCGGCTGCCCGGCGCCGCCGCTACGCGCCGGCGAGGGTCGCGCTCAGGGAGATGTCCACGCCGGCCAGGGCCTTCGATACGGGGCAGTTTGCCTTGGCGGTCTCGGCGAGCTGCTGGAACTCCTCCGGGTCGATGCCGGGCACCTCGGCCTCGGTCTGGAGCTCGATCCTCGTGATCGACGGGCCCCCGTCCGCCGGCTCGAGATGCACGCGCGCGGTGGTCTCCACGCGCTGCGGGTCGTGGCCCGCCGTGGCGAGCGTGTTGGCGAAGGCCATCGAGAAGCAGCCGGCGTGCGCCGCTCCGATCAGCTCCTCGGGGTTCGTCCCAGGGCCCTCCTCGAACCGCGACGCGTACGAGAACTCGCCCTCGAAAGCACCGCTGCCGAAGGCCATCGTCCCGCTGCCGTCCTGAAGTGCGCCCTCCCATCGTGCGTTTGCCGTCCGAACGGCCATCTTCCGCCTCCTCTAGTCGATTGCGTCCAGCGCCTCGTTGACGAGGCGATCAGCGTGGGCATTCTCCTCTCTTGGAACGTTGCGGATCGACCACTTGTCGAGACCCGCCAGGGCGGCGATGACCTGAGAATGAAGCTCCCTCAGGCTCGCGTCCTTCACCCGGTATTCCCCGCGGACCTGCTTGACGATCAGCTCCGAGTCGCCAACCAGTTCGAGCTCCCGAGCGCCGAGAGCGAGCGCGCCCTCGATGCCCAGCAGCAGGGCGCGGTACTCGGCGACGTTGTTCGTCGCGCCCCCGATCGTCTCGGAGCGCTCCTGGACGACGGTCCCGGCCGGGTCGGCGAGGACGGCGGCAATCGCCGCCGGCCCCGGGTTGCCGCGCGAGCCGCCGTCTACGTGGACGAGCAGCCGCTCGCTCAAGCTTCCTGGGCCGCCTGCTCGCGGGGCTCTGCGGCCGAGCGCAGACGGAGGGTGCCGTCCTCGTCGACGGACGCGTTCCAGGCCTTTGCCCTGTCGCCGAGATCCGACAGCTCGGCGCCCTTCGCGACCTCGCGGACGGGTTCGCCGTCGTCGCCCTCCCCGTCGGCGCCGACCTCCCACTGGTACCAGGAGAGCTCCCAGGCGACGGTTACGAGTGCGAGCTGGCGGCGCTGGTCGGGCTGCACGGCGGCGTTGGGCTCCCCGAGCGAGCGGATGAGCCCGGCAACCTTGCGGCGCTCCTCACTCTGGTTGAACCGTTCGACGGCGCGCCGCATCAGGGCCTCGGGACCACGCTTCGCCTTGCGCGTCGTGGCCCGCTCGGGCGGCGCGGCGGCGGATTCCTTCTTGGCGGTGGCCCGCGGGCGGGCCTGCCGCTTGACCCGCGGCTTGGCGGGCTTGCGGGCCTGCGGACGTTTCTCGGGCTCCTGGGCGGGCGCGGGAGCGGCCTCAGTCTCGGGTGCGGGCTCCGGCGGTGGTGCGGCCTCGGGCTCGGCGACCGGCTCGGGCTGCGCCTCCTCGGCGGGTGGCGGCCATGCCTCTTGATCGGGCTGGCCCATCGCGGCGTCGAAGTCGTCCCAGACGGGCTCGCGGCGGCCGGCGTACTCCTCCTCCTGCTCCGCGCCGCGCCGCGCACGGCCGCCTCGGGCTCGGGCCGCGGCGCCCTTCAGGCGCTCCCGGAGGGCGAACCCGCGCGAGCGCCGCGGCGTGTCCTCCTCGACGGTGTGGGCCATCGAGACCGGGATCCAGCCGGCCGACTCCGCGCGCGAGCGGCACAGCGCGCACACCCGGAGCCGCTGGCGCGAATCGGTGATGTACTCGTGGATCGCCTCGCCCTTAAGGATGGTCCGTCCGCAGACGTCGCAGGCTGGGAATGGATCGCGTGGGTCCGCCACGTCCCCAACGTAGCAACGGGGCCAAATGCGACGCCCGGCCCGAGCGTCGCACGAACCGGTTGATTCAGGCGCTCGTCAAACCGACTCGCGCGGGATGTCCCACACAACGTGCTTCTCGCGGGGTCCGCGGATCAGCGCGGCGACCTGCTGGTCGAGCGCGGCGGCGGCCGATCAGGACCCGGCTGCGTCGGTCACCGGCAGCTGCGTGGGTCGCCACAGCGTGCGTGGTGGCAGTGGATCCAAGTCGACTCGTTCGACGGGCTTGCAGGCGCTGGCGGTGAGCGCCTACGCCGGGGTCTTCTCGCTGTCCTCCTGGGCCTCCGCGACGACCTTCTGGGCGATGTGTCCCGGGACCTCCTCGTAGCGCTCGAACTCCATCGTGTAGTCGCCGCGCCCACCAGTGATCGCGCGCAGGTCCGGGGCGTAGTCGAGGACCTCCGCCATCGGGACCTCGGCCTTGATCTCGGTCATCGTGCCCTTGGGCTCGACGCCCAGCGGACGCCCGCGCCGCGAGTTGAGGTCGCCGACGACGTCGCCCACGCTCTCCTCCGGCACGCTGATCGTCACACGCACGATCGGCTCCAGCAGATACGGGTCGGCATCCGCCGCGGCCTGCTTGAAGGCCATCGAGCCGGCGATCTTGAACGCCATCTCGGAGGAGTCAACCGAGTGGTGCTGGCCGTCGTAGAGGCGGACTCGGAGGTCCTTCACGGGATAGCCCGCGAGGATCCCCTGCTGCATCGCCTCCGCGATGCCCTTCTCGACCGCGGGGATGAAGCCGCCGGGGATGACGCCGCCCTTGATGGCATTGACGAACTCGAACCCGGTGCCGGTCTCGACCGGCTCGATCTCGATGTGGCAGTCGCCGAACTGCCCGCGGCCGCCCGTCTGCTTCTTGTACCGGCCGTGCGCCTTGGCGGGTTTGCGAATGGTCTCGAGGTAGGGCACCCGCGGCGGATGAAGCTCGATCTCGGCGCCGTAGCGGCGCTTCATGCGGTCCACGACCACCTCGACGTGGACCTGAGTCAGGCCAGCGATGATCTGCTCGCCCGTGTCTGGGTCGCGGTGGACGTCCAGCGTCGGGTCCTCCTCCTCGAGGCGCCGCAGCGCGCTGGCGGCCTTCTCCTCGTCCCCCTTTGACTTGGGCTCGAAGGCAAACGCCATTACAGGCGCCGGAAGGTCGAGGGGCGGGAACGACACCGCCGCGTCCTTGGCTGCGAGGACATCGCCGGCCTGGGTGTCGCGGAGCTTCGCCACCGCGCCGATGTCGCCCGGGCCCAATTCGTCGACGGTCGACGTCTCCTTGCCCAGAGGCGTGGCAAGCTGCCCGATCCGCTCCTTCGCCTGGCGCGTGACGTTGAAGACCTGTGAGTCGGAGCCCAGCGAGCCCGAGTAGACACGCAGCATGTTGATCCGGCCCGTGTACGGGTCGGCCGTGGTCTTGAACACGTAGGCGACCACGTCGCCGTCCTCGGTCGGCTCGATCTCGATCTCGTTGTCCTCGCCGTCCAGCGCCTTGATGGCGCCCCGCATCGCCGGTGAGGGGACGTCCTCGACGAACGCCTCGAGCAGGCGATTCGTGCCCAGGTTCTGGGTGGCGACGCCGCAGGTGACCGGGAAGAGGTGGCCCTCCGTGACGCCCTTCTTGAGCGCGGTGACGATCTCCGAGTGCGAGATCTCCTCGCCCTCGAGGTAGCGCTCCATGAGCTCGTCGGAGTTCTCGGCGACCTCGTCCATCAGCTTCTCGCGGTACTCCTCGGCCTGCGCCTGTAGGTCCTCGGGGATCTCGCCCTCGGTCGCGTTGCCGCGTTCCTGGCCCTCGTAGGTGAAGGCCTTCATGTCGATCAGGTCGATCACGCCGCGCACCTCGTGCTCGGTGCCGATCGGGATCTCCGTCGCGACGACGTGGGCGCCGAACGCCTCTTTGAGCGAGTCGAGCGACCGGAAGAAGTCCGCCCGCTCGCGGTCGAGCATGTTCACGAACACGATCCGGGCCAGGCCCTCCTGGTCGGCGCGCTCCCAGAGCCGCTCGGTATGGACCTCGACGCCCATCACCGCGTTGACGACGACGACCGCGGCGTCGACCACGCGCAGGGCGCCGAGAGTGTCGGCGACGAAAGAGGGCTCGCCCGGCGTGTCGATCAGGTTGATCTTGCGATCGGAGTACTCGAACGAGGCGATGCTGGCGCCGATCGACATCGAGCGCTCCTGCTCGTCCTCCTCGAAATCCGAGACCGTGGAGCCGTCATCGACCTGGCCCAGGCGGTTGACGACACCCGCCTCGAACAGCAGCGCCTCGCAGAGGCTGGTCTTTCCACTCCCTCGATGACCGATCAGCGCGACATTGCGGATCCGATCCGCAGCCTTGTGCCCCACGGGGCGCAATATATGTCCCAGGCGGCGACTTTGTCGCCGCAGCAGCATGTGCCGTGCGGCAGCGAAGCCGCCGAGGTGGTTCCTTACGGGCGGGCGGCGAACCGCGAGCGCAGCGCCAGCACGGCCTTGGTGTGGAGCTGCGAGACGCGGGACTCCGTGACGCCGAGCACCTCGCCGATCTCGCGGAGGGTCAGGTTCTCGTAGTAGTAGAGGGCGATCACGAGGCGCTCGCGCTCCGGCAGGGACTCGATCGCGTCGGCCAGCCGGTCCTTGAGCTCAGACGCGTGCGCCTCCGTCTCGGGATCGACCGCGTTGGGGTCGTGGATCGTGTCGAGCACCGAGATCGCACCGCCGCTGCCCTCCGGGTCGGCGAACGTCCACAGGTCATCGAGGGCCAGCACGGACGAGTTCGCGATCTCCAACAGCGAGTCGTTGAACTCCTGCGTGGTGATGTGGAGCTTCGCCGCCATCTCGTCGTCGGTTGGAGCCCGCTGCAGCTCGGCCTCGAGCTCGGCGTTCGCCTTCTCGACGTCCCGGGCGCGGGCGCGGACCGACCGCGGCACCCAGTCGAGCGAGCGCAGCTCGTCGATGATCGCGCCCTTCACGCGGGCGACGGCAAAGGTCTCGAACTTGATCTCGCGGTCCGGGTCGAAGCGCTCGATCGCCCCGATCAGCCCGAGCAGGCCGTAGGAGATGAGGTCGGACTCCTCGACGTGGGACGGCAGCCCGGAGGCCATGCGGCCGGCGATGAACTTGACGAGGGGCGAGTAGGCGACGACGAGACGCTCTCGAGCGCGCTCGTCCCCGTCCTCCTTGTAGCGCTGCCAGAGCCCCCGGAGTTCGACAGCTTTGACGTTCGTCTCCATGCTCCCCGGTGAAAACCTATCTATCGCTTGTCAGGCCCGTGGATGAGAACGTGCGTACTCGCGGCTCAGGCGCCCAGGCTCGACGCGCGTGTAGACCTGCGTTGTCGAGACGCTGGAGTGTCCCAAAAGCTCCTGGATCGAGCGCAAATCGGCACCCCCCTCGAGCAAATGCGTCGCGAATGAGTGGCGCAGCGTGTGCGGGGACACGTGACCGGCGACAGCCGCCTCACGCACCCAGCGGTCGAGCCTGCGGCGTACGTCGGACGGCGACAGGCGACGCCCGCGCCGCGAGAGGAACAGCGCCGGCTCGGCGCGGTCCGTGCCGAGCGCCGGCCGCGCCTGGCGCAGGTAGCGGTCGAGGGCCCGCTGCGCCACCTCGCCCATCGGCACGATCCGTGTCTTCGAGCCCTTTCCCGTGACCCGGAGCGCCTCGGAGTCGAAGTCGACGGATTCGACGTCGAGGTTGACGATCTCCTCGGCACGCAGGCCGGAGGCGTAGGTGACCTCGAGCATCGCCCGGTCGCGGACCGCCAGCGGGCCCGAGGCCGGGATCCGGTCCAGGAGCCTGGCGATCTCCTCCGGCCCCAGAACCCGCGGCAAGCGCGACTGCTTCTTGGGCATCGGCAGGAGCTCAGCGGGGTTCTGCGCCGCCCCGCCGGTCCGCGTCAGGTGGTCGTGGAAGCTTCTGACGGCAGCGAGCTTGCGGGAGACGCTCGCGCGCGCAAGCCCACGCTCCGAGAGGGCCGCCGCGTAGCTGCGCAGGTCGCGGTAGACGAGCGACCCGGGCTCCTTGCCCTGGCGCGTCGCCCACTCCGCGAGCTCGGCGAGGTCGCCGCCGTAAGCCCGGAGCGTGTGCCGTGAGGAGCCCCGGCGCTCGAGCTCGCGCCGGTAGTCCAGAAGAGCCGCCTCCCACGCCGGGCTCACAGCCGGCTCAGCAGTCTCGTCACTCATGCCGGGGAGGTTCGCCGTCGTGTTCGCCACGCCTGCCGGTGCAGGCCGGGCTGCGCGCTCAGTTGCCGATGTAGATCGGGGTTCCCAGCGGGACCTGGGGGTAGAGCTCGATGACGTCCGGGATCAACATCCGGATGCAGCCGTGCGACTCGGCCGTGCCGATCGAGGAGGTCTCGTCGGTGCCGTGGATCCCCGCACCGTTGAAGAAACCCATCCAGCGGGCCTTGATCGGGTCGTCGGGTCCCGGTGGGATGACCTGGCCGGCGAGGCTGCCGGCCCACGCCGAATCGGGAACGTGCCACGACGGGTTGACCTGCTTGTCGTCGATCGTGTAAGTGCCGGCGGGAGTCTCCAGACCCTGCATGCCCACGGCGATCGGATACGTCTTCACGAGCTTCAGGTTCTTCCACAGGCGAAGCTGGAAGTTGCCGCGATCGATCGTGAGGTAGGTCGGATACTTGGAGGCGAGTTCGTCTGTGGTGACCTGCGGCTTGACCTTCTGCACCGGCGCCTCCACGGTCCGGTCGTGCGGGCTCTCGATCGCGCCGCGCAGCTCGCTGGTGAGCTTGTCGTTCACGACCGAGACCCCGTCCTTGCCCGGCACCGCGTTGAGCGAGTCGGGCGCGGGGCTCACAGTGGCGTCCGTGGGCGGGGTGTTGACCTCGCTGGAGACCTTCTTGACGAAATCGTCGAGGGCCTGCGACGAATAGGTGATGTGCGGAGTGATCTCGCGGTCCACGCTCCCGCCGGTCGTGTAGCGCCACACGCGCGTCGGGAAGCTGCCCTGGTGGCTGGCCCGGAGCGCGGCGTTCACCATGCCGTTGATGTCCGCGCGCACCTGAAGCTGGTCCGGGTTGAGGATGTACTTCGTCCCCGCGTAGGTCACCGTCACGGGCTTGTCGAGCGGCTTGACCAACTTCGCGTGCAGCTGCGACTTGGCCTGGTCGGAGGACATGCCGCCGACGTTGACGCCGCCGATCCGGATGCCGTCGGCGATCTGGCCCGAGTTCGCGCGATCGATCGCGTACGCCGCGACCGCCATCGCGATGAAGATCCCCACTACGGAGGCGAGAGCTATCTGTGCTCTACGTCCCACGGAACTAAACCCCGCATCAGTGTAGGGACACGGGTCCCGGAATCAGGACCGGCGGCGAGCGTGGCGCAACGTGAATTGCGTCAGATAAACGACTCACGGCGGCTACGCCGCCTAACGACACATGCTGGTGCGGCGACCAAGTCGCCGCCTTTCTAGAACCCCAAGGGCTCGCGGTCGGCGGCCACGCCGCCTCGCTCCCCCGGGTGCTCGCGGCGCACGTTCGGGCTCCAGCGGAGGAATTCCTCGACCTCGCGCTCGTACGTGTACTCCTGCTCCGTGCCGCGCATCACCTGCGCCAGGCGCATGTGCTCGGAGAGCTTCATCACGGCCTCACGGCTCGTGTACCCGTACTCGAAGCCGGTCCCCTTGAACAGGCGGTTGTCGACCCCGCGCCCGAACCGCAGCTGATTGACCACCTCGACCGGGATCCGGAAGCCCAGGCGCCGCAGCGAGCCTGTCGCGATGCCGGTGCCCCACGGCGGCAGGACCGGAGCGGCGACCTTGCCGACGAGGTCGATGACCTCCGACAGGGCAAGCACCCCGTCCGCGGCGACGTTGTAGATGCCCGGCGCGACGTGGAACGCGGCGTGCTCCAGCGCGTGGACCACATCGTCCTCGTGGACGAACTGAATGCGCGGATCGAACCCGAGGACCATCGGGACCATCGGAAGCTGGAGCATCCTCGTGAAGGCCGTGTCGACATCCGGCCCGAGGACGTTGGCGCAGCGAAGGATCGTGGTCGCGACGTCGGGGTTTCGCTGCGCGTACTCGCTGACCGCCTGCTCGGCCTCGACGATGTCGCGCTCGAGCCCGGTGTGCGGCGGGTGCGGCCGGGTCATCTCCTCGGTGAAGAAGGCCGGGTCGTCCTGCTCGGCCCCGTAGTAGTGGGTGGAGCTCTTGAAGACGAACTTCCGCACCGGCGAGTCGCTGCCGGTGCACGCGGCGAGGATGTTCATCGTCCCGATCACGTTGTTCTCGTGCGCGACGCGGGGCGAAGCCATCAGGGAGTTGACGACCAGGCGCGTGTCGATGACGGTGTCGATCTCGGCCGCGCGGACGATGCGCTCCAGCAGCGAATGCTGGTTGGTGACTCGCACGTACTCGGTGCGCTCCAGCTCCCGCGTGGGGTCGACGCTGTCGACGCCGATGATCGCGTCGATCTGCTCGAAGCTCTCGAGCGCCTGCGCGAGGCGGCCGCCCCAGTAGGTGGCGAGCCCGGTGACGAGAACGCGACGGGTCTCGGTGTCCCGGGGCGCCTCGAGCGAGGTCAGCCGAGCCACACGGATTTCCTCTTCGCGAGCATCTCGTGCAGGTTCTCCTGGATGAGCGCCCGGATCTCCTGCGAGAGGGTCTGGATCAGCGCCTTGTCCTCGGCTGCCTCCGCCCCGCCGAGCTCGACCGTGTCGATCGGCTCGAGGAAGCGGATCTTGAACTTCGCCGGCAGGTAGCCGAGCATCCCGAACGGTCCCAGCCACGGGAAGGTGGGCGTGATCGGGAAGTAGATGAGCCCGGTGAGCTTCCGCAGGACGTCGACGTGGCCGAAGATCGGCGCCGACTCCTCGGCCCCGACGACGCAGGTCGGGACGATCTGGGCCTCGGCGCGCATCGCGGCCTCGACGAAGCCGCCGCGCCCGAAGCGCCGCAGCCGGTAGCGGTCGCGGTACAGCTTCTCCGTCCCCTTGCGGCCCTCCGGGAACACGAGCACGAGCTGCCGCTCGTCGTAGAGCAGGCGGTGGACGTTCGCCGGATGCGCGGCCACGCCGCCGACCTTCGGGATCAGCATCGAGAAGCCCGGATATCCCTTGAAGAAGTGCTCGACGGTCAGGTAGAGCGGCCTCGGGTTCGGGTGCTCCTCGCGGATCGCCTTGGCGATCATCGGCGCGTCCGGCGGCAGCGCGCCGGCGTGGTTCGAGACGAGGAGAGCGCCGCTCTCCGAGGGGACGTTGTCGATCCCCTCGACCTCGGTGCGGAACCAGTAGCGGTAGAAGAACTCCACGAGGGTCGCGTCCATGAAGCCCTCGACACGCTCGGAGCGCCCCCAGTCGTTCAGCCGGCGGTCTGGCTCGATCGCGGGCAACAGCTCGCGCATGACCTCCGCCGGCCTGCGCTCGGGCAACTGCTGTCCCGCTCCGGCGCCCCCGGCCTCCTCGGCAGGCACGGCGTGATCCGCGAGGGATGTGCGTTTCTCGTCAGCCATCGGCGTCGCATTGTGGCAGCCCCGCGCCGTGTACCTGTGGCCAAACTCTGACGGCGGCTTCGCCGTCTGACGTCACATGCTGCTGCGGCGACCAAGTCTCATATGTTTTGCCTGCATGCGCTCCAAGGATCAGGTGAGACGCGCCGTGTGGCGGGCGATGGACCGCGAGGGCGTGTCCCGGTTTCCGGGAGCTGAGGGACGCGTTCCCAACTTCGCGGGCGCCAAACTCGCCGCCGAGAAGCTCGCCCAGCACCGCCTCTGGAAGCGCGCCCAAGTGATCAAGACCAACCCGGACTCCCCGCAGACCCACGCGCGGCGACTCGCGCTCGAGCAGGGCAAGAAGCTGGTGATGGCCGTCCCGCGCCTCCGCGATCAGCACCCGTTCCGCCTGCTCGACCCGAAGCGGCTCTCCAAGGCGGCGGTCCGGGAAGCGGCCACGATCAAGGGTGCGCTGCGCCACGGCAAGGTGGTGGCGCTGGAGGAGATCCCGGAGATCGACTTCGTCCTCTGCGGCTCGGTTGCCGTCAACCTGAGCGGCGCGCGGGTGGGCAAGGGCGGCGGCTTCTCCGACCTGGAGTACGGGCTGCTGATCGAGGAGGGGAAGATCGACGCCCACACCTTCGTGGCGACGACGGTCCACCCGATCCAGATCGTCCGCGAGCACCTGATGATGACCGCCCACGATCTCCCTGTCGACCTGATCGTCACCCCGCGCGCGGCGATCGACGTCGAGCGCGTCTACGACCGTCCCCGCGGCGTGCTCTGGGACCACCTCCAGCCGCCGCAAATCCACGAGATCCCGGTGCTCGAGCGGATGGGGTACGCCTGACCGCTTATCCAAGCGGTTTCTAGGACTCGACGCCTTCTCGTGCGCCAGTCCGACCGGCGTCCGTGCATGGAATCGGCGGCCCCGCGACCGACGCGGCCGCATGCAGCGGACACGGCCGCGTCGGCTCACGGCGAGCTAGTTATGCCTTCAATGGCTGAGCTGGAAACAGGCGACGTCGTACTGCGACACCGCGTTGGGGTTCGTCTCCTGGCCCTGGCCGGATTCGGGCACATTCGCATAACGGCTCTGGGCGTTTGCGAACCCGCTGCTGTTGGTGAATCCTGGGGGTCCGGCCGGTTGCTCCTCGCAGCTCTGGCTCGGCTGCCCGGTGGTCCCGTCGTGCGGGTTCGTCGCGAAGGCGGCCGATGCTGGGAGGGCGGCGAATACGAGGGAGACGACTACAACTGCGATGGATCTACGCATCCGATCCTCACTTTCCGCCGACCGGAAGGTCGGCTGTTGTCGGTCTCCCCCCGACCTTGGGGATACCGGCCACAGGACCGGAAAGTTCAATCGCCTGTCCTCTGCCTCGGTCGGCGTGTTGGCCTGCCCCCTCCGCGTCGGCGGGGAGCAGTACCGAGCTACTCCCGCAACCAGGCGGCTTCGAGGGCCTCCCCCTCCTCGTGGTGATCGGCGGGGCTCCATCGGCCGTCGGCCACCAGCCTGTGGCGCTCGTGGAGCCAGTCGAGCGCCTCGTCTAGGACGGGGAACGCCGGGATGCCCTCGGTCATCGGCATCAGAGTGAGGGTCGGTCGGATTGGCGACTTGCCGACCACGATCGCCATCGGAACTTCGGCCAGCCGCGCCACCTGCACCAGGAAACGCATAGCGCCTGAGTCGATGAACGTGCACCCGGTGAGGTCAAATGCGATCGGCCGCCCGGCGATAGTCGACTCTTCAGACGGGCCCGCGACAGAGGCGACCGCGGCCAGGTCGAACTGTCCCTCGACGACGATCACCGTCGCCCCAGAGTAGGTGAAGCGAGAGGTGCGGACGTGGACATGCATCCGAACCTCTTGTGTTTCGGCGTCAACGCCATAAGCCCTGTCCGGGCAGCTTGCCGCGGCGTTGACTTCTGCCTTGAGCTGGAAGTGGAGGGCATGTGTGCCCTACTCCCGCCTCCCGAACCCCGTGCGCCACTCGTGCGCCGGTGCAACAGGGAACAACCGGGCCTAATCGGCTAGTTTCGTGCCTGAGAGTCGATGGTCATGCCTGCGCGACAGATCCACGAGATCCCAGTACTAGAGCGGATGGGGTACGCGTGATGGCTCCGGAGACGACCGACGAGCGCACGAGCCTCACGGGCCAGTTCATCGACGAGTTCTTCCCCTTCACCCCGCCACGCGCGCCCCTCCCCGACCCCACGCCCGCCGAGGGGCCCGATCCGTACGGAGACCCTGATCCCGAGTGGATGAAGGTCGACTGGCGGGAACACCTGCACCGCATCGACGTCGGCGGCGCCAGGAACGTGAACTACGTGGAGATGGGGCCGGAATCGGGGAAGGCCCTCCTCCTGGTCCACGGGCTCTCGGGCTCGTGGCCGAACTGGCTCGAGAACATCCCCTATTTCGCGCGCGAGCACCGCGTCATCGCCATGGATCTCCCCGGGTTCGGTGACAGCCCGATGCCGGACTGGGAGCTCTCGGTCGAGGCCTTCGGCCAGTTCATCTTCGACTTCTGCGATGTCCTCGGCGTCGAGCGGTCCACCGTCGTCGGCAACTCGATGGGCGGCTTCATCGCCGCGGAGACGGCCGTCCAGCAACCTGGGCGCTTCGAGAAGCTCGTCCTCGTCTCGGCCGCCGGCATCTCACACGTCCGCATGCGCCGCCAGCCTGCCGAGGTCGCCGCGCGAATGGGCATCGCCACGGCGCCCCTGCTGCTGCGGATGGTCGATCGGGGAATCCGACGGCCAGGCCTGCGGAACGTCCTCTTCGGGGGCCTCTTCTACGCGCCGAATCTCCTTCCCACCGAGCTCCTGTGGGAGTGCTTCCATCACGGAAACGGTCGGCCAGGGGTGCTGCCCGCCGTCCGCGGGCTGCTCGGCTACGACATCCTCGATCGCCTCGAGGACGTCGACGTCCCAACCCTGATCGTGTGGGGCCGCAACGACCACGTCGTACCGCCGAACGACGCCGTCGGCTACGGGCGGCGCTTGCGCAACTCCCGGACGGTGATCTTCGACAAGACCGGCCATCTCCCCATGGCCGAGCGGCCGGTCCGCTTCAACCGCGTGCTGGAGACGTTCCTGGCCGAGGAGTAGCCGGGGTCAGGCCAGGCAGGCGGCGATCGCCTCGACCTCGTGGTCGATCTCGTCCGACTCGCTGTCGTGCGTGTCCCGGGCGTGGGCCTCATCGTGCGAGTGGCCGTGGGCGTAGGTGATCGTCACCGTGCCCAGCTGTTCGTGGTGGAGGTCGTCAAGCCGGCCGTTGCCGACGTCCCTCACGTAGCGCGTCGCGTTCTCCCTCGAGTTCCAGAAGTGGACGTCGACCACGCTGTCCGGGGCGCTTCCCGCTTCGAGGTCGAGGAGGATGGACACCGCCCCTGTCGCCCCGTCCCGGCGTGCGGCCGCATCGACGTGCCGGGCGTTGGCGTCGAAGCCGTCATCCCGGAGGCAGCTGATGGTCTTCTCCATGCGGCTGGAGCCCGGCTCGTCGGTGACCGTCTCGACGGTCACATCGTCGCCCCCGCAGGCTGAGAGCGCCAGCGCGGACGCGGTTGCGAGCCCGCCCAGGAGCCCTGTCCGGCGCAGGCGCATTTCAGCCGGTGATCGCGCCCTCGGATGCCGAGCTCACGCTGCGCGCGTACTTCGCCATCACGCCGCTCGAGTAGTGCGGCTCGGGCGCCTCGTACTCGGCCACCCGCTCGGCGATCTGCTCGTCGGTGAGGTCGACGTCGAGTCGCCGAGCCTCCACGTCGAAGGTGATCTGGTCGCCCTCGCGAACCGCGGCGATCGGGCCGCCGCGCACGGCCTCCGGAGCGACGTGTCCGGCCATTAGGCCGTGAGTTGCCCCGGAGAAGCGGCCGTCGGTGAGCAGCGCCACCTCCTCGCCGAGGCCCTCGCCGACGATCGCCGCCGTGACGTGGAGCATCTCCCGCATCCCGGGGCCGCCCGAGGGGCCCTCGTTGCGGATGACCACGATGTCCCCGGCCTTGATGCCCTGCACGGAGACGGCGTCGAAGGCAGCCTCCTCGGACTCGAAGACGCGGGCGGGGCCCGACTGCTT